>Ga0209415_10020234_pt1 | contig 10358 bp, 5 predicted proteins | sample PeaSoiSIISIP2007_FD_187696 | JGI IMG/M metagenome (GOLD analysis project Ga0209415, IMG submission 187696) | Peat soil microbial communities from Weissenstadt, Germany - SII-SIP-2007 (SPAdes) (version 2) | ecosystem: Environmental > Terrestrial > Soil > Wetlands > Peat | place: Germany...
GTGGAGCGGGGGGCGAGCCGGCTGCGGGCACGGTTCACGCGGCCAGCGATGGGGCGGGCCGGGATGGACGGGTGTGGCCAGCTTTTAAGTGGGCGGACCGGTTTAGCGATGGGACACCTGACTTTCTGCGGCTAACCGACCCGGCGGACCAGGCAGCCTTCCGGCAATGGTTTACGCAGATTGCGGACTACGAGGCGGTGCGGCCGCGGGCGGAGGTTCCCAGGGAAATCACCGACTGCGCGAGCCTGCTGCGTTTTTCTTATCGCGAGGCGCTGAAACGGCACGACGACACGTGGTTCGCCGAGACGGGGATTGAGGTTGCGGCGCTGCCGGGAGAGATTCGCGCCTGGCGCTATCCGGAGACGCCGCTAGGGGCGGGGCTGTTCCGGGTGCGGCCGGGGAGCTTTGAGCCCGCGGATGTGGCGAATGGGGCCTTTCAGCAGTTTGCGGACGCGAAGACGCTGGTGGAACGCAATGCGTACTTCGTGAGCCACGATGTGCGGGCGGCTGAGCCCGGGGATTTGTTGTTCTATCGCCAGTTCGGCCAGTCGTCGCCGTGGCACTCGATGATTGTGACGCGCGTCGGCGGGCAGGCGGCGGTGGTCTACGACACCGGGACCGACCACGGCAAAGCCGGCGAGTTGCGCCGCATGGCTCTGGCGGAACTGCTCGATCATCCCCAGCCGCAATGGCGCCCTCTCCCGTCCAATCCCAACTTTCTGGGCGTTTATCGATGGAATATTCTGCGAGGAACTTTATGAGGCTCGGTAAGCCGCTTCTGTTCGTCTCTTTGTCCCTTCTCGCTGCTTTTGCTGCGGCCCAACCCGCGGCAGCCAAGGATCCGCCACGGTCCTTCTCGCTTTCGACCACCCGGACCTTCTCCCCGGGCGAGAGCGTGAAGGTGCAGCTTCTGGCGCGCAACGTGCCGGCGCTCGAGTTTCGCGTCTACAAGGTGCGCGACGCGGAGAAGTTCTTCTCCGGGCTCAAGGACCTGCACAGCTTTGGAGAGCAGAGTTCTTCGCCCAGCGAGCAGATTGACCAGCGCACCTGGATCGAGCGCCTGCACGACTATAAAGCGCACCTCTGGTGGCTCGTCCGCCGCTTCTTCCGCGGCCAGTTCACCGACGAGGCGCGCGACAGTTTCCGCGAGAGCCAGGGCAAGCTGGGCAAGCGCAGCCGCGTCGTCGGCGCCGCCGAGTTCGCTCAAATCCCGCTGCTCAACGAGAGCCAGCTCGTAGCGCGCTGGAAACTGGAAACCCCTCCGGCCATTGTGAGCGAGACGCAGCAGTTGCCCATCGAGGGCCTCGCGGCAGGCGTTTATCTGATCGAGGCGACGGACGGGACGTACAAGGCGTACACCGTGGCTATCGTGACCAGCATTGCGGTTGTGGAGCGGGTGAAGAATGGGCAGGTGAGCCTGTATGTGGCCGACCGCAAGACCGGCGCGCCAGTCGAGATGGCGGAAGTGGCGCTGTGGGCCAACGGCAAGCAGCAGTCGCAGGGGCAGACCGGAGCCGACGGCCTTGCCACTCTGGCCATGGGTGCCACCGGCGCACCTGCCACCCCGACCGTCGGAGGCCCCGAGCCGGAGAACGTCTGGATCCTCGCCCGCCACGCGAGCGATGCCGCCCTGGTCACTCCCTGGAACTACAACTTCGCGTCCCCGCCGGCAAGCGACCTGAAGACTTTCATCTACACCGACCGCCCTGTCTACCGCCCTGGACACACCGTCCACATCAAGGCCATCATCCGCAAGGAAACTCACGACGCACTCGATTTGCCGGATGCGAACACCGTCAAGCTGAAGGTCACCGACGCCGACAGCAAGGTGGTGCTCGAGCAGGAGGTGGCTGTCTCCGGGTACGGAACCGTCACGGCTGACCTGAACCTTGCGCCCGACGCGGGACTGGGCTACTACTCCATCGGTTTGGAGGGGGATCAGGCAAGAAGCGGCAGCTTCTATGTGGAGGAGTACAAGAAGCCCGAGTACCAGGTCACTGTGAAGCCGGCTGCGCCGCGCGTACTTCAGGGGAATTCAGTTCAAGCGACGATCGAAGCCCGTTACTTCTTCGGCGAGCCTGTGGCCAACGCCAAGGTGAAGTACGTCGTCCATACGTCCACCCACTACTGGTGGGATGAGGATGAAGACGATTCCAGCGGAGACACTGGCGCCGATGACTCCAGCGCCGACGACTCCGACTACACCTACGGCGCCACCGAGCAGCAGGAGCACGAAGGCGTGCTCGACGCCAGCGGCCGCCTGACGGTTTCAGTGCCGGTGGCGATCGACGGCAAGCATGAAGACCAGGACTACCGCATCGAGGCGCGCGTGACGGACGCGGGCGAGCGCGAGGTGAGCGGCCACGCGACGGTGCTGGCGACATACGGCTCGTTCCGCGTGACCGCCGAGCCAACCAGCTATGTGTTCAAGACCGGCGACCCAGTCAAGGTCAAGGTCACCGCGCAGGACTACGACGGCAAGCCGGTGCAGACGCCAGTGCACATTGCGGTGAACCTCGAGAAGTTGGATTCGACCACGCACCTGCGAAGCGAGACGCCGGTGACCGGCAGCGATGCCGCGACTGGAGCGGATGGAACGATTCTGGTGGACCTGCCGTTGAGCAACAGCAGCAGCGGCGACTTCGAGGTGACGGCCAGCGCGCAGACGCCGGAGAGGCGGACGGTGGAGGGCCGCACCTGGGTGTGGATCTGGAACGGCGGAGGCGAGTGGTACAACCAGAACACCCAGGCGCAGATCGTCGCCGACAAGAAGAGCTACCAGGTGGGCGATACAGCGCACCTGCTGCTGGTGACGGGCCTGAAGGAGTCGTGGGCCGTGGTGACGGCCGAGGGAGACAGCGTGCAGTCGCGGCAACTGCTGCATGCGACGGGCGAGAGCTTAGCTTTCGACGTGCCGATCACCAAGCTGGCCCAGCCGAACCTGGTCATCACCGCAATCATCGTCCACGAGGACCAGCTCATCACCGCGCAGAAAAGTCTGAAAGTCCCCGCAGTCGAGCGCACGCTCACCATCACTGCCACGCCCAGCAAGGCCAAGTATCTCCCCGGCGAAAAGGGCAGCTTCGATGTGTTTGCGGTCGATTACCAAGGCAAACCCGTCGAAGCCGACCTCAGCTTCGGCGAAGTGGACGAGGCGCTTTACTCGGTGCGGCCGGATGAGAGCGGAGACATTGTTGCCGCCTTCTATCCGAAGCGCTCGGTGGGGTTGGAACCGCAGACCTCGTTCGAGTTCTACTTTTCCGGCGAGGCGGGATTGAAGAGTCCGCTGCTGGCGCAACTGGCCAGCGGCCTCTACCATCCGCGGCTGGCGCAGGTAAAACCCGGCTCGGATCTGGTCGTCCCCAAGGTCCGCAAAGCCTTCCCCGACACGGCCTACTGGAATCCCAACGTGCACACCGGCCCCGACGGCCACGCCAAGGTCGAGTTCAACTTCCCCGACGCGCTGACCACATGGCGCACAACCATCCGCGCCATGACCGACGACGGCAAGGCCGGCGGCGTGGTGACCCGCGTCCTCGTCCGCAAGAACCTGATTGTGCGCCTTGCTGCCCCGCGCTTCTTCCGCCAGGGCGACGAGGTAACCCTGCGCGTCATCGCCCACAACTACCTGGAGACGGCAAAGGACGTGACCTTTGCCCTGGATGTGCAGGGAGTGGAGGTTGTGGGCGGGCAGCAGCAGACGGTGAACGTGCCGGCCAGGGGCGAGAGCTATGCGGAGTGGAGAGTGAAGGCGCACTCGACCGGAAGTGCGGTGCTGACGGCGAAGGCGCTGACCAACGAGGAGTCGGACGCCCTGGAGATGACGCTGCCGGTTGAGCCGTATGGCGTGAAGCAGCGGGCGGCGGCCTCGGGCGTGGTCTTCTCCGGAACGGGACAGAGCGCCTGGAGTTACAGCTATCCGGCGGGGTCGGATGCAGGGTCGCGCGGGCTCACCGTCACGGTGGCGCCCAGTGTGGCCGGCACGGTCTTCGACGCGCTCGACTACCTCACCAGCTATCCGTGGGGATGCACGGAGCAGACCATGTCCAGCTTCCTGCCAGACGTGATTGTGGCGCAGGCGGTGGACAAGCTGCACCTGAAATCCCCCATCGACCGGGCCACGCTGAACATCATGGTGCGCGCCGGCCTCGACCGGCTCTACAGCTTCCAGCACGAGGACGGCGGCTGGGGCTGGTGGCCCGACGATCCCAGCCGCGTCTTTATGACAGCCTATGTGGTGAGCGGTCTGGGTCAGGCCGAGAGCGCTGGCTACAAGGTGCAGGAGAGCAGCCTGAATCGCGGTCGCTCGTGGCTTCAGGCCATGCTCTCAGCGCATCCGGATATGATTCCCGACTTGCGCGCCTATGTGGTCTATGCCCTCGCTACCACCGGCGGCGCGCCCAAAGAAGCGCTCGATAAGTCCTGGGAAAACCGCAGCCACTTGAGTGACGAAGGGCTGGCCCTGACGGGTCTGGCCCTCCACTCGTCCGGAGATTTTCGCGCACACGAAGCAGCGGAGTTCCTGGAGAAGAAGGCCAAAACCACCGGCGCAGATGCCTACTGGTCGGGCAACTACGACGAACTCCTCGACTACTGGGGCGATACAACGCCGGAAACAACCGCCTTCGCGATGAAGCTGCTTACGCTTGAGGACAGTGGCAGCGGCCTTCTGCCCAAAGCTGCCGTCTGGCTGGCCGGGAACGACACCGGTGGGTACTGGGAATCCACCAAGCAGACCTCGATGGTCATCCAGGGCCTTACCGACTACCTCGCCGTGAGCGGCGAACTGGCCAATACCTCCAATGTGGAGGTGCTGGTGAACGGCACCAGCGTGGGCAAGCGGCACTTTGGGCCTGGAGACGGGTTTGCGCTGCCGTGGAGGATTCAGGTTGCGGCGGCGCAGGCGGGCACAGGCGGGCAGGTGACCATCCGCAAAAACGGCAACGGGATTACTTACTGGGCCGCCGAAAACAGTTGGTACTCCGCCGACCGCAGGTCCTTCCAGCAGGAGAAGCTGGGGCTGAACATCGCACGCGACTACTACGTGCTTCAAAAGAAGCAGCCGACGCCAAGCGACCCCATCACCTACGACCTGGTTCCCCTCAAGGGCCCCGTGCACGTGGGAGACATTGTGGCCGTGAAGCTGGCGGTGAGCGGAACGAGCTGGAAGTATCTGCTTGCCGAAGACCCGATTCCCGCCGGAACCGAGTTCCTTGACCACACCGAGCTCTACAAGCTGAACAACAAGCCCGACTGGTGGGCCGACTGGTTTACGCGCAAGGAGTTTCACGACGACCGGGCGGCGTTCTTCAATTCAGAGTTCAGCGGCCGGCGCGAGTATGTCTACCTGCTGAAGGTTGTCAACCCGGGCAAGTTTCAAATCAGCCCGGCCGAGGTGGGGCCCATGTATCAGCCGAGCGTGAATGCCACTACCGACCCGGCGACGTTGGAGGTGCAGCCGTGAGCGTTTTTACTGACTTGTTTCGGCGACTGGGGCGGGCGCGGGTGTGGGTTGCGCTGCAGTTCGGGTTGACGCTGGTGCTGATTCTCGCTGGACTCGCCTGGACGCGGCTGCTGGACAAGCACTGGTGGCAGGTGGCGCTTTCGCTGCTGGTGCCGCTGGTGCTGGCGATCTCTGCGCTAGAACTGCAGGCGGGGACAGTGCGCAGGCTGGCGGACGACGACGGCAAACGCGTGAAGCTGGTGTGGGGCGCGGTAACGCTGGTGGTGTGGGTCGCGGTGGTTTGGGTGACGTGGGCCGCGCTGGACTGGTGCGACGACCGGATCTGGCAATGGGCGAGCTACCTGAATTCGAAGGCTTCGGCGGATGGGAGGTCGAGGCTGTTCACGTTTGAGCACATTCAGAGCTGGCTGACGGGGCTGGAGTGGGTGCTGCGGTGGATCGTAGTGCCGGCCAAGGTGATTCCGTATGCGGCAGCATCGGCGCAGTGGGGGTTGCGCATTCCGTGGCTGAGGGTTCTGCGCCTCCTGTGGAACTGGCGCTGGTGGGCCGGAGCGGCTCTTGCGGCGTTGGTCGCCGTCGTTCTGCCGGAGAATTTTTTTGCCGGCGAGCCGCGCGGGACGGTCACGGCGCAGGTGTGGGCTGTGGGGATGAAGCTCGCGGTGACCTATCTGCTGGCGGTGGCCTCGTGGGTGACTCTGCTGGGGTGGTGGGCGGCGCTGTTCTGCCGCCAGCAAGAGCCGCCGGCCGAGGAGGCACTGGTGGCTGTGCCGGTGCTAAGCGGGCCGCCGGACGGGGAGTTGAGGGCGAGGGCGGTTCCGCCGGAGGACGAAACAAAATGACCTGGGGATTGGACGGACGCTTGCGCTTTGGTGGAGCAGTTTTCGTTCTGGCGCTTTTGGCAGCGAGCCTCTCGGCTCAGACTCAACGGCTCTCGGTCTCAATTCCTTCGCTCAAGCTCACCGCGAACGAGCGCATCGTCGGGTTCGATATTCACGTCCAGTCGGGAGTGATAGTGGAGCTTCCGAAAGTGCCTTTTGGATGGAGTCTCTCGATTGACAATGACCCCTCATGGAAGACCAGGGTCAGTGGCTCTTTGTCGGTGGGAGCGGCGGCCTTGGGCCCGGATTTCTTTCGGGACTTCCTTGTGATCGACGTTGAGAAGGATGCGCCCGCGGATGTGCCTTTCGCTTTACACGGTGAGGTAATCGTAACTTCCGATTTTGCAACCGAAAGACGGGTCAAGCTGGGGATGAAGGACTTTGTTCTGAAGGCCGCTTCGAGCGGTCGAACAGGACCAAGGTGACGGGCTGAGGTCGGACCGCGTTCAAACTGTGAGAAGAAAGGGCAACCGCAGGTCCTTCGACTCCGGTCGCTGCGGCGACCTCTCCTCAGGATGACAGTTCATTGGTGGGGTGAAAGCTTCGCGCTGGGCGATTGCCGGGCGGCACCGCTTACTCTTTGCCCTGCCCGATTCTCCACGCCTTGATGAACTTCCAGTGGATGTAGACGGAGTGGTTCAGGTGCAGAATGAGCCCTTCGCGGCCATCTAAAAAGCCCAGCCGAAAAAAGTAGTTATAGAGAAAAGTTGCCGCCGGATTCGCCACCGCGTTCCACAAAAAAGCCGGCCAGGAGTTGCTTGTCTGTCCCTTCGCGGCGAGCAGGTGGGCGATCTCGTTGCTGTATCGATTCATGTGCTCGAGGTAGATGCCCAGGGTGGGGTAGGCGTAGTGGAGCATGTCGCCCTTGAGCTTGCCTTTTGGGCCCGCAAACTGCGGCGTCGAGTGCGGTCCCACACCCTCGCTCAGCCGCGCAGACCCGCGGCGGAAGAGCCTCAGCTTGTGGTCGGGATAGAACCCTCCGTGGCGAATCCAGCGGCCGTAGTAAAGGTTGAGCCGCGGAATCCAGTAAGCGCCAAACTCCGGCTTGCGGCCGTCCGCGCAGGCCAGCAGTTGTCGAATTTCCTCCTGCAGCTCCGGGCTCAACACCTCGTCTGCGTCGAGCAAAAAAATCCAGTCGCTGGTGCACAGATCAAGAGCCACATTCTTCTGCTCGCCGTGCCCGCCGAAGGCGTGATAGCTGGTCTTGGCGCCGAACGTCCGTGCGATCTCCAGTGTGCGGTCAGTGGAGCCGGAGTCGACCACGATAATCTCGTCGGCCCAGCGCACGCTCTCCAGCGTGCGGGGCAGGTTGGCCTCCTCGTTCATGGCGATCATGGCTATGGAGAGCGTTTGACGCATCGATGGAAGGATAAATCAGCCACCTGCGGTGGGGCAGACGAAGTCAGCGAATGGCGGCGAGCACCGTGGGCGGTAAGCCGGAATGCAGCCAGGCGAGGACCTGGGTGCGGCCGTAGCGGTCGAGCAGGCGCTCGGCGTACCAGGCGGCGGCGCGGTGGGCGGCCTGGGACTGGGCTTCTGCGGCGGCGTGGGCAAGGGCGCGGTCGACTTCGTCGGGCTTGAGGGTTGGCGTCGGACTCGTGGAGTGCGCGTCTCCGCTCCAGGCTTCGACCAGCCCCTCGCGGAGCCAGAGCGGCGTGGTGGGCGCAGCCTGCCCCTCGACAAGCGCATGCAGAAATTCGTGGAGGAGGGTGGCGACGAGGAGTTTGCGCGCGACGAGCGTGGGTAGCGGCTGCGTGGCGATCCAGTTGCCCTCAGTGAAGGCCGCGACCCAGCCGGGAGCGAGGGTGGCGTCGCGAAAGGCGGGCGTGGATGAGAAGGCGCGGACGGTGATGGGCGCAGCCGGTTGCAGGCCGGAACGGCCTTCCGCCTCACCCAGAGCCTGATTGAGTTGGGGCAGATAAGCGGCGTCGGCGACGTGCAGACTTTCAAGCGCAAAGCCCTGGCCGCGGAGGGTCTGCCAGCCGAGTCCTGTGGCTTCGTCGGCAACCGTGGCGCCCGGAAAGTACTGGGCCAGAATCTGGCCGGAGTCGCGGCCTAGGGAGGCCATGGCGGCAGAGCCCGCCTGGCAAAGGCCCACGCCGTGCCCGGAGCCGCGGCCGTGAAAGAGGAACTGATCTCCCTGCCCTGCGACCTCGAACCACGTGCTGAGGATCTTGTTCCAGCCCAGCGCCCGCCCGACGGCCAGGCGGAAATCTTCGCCTGAAACTTCAGCGGAACCGATCATCAGTGTGACGGCGCGGCCCGATTCGCCGCGGCGGGCGACGGCGAGGGTCTTCCATCCGGGGCGGGCGAGGCCGGCGGCGGCAAGCGCGGCGGTGAGATCGGAGAGCGACAGGCTGGCCGACCACTCGCGCGCACCGGCGGCGGTGCAATAAGGGTCGATGCGGGAGGCAAGCCAGGGCATGGGCTGGCGAGCCAGTTCCCTGCCCTTGGCCGTCGATAGCCAGACTTCGGAGGGCGAAGCGGTGCGGCCGCCGCAGCTCTGGTGGAACCAGGCCGCGGCGCGCTGCGAGTGGAACCAGAGCGTTTCTCCGGCGGTGGAGAGGGTTGCGGCGTGGGCGGCGTGGTCTCCCACCCTTTCCGCAAACTGCCGCGGAAAGAATGGGGCCCCCAGCTTCCCTCCCCAGTGGAGCAGCTGGCAGTGGGTGGAGTCGCACAGGTCGTAGTCGGCGTGGCCGTGCGGCTGATGCAGGGCGAAGGACCGGACGACGATGGCCAGAGCCTTCAGGGATGCAGCCGTGTCGGCTGGGCCGCTCTCGCTGGCCACCACGCGCTCGACGTAGGCCTCGACGGGCAACGTTACGGCGAGGACAAGCTCTCCGTTGCGAGCGGAGACCCGGAGGGGGTTGTGGAGAGTGAGGGATTCGCCATGGGCGGCTAATGTAAAGGACCCCGCGAGCGAGATAGATGCAGCACGGCGGTTGCCGGGGAGCGCGAGGGCCGAACTGGCTGCCTGGATGAGTGTGGGTTGGGCGAGGCGAGTTGCCGCGCAAGTTTCGCAGAGGCGGACAGTTGCGGCGGGCGCGGGGGAGACCGTGATCTGCTTGTCGTGCCAGAGGATCCACAGGCCGATGCGGAGGGTTGCTGGCGGATGGGGCGCCGGCCTGGAGGATTGGGCCAGAGCCGTGGTGGTGAGGATGGCCAGCAGAAGGGCAGGCAGTGGGTTTTTCATGGCCGCGGCTGCCTGAGCGGAGAGTGCGCCAGAAGGTCCGCGGCGATCCGGGCGGCGTTGGCGCCGTGACCAGCGGGGAGGTAGACGGCGACGACTACGCTTGGACGTTCGGCGGGGACGAGGCCGACAAACCAGCCGTGCGAGGGGGTTCCGGGGCCGAGATTGGCGGTGCCCGTTTTGCCGGCAACGGCAACCCCGCCCCCCGAGGCCGCGCTGGCGATGCCAAAGCTGGCTGAGTCGGCCAAACCTGCCTGAACGGCCTGGGCGGCAGATGAACTGGAGTGGGCGCCGAGCTCGAGCGCAAGCCAGCGATAGGCTGTGGCGAGTTCGAGCGGAGTAACGGCGATGCCGTCTACGCCGAGTAGCGCCAGACTCGATTCGTCTGGGGTTTGGGGGGCGCGCAAAACAGCGCTTGCTTCAGCGGGAGCGAGGCCGGTCTGGCTCAGCAGTCCGGTGGGGGCGAGCAGGCGGCGGAGTTCGCCGGGGGCAAGCGTGCGGGCGACGGTCGCGAAGTAGGTGTTGCAGGACCAGGCAAGGGCCTGACGTGCGTCCATGGGATCGGCGGGGGGATGGGAGCAGGCGAGGGAGCGGCCGGCGATGCGCAGGTTGCGAGTGCAGGCGATGCGGCGCGCGGGGTCCCAGCGGCCGGAGGCGACCATGCCATAAAGGACGAGCGGCTTGAGCGTGGACCCTGGAGCGGCGAGGGTGCGGGCGGCTTCGCTCAGGTGCATCGAGGCAAGCAGGCGGCCGGTGGCGATGTCGACGACAACGATGCGGGCCTGCGGCGACCCCTTGGCCGCGGCGGCAACGGCGGGGCCCCAAG
>Ga0209415_10020236_pt1 | contig 10358 bp, 6 predicted proteins | sample PeaSoiSIISIP2007_FD_187696 | JGI IMG/M metagenome (GOLD analysis project Ga0209415, IMG submission 187696) | Peat soil microbial communities from Weissenstadt, Germany - SII-SIP-2007 (SPAdes) (version 2) | ecosystem: Environmental > Terrestrial > Soil > Wetlands > Peat | place: Germany...
CGTTGCCACTGGACCCTTGCAGCACACTCACGGTTCGCGGAGATGAAGAGAGACTCAGGCTCGGCGGCGGCGGTTGAGTGTTTCCCTGACCGCCCATGCCGCAACCGGTGAGCAGCCAAGGGAGCAGGACTACTACGCTGAGCAGCAACCCAGCGGAGTTCGCGCGCGACTTCTTTCCCGGCCTCTCGGCAGGTTTGGCCGAACCTTCCACTGAACCCATCCATGTCCTCTTTTGCAGGTCCGCACGACAATCGAAGCCAGGGGCGCCGGCGGTGGGGGAAATTTAACAGCTTAGAACACAAATGCGCAGGAATAGTTGCGCGGAACCACGGTGGAATTGCTCATCTACTCTGCCGTCGGGGCTCGACTCGAGCGATAGACTCGCCAGCACCCCGCGGGACCACGGCCACCATGTACTTCCGTGTCTGTCTCCTGCAGAAAGCGATCCCTATACTGAGCCTACTCAGTCATAAGTTACGCGCCGCCCGTCTACTGAAAACCGAGACCGAACGAGAGCTTTGGGTTGCGGATCAGTTTGAACTCAGCTTGACGAGGAGCACCTCCCCCATGCGCAACTTCAGGTTTAGCCACTGGCATGCCGCCACGCGTTTCTTCTTGTTCGTTCTCCTGTGGAGCATCTCACGGCCGGTCTGGGCCCAGGCCAACGTCAACGAAGGACTGGAAACGGCCGCGATCTATGTAGATGCTACCCACGGGAACGACAGCAATAACGGGTCAATAAGCTCGCCGCTGAAGACCATCGGAGCCGGTGTAAAAATGGCCCTGGCCAATAATGACGCGAGCGTCGGCAGTCGCGTAATCATCAATCCCGGAACGTACCGTGAATCGGTGGTGATCTCCAACAGCAGAAAGAGCACGAGCCTGCCGATCACTTTCCAGGCGGCCAGCAACGGCACGGCGGTCGTTTCCGGTGCGGATCTCATCACGGGTTGGACTGCTTACCAAGGTAGCTCCACGATCTACGAGGCCAGTTGGCCGTACAGATTTGCCCTCTGCCCGGCACAGGCTGCGCCCGCTCCGGCGCAGCAAACGATCATGCTGCATCCGGAAATGCTCATCGTCAACGGCGCGCCGCTGACCCAGGTGCTGACCTTAAGCTCGATGTTGCCCGGCACCTTCTACGTGGATAATGCTCATTCGCTCATTTACATGTACCCGCCGGCCGGCACGAACGTGACCGCGGCGACGGTGGAAGCGGCTGCGCGCTCGTCCATTTGGCAGATCGCGGGGCAATCGAATCTGGTGGTCCGGGGACTGACGTTCCAGTACGCCAATAGCTGTCAGCAAAGCGCCGCGGTGACGGTGGGCGGAAACGTGACCAACATCCTGTTCGATACGGACAGCATGCTCTGGAATAACGCCATGGGGCTTGATTTCACCACCGTCGAGGAGTTCACCGTGCAGAACAGCACGGCCAACTATAACGGGCAGGTGGGCTTTGCCTCGCACGAAGTGAAGAACTCACTATGGCAGTCCAACACCGCCAACTATAACAACTGGCGCGGAGCACAAGCCGCTTTCTACACCTGGGATTCGGGCGGCACCAAGTGGATGTGGGACCACAGCGGCACCTACAAGAACATGGTTTCCAACTTCAATCAAGCCAACGGCGTGGCCTGGGATACCGACAACGAAAATGTCACGTTCACATCCGGCGTCTCGGCGATGAATCTGGTCAACGGAATCCAGATCGAAAAGACCGAAGGCCCGTTCTCGGTTTCCGGCAGCTACTTCTGTTATGCCAATCTGTTGAATGTGGGAGCGCGCGGCGGCATCGCGGTGCGCAATTCCGAGCAGGTGTCCATCACTGGAACCTCGCTGTATGGCAGCCTGGTGAATCAATTCGCAATCGTTGGCCAGCCCGGCGGCATTGTGATCAGCAACTGGGAGACGGGACAAAGCTATAACCTCATCACCGAAAAACTCACCTCGTCGTCGAACGTGGTGAGTGGAGCCTCTGCCGTGTTCTACGACTATCTCGGCGGATCCGACTGGAACGCGTTTGTTTCCAGCGTGAAGTCGAATAGTAATACGTTCTGGAATGGGTCCAGCAGCAACGCCTTCATCGTGCCGACTCCACGGGCGGGTACCGCCATCAATCTGGGCAGTTGGCAGAGCGAGACTGGCCAGGACAAAAGCTCCACCTGGACTTCGAGTTCGGCGCCGTCCGCCTGCAACGTCGGTGCCCAGACGAAAGACTTTTGGGTTACGAGCAACACCTACGCGGGTGCCACGATCAACTCAAGCCGGCAAGCCACCATCAACATCGGAACGTTTGGACTGGGCGGGATTTCCGGTAGCGTCAATCTCACGCTTGACGGAATTACCGCGGTGCCGGGACTGAAGGCCAGCCTCAGCGCAGCCGCGATTCCAGTGACGGGTAGCGCGCTGCTGACTCTGACGACAAGTTCTACGACTCCGCCAGGAACTTACCCGATCACCATCCTGGGCAACCTGGGCAACATCACGCACACGGTAACAGTTTCGCTGTTTGTACGGTGAGAACGGAATGACCATGCAGAAAAGGCCGCCGTTCGGCGGCTTTTTGCTTTGCACTGCATTTCGTCGGGCTAGGGTGCGGCTACTGGCGGGCCTTCAGGATCTTCAGCCCAAAAATCTGCAACTGCTTGCTGCTCGCCACAAAAACCTCGCCATTGGCAACTACCGGAACCAGATTCGAGTTACCGGTAAAAGCAGGCCAGGATCCGGCGACGCCCTTGAAAAGCTGGGTCATGGTTTTGCCCGCGCTCGGGTTGAATGCATACAGATAAATGCTGGGCTGAGTCTTTGAGGCTGGGCGCGACAAAGCCCACACGATCGCGTTGGACTTGCCGTTGGACGAGATGGCGGTGAAGAAGCCGGGATCTTGCCCTCCGGCAATAAACAGGGAGACGGCTAGAGGCGTCAGGGCGGGAGCCGGCGACGTGACGACTCTCCAGACTTTCACGTTGCGGCCTCCGCTCGAAACCACCCGCGCACCACCGGGTGCGACAAAGTAAGACTGACCGCACCAGCACCCGCCCACCTGATAAGTCCCGAGAACATTATTCTTGATGGTGGAGTATCCACCCAGATGGTCTTCGTTCATAAAAAACATGCTGCCGGCCTTGCCCGCGGCCACCGCGAGATGGGGAATCGAGCCGGCTTGATCGGGCAGAACCATCACTCCGCCCGAACCGAAGTCGGAATCGGCTTCGTCGAGCGCCGCCTGATTGCTGGGCGTAAAAATATCGAGCACCGTGGTCAGATCCGGCGACACCTTGACCACGCTTTCCTGCAGGGCGGACACGCCATCATAGGTGGTGCCGGAGGGGTCAGAGTTGCCGGTGACGAAAAGGATGTTGCCGGAGTCATCCACCGCCGGGCCGTAGCCAGACATCCAGATGGAAGACAGGAAGAAATCGTCGGGCGAACTTGCCTGAATGTCGAGAACCTGATTGGCCGGCAGCGGGGTCAGGGTTCCGGCCGACCAGCCGAGCAGCCAGCCACGGGAGAGGTTTGCGCCCAGATCGCAGAAGCTGCCAAATCCCGCGTAGACGTTGCCACCGGCAAGCAGCAGCGCCGGCCGCTGCCGCTGATAGCTCGCGTTGAACTTGAACGTCGTGCCGTCAGTGAGCGTGTGGGAACCGGTGACCACCTGGGGCGATACCTTGTCGGTCAGGCTGCCGAGATCGAGGGCGTGAATGGTATAGGTCGGGCCGGTGGTATAAGCGATTACATACAACGTATTGCTGGTGATGTCGATCACCGGCGTGGAATTAATGCCCACGTTGTTTCCATTATTGCCGCAGTTCAGCGGACGGGTGATCGGCTTGCCCAGGTTTGTGCTCAGGAGCACCGTGCCGCTCTCGGCGTCAATGGCGTAAACCGTGTTCCCCTCGGTTGCGACATACACCACGTCGTGCTTGCCCTGATGGCTGCCGGCCGTGATATTCACGCCGGGCACGACCAGAGGCTGGCCATCCACTTGATCGTCGAGCGTGACCGTCTGCAGCAGCCCGAAGGACGCACTGTTCACATTGGCCGGAGTCAGAACGGTCTCTTGCTGATTCCACCCGGTTCGGTAGTTGTCGTTGTGGTAAGTGCTGACAGAAGTCTGGCCTGCCGCCCCCCCGCAACACAAAATCAGCAAAGCTGCGAAGGCAGTACTCAGACGGGCGCAATACAAGTGTCGAAGTGGCATAGTTAATCTTTTCAGTCAGGGGAGGAGAAATTTGAAGACGCAACCGGCGGCGCCGGGTTGCGATGCCTGAGGCGAACGCAGTGTACGATGGGTTCGAGCGGGCTGTAAAGAGGATTTGGTTAGGATCATTCCGGGCAAGAGAAGAAAATAGGCGTGCAGACTGAAGATCTGCACGCCTTCGGTACTTTTGACTCCCAACTTTCTTCCGGCGTTATTGTCCGGCTCCCGATAACGGGATCGTCTGCGGACTGCCGCCGCCGCTGTCTGTCACCGAGACTGCCGCGGTTCGCGCTCCCGTCGCCGAAGGCTTGAAGGTCACGTTAATGCTGCAACTTTTCTTTGGGCCGAGCGTGCCTGTGCAGTTGTGGGTCTGAGCGAAGTCTGAAGCGTTGGTTCCCGTGATGGAAATTCCGGTCAGGGTGAGGGCCGTGTTGCCGCTGACATCGGTCATGGTAATCGTCTGCGGCGCACTGACGGTGCCGACCGTCTGCGGCGCAAACGTCAGACTGCCAGGCGAGAACGAGGCAGCCGTTCCAACGCCACTGATCGCAACCGTCTGCGTACTGCCAGGCGCGCTGTCGGTGATGGTCAGAATTGCGTTGCGGGTGTTGATGCTCTTGGGTGTGAACGTGATGTTGATCGTGCAGCTCGAATTACCCGACAGGGATGTTCCGCACGTGTTGGTCTGAGAGTATTCACCGGCTGCGGCACCGCTGAAGGCCATTCCTGAAATGGCCAGGGCGTTCGGCGCGGAGTTGCTGAGCGTCACCGACTGAGCCGCGCTCGGAGTGCCCAGCACCTGGGCCGGGAACTTCACCGAGGTGGGCGACACCGCCGCTGGATCGTCGAGCAGAACGGCCATAATCGTGTTGGGTGACGTTGGCAAGCCTCCCACCGTCACCGCAATGTCCGGCAGTCCGTCGCCGTTGAAATCGCCCGCCACCAATCCGGTGGGATTATTGCCCACAACGTAGTTGGTCGGCGCGTTGAAGGCGTCACCCGCAACCGAACTGCCGGTCCCCAGCAGCACGCTCACATTCCTGGCGTCATAATTCGAAGTTGCAATGTCGAGCTGGCCGTCGTTGTTGTAGTCGGCGACCGCCAGCCAGCGGGGCGACGCGCTCGCCGTGTATTTCACCTGCGGCTGGAAGGTTCCGTCGCCGTTGCCATAAAGGATGCTGACCGTGGATTCGCCGCCGTTGGCCGTCGCAAGGTCGAGCTTGCCATCCTTGTTGAAATCATAAGTGACAACGTGGCGCGGGTCAGTGCCGACCGGATAGTTGACGGCCGGCTTGAACGTTCCGTCGCCGTTCCCCATCAGAATGCTGACGTCGTTGGTATTGTGGTTGGCGCAGGCGATATCCAGAATGCCGTTGTTGCTGAAGTCTCCCAAGGTAACCGATTTGGGATTCACATCGGCGTTGTAGTTGACGCCGGGCTGGAATGTGCCATCCCCTTTGCCGAGGAACACGGTAACGTTTCCGCCAAGATTGTTGGCGACGACCAGGTCCATGATGCCGTTGTTGCGCAGAGAGCCGGCGACGATGCCGCGCGGAGCTTGTCCTGCAGGATAGAGCACCGCGGGCTTGAATGTGCCGGTCCCATCCGCCTTGTTAATCAGGACCGCAATGGTCCTGCCGATTTCGTCCGCGACGGCGATGTCCGGTACGCCGTCACCGTTGAAGTCGGCTGTGACAATCGCGGCAGGTTCTGTGCCCACGGCGTAAACCCTCTGAGGCTGAAACGTTCCATCTCCGTTGCCAAGAAGCACGCTTACGTTGTTGCTGCTGTAGTTGACCACCGCGATGTCAAGGATGTGGTCGCCGTTGAAGTCAGCTGTGGCGTTAGCAAACGGCAGCGTACCTGTCGTGTAATCCGCCGGGCTGGTAAAGGAAACCGGCGGAACCGCAATCGCGCCGCGAGCGGCGCGCAGGATCAGGCTGGCAGCCAGACACATCAGGATAACGACCACGAATGAGCGGAAGAATGACTTCTGCGGGTGCATCTGTGACCTCGTTGTCTTCGGTCTCATCTTCGAAACTTGGGTTTTGGCACGCTGGGGGAGAGCCTGCGCTTTAATCCGTATAGTCCTAAGCGGCTTGCGCCAACCGCTATAATTTCTTCACTTGGCCCTAAGGCATCCGGACGCGGGGAGGAATGAAGCAAGCCCAGATGTGCCCGTAGATTATCAGCATCAGGGGCGGGTGACAATGTGCATGTTTTTGCAACTTTTCAGCTCGCAACCTGTTGATCTTCTTGAAACGGGGGGCGAACCATTCTGTGTACAATGAGAAAACTCTCCTCCCTCCCGATCCCGGGATTTGCCCTAAAATCGAAGTCACGGACGTCATGGGCGGTCTTCGTGTCGGGGGTTGTATTTACGTGGGAACAGTTTGGCCGTCGGAAAGGACGCACTTGGTCGTTTTAGTGATCGGTGGTGCTGGATACATCGGCAGTCACACTGCCCGGGCGTTGAAGCGCTCCGGACATGAAGCGATCATCTTCGACAACCTCAGCACCGGCTACGAAGCCCTGGCCACGGGCTTCGAACTGGTGAAAGGCGATCTGCTCGATGCTGCCGCCTTGGCGCCCGCGCTCGCCCGGGTCGATGCGGTCATGCACTTTGCCGCCCATGCCTATGTTGGCGAGTCGGTAACGAATCCGAAGAAGTATTTCCACAACAATGTGGAGGGTGGCCTTTCGCTGCTGAATGAGGCGCTGGCCGCCGGCGTCAAGAAGATCATCTTCTCTTCGACCTGCGCCGTGTATGGGGAGCCCGCGAAAATACCCATCGAGGAGAACACGCCGCGGCAGCCGGTAAATCCGTATGGGGTCTCGAAATTGTTTTTCGAGCAAGCGCTGGAAGCCTATGACCGCGCCTACGGTTTTCGCTTTGCCAGCCTGCGTTATTTCAACGCGGCCGGCGCGGACGATAGCGGAGAAATCGGCGAGCTGCACGACCCGGAAACGCACCTGATTCCGCTGGCGCTGAGCGCAGCAGCCGGGCTCGGACCGGAGCTCAACGTATTCGGCGCCGACTATCCGACGACTGACGGAACCTGCATTCGCGATTACGTCCATGTCAACGATCTGGCAAGCGCGCACGTTAAGGCGCTGGAACATCTGGCGTCGGGCAAGGACAGTTTCGCGGCCAACCTTGGGGCGGGCACTGGATACTCGGTGCAGCAGGTGATTTCGGCGGTCGAGGAAGTTACCGGCAAGCGAGTGCCGCGCAAGATCGGTCCGCGCCGCCCGGGAGATCCGCCGGCCCTGGTCGCGAATCCGGCCAAGGCGCAGGCTTTGTTGAGCTGGAAAGCGAACCGGGGATTGCGCGACGTAGTGGCGACCGCCTGGAATTGGATGGAAAAACGTCGAGAAGCAGCGGTGCAACAGCTGAAGTTTAGTTAGCCGATGCGGAGAAGCAAGGATCCTCTGCGCAGGCTCCCCCGGTGGAACTCCGTGTCCCCTGTGGTTAACGGGTTTTTTTGAGGAAATTATGGCCAATGATCTGGCGGGAAAGAGAATCGCATTTCTGGGCGCCGGCAAGATGGGCGGCATCATTCTGCAAGCCTTGCTGAAGAATGGCTTGCTCACGTCCAAGACCACCTGCGCTACGGTGGGGCATGAAGAGCGCGCCAAGGCTCTGGCGGCAAAGTTGAAGGTCAAAGTGGGCACCAACAATGCCGATGCGGTGAAAGGCGCCGACATCATTGTGATCGGAGTGAAGCCGCAGGTGGTCGAAGAAGTCGTACGCGAGATCAGCGGCCACGTCACGCCGAAACAGGTCATCGTGTCGGTGGCGGCCTCGGTTCCGACCGCCATGATTGAAAAACAATTGCCGCCGAATGTGCCGGTGATCCGCGCCATGCCCAACACGCCCTGCCTGGTGGGAGCTGGGATGACGGCGATCTGCAAAGGCAAACACGCGGGAGCCGACGACGTAGCGTTGACCTGTCACATGTTTGATGTTGTGGGAAGAACTGTGGTCGTAGACGAGAAACATATGGACGCGGTCACCGCTCTGTCGGCCAGTGGGCCCGCCTACATCTATATCATTCTGGAATCGCTGGCCGAGGCGGGAGTGAAAGTGGGCCTGCCGCGCGATGTGGCGACTCTACTGGCCGCTCAGACGACGCTGGGCGCCGCGAAGGTTGTGCTCGATACCGGAGATCACCCGGCATTGCTCAAAGATGCTGTGACCACTCCGGCCGGCTGCACCATTGACGCGATCATGGAGTTGGAAGAGGGAAAACTCCGCGTCACGCTGATCAAGGCCGTGGTCAAGGCAGCCCAGCGCGCCAAAGAACTGGCATACGGATAGGAAATTGGTCTGCGGAAAATGCCGGCTCAATCCAGTGAGATTCCGCCAGTAGCCTGCGTATTCACCACCTGCCCGCGGCTGAAGCAACTCGATCCTTTGCCGCCGGTAATGGACTTCAAGGTACCCGACTGGTCCGAGCAAAAGGTCTTCGTTTCAGTTCCAGGGTCCAGGGGTTCGGCAAGGATACGGTACTTTGACGCCGGACTTCCGTCGCAAGCGGAAAGTGTGAAGCGGTACCCGTTCCACTCCTCGCTGCCTTGTCCCGGATCGTAGAGGCCGTCGCCTTCTCCAGACGCGCCCGGATCGTGGGCGAACAAGGATGCAAGCGAGCAGGTAAATCCCTGATCCGGGTGCCTGGCCGCGTAGCCAGCCTCTGCGCCGGCGATGACGTTGGCCCTCATTTGCGCGGCCGTCTCGTTCGCCTCATCCTGCTGCTTGCGCAGTCCTTTCAGGTAATCAGGATCGGTCAGCGGCACGTGCGCTGCCGCCGTGACCTCGGTCAGCTTCCAGATTTCTTTTTCCTGCTTCAGCGTGAAGGTGAGCCTGGGAAGAACCGGAAGCGATTCCAGTTGTCCATCTTTGTAGTAATGGACGGAAAGCTCGATCTCATCTTCCTCGCCCAGCAGGCTGTCGTGTTCTACCGCAATCTCGACCCGCTCGTGGCCATCGTTCTGCTCGCTCACCAGAATGTTGGGGCCAGTTTCAAAGGTTTCGATGTGTTCGCGAGACGATCCCATCTGGCGTCCGATCTGCGAAATGCGGAGAACAAAAGACGATTCGGGAGTCTCGCCTTTGTGAATCAGACTCTGCCGCGCGGCATCGGGAAGATGCCTGGCGAAGTCTTCCGGATTCTTGCTGAGGAACATCTCGATCAGCGCCTGGCGCGCCGTTTGGGGCGGGGGTGACGAAGTTTGCGCTGGGAGGCTGATGCAACCTCCGAACATCGCACACAAAAGAATCAAGCAATCGAAGCGCATAAAATCCTCCTCCAGGCCCTTGTGCCACCCATCCATTCTACCGTCCCAGACTCCACTGGGAACGGCAAGGTTCCTGCGTTTCACGGAACGCTGTCCACGGAATTGCTCGCCACCAGCGCTGTTTCCATGCGATTCCTGTGATTAAATCAAAACAACCATGAAGATGCTGATCGTCGTGCGCCACCGTTTTGGGTTGTGGAATGTTCCCGGCTGGTTTGGCGCAAAGCTGGCGGAAGACTTTCCTCAGCTGCTAGTCGTGCAGCGCGACAGCTATGAAGGCGTAGAGGAGCACCTGCGCAACGCGGAAGTCATCTTCACCATCTCCTTGCGGCCGGAACAGTTTGCGCTCGCCCGGAAATTACGCTGGATTCATGCTCCGACCGCGGCCGTGCATCAACTGCTGTTTCCAGAAATCGTAGACAGCGGCGTCCTCGTCACCAATTCCAGCGAGGTGCATGGCCCGGTGGTCGCCGAGCATGTGATGGCCCTGATCTTTGCCCTGGGCAAGAAAATCCCGCAAGCCGTGCGGTTTCAACTCCGTGGTGAGTGGGGACAGGAGGGAATGTGGACGGAGGGGGTGCCCCCCCGCGAGATTGCGGGTTCGACGTTGGGATTGATTGGCGTGGGAAGTATCGGGAGGCGCGTGGCGCAGATGGCTTCGGCTCTGGGAATGCGCGTGATCGCCGTGCGCGAGCACGTAGAGAAGGGAAAGCCTGGCGGAGTAGACGCCGTGTTTGCGCCTTCGGCAATGGACGAAGTGCTGAAGCAGTCGGACTATGTGGTTGTGGCCGCTCCCTTGCTGGCAGAGACGCAGGGTCTGATGAACGCGCAACGAATTTCCGTCATGAAGACATCC
>Ga0209415_10020237_pt1 | contig 10358 bp, 8 predicted proteins | sample PeaSoiSIISIP2007_FD_187696 | JGI IMG/M metagenome (GOLD analysis project Ga0209415, IMG submission 187696) | Peat soil microbial communities from Weissenstadt, Germany - SII-SIP-2007 (SPAdes) (version 2) | ecosystem: Environmental > Terrestrial > Soil > Wetlands > Peat | place: Germany...
GCCGCCATCGACCACTACCATCGTGCCGTCGTCCAGGTAGGCTACCCCCTGGTTATATTCCTTGCCTTCGCGGAGGATAAACACGCGCATGATTTCGCCGGGCAACACCACCGGCTTCAGGGCATTGGCCAGCTGGTTGACGTTGAGCACCTCGAGACCCTGAAGAGTCGCCACCTTATTCAAGTTGTAGTCATTGGTGACGATCTTCGCGTCATAGCGCTTCGCGAGTTCGATCAGCTTCAGGTCCACTTCGCCGATCTGCGGAAAATCGTCTTCGGCGATCTCGACTTCCAGGTGCGGCATTTTCTGCATGCGCTGCAGGACTTCCAGCCCCCGCCGGCCGCGCTGGCGCTTGAGGCTATCGGCGGAGTCCGCCACCAGTTGCAATTCGTGCAAGACAAACTGCGGGACCAGCAGCACCCCCTCCAGGAAGAAGGCCTCGCAGATGTCGGCCACGCGGCCATCGATAATCACGCTGGTGTCCAAAACTTTCGGCTGCCTGCGGCTGCTCCGTTCGCTGCCGAACAATCCCCCGAGGGCCTGCAAATTGAGCATGTCGCCTTTTCGCGCCCCGATCACCAGCCCGATATAGGTCATCACCAGAAGGACGCCGATATCGAGAAAGGACCGCGAACCATCGGGAATGGTGGTACGCGCGAGCACCAGCCCCATCAGGTAGGCGCCCACAATACCCAGGATGGAGCCCGTGGCCGCGCCAATCAACCGCCGCAGGCTCGCGCGCTGCAGCCGCATCTCAAACAGGAACACGGAGAACGAAAACAGGAGGCCAACAGTCGCGGCCACCAGAGAGCTCAAACCAAAAGGATGAAAATGGTAGCCGGCGGCAACGCAGGCCGTCGAGAAAACCGCTCGCAGGACGAATTGATCCCACCAGGTCCCAAAACGAACTTCTTTCTCTAAACCAGTGTCATGGACGGATTTGAGGCGGGCGGAATCGGTGTTACGTGCGTCTGAAGCCCCGGAACGAGGATAAGGACGTGACATAATTAGACCTCATGAAATCGGGTGGAATGAAAAAATGGGGAATTCTATGGGCATGGATTTATAAAAACGCTTCCGGGAAGGATTTATGAGCAGTATGAACAACCCGGAATGACTGCCGGAGCGACTCTCCAAGATCGCAGCAAAAACATTCTAGCACGTGGTCAAGTTGAATGGGTAGGCCGGTACGAGCGGGGTCGAAGGCGGCAAGAGCTCAGGGCAAGTAGAAGCGGGGAACGCGTTTGCCGATGGCGCAGCACAGGTCCGAGGTAACCGTTCCGAGCTCTGCCGCCACGCCCGACACTGGTTGGCACACGCCGCCGTCGCGGCCGTAAATCGTGGCCACGTCGCCGAGATTCACGCCGGGAATATCCGTGACGTCGGCGGTGATCAGGTCCATGGAAACGGCGCCCACCAGCGGCGCAAAACATCCCCGAATGATCACTCGTCCCCGATTGGTCAGCGCGCGCGGCAGGCCGTCGGCATAACCGGCGGCGATCACCGCAATCTTCGATGGCCGCGACGCTACCCAGCGGCCGTTGTAGCCCACCGCCTTGCCGGGAGCGATGTCGCGCAGGGAAATGAGGCGCGCTCGCAGCGCAAGCACCGGGCGGAGCGGCAGCTTGGCATTCGCCTCGGCGGTAAATTCGGGCGGCTCGTAGGACTGATGATATCCGTAGAGCACCAGGCCGGGGCGAACCATGTTCCCCCACATATCGGGACGAGAGACGACGGCGGCGCTGTTGGCCAGGTGCACCAGCGGAGCGGTGATGCCCAATGCGCTCAGGCGCTCGAGCACGCCCTGAAAGACCTTAGCCTGCTGCTCGGCGGTGTCGCTGGTGAACACCTCGGAAGCCGCGAGATGAGTGAAGACGCCCTGCATCTCGAGATGCGGGCAATCGGCCAGCGTCCGCGCCAGGCAAGGAATCTCCGAAGGCGAGACGCCCAGACGATTCATGCCGGTTTCCACTTTCAGGTGGAAGGCTGTGCGCCAGCGGGCGCGGTCCGCTGCGCGTTCCAGCAGCCGCAACTGCTCGCAGCGGGTAATCGCCGGCGTCAGGCGATGCTCCAGCAGGCGCTTTTCCTCGCCGGCCCAGAATCCCGTGAGCACCAGGATGGGCTTGCGTATGCCGCCTTCGCGGAGTTCGACGCCTTCCGCCGTGCTGGTGACGCCGAACCAGTCGGCGCCCGCGCTCGCAAGCGCACGCGCCACCGGCACCGCGCCGTGCCCGTAGGCGTTGGCCTTCACCACGGCCAGAACCTTGCGCGCATAGCGCCGCGACGCCGGGGACGCGCCCGGCGGATTCACATGACGCCGGATCATGCGCAGATTATGCGCAAGGGCGCTCAGGCGAATCTCAGCCCAGACCGGACGGCCCTCAAATCGAATTCCACGCTGCATCGTCGGAACAAGCAGAGTAATCCAAAAGGGCCGGGCGGGCAAAAGAGAGGTGAAGACCACACGCGCGGTTAGTTAACAGGAGGCGGTGTCGCGCCCCGCGCCTAGCGCGCCAGAATCTGCTGGATCTTTCCGGCGAGAGCGAAGTCGTTGCGAGTCAGACCCCCGGCGCTGTGCGTGGTCAAGTCGATGGTGACTTTATTCCAGGAATTTGACCAATCGGGGTGATGGCCCGCCGTCTCTGCGGCCAGAGCCACCTGGCTCATGAACCCGAATGCCTGGGCGAAATCGCGAAACTCGAAAACGCGGTGCAGCTTGCCTGCTTCGATAGCCCAACCGTCGAGCTTGGCCAGCTCCGCGGCAATCTCCTGCTGATTCAACTTTGTCGCGCTCATGGGATGTCCTCCGCGAACCGGCAGGATTCTACACGATTCCCCGCGCGCGGAGTTCGGCCCGGATTTTTCGCTTGCGCCCGGTCAAGCAGGTTGAACGGCAGCCGCGATTCTTTTATGGTAGGGCTTCGTCGATTGTCAGCAGGCGATCCAGGGCCGGAAACCGGGAGCGCGCGTGAGAAAAAAGATTCGGGTCATCCAATATGGCGTCGGTCCGATCGGCGCATCCCTGGTGCGCCTGATGCGGGAGAAGCAGGCGATCGAGGTGATTGGCGCGATCGATATCGATCCCGCAAAGGCGGGACGCGACCTGGGCGAGGTCGCGGGCGCCGCAGATGCTCCCTGGGGCATCGAGGTCACCGCCGATGCAGGACTGCTCAACGAAGCCGCCGACGTCGTGGTGCACTCGACTTCGTCCTTGCTGCCGGAGGTTGCCGAGCAACTGCTGGCGTGTCTGGCCGCGGAATCCTGCGTGATTTCCACCTGCGAGGAACTGGCCTACCCATTCCGGAAATATCCGCAGCTCGCCGCAAAGCTCGATGCGGAGGCGAAATCCTGGGGCGTGGCGCTGGTGGGCGCGGGGGTCAATCCGGGATTCGTGATGGACAAGCTGGTGCTCACCTTGAGCGCCGCGGCGCAACGCGTGGACTCGGCGCGCGCGGTTCGCATCGTGGACGCGTCCAAGCGGCGGCTGCCGCTGCAAAAGAAGATCGGCGCGGGCATGAGCCGCGCGGAATTTGCCGAACAGGTAGCCGCCGGCAGGATCAAACATCATGGCCTGCCGGAATCGGTGGCCATGGTCGCGGATGGACTCGGATTGAAAGTGGACGACATCACGGAAACGATCGAGCCCATGATTGCCCGGGAGCGGGTGCGCACGGAGTTTCTGGACATCGCTCCGGGACACGTGGCCGGGGTGCACCAGATGGCGCGCGGGACCGCAGGCGGAACGGAAAAAATCTACATGGAACTACAGATGTACGTCGGAGCGGCGGAATCGAGCGATACGGTGGAACTTTTCGGCGAGCCGAACATCAGTCTCACCATTCCGGGTGGAACACACGGCGACATCGCCACCGCCGCCCTGGTCGTGAATTCCATTCCGGCCATCCTTGCGGCGCCCGCGGGATTGAAAACCGCGCGCGATTTGCCGCTCTGCTTTTTCCCGCCGAACGCCAAGCCCTAGAGCGCCGGCGCTTTTAAGACGGCGACTTCTGCCAGTATCGTCCGATGGCGGCGAAGTCCACATCTTCAGCGGCCGACCGAAGCACGCTTGCATAGACTTGCTGCGCGGCGGCGGTCCCCGCCGGCAGCGAGACGCCAACCTCCTTCGCCAGTTCGAGCGCGAGGAGCAGGTCTTTGTGCATCAGCCGCAGCGGGAAGCTCGGCGGGTACTTGCGCTCCAGCAGCAGCGGCGCCTTCACGTCGAGCACGGGCGCGCGGCCCATGCTCGACTGCATCACTTCGACCAGCTTTTCGCCCGGCACTCCGCCGGCCGTGGCCAGCGCCAGGCCCTCGGCGAGCGCTTCCACTTCCAGGGCGAGAAGCAGATTCATCGCCAGCTTCACGGTTTGCCCGGCCCCGTGCGGCCCGAGGTGAAACCACTTCTTGGCGATGGCGGCAAACACGGGCTCCACGCGGGCCAGGGTTTCCGGGCTGCCCCCGACCATCATGACCAGTTCCCCTTTTTCGGCGCCCCACGTTCCTCCCGTTACGGGCGCATCGAGATAATCGACTCCCTTTTCCGCGCAGGCTGCCGCGGTTCGGCGTGCCAGCGCCGGCGATACCGTGCTGGAGTCCACCAGCACGCTGCCGCGTCGCAACCCGGCGAGCGCCCCGTCGGAGCCCCACAGGATCTGCTCCACCGCGGGCGGGTCGCTCACAATCGTGAGCAGCACGTCCGACGAAGCCGCGGCCTCGCGGGGCGTCATGGCAACGCGAGCGCCTTCCGCTTTCAGCGGCTCGGCTCGCGCAGGCGTGCGATTCCAAACCGTCAGTGCAAAGCCTTTCTTGAGCAGATTTGCGGCTATGGGACGGCCCATCAGTCCCAGGCCAATAACGCCAACGGAAAGTTTCACGGAAGCCTCCTGCGGGTACGACTAAGAAGTTCGATTAAAGCGAAAGACTCAGAGAGCAACGATGCCACGGGCCGGGGGGACGCCGCGACCTCAGTGGTGAGAGCCGCCGTGGGCCGGAGCGGCATGAGCTGCCTGGCTCACTGGCTCCGCCACGGGCGCAGCCGGCGCCGGGCGCAGGACCGCGGTGAGCGTCATCACCAGAGGAGACACGACGCCGAACACAACGATCGGAACCAGAACACCGAGCGCGAAACCCAGAATGTTGGTGGAGTCGCGAACTAGGCGCCAGGCCAGCCACGCGGCGGCAAGCCCGACCACAACGGCGATCGTGCGGCCGCCCGAGGCGACTTCCAGCCGCGCATGGCAATGCGGGCACTCGATTCCATTGGGAAACGCCATAACGCGGGTCGCGGGAATCACGCCGTGGCACTGCGGGCATGCTCGGGCCACAATTCACCTCATCGAAAAAAATCGCGGCGGCAAGATCCGGCGCGGCGCCTGGCGCGGAAAGAAGATAGCGCAAACCCCTTCGGTCTCAAAGCGTCGAAATCAGGTAGCCAGCGCAAATTCGACGCGGCGGCGCATGGGATCAATCCGGTCGGCGCGAACGCGCACGCGATCTCCCAGCTTCCAGACGCCCATGCGGCCTGCGTGGCCGGCGACGATGGCGTGGTCGCGTTCCCTATAAAAGCAGCGCTCGCCGGTTTCTTCTTCCAGACGGCTGATGGGGACCAGCCCTTCCACGAAGATCTCCATCAACTCCACAAAGAAGCCGAACTTCTGCACGGAAATGACCAGGGCGTCGTACTCCTCCCCGAGGTGCTGTTCCATGAATTGCGCCGTCTTCCAGTCCATCAATTCACGCTCCGCCATGTCGGCGCGACGCTCCGCCTCGGAAGACTCCAGCGCGATGGCCTTGAGCCGGCCGCGGCTGAGAAGCGCCGCTTCCGCCGACATCGGTTCAGGATGCGCGAGCGCCCACTTCAGCACGCGGTGCACGACCAGATCGGGATAGCGCCGGATCGGAGAGGTGAAATGCGTGTAGTGATCGAAGGCCAGGGCGAAATGGCCCAGCGGTTCGTCGGCGTACCGCGCCTGCTTCAGCGAACGCAGCATGAGGTAGGAGAGAATGCGCTCTTCGGGCTTGCCGGCAATCTTTTTTGTAAGCCGCTGGTAGTGTTGCGGCCGGATCTGAAAATCGTGCGCCCCTGGAAGAGAGACCACCATCGGCCGTTCGCGCGCACCCGCGCCACGGCCGGTGCGTGCGGGCGCGGAGACCTGCCCGTGGCGAACCGCCAGGCGGCGTTCGGAAAGGCCGGGCACTCCGAGCGAATAGCCGAAGGCCTGCGCCAGCTGCTCGAACTCCAGGACTTTCTTGGGATCGGGTTTTTCGTGCACCCGGTGGAGGGAGGCCAGCCCGCGCTGTTCCAGGTATCGCGCCACGGCTTGATTTGCGGCCAGCATGAATTCTTCGATCAGCCGGTGCGCGATGTTGCGTTCGCTGCGGATGATGCCGGTCATCTGGCCCTCGGCGTCGAACGTGAGCACGCGCTCGGGCAGGTCGAAATCCATGGAGCCGCGCCGCGTGCGGCGCGCGTTCAGCAGCAGAGCCAGGTCGCGCATCTCCCGGAATCTCCCGGCCAGAGCGGCATAGCGCGACGTGGCCACGGGATCGCCCTCGATTACGGCATTGACGCTGGTGTAGGTCATGCGCTCGGCCGAGCGGATCACGCCCGCGGCGAATTCCGCGTCCGTGATCTCGCCCTCGTGGCTCAACTCGAGAAGCACGCTCATCACCAGCCGGTCTTCCTGCGGTTTCAGCGAGCAAATTCCATTGGAAAGCTCTTCGGGCAGCATGGGAACGGCGCGATCGGGGAAATAGACGGAGGTGCCGCGCAGCCGCGCTTCGCGATCCAGCGCCGAATTTGGCGGAACATAGTGCGCCACATCGGCGATGTGCACCTGGAGGTGCCAGCCTTCCGGACGCCGCTCCACGTAGACGGCGTCATCGAAATCGCGCGCCGTCTCGCCATCGATGGTGACAATCGGCAGATGCCGGAAATCGCGCCGGTTGGCGCGATCCGCGTCGCCCACGGGACGAGCCGCGCTTTGCGCCTCTTCCTTCACGTCGGGGGGAAATGTGTGGGGGAGATGATGCTTGCGAATGAGGATTTCGACGTCCACCCCGAACTCGCCGGGCTTGCCCAGAATCTCGATCACGCGGCCCGCGGGCGCCACGCCCTCGTGGGGGAATCGGGTCAGCTCCACGTTGACCACGGCTCCGTCGAGCTCAGGAAGCCGCGCGCCTGCCCGGCCGCGAGATAACTCCGCCCCGTGCCGGGTAACGAGCTCCGGTGTCAACTCCTCGCCCGGAGGAATGATTATTTCGTGGTGAATGCGGGATTCATAAGGCAGCACAAGATTGCCGCGGGATCCGTAGCGGAACAGGCCGACCACGGTCGGATGCGCGCGGCCGAGCACGCGCAGGACGCGGCCTTCCGCCCGGCTCGCGGAAGCTGCCGGCGAGCCGCGGCCGGCTCCGCGGCGCTCGATGCGCGCAATGACGCGATCGCCATGCATGGCATCGCCCGATTGATCGGGAGGGATAAACAAGTCTCCGTCCAGATCGGCCCGCGGGCTTTCGGGAACCACGAACCCGTAGCCGTCGCGGTGAGCAACCAGGCGGCCGATGAACAGGTGCGGGTCGCGCGCGAAGGATTTCGGCAAGGGCTCAGGGAGCTCGGCGACTTTCGGTTTGCGCGAACCGTCCTCGGCTTTGCTTCCCACCAGACGGTAGCGCCCGCCGCGGACTTCCTGCACCAGCCCCTGGCGCTCGAGCCGGGAGATGGCCGCTGCCAAACCTCGCCGTGCGGCATGGCGCAGTCCTAACGACGAGGCAATTTCCCGGACGCTCGCGGCTTCCCGGCGCCCCGCCAGGAAGTTCAAGATGTCGCTATCGGCGATGTTGTTGTCTCTGCGGGTCATGGCGGCGCAGTCCATATCATAAACGGCTTCGCCTCAAGGGGTGCTTTCTTCAGGGGCTGAGGATTACCGTTGAAGTCGATCCATCAGGCAGGTCAAAAAGAAGTCAAAAATTGTGCGCAACTTTTTCCGCGCCCGCGGGGTTGTACCTCTCAGGCTAGCACACACGTGTCCGGCCCTCCTCCGACGGGCTCGGACAAGTCCCTCACCGGGACGACAAGGGGGCAGCTTGACCTGGGCTGCCCCTTTTACTTTTTTTATGCAGTTCGATACAGGTTGATTACCGCGCCGGCGGACCTCAATCCGGCAGGGGCTGGCCCTTGGTCTCCAGCCCAAAGGGCAGCAGCAGGAGTCCGACGAGGAAGGCCGCAGCAGTGAAAGCCACCGGGGTGCCCAGCGACTGGTAGTGACGCACCCCGGCCCCGACCAGAAAAGTGAATCCAGCCGCGGCAAAGCGCCCAAAGTTGGTGATAAATGCAAACGCGCTGGCGCGGCATTCCGTTCCGTACTGCTCGGGCAGCCAAAACGAATACACAATGAAATTGGCGCCTCCCAGTCCTAGCAGAAACGAGCAAAATATGAACCAACCGACGGCGCCCACCGCCATGTAAAAGACCTGGCCAAATGCTATCCAGATAGACGCTGACATCAGCGCGTAAAAAATGCCTAAAGTGGCGCGACGCCCCAGGCGGTCGGCAAGGAAGGGAACGATCAGAGCGCCGAGGACCGTGCCGATTCCCAGCAGAGCCGTCGAGTAGGAAGCCAAACGCGCGGCATCCGCGTCCGTCCGGCCCATGCGGCCGGCGATGTAAGTCATGGCCGCGGGAACGTAAACCGACCCGGCCCAGAGCCCCACGAGCGAAACGATCAGGTAAAGGGAATTAAAGAAGGTCCGGCGGCGGTACTGCGGAGAGAAAAGCATCGTGAACGGCCGATGGATCTTCCAGTTTTCGCCCAGTTGCTCCACTTTGTTTTCCCAGCGGGCGGGTTCGTGGACGTTCTTCCGAATCCAGGCGATCATCAGCGCCGGCACGCCTCCCACGGCAAACATGTAGCGCCAGCCATAACGGCTGCCGATGAAGTAATTGGCAGCGGCCGCCAGGAAAAAGCCGATGTAGTAGCCCGTGTGCATCAAAGCGCCGCCCATGGTCCGCCGCTCTTCGGGCCAATCCTCCGATACCAGCGCCGATCCGATCGACCATTCTCCGCCGATGCCGATTCCCGCCAAGAACCGGAACACCGCAAGGCTCCAGACTCCTACGGAGAAGGCGGCGAGCAGCGTAAACACGGAAAATGAGAGAATGCTGAACATCATCGTGCGGACGCGGCCGAAGCGGTCGGCGATCGGCCCCCAGATCATCCCGGTTCCCCAGCCGATCATGAACAGCGCGAAGAGCAGCCCGCCGTAAAAACCCACGTTTGCCGTGGTCGCGGGAATCCCGGATCGCGGCAGCAATTCGCGCAGCGCCGGAACCAGGACCAGCGAGTAGATAAACGAGTCCATGCCGTCCATCGTCCATCCGCCCCACGCGGCCCAGAAGCTGCGGATCTGGTTGGCATTCAGCCGGGGTTTCGGCCGCGCGGACTCCGCCGGGACGGCTTGCGCGAGCGAGCCCCGTTGTTGGACAGACATGCGGCGCATTATATATTAGCGCGTGTCTTCCCTTCGCCTTTCCCATTCCGCCGAGCAGGTGGAACGTCGTGGACTCAGGAAGTTGACGAAGCTCAAGGAGAGTCAGAATGCCTGAGGAACGCGCAATCGTATTAACCGGCGCGGCCAGCGGTATTGGCCGTGCCGCCGCGGAAGCGCTGGCTAAGAAATCGCGCGCTTTGGCGCTGGTCGACGTGCAGGCGGAAACGCTGCATCAGACCGTGGAAGCGTGCCGCGCGAGGTCCGCGCGCTGTTCAGGATTTGTTTGCGATGTGACCGATGGGCCGGGGGTCACGCGCGCCGTTCAGCAGATCAAGAGCGCGTTCGGAGGAGTGGCGGCGCTGGTGAACTGCGCGGGAATCGGGCGCCACGCGCCGTTTCTGGAGATCGAGCCGGCGGAATGGGTGCGCATGTTCGACGTGAACGTGATGGGCGCCGTGCATTTCACTCGCGCGGTTTTGGCGGACATGATCGCCGCCAAGGACGGGCTTATTATCAATGTCAGCTCGCGCATGGCGGTCGACCCGCATGCCAACACCACCGCGTATGCCGCCAGCAAAGGCGCCGTGCACGCGTTCTCCAAGGCGCTGGCCATGGAGGTGAAAAGTCACGGCGTCAAGGTCACCGTTCTCTCTCCCGGCGGCACCATGACGAACATTGCCACGCCCAAGCACCCCGGCTATCTCGAGCCGGATGCTATCGCCAAGGCCATCGTCTACATTATCGAGAATAGCGGAGGGAACCAGTGGGTGCGCGACCTGGTGGTTCTTCCGCTCGGATTCTAGCCGTTCGAGGAAAGGTGCTCGCCGGGGCCGCCTAGCGTTGGGATATCTTGCTACCCTTGACCTCGACGA
>Ga0209415_10020238_pt1 | contig 10358 bp, 5 predicted proteins | sample PeaSoiSIISIP2007_FD_187696 | JGI IMG/M metagenome (GOLD analysis project Ga0209415, IMG submission 187696) | Peat soil microbial communities from Weissenstadt, Germany - SII-SIP-2007 (SPAdes) (version 2) | ecosystem: Environmental > Terrestrial > Soil > Wetlands > Peat | place: Germany...
CCCGCTGCCGCGGGCCTCTCGGTCCGTGCGTGAAGCCTCTGGACCGACCGCTGCTCGCGTCACAGCCGAACCTCGAAGGTCCCGGAGGCGAGTCCGTCTTCACCGACGCCCAGGGCCAGCTGCAGATGGCCTTTCACGCGTGGCTGCCCGGGGCGGTCGGCTACCCCCACAACCGCTTCCTCTTCATCCGTCCGCTGACCGTCACCGCCGCGACGGTGGTGGTCGGCTGACGCGTGCCGGCGGGCGCCGCCATCCCGCGCGCTCGCCGACGATCGGGCATGATGACGCGGTGGCGGCGGGCAAGAGCGACGAGAGGCCGTGGGGGAGCTTCACCGTCCTCGACGACGCCGACGGCCACAAGGTCAAGCGGATGGTCGTCCGGCCGGGGAAGAGGCTGAGCTACCAGCGCCACGCCCGGCGATCGGAACACTGGTTCGTGGTGAGCGGACGGGGCCGGGTCGTTCTCGACGGGCGGACGAGCGAGCTGACCGAGGGCATGGCGGCCGACATCCCCGTGACCACCGCCCACCGGATCGAGAACGACGGGACCGTCGATCTGGTCTTCATCGAGGTGCAGCACGGGGACTACTTCGGTGAGGACGACATCGTCCGTCTGGAGGACGACTTCGGCCGCGCCCGGACCGGCGGCTGACGGTCAGCGCCCTCCCCCGGCGGCGCCGACGTTCTCGCCCGTCCGATTGCCGGCGGCGACGGCGGCCGTGGTGGACAGCGGGAGGCCGTCGCAGTAGGTGACGGTGTTCGTCCGGACCGCCGTCACCCGGCTGCCGGGCAGGATGATGCCGACGAGGTTCAACGGGTCGGCCGCGTTCAGCTCGACGGTCTCGCCGGACCGGGCCGTGCGGCGGATGCGGCGGAGCTCGTCGACGGCCTCGGGCAGCGCGTACTGCTCGCCGGCGAAGCCGGTGACGAAACGGCCCCCGCGGACGAGGCCGCGGGCCTCGAGCCGGCGCAGGGCCCAGACCACCTCGCGCCAGGGAAGGGCCAGGTTCTCGCGGGCCATCAGGTCCCAGAAGACGACGCCCCAGCGGGCGAGCAGCTGCCCCGCTACCTGCTCGGCCAGCCCGTCGGGATCCTCCGTCTTCCCCGGCCCGGGAAGAAGGGCCCACCGACCCTCGCCCCCTTCGCGCAGCGTCGGGGCCCGTCGCGCCCCCAGGCGGTTGCGCTGTTCGTAGCGGTGCCGCCGCTTCCAGGCCTGGCGGGCCGAGAGAAGGGAGCGGACGGCCTGGAAGCCGTCGGCCGTGACGATGCCGCGCGCCACCAGGTCCCAGAGGCCCTCTTCCACCTCGACGGGCAGCCGACCGGTGGCGTCGCGCAACTCCGAGTGGAACATCGCCCCCTGCCGGCGCAGCGCATCGAGGACGTCGCGCCCGGCACCGTGGGCCGGTTCGGTGGCGAGGGCGCCGCCGCGCGCCGCCTGCAGCAGCCAGGGCAGATCGCCCCGCAGGGCGAAGGTGACCGGCGTGGCGCGCGACGGGGTGGCCGATCCCCGCCGGCCGGTTTCGTCGTCGGCGTCGGGCCGCAGGGCCAGCCGGCCCCAGACGAGCTCGCCCGCCAGGCAGAGGTCTTCGATGAAGCGTGGCTGGTAGCCCTCGACGCGGGCCGGGAGGACCGCCTCCTCCCACGCGCCGGCGGCGATCTCGAAACCCTGCAGCTGATCGACGACGGCCATCACGCCGGCCCGGCCGAGGCGCTGCGAGCCCGGCGCCACGTGGTGCCAGCGCAGCAAGAAGCGCATCAGGTCCTGCGCCGTCACCGGCTCGATCTCGCGCCGGAGTTTGTGCTGGGTGTAGGCGTGGATCCGGGCCAAGAGCCGACGTGCGCACCACTGCTCGGCCGCGTCGGTGCCGTCGCGCCCGGCCGGGGACAACTCGGGATCGAAGGATCCCCGCAGAGCGAAGCCCTCGGCTTCGAGCCGGGCCAGTCCCACCGACACCCGGCTCGCCGCCAGCGCCGTCCGTTGCGCCAGGGCGGCGACGGTGACGGGACCGGTGACGTCGAGATGGCCCCGGAGCGCGTCGGCGGCGGCCACGTCGGCGTCGGCCGCCGGCGCCGCCAGGGCCTCTGGCAACAGGTGGTCGGGACGGAAGAGGGCGTCGGGAAACAGAGCCTCGACCGAAGGCCGCCGTTCCACGGCGCACCAGAGCTCGTCTCCGGCGCCGGTGGTCACGACCATGGCCCGGCCCGTCCCTGCCAGTTCCTCGAACCAGGCCCCGGCGTCGTCGGTGGGACGGAGGACGACGAGGGAGAGAAGCAGATCGTGCAGGTCCTCGGCCCCCCGGACGTCGGGTGTCGCCTCGGTCCGCACCCGGGCCACGGCGGCGGGGTCGAGCTGGGCCAGGGCGGTCGCCTGAAGAGGCAGGCCGCGCCGGGTCTGGACGGCGCGGCTGCGCCGTTCCTCCAGGGGGGCGTCGTCCAAGAAGGTGTAGGGCTTGCCGTTCAGGATCTCGTGGGCGAGCACCGAAGGCTCGGTCGACTCGACGAAGTGCACCCGGGTGGCACCCGACTCGAGCCGGCGGAGCAGGGCCACCAGACCGTCCACGTCCATGGCCTCGTGCAGGCAGTCGTGGAGGGTCTGGCGCACGAGGACGTGATCGGGAATCTGCACGGGACCGGCCCCGGCGTTCTCCTGACAGGCGGCCAGCGCCGGGAAGACGGCGGCCATCAGGTCGTCGGACTCCATCCGCTGGATGGGCAGGGGATTCTTCCGGCCCCCCCGGAATCGCAGGACGGCCAATGAACGGTTCAGGTTCCAGCGCCACCGGGAGGCGAACATGGGAGAGGCCAGCACCGCCTGCTCGAGCGCCGTCGGCGCCGTCTCCGAACGCAGCAGCCGGGGGGCGCTGTCGAGGGGGAAGCTGTGCTGGGGCCCGAGCGACAGAAGAAGGGCGTCGTCGTTGGCCGCCGCCTGCAGCTCGAAGTCGAAGGTGGCGCAGAATTTCTTCCGCAGGGCCAGGCCGAAGGCCTTGTTGATCCGGCCGCCGAGCGGGGCGTGGACGACCATCTGCATCCCGCCGGCCTCGTCGAAGAACCGCTCGAAGACGATGTCGTCACCGGTGGGGAGCACACCCAGCCCCCCGAGGCCCGCCGCCAGGTAGTCGACGAGCTGCCGGGCGTCGGCCGGCTCCAGGCCGCAGGCCTCCTCGACGTGGCGCGCCGCCGTTCGCCGGCGCGCGTCCCCACCACCGTCGGCCGGTCCGGCGCCGCCCCCCTGCGATCGGGCCCCGTCCGGTCCGGGTGCCCCCGGCGGGGGCGAGAGGATGGCGCCGACGGCGGCCCGGAGCAGCGCTACCTCTTCCGAGAGCTCCTCGGTCCGGCTCGGGGCCTCGCCCACCCAGAAGGGGATGGTCGGTTGCGCCCCTTCGGCGTCGACCACCCGGACCTCGCCCTGGCTGACCCGCTTGATCCGCCACGAGTGGGTGCCGAGCAGGAAGACGTCCCCCGCCATCGATTCGATGGCGAAGTCCTCGTTCACCGATCCCACCGGCGTGTCGTCGGGTTCGAGGATGACGCGGTAGTCGCCCACCTCGGCGATGGCGCCCCCGCTCGTGAGCGCCGCCAAGCGGGCGCCGCGCCGGGGGCGCAGGACGCTGTTCACCCTGTCGCGGTGGAGGTAGGACATCTTCTTGCCCCGGCCCGTGGCGATCCCCTCGGAGGCGAGCTCGAGGACGGCCTCGTAGTCGGCGTCGGTCAGCTCGGCGTAGGGGGCGGCCCGGCGGACGACGGCGAGCAGATCCCCCTCGGCCCACTCCTCGGCCGCCGCCACCTCGGCCACGATCTGCTGGGCCAGGATGTCGAGAGGGGCGACGGGGGGGTGGGTGGCGTCGAGCCGGCCGCCGCGGACCGCCGCCACCAACGCCGCACACTCGACCAGCTCGTCGCGGGTCATCGGGAAGAGGATCCCCTCGGGGGTGCCCAGCCGGCTGTGGTTCGAGCGGCCGACCCTCTGCAGCAGCGTGGCGATGGCCCGGGGCGACCCCACCTGGCAGACGAGCTCGACGGGGCCGATGTCGATGCCCAGCTCGAGCGAGGCCGTGGCCACGAGCGCCTGCAGATCCCCGGCCCGCAGCCGGGTCTCCACCCGCAGCCGCCGGTCCTTCGAGAGGCTCCCGTGATGGGCGGCCACATGGTCGGGCCCGAGCCGCTCGGCCAGCTGGTGGGCGAGCCGTTCCGACATCCGCCGGGTGTTCACGAAGACGAGCGTCGTCCGGTGGGCCCGGACGTGCCCGGCGATCCGGTCGATGATCTCGCCGAACTGCTCGGTGGAGGCCACGGCCGAGAGCTCGCTCCCCGGCAGCTCGATGGAGATGTCGAGCCGCCGGGCATGGCCGCAGTCGACGATGGCAGTCGACCGGTCGTCGCCCACGCCGGAGAGGAGCCGGGCCGTCTGCTCGATGGGCCGCTGGGTGGCCGACAGGCCGATCCGCTGGGGCCGGGGGCCGACCTGCAGGTGCTCGAGCCGCTCGAGGCTCAGTGCCAGGTGCGAGCCCCGCTTGTCCCGGGCGAGCGCATGGATCTCGTCCACGATGACCGTCTCCACCCGGCCGAGGGCGGCCCGGCTCCTCTGGGCCGTGACCAGCAGGTAGAGGCTCTCCGGTGTCGTCACCACGAAGGTGGGCGGGTCCTTGATCATGGCGGCCCGGGCCCCGGCCGTCGTGTCGCCCGTCCTGACGGCCACGGTGATGGGAGGGACGGCCAGGCCGAGCGACCGCGCCTGCTCGGCGATCTCGGCCAGGGGGCCTTCGAGGTTCTGATGGATGTCGACGGCCAGGGCCTTCAGGGGCGAGACGTAAACGAGCCGGGTGGTCCCCGTTTGGAAGGTCCCGGTGTCGTGGGCCCGGTAGGCGGCGTCGATGGCCACGAGGAAGCCGGTCAGGGTCTTGCCCGATCCGGTGGGGGCGGCGATCAGGGTGTCGCCGCCGCCCCGGATCAGCGGCCAGCCCTCGGCCTGGGGGGCGGTCGGCCCGTCGGGGAAGCGGCGGGAGAACCAGGACGCCACGGCCGGGTGGAAGCCCTCGATGCCGATTCCGGGGCGGACGGTGCTCATCGTGTTCAGGGTACCGGGCGGCTGTGCCGCCGCCCACGGCCCCGACGAGGTCGCGGCCCGGGTCGTCAGTCCACCTTCAAGGCCGACCAGGTGAAGGGGACGGCGACGGTCGAGGAATCGACACCCTCACCGGTTCCCGACAACTTCTTCCCACTGACGGTCCCGGTGAAGACGATCATGTCCCCGTAACACGAGCTGGAATCGAAGTCGAAGGCGATCGTCTTCTTCTGCACCACCCAGACGCCGGAGCAGCCGTTGCTGAACGAGACAGTCTGATCGCGGTTGAGATCGATCTCCCCGGAATCGTTCAGGGAGGGCGGCCGTGGCCGCCGTGGCTATCCGAAGGGTGCGGGTCTTGAGCAGGGCGAGTGTCATCGGGGTCCTCCCGGGGCTGCCATCCACCACTGAAAGCCCCCCCCTCACGTTCCCCTGACAACGCCCGTCCGGGGCCGAAAGGGGCGCCGAGCTGCCCCTTGGCCCCCGGGGAATCCCCGTGCCTGGGGATTGGTTGTATATGCAACGAAAGAGGGTGGTCCCAGCGGTTCGAGGGGCCATCCCGGCGAAAGAGACGACTCATGGCTGAACTGAACCAGACCCTTCCCCTGCTCCCCCTGACCTCGGGTGTGGCGCTCCCGGGAATGGTCTTCACGCTGGCCCTCGAGACCGAGGAGGCCCGGGCGGCGGCCGACGCCGCCGGTGCGGCCGGCGGCCGGCTCGTCCTCGTCCCCCACGTGGACGGGCGCTACGCCGCCGTCGGCGTCGTGGCCGAGATCATGGAAGTGGGCGACCTGCCCGGCGGACCCCGGGCCATGGTGGTCCGCGGCGCCGAGCGCGTCACCATCGGTGCCGCCGCCCCCGGCACCGGCACGGCCCTGTGGGTCCAGGTCGAGCCCGTCACCGACGGTCCTGTCACCGCTGAAGCGGTGGAGCTGGCCCGCGAGTACCGGGCCGTCCTCGAGAACATCCTCATCACCCGCGGCGCCCGTCGCATGGCCGACCGGCTCCGGGAGGTGACCGATCCCTCTCTGGTGGCCGACCTCTCGGGCTACTCGCCCGACCTCACGCTGGACCAGAAGGTCCAGATCCTGGAGACGATCGACGTCGAGGAGCGGCTCCGCCTCGTCATCGGCTGGGCCCGCGAGACATTCGCCGACCTGACCCTGCGGGACCAGATCAAGTCCAACGTGGAAGAGGGCATGGAGAAGACCCAACGCGAGTTCCTCCTCCGCCGTCAGTTGGAGGCCATCCGCAAGGAGCTGAACGACCTCGACGGCACCGCCGACGAGGGCACTGTGGACGACTACCGAGCGAAGGTCGAGGCACGCGACCTTCCCGAGGCCGTCCGCACCGCCGTGCTCCGCGAAGTCGACAAGTTGGAACGGACGACGGAGCAGAACCCCGAGAACGGCTGGATCCGGACCTGGCTCGACACCGTCCTCGAGATCCCCTGGGAGGTCGTCTCCGAGGACAACCTCGACGTCAACGACGCGGCGCGCATCCTCGACGAGGACCATGAGGGCCTGACCGACGTGAAGGAGCGCATCCTCGAGCACCTGGCGGTCCGCGCCCTGCAGCACGAGCGCGGTCTCGTCCCGGTGGGTCGCCGCGGCGCGGGGGCCATCCTGGCCCTTGTGGGGCCGCCCGGAGTGGGCAAGACCTCTCTGGGTGAGTCGGTGGCGCGCGCCCTCGGCCGGACCTTCGTCCGCGTCTCCCTGGGAGGGGTGCGCGACGAGGCCGAGATCCGCGGCCACCGCCGCACCTATGTGGGCGCCCAGCCCGGTCGTCTCGTCCGCGCCTTGCGCGAAGCGGGCACGATGAACCCGGTCATCCTCCTCGACGAGGTGGACAAGCTCGGCGCGGACTACCGCGGCGACCCCTCCTCGGCTCTGCTGGAGGTCCTCGACCCGGCCCAGAACCACACCTTCCGCGACCACTACCTGGAGGTGGAGCTCGACCTGTCCAAGGTCCTCTTCCTGGCCACGGCCAACGTCATGGAGACCATCCCCGGACCTCTGGTGGACCGGATGGAGGTCATCCGTCTCGACGGCTACACCGAAGAGGAGAAGGTCTCGATCGCCCGCAACCATCTGTTGCGTCGCCAGTTGGAGCGCGCCGCGCTCCGGCCCGACGAAGTGGTCGTCACCGACGAAGCGCTGCGTCAGATTTCGGCCGACTACACCCGCGAAGCGGGCGTCCGGAACCTGGAGCGCGAGATCGGCCGACTGTTGCGCAAGGTGGCCACCAAGTTGGTCTCCGGTGAGCTCACCGCACCGGTCGACGTCTCCGACGTCAGGCCCTGGCTCGGCCGGCCGCGCTTCTTCTTCGAAGCGGCCGACCGGACGGCGGTCCCCGGTGTGGCCACCGGGCTGGCCGTCACCGGCACCGGTGGCGACGTCCTCTTCGTCGAGGCCACCTCGATGGAGGGCACCGAGGGTCTCACCCTGACCGGCCAGCTGGGTGACGTCATGAAGGAGTCGGCGGAAATCGCCCTCTCCTACGTCCGCTCCCACGCGGCCGAGCTCGGCATCGCCCCCGACGCCTTCACCGGACGCCGCTTCCATCTCCACGTCCCCGCCGGCGCCGTTCCGAAGGACGGCCCCTCGGCCGGCGTCACCATGACCACGGCCCTCGTCAGCCTCCTTCGGGACCGCCCGGTGAAGTCCGTTCTGGGCATGACCGGCGAGGTCACCCTGCAGGGACGCGTCCTGCCCATCGGTGGCGTCAAGCAGAAGGTGCTGGCCGCCCACCGGGCGGGTCTCACCGAGGTCGTCCTCCCGGCCCGCAACGGTCCGGATCTGGAAGACGTCCCCGAGGCCGTCCGCGATCAGATGACCTTCCATCTGGCCGAGGAGATCGGCGACGTCCTCTCCGCCGCGCTGGCCGAGCCCGCCGTCGGAGCCGCCGTCGGAGCCGCAACCACGGGCGGGGCCAGGGTCGACCAGGCCGCCTGACAGTTGACCGGCCGGGTGACTGTTGTCGCCCGGCCGGTCAACGCGTCCGTCGCGCCCCCGGGCCCGTCCATCGACGTGCCCGGGGCGCCCGACTGGCACACTGGCTGCCGTTGAATGATCCCGATCGTGGGGATCGTGCGGTGCAAGGGGGACTTCGTTTGGCGACGACCTACAGCGGCGTGCGGCCGAGCCCGGCGCCCGTCCTCGTGGCATTCGCCGGACCGGCACCACAGCGCCGGGTCACGGTCTTCTTCCGGCTCATCCTGGCCCTACCCGCCCTCATCGTCTTCGTCTTCGTCTCCTTCGCCGCCTTCTTCGTCGCCGTCATCGCGTGGTTCGGTGCGCTTGTCCTCGGACGTCTCCCGACCTTTGCCGCCACCTTCCTCACCGGTTATGTCCGCTGGGGTACCAGGGTCACCGCCTACACGGCGCTCTTGACCGACAAGTACCCACCGTTCACTCTCGAGAACGATGATGCCTATCCCGTCTGGATAACCGCCCAACCAGGACCACTGAACCGTTGGGCCGTCCTCTTCCGCATCATCATCGTCCTTCCCGCCGCAGTCGTCTCGAACATCGTCCAGCAAGGGGCCTTCTCCATCGTGGCCTTCGTCACCTGGTTGATCGTCCTCGTCAACGGCACAATGCCCGAGACACTTTTTCAGGCCTATTCCACCGCCGTCCGCTACCAGTCGAGGGTGACCGGCTACTTCCTCATGGTCACCTCGGAGTATCCCTGGGGTCTCTTCGGCGACACCGAAACGCCTTTCTTCGGCTCTCCGCCGCCCGCCCACGGCGCGTACGGTGCATCCGGGACAGGCGCATACGGGGCAGGCGCCTACGGCGCACCGCCGGCACCCGGCACCTATGGCGCAGGCGCCTACGGCGCACCGCCGGCACCCGGCACCTACGGCGCCGGCGGATACGCCGCTCCGCCTCCGCCGACGCCGGGGACATTCGGTGCGTCCCCGCCGCCGGGAACGGCGCCGGGAGCTTTCGGCGCGCCACCCCCCCCGGGAACGGTGGGTCGGTACGTCACCCCGCCCCCGCCGGATCCGGCCGCGACCTTCGCCACCGCGCCGCAAACACCTCCGGCCCCGACGCCACCGTTCCTGCCGGGGGTCGCTTTCACCTTCGGTGGCCCGTCCTATCTCTGGGGCTACACGGACGATCGCACCTTCTGCGGGATCTGGTCGGCGCACGACCTGAATACACAGCCGCAGATATGGCCGATCACCGAGCAAGGTGACGGCTGGACCCGTTTCAGGGAACTCGAGCCCAATGCCGTGGCTCTGGCCGAGCCCACCCCACCACCGACCGTCTCGCCCTGGGGGCAGGTGACGACATCGTCATACGGCGCCGCCCCGCCGAGCGCCGCCGCCGGCTCTTCCTACGCCGCCGGACCATCGCCGGCCGACGATCCCCGCTGGCGGATCGTCTTGTCGAGCGCGGCCAAGAGACTGATCGTCCTCTTCCTGGTCCTCGGCCTCATCGTCATCATCGTGAACAGGAATACCTTCAACGGGCACTTCTTTCAGGGTGTCGTGGCCAACGTGCGGGTCCAACTGGCGTATCAGTCACTCAAGAACGGGGTCAGCACCTACGACAGCAGTACGTCCGCGTGTCAGGGCACGGCCACCTCGTTGTCGTGCATCACCGCCGCCGATCGGACCTTGGCCCAGGATTTCTCGAGCTTCGAACAGACGGTGAGTTCGATCTCGGTTCCCGCCGGTGCCGGCACGGCGAGGTCGACGTTGCTGGCAGACGCCAACCTCGGCCGGAGCATCTTCGGTGAGCTGGCCGATTCGACGACCATCGGGCAGTACGAGGAGACATTTCAGAGCTCGCACGTCAGTCAGCTCTTGACCAAACTGGACCAGGACGAACAGACCCTCACGCGACAACTGAGCTGAGCGGGTCCGGTCCGGCCGAGGACGCTGCCCGCCGCCGGCCGCCGTATCTGCTTCTCCACAGGCGCCTTATACACAGGACAACGGAGGCAGAAGGGCCTCGTCACGTTCCCCTCGCGCACCGTTGGCCGTCCCGTCACCGTCCCGTCACCGCCCGTTCATTCTGGGCGCGCATATCCACACCCATGTGGACTGTGCGTCGGCGGGGTGGCGGAGGCCTTCGGACGGATCTGCCGGACCTCCCGGCCCCTTCACAGGAAGAGCACAGCAAACCCAATGCCGCTGCTCAGGCGGGGATCCGAGACTCTTCCCATGGTCGCCTCGGGCAACGTCTCTCTCGACCGACCCGCCCCCTCCTCCCTCGCCCCGGTCGACCTTGGGCGGCGGTCCAAGATCACGCCGGCCCCCCCGGCGGCGGCCCGCCGCCCCGCC
>Ga0209415_10020240_pt1 | contig 10357 bp, 10 predicted proteins | sample PeaSoiSIISIP2007_FD_187696 | JGI IMG/M metagenome (GOLD analysis project Ga0209415, IMG submission 187696) | Peat soil microbial communities from Weissenstadt, Germany - SII-SIP-2007 (SPAdes) (version 2) | ecosystem: Environmental > Terrestrial > Soil > Wetlands > Peat | place: Germany...
CAGCTATCCCATGTGCGGATAGCGATAGTCGGCTGGCGGGACGAAGAGCTCCTTGATCGCCCTGGCATTTACCCAGCGGATCAGATTCAGGATCGAGCCGGCCTTGTCGTTGGTGCCGCTGGCTCGCGCTCCGCCGAACGGCTGCTGGCCGACGACCGCGCCGGTCGGCTTGTCGTTGATGTAGAAGTTGCCGGCCGAGAATCGCAGCGCCTTGGTGGCCGCCGCGATCGCGGTCCGGTCGGTGGCGATGATCGAGCCGGTCAGCGCGTAGGGCGCGATCTCGGCCGCCTGCGCCACCACTGCCTCGTAGTCGGCGTCGTCGAAGACGTGCAGCCCGAGGATCGGGCCGAAGTACTCGGTGCTGAACACCTCGTCCGTCGGGTCGGTGCACTCGAGCACGGTAGGCCGGACGAAGTAGCCGCGGGTCGCGTCGGTGGTCCCGCCGGCCAGCACCGTCACCGACGGCCTCGACCTGGCCCGGTCGATGGCGTCGGCGTGGATGTCGAATGCCGCCTGGTCGATGACGGCGCCCATGAACGTCGACAGGTCGGACGCGACGTCTCCCATGGTGAGGGACTCGACCGTGCCGATGAAGTCGTCCTTCATCCGGTTCCACACGCTGCGCGGCACGTATGCGCGCGAGGCGGCCGAGCACTTCTGGCCCTGGTACTCGAACGCGCCTCGGACCAGCGCCGTGCGCAGGACGTCAGGATCGGCCGACGGGTGCGCGATCACGAAGTCCTTGCCACCGGTCTCGCCGACCAGCCGAGGGTAGCCGCGGTAGCCGGCGATGTTCTCCCCGACCGTCCGCCACAGGTGCTGGAAGGTTCCGGTCGATCCGGTGAAGTGGATTCCGGCCAGGTCCGGGTGCGGCAGCGCGACCCTGGACACCGGGCGCCCGCCGCCGGTCACCATGTTGATCACTCCGGGCGGCAGGCCGGCCGCCTCGAGCACGCGCATCAGGAAATGCGCGGAGAACTGCTGGGTATGCGACGGCTTCCACACCACCACGTTGCCGAGCAGCGCAGGCGCCGTCGGCAGGTTGCCCGCGATGGAGGTGAAGTTGAACGGGGTGATGGCGAGCACGAAGCCCTCGAGCGGGCGGTACTCGAGCCGGTTCCAGGTGCCGGGCGACGAGATCGGCTGCTCGGCCAGCAGCCGCCTGGCGAAGTGCACGTTGAACCGCCAGAAGTCGATCAGCTCGCAGGCCGAGTCGATCTCCGCCTGCTGCACCGACTTGGACTGGCCGAGCATGGTCGATGCGTTGACCGTGTTCCGCCACGGGCCCGCGAGCAGGTCGGCGGCCCGCAGGAAGATCGCGGCGCGGTCGTCGAAGGACAGCTCGCGCCAGCCCGGTGCGGCCGCCCTGGCCGCCCCGATCGCGGCGGCGACGTCTTCGTCGGTGGCGGAGCCGATCCGGCCAAGCACGTGCGCGTGGTTGTGCGGCTGCACGGCATCGATCAGCCCGCCGCCGCCCATCCGCTGCAAGCCTCCGACGGTCATGGTCAGCTCGGCTGGCTCGCCGACCAGCTCCTTGATCTTCGCTTCCAGCGCTGCTCGCTCAGCGCTGCCCGGCGCATAGGTCCTGACCGGCTCGTTCGCCGGAGCCGGAACGCTGGTGACGGCATCGAACATCGATCGCTCCCATGGCTCGCGCAAGTGCACGCCGACGACCGCGGTCGCGGCAGATTTCATCGTCGCACGATCAGGCGGCGGGATCACGCCGAGGCGGCGGGATAACCGGTTCGCTCACGGCCCGGGCCGGTCAGCCGACCAGGTAGGTCAGTTCCTGGGTGGCATACCAGAGCAGCTCGTGACCCTCCGCGCCGTCCACGACGAACTTGGCGTCCTCGTCGCCGTCGTCGGCCGCGGGCAGGGCGGCCGCTGCCGCCTCCACGTCCCGCACCGCCACCACGTCGTCGACGTGGCCGGAGACGATATCAGTGAGCCGGACCTGGGTAGTGACCTCCACCCGGCCAGGCCTGTCCAGCCCGTTGCGGACGGTGACCGCGCCGTCGTCGATCTCGGCTACCAGGACGACCCGGCGGCGCGGCGCGGCCGGATCGGCATGCAGCAGCCGCAGCGACGCCCGGGCCGCCTGGGCCATCGCGACGTACTCGAGCTCCTCAAGGTCGCCGCTCGCGTACCACTCACGCAGCCCGGGCGTGACCGCGAACCCGCCTGCCGGCGCCGCGCCGATCTGGCCGGCCGCCAGCACCTGGGCCAGCGCCGCCAGCGTGCTGGGCAGGTAGACACGCATCAGGACCCCAATGGCTCACCGCACATGTGATGTGAAGTCCCCGCAGGCTCAGCAGCCACACCGGGGAGTGCTCCCGAGTCTGCCAGCGATCAGTGACCGGTGAACGGCGAATCAGGCGACCCGGCCAATCCCGCTGCGGTGCCGCCCGCGCGCTGGACCAGGTCAGGAATGGCAGGCGTGATCGGACCGGGACTCCTGACCGCTTTCGGCGAGTACGCCGATTCCGGCGGGCGGGCGAGCGCCCCGGTCACCGCGGCCACCGCGGCGTCGAGCGACTCGTGCTCCCAGAGCCTGATCACCGTCCACCCCGCCTGGCCGAGCGCCTCGTCGGCGGCCCGGTCCCGCTCGATGTTCCTGCGCAGCTTCGGCGCCCAGTACCAGGTGTTCGCCGCGGGCTGGGTGCCATGCTCGGGACAGCAATGCCAGAAGCAGCCGTCGACGAAGACAGCGACCTTCCTGGCCGTGAACACGATGTCGGGCCGCACCCTGACACCGGGCGCCAGATCCAGCCTGTGGTCCTTGCGGTACCGGTAGCCCCGGCCGTGCAGCGCTCGCCGCAGCGCGAGCTCGGGCCCGGTGTCGGTGCGCCGGTTAGCCCGCATATTGGCCGATCGCCCCGCGCTTGACGGCTGCGGATAGGGGCGCTTGCGCGGCGTCACGTCATCGGCCGCTGACCCGGCCGCGGCGTCAGCCTCGGAGGGCTGGAGGCCGGCCAGGCCGGCAAATTCGGGGTCATCCGCCATAGCGGATCAGGCTATTGCGACCCGGCCGGTTCGGCCACCGCTCCGGCGGACCGGATCGGGCCTGGCGCTGCCCCGCCCAGCAACCGGGACAGCTCTTGCCTGGTCAGCGCCGGCTCCCGATGATGCACGGCGACGAAGCCGAGTGCCCGCGCAGCGACAATGTTGCCCTCGATGTCGTCGATGAACACGCAACTGCGCGGCGGCAGCCCGAGCCGGTCGGCGGCGAGTGCGAATATCCGTTCCTCCGGCTTGCGCATCCCGACCTCGGCGGAGATCACCACGTCGTCGAACAGCTCGCCGAACAGATGCCGCGGGTACGCGTCCTGCGTCCCCCAGGAATTGGACAGCAGCCCGGTCCGCAGCCCGCTCAGGCGCAGCTCCCTGACCAGGTCGAGCATCTCGGTCTGCAAGACGGTCGCGGCGAACATCCTGCGCAGCAGGCCGGCCGCCTGAACCGGCCCGCCGCCGACCCTGACCAGCAGGCCGGCCAGGATCTGCTCGAACTCGGCGTCCGGCACCTCGCCGCGCTCGAGGGCGTGGATCGGGGACTCCTCGCCGCCCGGACCGTACGCCCGCTGGATCCACGGGCGCATCGCGGCGGCGTAGCTCTCCCGGTCGATCTGGTCCTGCTCAAGCCAGACCTGGACGGTCTCGATGATCGGGTTGGTCAGCACGCCACCCCAGTCGAGAATGACGCCGCGCAGCGGAGGGGATGGATCGGCCACGAACCCGATACTAGGTGACCTGGGCGACAGCCGGCCGTCCGCTGGCTGGCAGAATGCCGGCTATGCGGCGAACGGCGGTAGTCACTGGCGCGAGCAGCGGAATCGGCGCGGCGACCGCGGAGCGGCTGGCCGGCGCGGGCTTCCGGGTCGTGCTCGCCGCCCGGCGGGCCGACCGGCTCGCGGCGGTAGCGGCCAGGATCGCGGCGGCGGGCGGCGAGTCGCAGGTGTCCGTGCTTGACGTGACCGACCGGCCGCAGGTCGACGCGCTCGCCGCGGCCCTGCCCGCCTGCGACGTCCTGGTCTGCAACGCTGGCGGCGCGATCGGCGCCGACCAGATCGCCGATGCCTCGCCGGACGACTGGCTGGCCATGTACCAGTCCAATGTGCTCGGCACGCTGCATCTCGTCCAGGCGCTGTTGCCCAGGCTGATCGCCAGCGGCGACGGCACCATCGTGCTGATGTCGTCGACGGCCGGCCTGGCCGCCTACGAGGGCGGCGGCGGCTACGTCGCGGCCAAGCACGGCACCCACGCGATCGCGGCCACGCTCCGGCTAGAGCTATGCGGCGAGCCGGTCCGGGTGATCGAGGTCGCCCCCGGCATGGTCAGGACCGAGGAGTTCGCGCTGAACCGGTTCCGCGGCGACGCGGAGAAGGCAGCCGCCGTCTACGCCGGCGTAGCCGAGCCGCTGACCGCCATTGACGTGGCCGACGCCGTCACCTGGGCGGTCACCAGGCCGTCGCACGTCAACGTGGACCTGATGGTGCTCCGGCCGCGTGCCCAGGCCGCCCAGCACAAGGTGCACAGGCAAACCTGAAACCCGCCGTTCATGAGCACGCTGTTTCAGGCTGTCTGGGTGACTTTGCTCAGGCCTCTCGGGCTGTCCGGGTCAATGCCGAGATGGCGGGAGAGCGCCTCGGTCAGCAGCTGGCCGGGAACGATCAGGCCGATCGGCGCGAGCCACTCGGGCAGCGCCGGGCCGGGCAGGGCCCGGTTGCTCGCGGCGGCCAGCGCGGCGCCGCCGCCGATGGCGTAGGCGCGCGCGCCCGCCCCGGTTACCCGCCGGGCCAGGCTGACCGCGGCGTCCAGCGTCGGGCCAGAGTTCGCGGCCATGATGATCGCCGGGGTGCGGGCGTCCACCACCGCGATCGGGCCGTGCTGGAGGTCGGCGTAGGAGATCCCCATCGCGTGCAGGTAGCACGCCTCCTTGATCTTGAGTGCCAGCTCGAGCGCGGCCGAGTAGGCCAGGCCGCGAGCGGACACCACCAGGCCCCTCACGTCGGCCAGCTCGGTGACGATCTCCGCCAGCGGAGACTGCGGGCCGAGCGTGCCGTCGAGCAGCTGCTCGATCGTCGCCGGCAGCTGCCGCAGCAGGCCGGCGTCGAGATCCGCGCCCAGGCCGATCGCGAGCACGGCGAGCGCCGCGAGCTGGCAGGTGAATGTCTTGGTTGCAGGAACGGCTCGCTCGGCGCCGGCCTGGGTGACGAACGCGACGTCGGCCAGCTCGGCCAGGGGCGATCCTTCGCCGTTGGTGATCGCGACCGTCATCGCGCCGCAGTCGCGCGCCCAGTCGAGCGTCTGCACGATCTCCTCGGTCCGGCCGGACTGGGACAGCCCGACGGCCATGACGCCGGACAGGTCGATCCGGCTGTGGTAGGTGGTCGCCACGGATGGCGAGCCAAGGCTGGCCAGCCTGCCGGTCCTGGTCTGGATCAGGTAGCTGCCATAGACGGCCGCGTTGTCGGACGTCCCGCGGGCGAAGAAGAGGACCTGGCGGGTGTGATGCGCCAGCGCGGCCACCTCCGCGGTGCGCGGCAGCAGCGCGTCGATCGTGGCCCGCAGGGCGGCGGGCTGGGCGAGGATCTCGGTCCGCATGTGAGTCGCCGGATGCTGATGCTCGGTCGCAGGGTCCACTGCAAACCCCGTCCTGTTCGCGCGCTGAGATACCCGATGGGCCTTCTGGGCAGTTACAGGCTAGTCGAGCCTGGTAGCCGCCTCACCGGACGGCGCGCCGCGCTAGGACTCCGCTGAGCGGTAGACCTGGCGGCCGGCGATCCAGGTCGCCTTGGTGCGCAGGTCGTCGCTCAGCCAGGCGAGGTCAGCGGCGGCACCGGCCGCGATCCGGCCGAGGTCCGGCCGGCCGATCAGGTCGGCGGGAATCACCGTGGCGGCGGCGACCGCCTCCGCCAGGCCGACCCCGGCGGCCACCATGTTCGCCACGGCGGAGTCCATCCGCAGCGCGGAGCCGGCCAGGGTCCCGTCAGCACGGACCGGCGGCGCCGCGGCGCCTGGCGGCAGCTCGATCGGCTGACCGCCGAGCACGTAGCGGCCCGGGGGCATGCCGGCACAGGCCGCGGCGTCGGTGACCAGGCAGATCCGGCCCGGAGCGGCGGCGAACGCGATCGCGGCCACCTGGCCGCTGACGTGACGCAGATCAGCGATCAGTCCGCTGGTGAGCCGGACGTCGGAGAGCGCCTGGCCCACCACGCCGGGCTCTCGATGGTGCATCGGGCGCTGCGCGTTGAACAAATGGGTCACCATCCTCGCGCCGCACATCGCCGCGGCGCTGACCTGATGCCCGGTGGCGTCCGAGTGCCCGACGCTGACCAGCACGCCGGCCTGCGCGAGCTGCCTGATCGCCGCCAGCGCGCCATCGAGCTCCGGCGCGAGCGTGACCACTCGCACCAGCCCCGATCCGGCCGCGAGCAGCTCGTCGATCAGGGCCGGATCGGGATCGAGTATCCAGGCGGGGTTGTGCGCACCGCGCCGGTTCCTGGCGATGAACGGGCCCTCCAGGTGGATGCCGAGCACCCGCGCGGCCGGCTGCCCGACCGACCGTCCGACCGTACCGGGGCCAGCCTGGCCGCCCGGCGTGCTCAGAGCCACCGGTCCGCCAGGGGCGGCGCGATCCCCCGGCTCAGCCGCCATGTCCGGGACGAACCTCGCCGCCCGGCGCAGCGCCGCGAGCAGTTCGTCCGGTGGGCAGGTGATGAAGGTGGGCAGGAACGCGGTCGTGCCGGTCTCCGGCAGCCGGGCGGCCACGGTCGCCCAGCCGTCGGCATCGGCTGCCTGGAGCTCGACCCCGAAGTAGCCGTTGACCTGGAGGTCCACGAGTCCGGGCAGCAGGATGCCGTCGGCAAGCTCGAGATCGGGACGGCCGGGTGGGCGGCCGGCGCCGACCTTGGTCACCCGGCCGTCCGCGCAGACCAGGTAGCCGGGCGCGAGGATGCCGATATCGCCGGCCGCCGGAATGATCCGGGACGCCGCGATCAGCATGAAGCTAGCTTCGCACCCGGTCGCCGAACGCTGGGCCGGCCGCCAGGCTGACCTGGCTCGCTGGCTGGCCTGACGGCTGCGCCCAATCGAGGAAGGCACGGATCTCGGCGGCCACGACCGCGGGCCGCTCCATCATCGCGACGTGGCCGACTCCGGGCAGGACAAGCACCCGGGCGCGCCTGAAGGACCGCGCCGCCTTCGCCGCCATCACCGGATTGACCAGCCGGTCGTGACTGCCGTGCAGCACCAGCGTAGGTGCGGTGGTACGGACGGCGTCCCGCCACAGCGATCTGGGGCCAGGCCTGAAGTACTCGCCGACCAGGCTCCGGGCCGACAGCACCAGTGCCTCGTTGACGTACTCCAGGTCATCACGCCTGAGGACCTCGGCGATCTCCTCTGCTCTGCGCAGCTCGTGCACCAACCCAGGGTCGGTGTAAAGGTCCTTGAGCATCCGGTCGGTCCGCACGTCCGCGGGCAGCCGCCGTACCCAGTCCACCAGTCGCGGCCCGATGCCGGGGGCGGCCGCCATCGCCAGCCGCAGCGGCAGCGGGCGCGGCCGCAGGTCCGGCAAGGCGGGTGAGACCAGCGTCAGCGTACGCACCAGGTCGGGCCGCCGGCCGGCCACCCTGGTAGCGATCGCTCCGCCCATCGAGTTGCCGATCAGGTGAACCGGCCAGTGTCCTCGCCGCTCGATCAGCTCGATCACAGCGGCCGCGTGCGAACTCACCGAGTAGTGGCCGTCGGGCCTCGGCGGGGACCAGCCGAAGCCGGGCAGGTCGATAGCCGAGCACGCGAGCGGGGGGACTGCCGGGTGGTCATCGGAGCGCCGCGACAGCAGATCCATGAGGTCGGTCCAGTTCGTCGACGAGCCGCCGAGTCCGTGGACGAACAGGGCAGGCTCGGCGCCCTCCGGGGCCGGCGCGGTGCGGACGAAGACCTGTATGGCCGGCAGCTCGACAAGTTCTCCCGGCCACTGCGGCGCTGGCTGGTCGCTCACCTGCAACATGGAATCCTGCAACATGGAATATCGCCTCACTTCACCCAAACCGAGCCGACCGTCGGCTCATTCCTCAGCCACCCGTGCCACGTCGCCCAGGGCAGTGTCGATCGTGGCGGTTGGGAACAGCACGACCCGCGCTATCGGTTGCGGCATCGGCCAACGGCCCGATCACCTGCCAGGCACGGTCAGCCAGTCGGCTTGCGCCTGGCCGGGCCCGCCTTGGCCGAAGCGCGCTTGGCCGGCTCCGGCTTGGCGGAGCCGTCGTCCTCGGGCTTCGTGTCGGCGCGGTCTGCCTTAGCCGCGCGTGCCGAGCCGCTTCTCGCCGAGCCGGTCTTAGCCTGGCCGGTCTTAGCCGGGCCGGCCGCGGCCGAGCTGGCCTTAGCTCTTGCGGACCCGGCCGGCTTGCCCGATCCTGTCTCGATGGCTTTCGCCGCACCTGACCCTGTCCCGACCGCTTTGCCCTTAGTTACATTCTGGCCGGCCGCTGACCCCTCTTGCGCCGCGGCGAGGCTCGCCTTGAGCGCGTCCGCCAGGCTGACCGCCGGGCCGGCCGCGATCTCCAGGGTGCCGGGCTGAAGCAGCTCGCGGCCTTGCACCTTGGCTTCGACCAGCTCGGCCAGTGCTTCCCGGTATCCGTCCTTGTGCGCCCCGGGGTCGAAGTCGGCGGTCATCGAGTCGATCAGCGCGCCGGCCATCGTCAGCTCCTGCGCCCGAACCTCGATCTCCTCCTGAAGGAAGGGGAACAAGGCCGCGCGGACCTCATCGGGCCAGAGCAAGGTCTCGAGCACAAGTACCCCTTCCCGTGACCGCAGTGTCGCGAGAGACTCGCGCTGACGCAGCGCGACCTGCGCGACCGCCACCCGACCTGACCGCTCAAGCGCATCGCGAAGCAGCACGTAGGCACGCGCCCCTGCCGTCTCGGGCTCGACGTAGTAGCTCCGGTTGAACAGGATCGGATCCAGCTGTTCCGCCGGTGCGAAGTGCAGCACCTCGATGGACTTGGTGCTCGGCAGCGGCAAGTCGGCCATGTCCTCGTCCGCGAGGACGACCATCTCGCCGCTGGGCAGCTCATAACCCTTGGCCACGTCCTCGTACCTGACCTCCTCGCCGCACACCGAGCAGAACCGGCGGAACTTGATCCGGCCGCCGTCAGCGCGGTGCACCTGCCGGAACGAGATGTCCTTCTGCTCGGTCGCGGCGTAGAGTCGCACGGGGATCATGACCAGCCCGAAGGAGATCGTGCCTTTCCACATGCTGTGCATGACGTCTCCTTACCCAGGCGGATCGACTACTGATACAACCAGCGTTGTCCCAAAGTTGCTATTCGGCAATATGTTCGAGGACGCGAGTTCCTCGGTGCGGCGCCTAGCCAGATACAACCAGAGAGGTCGGCAGATGACTGACGCAGGACTGGACGAGCCCGTGCCCGATGTCGTCGAGCAGCGCCAGGAGGCGGTCCCCGGCGCCGACGAGCACGAGGATGCCGAGCTGCCCGACGAGCTCCCCTTCGAAGCGAACGAAGCCGACGCGGCCGAACAGGCTCGTGAGGTCGAGCTCGGTGAGGAGGATTACCGCTGAGCCGCACCCGCGGGAGACAAGAGCCGTTCACCCGGCCGTAAGATTTGACAACCGGGCCAGGCGCCCGAGCTCCTGCCGGACAGCATTCGGAGAATTCAGTGACCGCGACGCCGGAGGCCAGACCAGCCAGCACACGGCTGCCGCGCCCGGCACGGCGCCGGCAGCTGCTCGGCGCCGCCCGCGAGATCTTCGTCGCGCAGGGCTACCATGCCGCGGCGATGGACGAGATCGCGGAGCGGGCTGGGGTCAGCAAGCCGGTCCTCTATCAGCACTTTCCCAGCAAGCTCGAGCTGTACCTCGCGTTGCTCGACGAGAGCGCTGCTGAGCTAGTCAACGCCGTTTCCCGAGCGCTGGCGTCGACCACCGACAACCGTCAGCGCGTGCCGGCCACCTTCCGGGCGTTCTTCGACTATGTGAGCGGCGCTGGGGAGGCATTCCGGCTGGTCTTCGAGTCCGACCTGAGCAACGAGCCCGCGGTCAGGGCGCGCCTGGACCGGACGATGTTCGAGTGCGCCGAGATGATCAGCGAGTTCATCCGCGAGGACGCCGGCGTCTCCGACGACGAGGCCGACCTGCTCGGCATGGCACTCGTCGGGATGGCCCAGGTCAGCTCGCGGTTCTGGCTCAGTTCCGATCGCACGATCACGCAGAACGCCGCCGAGGACCTGCTCTCCAGGCTGGCCTGGCGTGGTATCAGCGGCTGGCCGCTGGCGGACGCCGCGGCCGACGCGACCCAAGCCGACGCGACCCAAGCCGACGCGACGCGGGCTGGCACGA
>Ga0209415_10020241_pt1 | contig 10356 bp, 7 predicted proteins | sample PeaSoiSIISIP2007_FD_187696 | JGI IMG/M metagenome (GOLD analysis project Ga0209415, IMG submission 187696) | Peat soil microbial communities from Weissenstadt, Germany - SII-SIP-2007 (SPAdes) (version 2) | ecosystem: Environmental > Terrestrial > Soil > Wetlands > Peat | place: Germany...
ATCATCTCCGTCAGCATGGACGGGGCGTCCGCCGAAATCCACGACAAGATCCGCGACATCCCGGGAACCTGGCGGGCCACGCTGGATGCAATAGAGACGTCGAAGTCCTGCGGCATGAGGCTCCAGGTGAACACGACGGTCATGAAGAGCAACCTGCGGGACCTGGCGGACATCTTCCACCTGGCCCGGGAAAGGGGCGCGGTTGCCTGGGAAGTGTTCTTCCTGATCCGCACGGGCCGGGGATCTTCCCTGGAAAATCCCGAGCCCTGGGAGTGCGAAGAGGTTGCGCATTTCCTTTACGACACGACGCGATACGGCATCCCTGTGCGCACCTCGGAAGGCCCTCATTTCAGGCGCGTGTACCTGGAGCGCCAGAAGGGCGGCGCGGCCCCACGGGGGGAGCTGTATGCTCACCTTTCCCGCAGGCTGCGGGAGCTGGAGGGAGAGCCGAAGACCACGCCTTCCCTGAGGATAAACGCGACCGGAGACGGGAAGGGCATCATCTTCATCGGCCATGACGGTGAAGTGCATCCGAGCGGATTCCTTCCCGTGTCGTTGGGAAATGTGAAAGAAACGAGCTTGAAGACGATCTATACGACCCATCCCCTGCTGGTGGGGATACGGAACCCTGCGAACCTCAAGGGGCGCTGCGGGGCGTGCGAGCACAAGGTGATCTGCGGCGGCTCGAGGTCCAGGGCGTGGGCGGAGTTCGAGGATCCCTACCAGGAGGACCCGGCCTGCCCGTATGTCCCTGCCAGCGAACGAGCACAGCAGGTTGCCGCATCCATTTGAATGAGGATCCAGTGATAGAAAAGGGACAGGACGCTGCCCGACAGGCCAGGAGCTCGGGCGCGCCGAGCAAGCGGGCTTTCCCCGTGAACCTGCTCCTGGACGGCCGAAGCACTCTGGTGGCCGGCGGCGGCAGGGTGGCGCTGGACAAGGTTCGCCTGCTGCTGGATGCCGGCGCGAATGTGAAGGTCGTCAGCTCCGAGCTGTGCGACGAGCTGGAAGCCCTGCCGGAGAAGAACGCCGTCACATTCCTGAGGCGCGATTTCATCGAAGAGGACCTCGATGGCATTTTCCTGGTCTTCGCCGCATACGAGGACCGGTTCCTCAACGCCCAGGTGGTGGACCGCTGCCGCGCGCGCGGCATCCTCTGCTCCTCGGCGGACGGCAACTGGGCGGCGGGAGACTTCGCGGTGCCCGTGATACTGCGCAAGGACGATCTCACCGTCACCATCTCCACGGGCGGCCGGCCGAGCAGGCGCTCGCGCATGATCCGGGAGCAGCTTTCACGGCAGATCGAGCACGCTGATTCGAACTCCGTGCTCGTGATCGGCACGAGCCACGAGTACCTCTCCATTGACAGGAGAGAACCGTACCACCTCGTGGGCCAGCGCATGGAGCGCACCGGCATCATGCTCATGCAGCTCGTCGGCGTGCAGGAGTTCATCCTGCTGAACACGTGCAACCGCATCGAGCTTCACGCCGTTGTCTCGGACAAAACGGACATGACGGCGCTCCTGGGCCGCGTGCTGGGATTCGACCACCTGGAAGCCCGTGACTACTACGTGAAGCGCCAGTACGATGCCTTTGCGCACGCTGCCATGCTGAGCGCGGGGCTCTTCTCGCAGTCCCCGGGGGAGTATCACATCGTTTCCCAGGTAAAAGAGGCGCTGGGGTACGCCGTGCGCGCCGGTTGGGCGGGGGGCGTCATGCAGGAGTGGGTCTCCACCGCGCTTCACATCTCCAAGGAGATCCGCGGCACGACCGGGCAGTTCCTGAAAGACCTGGAGATCGAAGACCTCTGCATCAACTACCTGCAGGCAAACCGCCCGGACCTGGAGCGCGCGCGGATACTCGTGCTGGGCTCGGGCGTGGTCGGGTCCACGATGGTGGAGAAGCTGGTCCGTATGGATCTGAGCTGCGACTGGTGCTACCACATAAACCGCCCCGAGCTTCCGCCGTCGTGGGCCGGCAAGGTTTCCCTCTGCGGGCTGGACGACCTTCGAAGCAGCCTTGCCCGGACCGACGTGATCGTGTGCGCCACTTTCAGTCCCCACCTGGTCCTGATGAAGGACCATGCCCCTTCGTTCGACCCGGCGCGCAAGGTCCTGGTAGTCGACCTGACAATGCCCAGGAACGTGGATCCCGCGCTGGGAGAGTCCGCGCCGAACGTGACGGTTGCCGACCTCGAGGATCTGAAGGAGTGGTACGGCCGGGAGGCCGCGGACGTTGAGAAGGCGCTCCGCATGGCCCGGCAGATCGTGGAAGAAAACAAGAGCATGTACGATAAGCTGGCTGGGGCGCTTCTGCCTTCCCGGTAATAAAGCTCAGCCCAGGCCGGAGAAAGCCATTTCCGCTGCCTTCACCGTGGCGGCCACCTCCGCCGGGCCGTGCGCGGTGGAAACAAAACCTGCCTCGAACTGCGACGGGGCAAGATAGACCCCCCCCTCGAGCATCCGCCTGAAATACCTGGAGAACCGGGCGGTGTCCGACTTCTTTGCGCTATCCCAGTCTTTGACAGGATCGCCGCTGAAGAACAGCCCGAACATCGAGCCGACGTGGCTCACCTGGTGGGGCACACCTGCGGCCCGGGCCGCGCGGGACAAGCCGTCGGCAAGCTCGGCCGTCGTTTTCTCCAACCGGTCCCAGACCCCAGGGAGCGCAAGCTCCTTCAGAGTCTGGATTCCCGCGCTCATGGCCAGGGGATTCCCTGAAAGTGTTCCGGCCTGGTACATCGGCCCTGCCGGCGCAACAAGTGCCATGATGTCCCTCCGTCCCCCGTAGGCGCCGACCGGCATGCCGCCTCCGATGACCTTGCCAAGGGTCGAAAGGTCCGGCGTCACTCCGTACAGTGCCTGGGCGCCGCCCGGGTGAACGCGGAACCCGGTCATCACCTCGTCGAATACCAGGAGCGCGCCGTCGGCCTTTGTGACAGCCCTCAGCCCCTGAAGGAAACCGGGCTCAGGAAGGATGACTCCCATGTTTCCTGCCACGGGCTCCACGATCACCGCGGCGATCTTGCCCGGATGTCGATCGAAGATCTCCTCCACTGCTTTCAGGTCGTTGTAGGCGCAGGAAAGCGTATCCGCAGTGACAGCGGCGGGCACGCCCGGCGAATCGGGCAGGCCGAGCGTGGCAGCACCCGAGCCTGCCTGCACCAGCAGCATGTCGGCGTGACCGTGATATCCGCCGGCAAACTTCACGATCTTGTCCCTGCCGGTGAATGCACGCGCAAGGCGCAGGGCGCTCATGACCGCCTCTGTTCCGGAATTGACGAACCGGATCAGCTCGACGCTCGGCATGAGCCCCTGGACCAGTCGGGCCAGGTCCAGCTCCAGCGGGCTGGGCGCGCCGAAGCTCGTTCCGCGGGACGCGGCCTGACCCAGCGCCTCCAGGACGCGCGGGTGCGCGTGCCCGAGCACCAGCGGTCCCCACGAGAGGACGTAGTCGATATAGCGGTTGCCGTCCACGTCGAAAAGCCACGGCCCTTCCCCGCGCTCGATGAAAAGCGGCTGGCCTCCGACTGCCTTGAATGCACGAACGGGAGAATCCACCCCGCCGGGAAGAAGCGTGAGAGCCTCGGCAAAAAGGGCGCGGGACCGTTCGACGTTCAGCGGCGATTTCTGAGACATCATTGTTCCTCCTGTCTTTCGAAATACCGCAATACGGCGGCTGCTGCCCGGGAGCCGGACTCCACGCACTGGGGAATCCCGACGCCTTCGTAGGACGAGCCTGCAAGAAAAAGCCCTGGGAAGGCTCGAACGCGCTCAAAGATGGCCAGCGTCCGCCGGAGATGACCGACAGTGTACTGCGGCATCCCCTTCTCCCACCGGTGAAGCCGCTGGAGGACCGGGGCAGCGGATATCCCGAGCGTCGCAGAGAGCTCTCCGCGCGCAAGCTCGAACAGCTCTTCGTCGGGCCTGCCCACGACGTCCCGGCGGCCGAACCTGCCGGCCATGAGCCGCAGCAGCACGCAGCCTGACGGCGCGCGGCCTTCCCACTTCTGCGAGCTCCAGGTGCAGGCAACCAGGTCGCTCTGCTCCACGCCCGGTATCAGGTATCCGTAGCCATCAAGGGGATGGTGAACGTCCGCCCGCCTGTATGCCAGGTGGATGACCGCGGTCGAGGCGAACTGGATCGAACCAAGCATCTCCCGCAGCTCCGGGTCCAGCGGCGCGAGCAGCCGGGCAGTCTCGTGGGCCGGGGTGGTGAGGATCAGCGCATCTGCTTCGAGCCGGGCGCCGCCGGAAACCTCGACCTGGAAGCCGGCGCCGTGCGGCCGCACTCTTTCCACCCTGGTGCCCCGGAGAATCGTGACACCTGCAAGACGCGCTTCCAGCGCGCTGATCAGCTCTGCCGTGCCGCGCGGGAATGAGAGAAATTGCGGCGTGCGGGCTCCAGCGTCCGGCTTTGCGGGCCCGCGCGAGGGCGGGAGAATCGCGTCCCGGCTCAGCAGCGCAGCGTCAGCCGCGTGAATGCCGCCCACAAGCGGCTCGATCAGGAGCTGGTACGCCTCCTCCCCGAACTTGTTGATCATGAAGGAAGCCACGGACTCATCGTCCCCGCCGGTCCTTTCCTGCGGCTCGACCCTTTCCAGCGCGCGCCTCTTGCCTTCCTCCGACAGGAGGGGGCTGGCGGCAAGAGCTGCCGTGTCCATGGGCACCATGCCTGAAAAGCCCTGTGGAAGAGGCGACAGCACGTGGTTGTGCATGATGAAGGAGCTGAACTTGCGCGGCGTACGCGGGATCAAGCCGGAAGCAATGCCCAGGTCTTCGCAGAGCCGCAGGACTTCCGGCCTTGTAGTGAGGAAGCTGTCCGGCCCAGCCTCCAGCACAAAGCCGTCCACCAGGTCGGTGCGGATCTTACCGCCCACCTTGTCGTCCTGCTCGATGAGCGTGATGCCCAGGTCCGGCGCCAGGCGGCACGCCTCCCATGCAGCGAAAAGCCCGGTGATTCCCCCGCCGATGACCAGGAGCCTCTTCACGAGATCACCCTGCGCCGGTGAAGCCTGCCTGGAGGGCGCGGGCGGTCACTGCGCCGGCAAGCGCCTCGATAAACAGGGGGTCGTCGTTCAGGGAAGGCGGACGCTCCATGCGCATGCCGAGCTCCTCCGCGCGCTGCCGCGCCTCGATATCGACGTCGTAAAGGATCTCCACGTGGTCAGCAACGAATCCGACCGGCACGCAGACAACTGACCGCACCCCGCTCCGCGCGAGCTCGGTGAGATGGTCGGGCAGATCCGGGCCCAGCCATGGCTCAGGGCTCTTGCCCGCGGACATAAAGCTCCATGACCATTGGGCTGAAGCCAGCCCCGCGGCCAGGGCAACGAGCCGGGCGGTTTCCCGAAGCTGGGAATCATAGGGATCCCCTTCCGCAAGGGTGCGCGCTGGGAGGCTGTGTGCGCAGAACACGACGTGCACAGAGGCGCGCTCACCTGCCTGCCACCGGCCCACAGACTCCGTCACCCTGCGGGCAAGGGCATCCACCAGGGGCGGGGAGTCATGATAGCTTTTCACGAAAGCAAACTCGATCGACGTCCGGTACAGCTCCTGGCCCAGGGCGACCTTCTGGAAATAGCGCTCCGTGTTCATGGAGCTGTAATGGGGGGCAAGGACGATGCCCACTGCCTGCCTGATCCCCTCCTCCGCCATTCCTGCCACCACCTCCTCTATCCACGGAGACCAGTGACGCATGCCGAGCCGACACCGCCAGGCCGCGGGGTCCAGGCGAGCGGAAAGTGCCTCGAGCTGCCGGAGGCTGCGCTCGAGCAGAGGCGACTTTCCTCCGATCTGTCTGTAGTGGTCGGCGATCTCTTCCACGATGGCCCGGGATGTGGCGCGGCCGGCCCGGATGTCCGCGAGGTAGCCGGGTATGTCGTCCAGTGAATCGGGGCCTCCGTACGCCATGAGCAGAACACCGATGGGGGCGCTCATGCAGAGGCTCCTTTCCATGCATGCACGTGATCCACGAGCCGGGCCACGGTGTCTATCGGCGTCTCCGGGAGGATTCCATGGCCCAGGTTGAACAGGTGCCCGGCGCCGCCAGCCGAGGCCAGGATCGATTCGATCCTCGGCTCGAGCTCCCTCCAGGGACCGAGCAGCGCAACAGGATCCAGGTTGCCCTGGATGGCCTGGTCCGGGCCGATCCTCTTACGATAGGAGTCGATGGGCATGCGCCAGTCCACGCCCACCACGTCTCCGCCGCACGAAGCGACCTCTTCGATGTACGCCGCGGTTCCCGTGCTGAAATTGATCACCGGCACGCCCGCGGGCTGGAGCCGGGAGAAGAGCTGCCTGTTCCAGGGCTGGACGTAACGCACGTAGTCGTCCCTGCCAAGGGCGATCCCTGCCCACGAGTCGAAGACCTGCAGGGCGGCAGCGCCGGCCCGGGCCTGGGCAACGAGAAAGTCTGCCAGGACGTTCACGAGCTTCGACATCAGCCTGCGCCACGCCGCAGGCTCCGAATACATCAGGGTCTTTGTCTTTGCGTAGTTCCTGCTCCCCCCGCCCTCGATGGCATAGCTTGCCAGCGTGAAGGGCGCGCCGCTGAAACCGATGAGAGGGATTCCGCGGCTCGAAAGCTCCGCGCAGGCCATGGTAATGGCCTCGAGGTGCGCGCCCAGGGACTCCGCGGCGGGAGGGACGGCAAGCAGGTCGATGTCCCGCGTGCGGGAGAGGGGGTTGCTGATATGCGGGCCTTCCCCGTCCCCGCCGCCGAAGGAAATGCGCAGCCCCATGCCGGCCAGCGGCGGGAGGATGTCCATGAAAATGATCGCGGCGTCCAGGGGGAAGCGCTTCAGGGGCTGCAGCGTCGCTTCAACGGCCAGCTCGGGCGTGGACAGCAGCTCCATCATGGAGCGGCGCTCCCGGAGCGCGCGGTACTCGGGAAGGTAGCGCCCTGCCTGGCGCATGAGCCAGATCGGCGTGTGCGGCACGGGCTGCCGGCGGCAGGCTGCCAGGAACAAAGAGGGAACGGAGGCCCTTTGCGCGGCAGTGCTCATGCGGGCGGCGCCTGCCACCTTGCGCGGCCCACGAAGAAAGGTCCCAGCCGCGCAAGGTACGTGGAGGTCTGACGGGTTTTGCGCATGCGCTGGACTACCGCGGACAGCGGATGAAGATTGGCGCCGAGGAGCCCGATGACGAAATCATTGTCGTCCTTTGACAGACCGTGGCATGCAAGACGAACATCGTGCGCCACTCCCGCCTTGCCGAAGGCGTGGCCGATGGCCCCGTGCTCGGACAGCACCGCGCGCTTGTCGTTTTCCGGCAGCGTCTCGAACGACCCTGACCTGCGCAGCGGATACCAGACTGCCCAGGGAAGCTCGGGGCTGCACAGCCTGGCTTTTGGCCGGGTGATGAGCGCCTCTTCGAGATCGGCCTCGTACCCCATCGAATAGGTCCGGCCGAGCATGGTGAACTCTTCGCGAAACCGCAGGCCTGAAAAGGCGTCCCCGGTCACGAGGGGACGAACCGACTCCAGGAAGTAGGCGGGATCCTCGTCAAAGGTGAGCAGGCCGATCCCGGTCGGATCGTTCACCTCGTCGTACAGGACGCCCCGGACACCGCGCCTGCTGAGCAGGTCCGCGATGGGCCTGCTGTCCCGGCAGCCGTCGAACACCAGGAGCTGGACAAAGAGGCGTCTGTCCAGGGTCTGCGGCGCGCCGTTCAGGGGACGGCCTTTCTCAGTCAGGTCGAAGACAGGGGCCTCAGCCGGCTTTATTGCGTCAGCCATCGGGCCGCCTCCTTTGCATGATAGGTGATGATGAGGTCCGCGCCTGCGCGCCGCATTCCGGTGAGCGCTTCCAGCACCGCCGCTTTCTCGTCGAGCCATCCGTTTGCTGCGGCGGCTTTCAGCATCGCGTATTCGCCGCTCACGTTGTAGGCCACGAGCGGGTGCGAGGGAAAATGGTCGCGGAGGAGACGAACCACGTCCAGGTACGGGAGCGCGGGCTTTACCATGAGAAAGTCCGCGCCTTCCTCCACGTCCAACGCGGCCTCCCGGAGCGCCTCACGCGCGTTTGCCGGATCCATCTGGTGGCTGCGCCGGTCACCGAACTTCGGCGCGCCCTGCGCCGCCTCGCGGAACGGTCCGTAGAATGAAGATGCGTACTTCACCGCGTACGACATGATGGGAAGGTGGCCGAATCCCCCGGCGTCCAGCCCTTCCCTGATCGCGCCTACCATGCCGTCTATCATTCCGCTGGGCGCAACGATGTCCGCGCCTGCTTCAGCGTGTGAAAGGGCGATCAGCCGCAGGACGTCGAGGGTCTGGTCATTCAGGAGGAAACCTTCCGGCAGGGCCGGCGCGGGCCGCGGTGTGCCGGTGTTCAGAATGCCGCAGTGGCCGTGATCGGTGTACTCGCACATGCATACGTCCGTGACGATCACGAGGCCGGGGCACTTGTCCTTCACCGCTGCAATGGCGCGTGGGATGATCCCGTCCTTTGCGTAGCTCTCCGTGCCTCCCGGGTCCTTTGCCGCGGGGATGCCGAACAGCAGGACCGCCGGTACTCCAAGGGCCGCTGCCTGGCTGGCCTCTTCGGCGAGATTTTCTACTGAGAGCTGAAACACCCCCGGCATGGATTGAACGGGGTTCCGAACCCCGCTGCCGTGAACGGCGAACAGGGGATATATCAAGTCCCCGGGGGAAAGAACGGTTTCCCGGACCATTCCCCTCACCCCCGGGAGGATGCGAAGCCGCCGCGGCCGCGCTGCGGGAGAGCTTTCCCGGCTGCTCATCGAACGCCGCCCCGCGCACGCACGAAATGCTCCTGGAGGGCCGCGACGAGCCCTTCCGCAGTGTGGGTCGATGCCTCCACGTCCACGCGCAGCCCCCTTTCCCGGGCGGTCGAAGCCGTTGCCGGTCCGATGCACGCAATGACCGCGCCGCGCGCGGCCGCGGAAAGCTGAGAGGACGTTCGGGCCTGGTCGCACCAGGCGCTGACCGCGGAGCTGCTGGCAAAAAGTACGGCGTCCGCGCCTGCCTCCAGGAGCGCGAGCTCTTCCGCTGAAGGTTCGCACGCGCTGGTCTGGTAGACAGGGATATCGTCGACAATCGCGCCGTGCCGGCGCAGGAAAGCTGCGGCATTCTCACGGCCGTCCTGGGCCCGCGGAAGGAGCAGACGGGCTCCGTCAAGGCCGTCAGGTGCAGCTTCAAGGATGGCCTCCGCAAGCGCTGCCCCGGAGTGTACCGCGGGCACAAGGTCCGCGCTGACGCCGTGCCGACTGAGAGCCGCCGCCGTGCCCGGCCCTGCTGCGGCAACCATCGGCGCGCCGTCCCAGCGCGTTTCCCCCCGCATCGCCTGGAGTCTCTTCATGAAGAGCTCCACGCCATTCGCGCTGGCAAACACGAGCCAGCGGTAGGAGGAGAGCGTGTGGATGGCCGCGTCCAGCGCGCCGGTATCTTCAATGGGGGCGATGCGGATCATCGGGACCGCCAGGGGCACGGCGCCTGCCGCGGCAAGACTCTGACACAGCTCATCAGCCTGATCCCGGGGCCGGGTGACCACGATGCGCATCCCCTGGATGGAGGACAGGGCGTCCGGCTGCACGGCAGGGCGCGCGGCTGGTTGCGCCGCAGGCTGCCGGGCCGCGGAGGCGATCATCTCGGCCGCGCCTTCCCGCAAGGCTCTTGCGGCCAGGCCGGCGACAAGCGCAGCATGGTCCTCCCCTTCGTCCTCCACGTCCACGAACCTGCTCCCGTCAAGCGCGGAGACCCGGCCGTGGAGCCGCAGCCAGGAACCGCTCAGCTTCGCATATGCGCCGACAGGCGCGGAGCACCCGCCGCCAAGGGCGCGCAGGAATCCGCGCTCCGCATCCGTCTCGGAGCGGAGACCAGGTTCGTCGATCTCCGCGAGCAGGGTTCGCGTAGGCTGATCATCGGCGCGGCATTGCACGGCAAGGGCGCCCTGCCCGGGTGCGGGGAGGACCTGGGAAATCTCCAGCCATTCCGCGACCCTCGCGCCAAGACCCAGCCGCAGGACGCCGGCGCCCGCAAGGAGGGTTGCCTCGTATTCCCCCGTTTCCACTTTCCTGATCCGGGTCTCCACGTTCCCCCTGATGGGACGGATGACAAGGTCCGACCTCAGGGCGAGAAGCTGGGCCTGGCGGCGCGTGCTGCTGGACCCGAGCATCGCCCCCCGGGGAAGCTCGGAAAGCTTCCGGCCCTCCCGGGAAACCAGGACCTCCCGCACTTCCTCCCGGCCCAGGACCGCTCCCACGCAGAGCTCCCCTGGGTCTTCCACCGGCAGGTCCTTGAGGGAGTGCACCGCGATGTCGATCTCGGAGGAGCGCAGGGCGCGCTCGATCCGTTCCGTGAAGACCCCGTCCCCGCCGATTTCAACTGGGACGC
>Ga0209415_10020242_pt1 | contig 10356 bp, 14 predicted proteins | sample PeaSoiSIISIP2007_FD_187696 | JGI IMG/M metagenome (GOLD analysis project Ga0209415, IMG submission 187696) | Peat soil microbial communities from Weissenstadt, Germany - SII-SIP-2007 (SPAdes) (version 2) | ecosystem: Environmental > Terrestrial > Soil > Wetlands > Peat | place: Germany...
CGGCGACGTCCAGCTTGGGAAGCTGGCATTCTACCGCTGAATTACGCCCGCTCTGAGCGGACCCTAGCCGCATCCAGGGCCGATTTCAAGATTCTAGATGGACGCGGCGGACCCACGACGCGAGCGCGATTCACTTCCTGAGCCGCGGCGCCGACGCGCCGAATGCTCTCCGCGCGGCCTCGGCGTAGAGCGTCGCCATCGTTCGGCGCAGCGCCTCGGCATCCGCGGTCATCCAGCGCGCGAGGCATCCGTCGCTCCGCAATGGCGAGGCGCCCCCGTTCACGCCGGCAGCCGTGAACCCCGCGTTGAGCGCTGTCGCGATCGAGCCCCATTCGCCTGACTCACCGGCGATTGCGAGGCTCGCGAAATAACCGTAGCGGTCCATGATCCCGATGCTATCGAGCGGCCGCGCCGCGGGGTCGAGGATGGCGCGGCTCAGCAAGATCGGAACGCCGCCGTACCAAAGCCCGATCGAATCCTCGATGCGCTGGAAGGCGAAGCGCTCGCCGCGTCCGATGCGGCCCGCCGCCATCGCGCCATAGACGATCGCGCGGCTCCCCCGTTCCATCGCGACCGTCAGACGCTGCACCAGCGCGGCGCCGGCGTGCGGGATCAGATGGTCGGGAATGTAATCGAGGCGGGCATCGGGCGCGAGGCGGATAATCGTCTCATGCACGGCGGCCGCGCCGGTGGTTCGATAGACCTTGCCGGCCGAGGCGGTGGTGATACACGCGGAACTGCCCGGGCCGAGCGCAATCTCGACCTGCATCCTATCGCCGCCCACGAGGCCGCCGCCGTTGTTGAGGATGACGACGTAGGCCGAACCGTCGGCGAGCTCGAGCGGCGCCATCACCTGCAGCGGCGGCGTCATCCGTATCCCGGCGAGTACGGTCCGCGCGCCGCGCCGTTCGAAGCTCAGGCGCAGAAAGCCGTCGCGTCCGACGCGCTCAGTTCTCGAACAGCAGGCCGCGGCGGATCCAGTCGACCACCGCGTCGACTCCGACGCCGCCGCGCAGATTGGTGAAGACGAACGGGCGGTCGCCGCGGGCGCCTCTTGCGTCATGTTCCATCACCGTCAGATTCGCGCCGACGTAGGGCGCGAGATCGATCTTGTTGATCACCAGCAGGCCGGAGCGCGTGATTCCCGGCCCGCCCTTGCGCGGAATCTTGTCGCCCTCGGCAACGTCGATCACGTAGATCGTCGCGTCGACCAGCTCCGGGCTGAAGGTCGCAGCCAGGTTATCGCCGCCGCTTTCGATAAAGAGAATTTCGGTGGCCGGGAAGCGGTCGATGAGCCCGCGCACGGCCTCGAGGTTGACCGAGGCATCCTCGCGAATCGCCGTATGGGGGCATCCGCCGGTCTCGACCCCGACGATCCGCTCCGGCGCGAGCACGCCGCGGCGCACGAGGAATTCGGCGTCCTCGCGCGTGTAGATGTCGTTGGTGATCACGCAAATCTCGTAGCGTGCGGCGAGGCTCCGGCACAGCGCCTCAACCAGCGCCGTCTTGCCCGAGCCGACCGGGCCGCCGATACCGATTTTGAGCGGCTTGGGAATCATGAGCGAAACAACCGCGCTTCGAGGCCGGCGTGTTGCATCGCAGCGATTTCGACCCCGGGGGCGAAGCTCCAGATTTCGTCGATGCCGCGTGCGGCGGCCTCGCGCGCGAGACGCGTGATGAGCGCTTCGGCACGCGCGAGTATCCGTTGCCCTTCGAGCTGGCCTACCGGGAGCAACCTGAGCGTCGCGCCGACTAGTTGGGCGGCGGCCGCATAGAGATAGGCGGTCGCGCAGTCCTCCGGCGTCCATCCGGAGACGCCGCCGGCTGCACCGAAGACGATCGCATGATGGCAGGGCGTGGCGCCTTCGGCGGCGGCGCGTTCGAGCGCGCTGATTAGCGGCGCGTCGAGCGTGGCGGCCGCGATTCTCACGGTCTGGCGGCCCATCTGACGGCTCGCCTCGCGCATCTCGCTCGCCGGCTTCATCGCATCGAGTGCGCGATCGAAATCCAGGATCGCTGCGAGGTCGTCGCGGCGCGCCGCCGCAAGCGCGTTGACCGCGGCGACCGCGTCACACGGTCCCGCCGACGCTTCGAGGTAGGCGCGGAGATAGCGCTCCGCGCCGGTCGCATCCGCGATCGCGCCGTGCTGCACGCAGGTCTCGAGGCCCATTGAATGGGCGTAGCCGCCGGCCGGAAAAAGTCCGTCGGCGAAGCGCAGCAGGCCGGCCATCGCGTCAGGCGTCATGGCTATGATGCGCGGGGCCGGAGGCGAGCGGCCGAAAGACCGCGCTCACGCGCTCCCAGGGCTCGCCGAGCCGGGCCGCGAGCTGCTCCATTGCGGGATCGTCGGGCACCAGCAGCGCGTCGGCTTCGATCGCGAGCGGAAAATGGCGGTTGCCGATCTCGAAGGCGGCGCGAATCGCGGCGGCAGGCGTGGCGGGCCGAATCGCGATCAGCGGCTCCGCGAGCGCCTCGACCGCGAGATACCAGTCGTGTTCGACGATCAGCACTGCCCCGGGCTCGAGCACGGTGCCGGTGGGCAGCGCGAGCGCGACCTCGCGGCCCGCGGCGGTATGCACGCGGCGCCGCGTCCATCGCCGCTCCTCCCATCGCAGTTGCAGCAAGTCGCGTTCGAGGCCGCCGAGGGCTGCGGGAGCGGGCGGCGCCACGAGCTGTTCGATAACGATCATCGTTCACCGCCGCTAGAAGAGAAAGTAACGCTGCGCCATCGCGAGCACCCGCGCCGGCTCGCAGGTGAGCAGTGTACCGTCGGCGCGGACCTCGTAGGTCTCGGCATCGACTTCGATCTTCGGCAACGCGTCGTTGTTGATCATGTCGCGCTTGCCGAGCGAGCGGCAGCCCGCGACCGCGACCATCCGGCGCGCGAGCCCGAGCTTGCGGTCGATGCCGGCATCGAGCGCGGCTTGCGAGACGAAGCTCAGCGCGGTCGCGTTCGGCGCCGCCCCGAAGGCGGCGAACATCGGGCGGTAGATGACGGGTTCGGGGGTTGGAATCGACGCGTTGGGATCGCCCATCGCGGCCCAAGCGATCATGCCGCCCTTGATCACCAGCTCCGGCTTGACGCCGAAGAAGGCCGGCTTCCAGATCACGAGATCGGCGAGCTTGCCGACCTCGATCGATCCGATCTCGTGCGCGACCCCGTGCGCGATCGCGGGATTGATCGTGTACTTCGCAACATAGCGGCGGGCGCGCAGATTGTCGTCGCCATCGGCTTCCCCCGGCAGCGCGCCGCGCTGGCGCTTCATCTTGTCGGCGGTCTGCCAGGTGCGGATGATCACCTCGCCCACGCGGCCCATCGCCTGCGAGTCGGACGACATCATGCTGATCGCGCCGAGGTCGTGCAGGATGTCTTCGGCTGCGATGGTCTCGGCGCGAATCCGCGACTCGGCGAAGGCGACATCCTCGGGAATCGCGGGGTCGAGATGATGGCAGACCATCAGCATGTCGAGATGCTCGTCGAGCGTGTTGACCGTGAACGGCATCGTGGGATTGGTCGACGAGGGCAGGCAGTTGGGCTCGCCGCAGACGCGGATGATATCCGGGGCGTGGCCGCCGCCGGCGCCCTCGGTGTGGTAGGTGTGAATCGTGCGCCCCTTGAAGGCGTCGATCGAGTCCTGCACGAAACCCGCCTCGTTCAGCGTATCGGTATGAATCGCGACCTGGACGTCGTACTGGTCGGCGACCGTGAGCGCGCAATCGATCGCGGCCGGCGTGGTGCCCCAATCTTCGTGCAGCTTGAGGCCCATCGCGCCCGCCTCGACCTGTTCGCGCAGCGGCTGCGGGTTCGAAGCGTTGCCCTTGCCGAGAAATCCGAAATTCATCGGCAAGCCCTCCGCCGCCTGCAACATCCGCTGGATATTCCACGGACCGGGCGAGCAGGTGGTCGCATTAGTGCCGGTTGCGGGTCCGGTGCCACCGCCGATCAGGGTGGTGAGGCCGGACGACAGCGCTTCGAAGGCAAGTTGCGGGCAGATGAAATGCACATGCGCATCGATTCCGGCCGCGGTGACGATACGGTTCTCGCCGGCGACAGCTTCGGTCGCGGCCCCAATGATCATGCCGGGCGTCACGCCCTCCATCACATCGGGATTGCCGGCTTTGCCGATGCCGACGATCCGTCCGTCGCGCACGCCGATATCGGCCTTGACCACGCCCCAATGGTCGAGGATGACGGCGTTGGTGATCACCAGGTCGAGCGCGCCGCCGGCGGCCGTGGCGTCGGCGGATTGGCCCATCCCGTCGCGAATCACTTTTCCGCCGCCGAAGCGGACCTCGTCGCCCGGATGCGCAAAGTCGCGCTCGATACCGATGAAGAGCTCGGTATCGGCGAGCCGAATCCGGTCGCCGACCGTCGGCCCGAAAAATTCGGCATACTCCCGGCGCGGGATCTTGAGGCTCATGAATCCTGGTTGAGAAAGCCCCGCGCGACGGCATCGCGCACGCATTCATCGCGGCGCGACGCGTCAACGGTTCCTTCGGTAAGGCGATTCAGTCCGCGCACGATACGCCTGCCGGCAATCGCGACCAGCGTCACCACGCGATCGTCACCGGGTTCAAAGCGCACCGCCGTGCCGGCCGGAATATTGAGACGCATCCCGAACGCATCGGCGCGGGCGAAGCGCAGCGCCTTGTTGACCTCGAAAAAATGGAAGTGTGAGCCGACCTGGATCGGGCGGTCGCCGGTATTCACGACCCGCAGCTCGAATGTCGGGCGGCCGCGATTGGCCTCGATGTCGCCTGCGGCCAGGAGGTATTCGCCGGGAATCATCCAAATCGCTCCAGCGCGGCGCGCCGCGCAACTCTAACGAATCGGCCGGTGAACTGTCACCAGCTTGGTGCCGTCGGGAAACGTGCCTTCGACCTGGATCTCGTCGATCATCTCGGGCACGCCCTCCATCACATCGTCGCGCTTTAAGATGGTCGCGCCGTACTCCATCAGCTCCGAGACCGAGCGGCCGTCGCGGATCGCTTCGAGCAGCTCGGCGGTGATCAATGCGACTGCCTCCGGATAGTTCAGTTTCAGGCCGCGCGCGCGGCGTTTTCGCGCGAGCTCGCCGGCGCTGAAAATCATCAGCTTGTCGATTTCTCTGGGCGTGAGCCGCATGGTCCCGCTGGCCGGTCAAGTTGTCGCATCACCGAATCGCGATCGCAAGGAAAAACGGCTTGGCACCCGATCCGCGCATCGAGTAGGTTATCGGCTCAAGCAGTGAAGATATAGCGATGAGAGCCAGCTAGTGCCGATAAAATTTCGAGCGCTCGATCTGAAACGTGCGCGGACGCGGAAGCTTGCCACGCTGTCACGCAAGGTGGTGCGCAAACAATTCGCAGTCCCGCTGAAGCCGGGCGCGAGCGTGCGTGAGTTCCTCGATTCGCTGCCCGAAGTATTGGCAGCGGCCCAACTGCGTGAACTCGCGCGCGCCATCGCGCGTGCCCACCGCGCGGGCAAGTCCTTTCTGATGCTCTCCGGCGCTCATCCGATCAAGGTCGGCCTCGGCCCGATCATCTGCGGCCTGATGCGCGATGGAATCTTGAGCGCGATCGGGACCAACGGCGCCGCGATCATCCATGATTTCGAGCTCGCCTTCGCCGGCCGCACTTCGGAGGACGTCGGCGAAGGGCTCGCCGACGGCAGCTTCGGGATGGCCGAGGAGACCGGCGCCTTTCTGAATCGCGCGGCGCGGCTGGCGGCAGCCGAGAATCGAGGACTCGGCGAAATCGTCGGCCGCGAGATTTGGGAGCGCCGGTTGCGCTTCCGCGATACCAGCCTGTTCGCAACCGCGTGGCGGCTAGGGCTCCCGGCCACGGTCCACGTCGCGATCGGCGCCGATATCATCCACATGCATCCGGCGGCGGATGGGGCCGCGATCGGTCAGGCGACGATGCACGATTTCCATCGCCTCGCGGCGGTGGTCGGCGAGCTTTCTTCGGGCGTCGTGCTGAACCTCGGCTCGGCGGTGACGATGCCCGAGGTTTTTCTGAAGGCGCTCAACCTGGCGCGCAATCTCGGCCGCAAGGTGCGTAATTTCACTGCCGCCGACATGGATTTCATTCGCCATTACCGCCCGCGCGTCAATGTGTTGGAGCGCCCGACCGCGACCGGCGGCCGCGCCATCATGCTGACCGGCCATCACGAGATCATGTTCCCGTTGCTGGCAGCGGCCGTGCGCGAGGAGCTGGCCAGGCGCTAGGCAGGCGATGCGCAGTCGTCCCGAGCGGCGTTACCCGATCGCCATCCTGACCGATTTCGGCTATCGCGATCATTACGTCGGCGCGATGAAGGGCGTAATCGCAACGCTCGCGCCGGGCGCGCCGGTAATCGATATCAGCCACGGCATCCCGCCCCAGTCGGTCGCCGCGGGCGCGATCGCGCTGCGCGAGAGCTGGCGCTTTTTTCCGCGCCGTACGATTTTTCTGGCGGTGGTCGATCCCGGGGTCGGTACGAAGCGCCGCGCGATCGCGATCGAGACGGCGGCCGGATGCCGCTTCGTCGGCCCTGACAACGGCCTGTTGTTTCCGGCGGCGGAGAGCGCCGGGATCGCGCGGATCGTCGAGCTGACTTCGCCGCGCCATCGGATGGCGCGCGTCAGCGCGACCTTCCATGGCCGCGACATCTTCGCGCCCGCGGCCGCATCGCTGTGGCGTGGCGCGCGGCTCGCCGCGCTCGGCCCCGCCATCGACGGGATCGAGCCGCTCGAACTTGGCCGTCCGGTGGTCAGCGGAAACGAGCTGCGGGGCGAGGTAATCTACATCGACGGCTACGGCAACCTGGTCACCAATATCGATCGCGCGAGTTTCACCGGCTTTGCCGCTCGCTTTTCCGGCCCGGGGCTTTCGGTTAAGATTGCGCGTGGCGCCTCGCTGCCGGTTTGCGCGACATACGGCGATGCGCCCAAAGGTGCCCCACTAGGAACGTTTGGAAGTTTCGGGCTGCTGGAAATCGCGATTCGCAACGGTAGCGCCGCGGCGCGCTACGCGGCGCAACCCGGCATGCCGGTGAAAGTACATCCCCACAAATGAACGAGCCCGTCAAACAACTGGACGACGACAAAGGCGCGCCGACCGTATTGAGCGAGATCCCGCGCCATCCCAGCGGTCACGAAGCGTACGCGCCGGTGGATACACCGATCAGGATCCCGCGGCTCAACGCGGTCCTGTTCCTGCTCACGCTGCTCACCACCACGATGGCGGGCGGTTACACGGCGGGCGCGGACTTCTCGCTGCTGAGGCCGCTTTCGAGCTTCGCCTCGCTCGCGAGCGGGCTCAGCTTCTCGATTCCGCTGATGCTCATCCTGCTGGCTCACGAGCTCGGCCACTATATGACCGCGCGGCGGCACGGCGTCGATGCGAGCCTGCCCTACTTCCTCCCGGCGCCGTTTTCGCAGTACTTCTTCATCGGGACATTCGGCGCCTTCATCCGGATGCGCGCGATACCCAACTCACGCCGCATCATGTTCGATATCGGCGCGGCCGGTCCGTGGGCCGGGATGCTAATCGCGCTGCCGGCGACCATCATCGGCCTCCAGCATTCGACCATCGGGCCGCTCGACACCTCCGCCGGCGGGATCGACCTCGGCAACTCGCTGCTGTTCCTGGGGCTATCGCGCTGGATTCTCGGCGTCGATCCAAACTCGGTCAACGTCACGCTCCATCCGATCGCGCTGGCCGGATGGTTGGGCTTTCTGGTCACCAGCTTGAACCTGATTCCGAGCGGCCAGCTCGACGGCGGGCATGTGACCTACGCTCTGTTCGGACGGCGGCATCGTTTGATCGCGCGCTACGCCGTGCTCGCCTGTGTCGCGATGGTGGCGATACCGTTCGTCCTGGGCCGGAACTACTGGCTCGGATGGCTGTTGTGGGCGATGCTGCTGATTATCATCGGGCTCGGCCATCCCACCACTACCGACTCTGACACGCCGCTGGATTTTCGCCGGCAGGTAGCTGCGTGGCTCACGGTCGTCCTGTTCGCGATCACGTTTACCCCCGTGCCATTCTCCTTTACACCACCCGGCACGCCGCAAGAGAAGGACAAGGTCTACCAGGTGATGCAGCACGAGCCGGCACCGCCCGCCATTCGAATTTCCCGGCATGGCCGCGAAATCTGACCATCGCACCGCGCGCCCGAGCTGGGATCAGTATTTCCTGACCATCACGCGCCAGGTCGCGGAGCGCTCGACCTGTTTGCGCGCCAAGGTCGGCGCCGTGATCGTTCGCGATCGCAGCATCCTGGCGACCGGCTATAACGGCTCGCCCGCCGGATTGCCGCATTGCACGGAAGCCGGCTGCCTCATCTACGAATCGAAAAACCCCGACGGCGAGATTGAGCTGAACTGCTTCCGCACGATTCACGCCGAGATCAACGCGATCACGCAGGCGGCCCGCAATGGCGCTGCGATCCGTGACGCCGACATCTATGTCACCCATACGCCCTGCATCCACTGCCTCAAGGTCCTGATCAATACGGACATCCGCACGATCTTCTATAGCCAGCCCTACAAGCTCGAGACCGTGGCCGAGCTCCTCAAGTACTCACGCATCCGGATCGTGCAGGTGCCGCCCGAAGGCGCGGCGCCGTGAGCACGACCGATTCGCCGGCCGCGCCGAACTGCGGGATCTGCGGCCTGATCGAGCGGATTCGCGCCGATAACTTTCCCGACCTGGTCGCCGCGCTCGACCATCATTATGTGATCCTCGGCGACGCTCAGTTCTATCGCGGCTACTGCGCCCTGCTTTTCAAGCGTCACGTAACCGAACTCCATCGGCTCGCGCAGGAGATCGCGCGGGGCGCCTTCGATGAGGTTCTCGCCGTTGCGAGCGCGATCGACGCCGTGGTCCATCCCGTGCGGCTCAACTACGAGAACCTCGGCAACCAGGAGCCGCACCTCCATTGGCACATCTTTCCGCGGGCTGCCGAAGATCCGATGCGCCTGGCGCCGGTCTGGCTGCGGCCCGAGGTCGAACGTAAAGTAATACTTGAGGATCGGGAACGGCGCGGCCTGATAGAGTCGCTCCGCGCGGAACTCGCCCGGCGACCGCGCCGGTGATCCGCGCCGCATGGAACCGGCGCTGCCTGGCATTGGGCCTCGCGATGCTCGCCGGGGTCGCCGGATGCCGTCGCGCGGCGCTGCCCGAGAGCGGCAGCTATCCTGCGCGGCTTTATACCGAGCGATGCGGCGCCTGTCATGCCGCCTACAATCCCCGCTCGATGACCGCGACGATGTGGGCGGTGCAGATGCAGGCGATGGATCCGCGCATGGCGCAGGCGGGCCGTCCGCTGAGCGACGCCGAGCGCCGCACGATCCTCGAATATCTGACGCGCAACGCCGGCGGCTAGCGACTGTCTTTTGCGATGCGCCGGTTTGCGCTATCCAAGGTGCCACGGCACAGTAATCCAGGACTTAAACGATGCGCCAGATACCGATCGGAGCGAAGGGCACCTACCAACTGCGGATTGACGCCGAACATCTCGCCAGCAGCGCGAATCCGGCGTTGCCCGAAGTGATGGCGACGCCGATCATGATCCTGATGATGGAGCAGGCGGCGATGAACGCGTTGATCCCTTACATGGAAGCCGGCGAAACCTCGGTCGGCATCGTGGTCGAGGTCGAGCATCTTACCGCCACGCCCATCGGCCATCTGGTCCGCGCCGAGGCCGAAGTCGTGAAGGTCGAGGGCCGGCGCATCGAGTTTCGCATCGCCGCTTTCGACGAGCAGGAGCAGATTGGCCGCGGGATTCACGCCCGCGCAATCGTCGAGCTCAAAAAATTCAATCAGCGGTTGCAGCCGAAGATCAAAAAGTGATTCAGCCCGAGGCGGAGCTCTTGCGCATGGAAACACAAATGTTCGATGCATCGGAAGTCTACGTCGGACGCGACTTCGGCACCTTCGATTTCGAGGTCACGCCCGAGCTGGTGCGCAGATATATCGACGGCACTGGCGACGATAACCCCTGGTATACGCAAAGCTCGCCGCTTGGCCGCCCGATCGCGCCGGCCTTGATGTGTCATTCCGCGCCGTTTCGCAATCGCGACTGGTACCTGCCGAACCTGTTCGGCAATCTCCACGCGCGCGAGGAGTGTGAATTCTTCGGGCCGGTGATGGTCGGCGAGCGGCTCAAGAGCCGCAGCCTGGTCGTTGATCGTTATCTCAAGCGCGACCGCGACTACGTCGTCAACGAGACGCTGATTTTTAACGCCGCCGGACAGATGGTGACGCGCCTGCGCGTGCATCAGAGCTTCCTTATCGAGCGGCCCGCCGACGGCGGCGAGCGATTGGCGCTCGACCCTGCGCGCGAACGCGCGACCGGCCGCGCCTTCAAGGTGGGCGCGGTGGACTCCA
>Ga0209415_10020243_pt1 | contig 10356 bp, 8 predicted proteins | sample PeaSoiSIISIP2007_FD_187696 | JGI IMG/M metagenome (GOLD analysis project Ga0209415, IMG submission 187696) | Peat soil microbial communities from Weissenstadt, Germany - SII-SIP-2007 (SPAdes) (version 2) | ecosystem: Environmental > Terrestrial > Soil > Wetlands > Peat | place: Germany...
TGCAGGTTGCCGTCGCGTTCGTTCTTGATGGTTGCTTTGGCCCGGACGAACGCGTCGTAAAGGCTCTCGGCAATCCAGGGCTCGCGCTCCAGCAGCGAGCGCCGCACGACCACGGTGTGGTTGATCGGAAACATCCCGGTCTTGGCGTAGTAGCGCTTGGCCTCGGCGACCGGGTCGGGGAAGAGCGTGTGAATGTCGCTGCGCGCGTCGAGGTCGACGCTGCTGCGGTCGACGAGGTTGGCGTTCGCGAGGTAGAGGACCGTCGCGTCGAGCTCGCCCTTGACCATCATCTCGCCCATGTTCGTGGTGGGCGGGATGTAGTGGAACTCGACGCCCGGCGGTGGGGTAAAGCCGGTCGCGCCGCCGTGGCTCTTTTCCGGCAACCGCTCCATGTACCAGATGTTGTCTTGGGGCTTGACACCGAATTCGTCAGCGAAAATGCCGCGGCTCCAGACCGCCCACGTTTGCTGGTACTCGGGAACGCCGATGCGCTTACCGCGCAGATCGGCCGGTTTTTCGATCCCGGCATCCCCGCGTACGAGCACCGAGGTGTGGAAGAAGTGGCGCATCGTGAAGATCGGCAGCGCCACCCACTCGGTCGGCCCGTTTGAGGTGGCGATGACGAGCGAGGACACCGACATCTCCGAGATGTCGAATTCGCTGAATTTCAGTTGACGCCAGAACATCTCCGAAGCATGGCACGCGGTCGGCAGCAGGCGGATGCCTTCCGGCTCGACCTCGCCGGCCAGAATCGGCGCGGTGCGCGGGTTGAGCGTAAACGCCCCGCTCAGCTCGAGAACCTTGGTTGCGGTTGCAGTACTCATCACGGGCGCGTTTGCCGTCTCAGGTCCACGGTCCCGCGCGGCCCGCGCGGCGCGGTTCCCCAACCGATTCGATGCGCAGCGAGCTGAAGGCCAGCGCCAACAGCGACAGCGCAACCGCGACCCACAGTACCACTCGCACCGCTCCACCGCCGACGCCGCCCGCCGTGCTGAAGATCACGGCGGTCAGCGCAACGCCGGTCGTCATGCCGGTGGTACGCGACGTCGTCGTCAAGCCGGTGATCGCACCGCTGCGGTTCCGCGGTGCCGCGCCGACCATGGCGCGCAGGTTCGGCGCGACAAACAGGGCGAAGCCGGCGCCCGCCAAAGCCGTACGCCACACGACGTCGATTGTCGCGGGGTGCGCCGGCAAGAGCGCGAGCAACGCCATGGCCGCGGCGAAGAACGCCAGGCCGATGACGCCGAGAATGCCGGGGTGGTAGCGGTCGGCGAGCCGTCCGGCGATCACCGCGACCAACGCCGAGCCGACCGGAAAGGGCGTCATCAAGAACCCGATTTCGCGTGCCGCGTAGCCCAGCGAGTGAAAATAGAACGGCAACGCGATCATGGCCGCGTTCTGCGCGATGAAGCTGGTGAACGACGCCATCAGCGAGAGGCGGATGACGCGGATCCGCAACAGGTCGATCGCGATGAACGGCACCTCGAGCCGGTTCTGCCGCCGTACGACGATCGTTCCGAGGATCAGTGCGCCGGCGGTTTCGAGGGCGAAAAACACCGTGTTGGCCGGTGCGCGCAGCTGATCGAGCCCGGTGATGAAGAGCGCCAGCGCCGTGCCGCTCAGCACCGCGCTCAGCCAGTCGAAGCGATGCGTCGCGCGCGGCATTTCGGGCAAGAGCCCGCTCAGCGCCAACGCGATCAGCCCGAACGGGATGTTGATCCAGAACAGCCACGGCCACGAGCCGATGCTCAGAATGAGGCCGCCGATCGAAGGTCCGGCGGCGCTGGCAATCGACACGATGAGGCTCTGGATGCCGATCGCGACGCCCAGCATCGCGCGCGGAAAGGCGAAGCGCGAGATCGGCTGCGAGGTCGCGAGGATACCGGCTGCGCCGATGCCCTGCACGCAGCGGGCCGCGACGAGCGCGCTGAGGTTGTGCGAGAGCGCGCACCCGATCGATCCCAGGACGAACGTTGCGACGCCGGCGCGGTAGATGCGGGCGAAGCCGCCGATGTCGCCGTAGGTCGTCAGCGGAACGATCAGGATCGTCGACGTCAGCATGAACGCGTTGACGACCCAGATCACCGACGACGAGCTCACGTTCAGATCTTGTGCGATCGTCGGCAGCGCAACGTTCGAGATCGTGCCGTCGAGCACGCTGAGCACCGTCGTGATGGCGACGGTGAACACGACGAGGCGCCGCCGGCCCGGCGGCAACCCGTCGCCGTACTCGATGCTCAGGTTAAGCGCTCGCCCAAACGAACGCCTCGCGGCCGGGGAGGTAGGCTCCGAGATCGAGTTCGGGGTCGCGGTTGACCAGCGTTCGGCCAAACATCGGATGGCGCAGGCTGCGCACTTCGTGTTCGAGCGTGTAGCGCGAGCGGCCGTCGTCGAGCCCGACGATCTGGGAGAAGCGGTACTGGTGCGGACCGTTCTCGGCCGTGATGAGTTCGCGTTCGAGCAGCTTGCGGTACGGCGTCGAAAAATCCGCGACATACACTTGGATGTGATGGCCTTCGTAGGGCTCGAGCGGTTCATCGGATTCGCGGAAGACGAGTTCTTGCGAACCGGCGCGCACGCGTGCGGCGCGATCGGCCACGCTCGCCGGCGTGCCGATGATTTCGCGATAGAAGTCCGCGATCGGTTGCGCCGTCCCGGCCGGAACGTCGTGTTCGACGTAGGCGAGCGCCAGCGCCACCGGGCCGAAGCGCGGAGCGGGCGCGTGTGCGCGAATGCGGTTCCCCCACGGCGAGTGGATCTCGATGCCGCCGTCGACCTCGGTCAGCGGCGTTTGTGTTTTGGCGAGGCGAGCGCGCAGTGCTCCCAGGTCGGGAACGACGAGCCCGACCACGCCGGGCAAGCGCTGCCCGCGTTCCGCCGTCGGCAGATGGAACTGGTGGCGCCCGATGTTGACCCACATGTTATTCGTGCCGGTCATCAAGTACGGGTCGCGCGTGAGCCCGAGCCCCGTCACGTAGAAATCGGTCGCCGCTTGCTGATCGGTGATGTTTACGTTGACGTGACCGATCTCGACGAGGTTGCCGACGTCGTCGACCGCGCGGTCCCAGCGTTGTTCGTCCATGGTATCCCCCGTTTGTGCTCCGGCCGAGCCCGACCCGCTTGCGTCCGAAGGATGCTCCCGCCGGGGCGCGATAGAGTAATGTCATCCTGAGCCTGTCGAAGTACGGGGCGTGTCCCAATACGTCTATACCATGCATCGGGTCGGCAAGATCGTGCCGCCGAAACGGCAGATTCTCAAAGATATCTCCCTAAGCTTTTTCCCCGGCGCGAAGATCGGTATCCTGGGACTCAACGGGTCGGGCAAGTCGACGATCCTGCGCATCATGGCCGGCGTCGACACCGAGATCGACGGCGACGCGATTCCGATGCCGAACCTGACGATCGGCTATCTCGAACAAGAGCCGAAGCTCGATCCCGCCAAAACGGTGCGCGAGACCGTTGAGGAAGCGCATAGCGAGTTGCTCGCGGTGCGCAAACGGCTCGACGAGGTGTATGCCGCCTACGGCGAAGCCGACGCGGACTTCGATGCGCTGGCTGCCGAACAGGCGAAACTCGAAGCGATCGTCTTTGCCTCGGGCGGCGAAGACCTCGAGCGGCAGCTGGAGATCGCGGCCGACGCGTTGCGCTTGCCGCCGTGGGATGCGCCGATCGGTCCGCTCTCGGGCGGCGAGAAGCGCCGCGTCGCGCTGTGCCGCCTGCTGCTCTCCAAGCCCGACATGCTGCTGCTCGACGAACCGACGAACCATCTCGACGCGGAGAGCGTGGAATGGCTCGAACAGTTCTTGCAGCGCTTTCCCGGCACCGTCGTCGCGGTGACGCACGACCGCTATTTCCTCGATAACGCCGCCGAATGGATTCTCGAACTCGATCGCGGCCGCGGCATTCCCTGGAAAGGCAATTACAGTTCGTGGCTCGATCAGAAGCAGGCCCGGCTGGCGCAGGAAGAAGCGAGCGAAAGCGCGCGCCAGAAAGCGCTCAAGAAAGAGCTCGAGTGGGTGCGCGCCGGAACGCGCGGCCGCCAGACGAAGAGCAAGAGCCGCATCGCGCGCTTCGAGGAACTTTCGAGCTACGAGTACCAGCGCCGCAACGAAACGCAAGAGATCTTCATCCCGGTCGCCGAGCGCCTGGGCGAACAGGTGATCGAGTTCGCCGGCGTGCGCAAAGCCTACGGCGACCGGCTCTTGATGGACGACGTTTCGTTCCGCATCCCGGCCGGCGCGATCGTCGGCATCATCGGCCCCAACGGCGCCGGCAAAACGACGCTCTTCCGGATGATCACCGGGTCCGAGACGCCCGACGCCGGTACGATCAAGATCGGTCCGACGGTCAAGCTCGCGGTCGTCGATCAGAGCCGCGAATCGCTGGCCGACGACAAAACCGTGTTCGACGACGTCAGCGGCGGCCTCGACTTACTCAAGGTCGGGCGCTTCGAGATGCCGGCCCGCGCCTATCTGGGCCGCTTCAACTTCAAGGGTGCCGATCAGCAGAAGCTCGTCGGGACCCTCTCCGGCGGCGAGCGCGGGCGGCTGCACCTGGCGAAAAAGCTGGTGGCCGGCGCGAACGTGCTGCTGCTCGACGAACCCTCGAACGATCTGGATGTCGAAACGCTGCGCTCGCTCGAGGATGCATTGGCCGAGTTTGCGGGAACGGTCATGGTGATCAGCCACGACCGCTGGTTCCTCGACCGGATCGCCACGCACATCATCGCGTTCGAAGGCGACTCGAGCGTGTATTTCTTCGAGGGCAACTACCACGAATACGAAGAGAACAAGAAGCAGCGGCTGGGCGAAGAGGCCGCCCGCCCGCACCGGCTGCGGTACCGTCCGCTGACGCTGCCCTAGTGTTAGGTTCGTTTCTGGGGCGGGCGATCGCTAGCGCCGCGCGCAGCGTCGCGGCGGTAGCGGTCAACGCTGTCGTTGCTGAAATGAAAAAGCCCGAAACGCAAGCCAAGGTCGCTCAAACGATCGTGACCGCGCACCGCTCGCTCAACGATCCCGAAAAGCGCGCCGCGCTGGAGCAGGCCGCCGGCACCGCCGGCAAGAGCGCGATGCGCGCGCTCGGCCGAGCAGCCGGAACGCTGCGCAATAAAATCAGCGGCGACTAACCCCTTCCAACTGGTAGTCGAGGAGCAGGCTGTGCGCATCGTTCACCTCGCCCGCAGTTGTGCTGTGGTGCTCGTGCTCGCGGGGTGCATTGCGCCGTCCGCGACGGCGGCGGATCAGCCGCCGCTGAAGGTCGGTTTTCTGGCCTCGTTCTCCGGACCGTATGCGGACCAGAACAAAGACACCGATGCCGCCATCGCCGCGTTCATCAAAGAGCACGGCGAGGGGGTCGCCGGCCGGAGGCTGCAGATCATCAAGCGTGACGACGGCGGCCTCGCGCCGGAGAACGCGCGGCGTTTGGCGCAGGACCTCATCGTCGGCGATCACGTCGACTTCCTGATGGGCCTGACGCTCTCGCCCAACGCCATTGCGATGGCGCCGATCGCGACCCAGGCCAAAGTGCCGACGCTGCTCGTGAACGCCGGCGCGTACGGCGTGCTCGAAAAGAGCCCCTACTTCGCACGGTTCAGCTTCACGACCGGGCAAGAGACCTACCCGCTCGCCGACTACGCACTCAAACACGGCTTCAAGAACGTCTACATCATCGTGACGCAGTTCAGTTCCGGCATCGATGCGGCCGACACGTTTCGTACCGCGTTCACGGCGGGCGGCGGCCAGATCGCGGGCGAAGTGCAGGTGCCGGTCGGCTCGACCGACTTCTCCGCCTACATCCAGCGCATTCGCGACGCCAAACCGCACGCGGTGTTCGCGTTCCTCACCGTCTCGGGCGTGCCTTTCCTCAAGGCATGGTACTCGCAAGGTGGTCCGCAAACCGGCATCAAGATCCTGGCCACCGGCGATCTGACCAAGGAGAGCTCGCTACCGGCGCTCGGCGACGCCGCCGCCGGCGTGATCACCGCGCAAAATTACTCGCTGTTGCGCAAGTCGCCGGCCAACGATGCGTTCATCCGCGACATGCACGCCGCCGATTCTACCAGCCTGCCGGCTGACTTCTTCACCGCCGCGACGTACGACGTGCTCCAAGCGATCTACACGGTGACCGCCAAGCAGAACGGATCGATCGATGCGGACAAGACGATGGCGCTGTTGAAGGGATTGAAGCTGGAGGGCCCGCGGGGTCCGATCGAAATCGACCCTGCCACGCGCGACTGCATCCAGAACATCTACATCCACCGCGTCGACAAAGTCGGTGACGGCTACCAGAATACGCTTCTCGCGACCTATCCGATGGTGCGCGATCCGGTCGAGAAGTAGCTTGGAGGATCAGCTCGCCATTCGCGAACAACTCTACCGAGACGGAGTGGACTGGCTTGAACGCATTTGACTTGCGCGGGGTAACGGTCGTCGATACGCGCGACGGTTCCCTCCGCCCCAACACGACGATCGTCGTCGAAGACGGCAAGATCGCGCACCTTGCCCCGGCGACGAGCAGCACCGAGAACGGCCGTCGTTCGGTCGATGCGGGGGGCGCGTTCGTCGTTCCGGGCTTTCTCGAATGTCACGCTCACCCGCTCAACGCCGGCGATCCCGTCGGCTACCTGACGATGATGCTGGCGCACGGCATCACCGGCGTCCGCCAGATGTCGGGCACGCCGCAAGCGCTTGCGGCGCGGCGCGACGGAACGCTGATGCCGGCCGTCGATGTGCCCGAACTGCTCGAGATGCCGGGTGAAATCCTCACCCGCACAAACGCGCCGAACCCGCAGCGCGTCGTCGAGGAAATTCACAAGCAGCGCGACGCGGGTGCGGATTTCATCAAGGTCATCGAAGTCGACCGCGAGACGTTTTACGCCGGCCTGGCGGAGTGCACGCGTCTCGGCCTGCGCTACATCGGTCATTTGCCGCCCGAAATCGACATCCGGGAAGCCGCCCAGCGCGGGATGCGGTCGGTCGAGCACTTGGGCCCGCGCGACACGCAGGTCCTGGCCTGCTCGACCGATGAGACCGCACTGCGCGCGGGGATCGCAGCACGCAAGCGGCCGCCCTCCCAAATCAGCGGGCCGATTCCGGAACACGTCATTCGGCGCGCCATCGCCCTGCCCACGCTCTTGACCGATCCCGCGGAGTTCACGCGCTATCGCCGCGTCATCGACACCTACAGCGACGAGAAGTGCCGCGAACTGGCCGCTTTCTTGGCCACCACAGGCATGTGGCAAGTGCCGACGCTGATCCGCATTCGCACGATGCAGCAGCCCGACGACCGGAGCTACCGCGAAGATCCGAACCTGCGCTACGTCCCGCTCGCCACGCGGCAGATGTGGCAGGAGCTCAGCGAACAATTCGAAGCGAAGCTCTCCACCGAGATCCGCGCGATGCTCAAGGAACTGTTCGCACTGCAACTCGGCCTCGTCAAACCGCTCCACCGCGCCGGCGTCAAACTGATGGCGGGTTCGGACACCGGCGGCGGTTGGGTCATTCCGGGGGTCGGATTGCATCGCGAGTTCGATCTGCTGGCCGAGGCCGGGCTCTCGCCGCTCGAGGTCTTGCAACTCACCACGATCAACGGCGCGCAATTCCTCGGCCGCGAGGCGACGCTGGGCTCAATCGACGAGGGCAAGAACGCCGATCTGGTACTGCTCGGCGCGAATCCGATCGCGGACGTGGCGAACTTGCATCAGGTGACAGGCGTCGTTCGGGCCGGGCGGTACTACTCCGCAGCGCAGCTCGACGCGATGAAACAGCGCACCGAACAACGGCTGCGCACGTGGGCGCCCGCACCCGACGCGCTCAAACCCCCGTGTTGCTAGGGCCGATCCGCCGGCGCTCGAGAAGCGCGCTCAACGCCGCTTTGACGCGCTCGAAGCCGGCACGTTTGTAGGCGTAGAGTTCCGGCGGGTCGGTGCCGTGCACGAGCATCGCGGCGTCGGCTTCGAAGAGCAGCAGGCGGCCGTCGGGCGCCATCCCGCAGTCGATCCCGAAGTACTCGAGCGGCACGGCGGCCGCGATCTCAGCCAGCGCGTCGCGCAAGGTACGGCGAAAGACCGCGCCGAGGTCGGCGATAAAGCGCGCTTCCTCCTCGCGCATCCACACGTGTTCGGCCATCGCGGCGTTGTAGTAGTGGATCATCCAGCGCGGCGAGATCGCGAGGTGATACGCGAAGGGCGCGCCCTCGACGAACATGACGCGGTACTTGCGATAGAAGCCGTCGTCGCTGTGATAATCGACGAACGGCATCACGAAGTACGCATCGTGCACCTGCTCGTCGAGATACGCCCGCATCGCCGCCGCATCGCCGATGTACGCAAGCGCATATCCGGCTTGCGAGCCCACCGGACGCACGACCAGCGGCTCGGCGATCTCGCGCGCGCGCAGCGCCGCGGCATCGACGCGTTCGACCGCCGGAGCGAGGATGGTCGACGAGTGCGCGAAACGCTCCGCGACGCTGGCGCGGCCGAGCGCCGCAACGGTCTCGGGCGGGTTGATCGGCCGCACGCCTTCCCGTTCGGCCAGCGTTCGAGCGAGCGCGAGCGCGGGACGCGCGGCCTCCGACTCGGCGATCGTGTTGAAGAGCACGTCGTAGGCGGGGAGGGGCTCAGCGCCCAGCTGCGTGTCGAGGTCGTCGATGTAGTAGCGGTGCAGCGTTGCCGTTTCGTCGTCGACGATCAGCTCGAGCGGCGTGTTGGCCTCCCACAGCGCGACGCGCGAGATGGCCAGCACCGTCAACTGCGGCGGCTGACGTTTCGCGGGCAAGGTGACGATGCGCGAGGATTGCAGCGCCAGGCGCAGGTGCGGGATCGCGGCGCCCGGCTGGCCGAGCATCTGCTCCAGCTCGTAGAGACGAAGGTGCGCGTCGCGCGCGAACGGATCGCGGCGCAACATGGCATAAGCCGCCGAGCGGAGCGATTCCAACTCGCCCGTCGTCTGGGGGCGCCTCACGTCAGCCTCTATTGTCAGACGGTTTTGTCGAGAACCTTCCCGGCGTCTTTGTCGTACATCTCGGCCAGCGCGATCAGCGTCTGACTCGGAAACTGGATGATCTCTTTCCCGGTCGATCGGTCGGTGAAGACGGTCACGACTTCGTCGGGATTGTGGAGGACCTGAAACGAGACTTCGACGTCCCCTGCGGCGGCATTGAACAATTTCGCAACGACCGGCGAGAGCGTCGTATCTTCTTTTTGGTTGGAGGCCGGCGCCGATGGGGAAGACCCGTCCGTCGTGGCATGGGCCGGGGTCGTCGTACCGCTTCCGGCCGTGGAACCGGCGGTTACGGTCGTCGGGGCAGGGGCAGGGGCAGGGGCAGGGCCGGCAGCGGCGGCGTCGAGGTCAGGCGCGGGCGCAGGCTGCGGCGGAGCAATAGGGCCAGGGGTCGGCGCGGCGGCCGCCTGTACATCCATGTACGGAGTCCTCCTGCCCGCTGTATCGGTCGATCAGCCGGAAAACTTTAGCCAAAAGCCGGTGCGCCCGGTCACCCTAGGTCTTCCCGCCGGATCCGGGCGAAGTGCGGCCGGACCGCCGGCAACTTCACGAGCGCGGCGGTCGCCGCGTCGAAGTTCCGTTCGCGGGTCCGGTGCGTCAAAATGACGATGTCGGTCTCGTTGTCCTGGTCGCCCGCGCCTTTCTGCAGCATCGCGTCGATCGAAATGCCCGCATCGGCGAGCGTGCGTGCGATGTCGGCCAGCACGCCGACCTGATCCTTGACCCGCACGCGCAGGTAGTACGACGTTTCGACGTCGGCCATCGGCAGCACGCTCACGTCGCTGATCGCATCCGGCTGGAACGCCAGATACGGCACGCGTTCTTCCGGCTCGGCGCGCATCAGGCGCGTGACCTCGATGACGTCGGCCAAGACCGCCGACGCCGTCGCCTCCGAGCCCGCGCCCGCGCCATAGTACATCGTGACGCCGGCAGCGTCGCCTTTGATGAGAATCGCGTTCATCGCACCATCGACGCTCGCGATGATTCGCTCGGCCGGGATCAACGTCGGGTGCACGCGCAGTTCGATGCCTTCGGGCGTACGCCGGGTGAGACCGAGCAGCTTGATGCGGTAGCCCAGCTCCTCGGCATACGTGATGTCCTTGGCCTCGAGTTTGGTGATGCCCTCGACGTAGGCGCGCTCGAATTGCACCGGGATGCCGAACGCGATCGCCGAGAGCAGCGTGACCTTGTGCCCGGCGTCGATGCCCTCGATGTCGAACGTCGGATCGGCCTCGGCGTAGCCCAGCCGCTGCGCTTCGGCCAACACAGCGTCGAACGGCAGTCCCTTGGCGCGCATCTCCGAGAGGATGAAGTTGCACGTGCCGTTGATGATGCCGGCGATCCACTCGATGCGGTT
>Ga0209415_10020245_pt1 | contig 10355 bp, 7 predicted proteins | sample PeaSoiSIISIP2007_FD_187696 | JGI IMG/M metagenome (GOLD analysis project Ga0209415, IMG submission 187696) | Peat soil microbial communities from Weissenstadt, Germany - SII-SIP-2007 (SPAdes) (version 2) | ecosystem: Environmental > Terrestrial > Soil > Wetlands > Peat | place: Germany...
GCCTGGGAGATCAATCGTCGTCCCGAGCGACCAACGGGAGCCGAGGGATCTCTCCGCCATCGGTCGTTTTCGCGCCATGCTAAGTGTCACACCATGCCGAGCAATTTCTGGCGTATCTCCCACAAAACAAACGATCGGCACCCTCACAAAGTGACACACAAAACGGGGTGCCGCTCACGCAATAATAGGGCTCCCAGGTCAACGTGGGACAGGGCTCCCGAGGCCACGCGAGCAGGGCTCCCGGTGTCCACGGCAAGTGGAGCCCGGGAGATCGAGCGCGCTCGGGAGATCAAGAGAGTCTGGGAGATCAAGCGGCGTCCCACTCGCCACTGGAATAAACAATTTTCTAATCGCCAATTCCTCCCGTTATTAGAATCCATCCTGACTCAAAGAAAACAAACGATCGGACCTCGTTCTAATCGCCAATTTTCGCGAGCTTCGCAAATTGGCGCGAATGTGCCGCGCGCCGCCGCCCCTTCCGTCTCTAGTCACTCGCCACTATTCACTAGCAGCTGTCTTCCCGTCACCGCAGCGTATAATCCCCCGCATGACTTCCGCGACCAGCGAACAGGCCAGCCGCGAAAAGCGGATGGCGGCGCTTGGCTCGGTGGGCTCGGCCGTCGTGCTTGTATCCCTGAAGGTTTTCCTCGCGGCAATCACGGGCAGCCTCGGTATCCTCTCGGAGGCTCTGCATTCGGGCCTCGATCTGGTAGCCGCCGTCATCACGTATCTTTCCGTGCGGGTCGCGGACAAGCCCGCGGACGCGCAACATCTCTATGGCCACGGTAAAGTGGAGAGCTTTTCCGCGTTCGTCGAGACGGGCCTGCTGCTGCTGACCGCGCTTTACATTATCTGGGAAGCTTTTCAGCGGCTGCTCTTCCACCCGGCGCACGATGTGTACGCGAGCCTCGTGGCCATCGTCATTCTTGCGCTCACCATGGGAATAGACTTCGTCCGCGCCCGGGCCCTCGGCCGCGTCGCGAGAAAATATCCCAGCGAAGCGCTCGAGGCCGACGCGCTGCATTTCTCGACCGACGTCTGGAGCACATTCGTCGTGGTCCTGGGAATCACGGGCGCATGGCTGGGCGCGAAATTCAATATTCCCTGGCTCGGCACGCTCGACGCCTTCGCCGCGCTCGGCGTTGCTGGCGTCATTATCTGGATCGGCTCGCGGCTCGGGCGGCAGACCGTGGACGCGTTGCTCGACGTGGCCCCGAGCGGCTTGCGCGAGCGAATTGCGAACGCCGTGGATGAGACCGAAGGAGTGCTGCAAACCGAACGAGTTCGCGTGCGCCGGGCGGGGCAGCGCTACTTCGTGGACGTGACCATCAGCGTGCCGCGCACCGCGAGTCTCGAGCAGGCGCATGCCGCGAGCGAGGCGGTCGAGCGCAACATCGAGAACATTGTCCCCGCGGACGTCGTCGTCCACGTCGAGCCGCGCGCCCGCAACGACGAACCTCTGTTTGAAACCATTCGCGCGATCGCGCAGCGCCGCGGCCTCGCCGTTCACGAATTGTCCGCGCATCATTACGAAGGGCACCTCTTCATCGAGCTGCATCTCGAAGTGGACGAGGCGTCGAAACTGCGCGATGCCCACCGCCAGGCTACCGACCTCGAAGAAGAGATCCAGCGCGTCACCGATCCCGGAACGCGCGTCAATATTCACATCGAGCCGCTCGGCGCGCGCATCGTCGGCGCGGAGGAAATGAAAGAACTTTCGCAGGCGGTTCAGGATTTCCTGAATTCACTGCCTTCCGAATATCACGAGCTGGTGGATTGCCATGAAGTTCACGTCCGCAGCGTCGAACGCCGAATTCTAGTCTCCTGCCACTGCGCGATGGATGGCGACCTTCCGATCACGGACGTCCACGATTTCACGGCTTTATTGGAAAGCCGCGTCAAGGAGCGTTTTCCACAAATCTACCGACTGACCATTCACCCGGAGCCCGTCGAAGAAAGCTGACGCCGTGCGCCGAACTCCTGTGCGGCGAGTGCCAGCACGGCAGGGAAACATTCGAGGACGTATCGCGGCTCCGGCGTCTCGATAAAACGTGCAATGAACGCCGTGCGCACCAGAATGAACACGATCAGCAGCGCCACGCCCGGCCGCCCGCGCACGATCCAGGCCCCTGCCAGCGCCAAAATGATATACGCGGCATTCAGCAGCGCCAGGCCCAGCGTCACCAGAAAATCCATTCGGTCATCTTCCCATTCGCTCCCGACCGGATGCAGAGAACTGCTGTTGGGCAGCAATTCGACTCGCGGCGTAAACCACATCGCGAGCGAGCGGAGCAGCGGAATTTTCACGTACGTCCGCAAAGGACGGTTCGCCGTGCGCTCCCGCGCGATTTCGGCGAATTCGGCGTCCTGTTCCCGCGAAAGCGTCAGCGTGTAGTTGTACGAGTCGAGCATGTCCGCCACGCGCGCGCGTTCCTGCGGGGAATCAAACGTCTGCGCCGGGATGCTGCCGATCGAAATCTCCTCGGAGTTGAGTCTCCACAGCGTGATGTACACATCGCCGAACCGCCAGAGCCACGTGCCCGCCCATGCGTTGAATCCGACAGGCGCGAAATCGTCGGGCATCTGAATATAGCGCGGCGTCAGGAATTGCACCTCATGGAGCGTGCGCCAATTCCGCGCCGCCCACGGCAGCAGCGGCAGCAGCAGCCCGACTCCCATCAGCACGCCCGCGCGCGCTAGCTTCATCCAATTCACCGGCCGCCACCATTTCGCCATCAGAACCAGGCCCATCGCGAGCAGCAGCAGCGGCGTTTCCGGGCGAACCAACGCTCCGAATCCGGCCACCACGCCTGCCAGAAGCCACGGACTGAGCGCGCCCGCGCCAGAAGCCGGTGAATTCGCTGTGTCCCGCGCTTCCGCTTCCACCAGGAGCAGAATCGCCAGCGCCGTCAGGAACGTGACCAGCGTCTCGGTCAATACCACGGCGGCGTAGTTGGCTGTAAACGGGCAGAGCGCCGCGAGCCACAGCCCGGCGAGCGCGACCCGGCGACGCGACACTTCCGGCCCCAGCCGCACCGCGATGAGCGCCACTACAAAACACGTGGCCAGGTCCACGACCGCTTGCGTCAACATCACGGCTCGCGATGAATTCCCGGCCACGCTGAAAATCGCGGCCAGGAAGGCCGGATAGCCCGGAACTCGCGTGTCCAGCGGCATCAGCTGCCCTTCCACGACCGCGCCGTACACGCCCTTCTTCAGCCAATTCCAGGCCAGCTCGATGTAGAATGGCGCATCGCCCGAGTCCGTCACCGGTAATTTCAGGACGAAAAAAAAGCGCAATGCCAGCCCGGCCAGAGCAGCAAGGGCTACGTTTACGCGCATCATATGTTTGGCGATCATTGACAGCGTCCCAATGGACGGCTAGCTTGGAATGTCCCGATGTCTGAACGCAAGCCCATTTTCTACGATGAGGAGCGCCGCCGCTGGCGCCGCACCCGGCTCGCGCTGGAAATCGCCGGCGGCTTCTTTACCGTCGTTCTGGTTGTCTTCCTCCTCAACGTCGGTCGCAAGCCGGATCTGCCCGATATCCTGCGGCCGGATACCCGCGCCGGACTGCATGCGATCCACACAAAGGTGAAGGCCAAACCGGTCCGGCGCGGCCGGGAGCGCAAGGTTGCAGCGCTCGGTAAAGTTCCCCAGAATTACGACCCGCTGCGCGCCGCTTTTTACGTGGGTGACGATTACACGAGCCTCGCTTCCCTCCAGCTGCACTATCACGATCTGGACCTGCTCATTCCCGAAGCCCTGCACGCCGTATCACTCGATGGAAAGCTCGACGCCGACCAGGACCCGAAGCTCGCCGCTTTCTTGCAGTCCCTGCAAACGCGCACTCCCGCCGTGGACATGCAGGTCATGCCCATGGTCAACAACTATGACGCGAAGAACGGCGTGTGGTGCCCTCCGGCAATGCTCAAAATGCTGGCCGACCCCGCGGCGCGGCAAAATCTTGCCAAACAGCTCGAGGAATTCGCGGATGCGGAACATCAGGCCGGCATCGTCGTGGATTTCGAATCGCTGCCGAAATCCAGCCAGGTGGATTTTCAGCACTTCACGCACGATCTGGCGGCGGATTTGCACGCAAGAAATCTGAAGCTTATGGTCGCCCTCCCCGCGGCGGATTGGAGCTACGACTACAAGTATTTCGCCTCGCAGGCCGACGCCATCATCCTGATGAACTACGATTTCCATTGGTCGACGTCGGATCCTGGCCCGATTGCGCCGCAGGACTGGTTCGTGCGCGACATCCAGAACATCGTGAAGATCGTTCCACCGGAAAAGCTCGTGATGGGCATCGCGAATTACGGCTACGACTGGCCGGCAAAATCGAAGAAAGTGCCGCACCCGGTTGCGCAGGCCGTGACGTTCCAGCAAGGAGTCATCACAGCTGTCGAATCCGAATCGGACATCCAGTTCGATTCCGATTCCATGAATCCTTACTACTCCTACGAGGATGAGAAAAACCAGGTCCACCACGCTTGGATGCTCGACGGTCTCACCGCGTACAACGAACTTCGCGCATCCGAGCGCGCCGGAGTCGCCGGCACCGCGCTATGGCGGCTGGGCATGGAAGATCCCTCGATGTGGTACATCTGGGACGCCACGCGCCCCGATGACGCGATTCGCAACAAGATGACGGATCTTCCGCCGGGTTACGATCTGGTCCTCGAGGGCGACGGTGATATCTGGCGCATCACTTCGACGCCCCAGAGCGGTAAACGCACCTTCGACTACGATTCCGATTCCGATACTTTCGATGATGAGGGTTTTACGAGCTATCCGATGTCGTGGCGGATCGAGCAGATGGGCGCCGATCCCAAGAAAGTCGCGCTCACGTTTGACGATGGCCCCGATCCTGAGTGGACGCCCAAAATTCTCGACGTGCTAAAGCGGGAGAACGCGCCGGCGACATTCTTCGTAATCGGCGAGTCGGCCAACCAAAATGCCGCCATCGTGAAACGCGAATACGCGTTGGGCAACGAAATCGGCAATCACACTTTCACGCACCCCGAATTCGATGTGGACCGTCTGTCGAAAACGGAGCTGCAAGTTCAGTTGAATCTCACGGAACTGCTCCTGGAAAGTTATCTCGGCGTTAAAACCACGCTATTCCGGCCACCCTACGGCATTGACCACCAGCCGGAAACGGCCAGCGAAATTCAATTGCTGCCCATCCCGCAATCCATGGGCTACGTCATCATCGGCGCGCGGATCGATCCGCACGATTGGGGCGAACCCAACGGCCAGCCGCCCGCTCCCGCGGACACGATTGTCCAGCGCGTGCTCGCGCAGACCGAAAACAACGACGGCAACATCGTCCTACTGCACGACGGCGGAGGCGACCGCAGCCATACCGTCGCGGCTCTGCCGCAAATCATTGAAGGGCTTCGCGCGAAAGGCTACGAGTTCGTTTCGGTTTCCGATTTGCTCGGTCAAACCCGCGCGCAGATGATGCCTTCGCTGACGTACCGCGAATGGCTGCTGGTGCGCGCGGATTCCTTCATCTTCGAAGTATTCCGATGGCTGCGCAGCGGAATCGCATTCATTTTTGTCGCCGGCATTCTGCTGGTAGGTGGACGCGCGCTAATCATCGGCTTGCTAGCTCTCGTCGAAAAACTGCGCCCCGCGCCGCTGGACCATCCCGAATATCAGCCGGAAGTCAGCATCCTGATCCCCGCGTATAACGAAGAAGCGGTGATCTTGAATACTGTTCGCGCGGCGCTGGCCTCCACCTATCCAAAGGTCGAAATCCTCGTGGTGGACGATGGCTCCGCGGACCGCACGGCCGAGCTGGTGCGCACGAACTTCGGGCGCGACCGGCGCGTGCGGCTGCTTCTGCAATCCAATCACGGCAAGCCTTCGGCCTTGAACAATGCTCTCAGCGAAGCCATCGGCGAAATCGTTGTTTCGATTGACGCCGATACCATCGTGGACCCCGAAGCGGTTTCACGCCTCGTCCGGCACTTCGCCGATCCCAGCGTGGGAGCGGTGGCCGGAAACGTGAAAGTGATCAACCGCAATCGCTGGATCACGCGCTGGCAGGCGCTTGAATACATCACCAGCCAGAATCTGGAAAAGCGCGCTTTCGATCTGCTGAATTGCATCCCGGTGGTGCCGGGGGCCGTGGGAGCGTGGCGCGCGGATCTGCTTCGCAGCAACGATGGATTTTCGGGCGACACCGTGGCCGAAGACACGGATTTGACACTGACCATTCGTCGAAACGGCTGGAAGATTGTCTATGACGAGACTGCCATCGGCCGCACCGAAGTCCCCGAGACTGTGGATGCGCTGATTCGCCAGCGATTCCGCTGGACCTTTGGCACGCTGCAGGCGGTTTGGAAGCACCGCGATACGGCCGGAAAAGCGCGTTATGGCACGCTCGGCTGGATCGCGATTCCCAATATTTTTCTGTTCCAGATTATTCTGCCTCTTGTTTCTCCGGTCATAGACTTTTTGTTCTTGCTGTCGCTGGCCCTCTGGGGCCTCGGGCAGCTCCGGTTCGCGCGGCTGCCGGAGCTTTGGACTTCGCAGGACGTTGAGCGTTCGCTGATCTTCTTCGCGCTCTTCATGCTGATCGATCTTTTCACTTGTGTAGTCGCCTTCGCTCTCGAAAAAGACGAAGATTGGACGCTCCTCGCCCCGCTGATCCTCCAGCGCTTCTATTACCGCCAGATGATGTACGTCGTGCTTTTCCGCGCGCTCCGCGAAGCCCTGCGTGGACGCCCGGTTGGCTGGCGCGGCGTCGAAACGCAGCTTCCACCGTCAGCTCCATCAGCCGCGCCGCCTAGGCCTGTCGCGCAAGCCTGAGCACTTCTTCCCTATCTCCGTTCCGCCATCTTAATGGGAGCGCAAAACCTGCTAATTCTTTGCGGGATTTCGGGCCGTTCTGATAGGATCGGCTTGTTGGTGGGCTGCATCTTGAAGTTCGGGAGCGGCACCGGAGGCGACAATGAGTCTTGCACCTCGTGCGGACAATGGTAAAGTCACCGTGCCCGACATTCTCTCCCGCAAATCCCATTCCCAGGCCGATTTCCCGGAGTCAAAGCCAAAGATCACCTGCCTGACGGCGTACGATTATCCCACCGCGCGCCTGCTCGATGACGCCGGCGTGGACATTCTGCTCGTTGGCGATTCGCTCGGCATGGCCGTGCTCGGATACGAGAGCACCCTGCCGGTCACACTCGACGAAATGGTGCATCACACGCGCGCCGTTCGCCGCGCCACGCGCCGCGCGCTGGTCGTCGCCGACATGCCCTACGGCAGCTTTCACATCTCTCTCGACGAATCGGTTCGCAACGCCGTGCGCCTGGTGAAAGAAGGCGGAGCGGAAGCCGTGAAAGTCGAGGGCGGCGAGCGCCGCATCGAACTGATCGCGCGGCTGGTCGAAGCCGAAATCCCGGTGATGGGACACGTCGGCCTGACGCCGCAATCGGTGAATGCGCTCGGCGGATTCCACGTCCAGGGCAAGACGGCGGATGCGGCGCGGCAGGTCGAGCGGGACGCGCGCGCCGTGGAAGCCGCAGGAGCCTTTTCCGTCGTGCTCGAATCCACGCCGCGCGAGCTGGCCGCGCGCATCACGGAGAAGCTGCGCATTCCCACCATCGGCATCGGCGCCGGCCCCGATTGCGACGGCCAGGTGCTCGTCTTCCACGACCTCATCGGTCTTTCCACGGGCCACAGGCCGAAATTCGTGCGGCAGTATGCGAATCTTTCCGCCGAAATCTCGCGCGCCGTATCCGCGTACTGCGACGACGTGCGCAGCGGGAACTTCCCGTCGGATGCGGAGTCCTATCACTCCACCGCCGAGCTTCGCGAACATCAAGCTGCTCCCCAACGGCGCTGATCGAGAAAAGCTGCGACCGCAACAATCCCGATTGCAAAGGAGCCAACCGCCATGAACACCGACGACATTCGCCTGTTCTACGATTTCAACGCGTGGGCGAATCACCGCACGGTAGAAGCGTGCGCCCCGCTCGCGCCCGAGCAATTCACGCGCGACCTCGCGTCGAGCTTTCGCTCCGTGCGCGACACGCTCGCGCACATTTACGGCGCCCAGTGGATCTGGCTCGAACGCTGGCATGGCCGCGTCCCGGCGACGCTTCCTTCCGCTGCGGATTTTCCCGATCTCGATACGGTGCGCCGGCGCTTTGTCGAAATCGACCGCAATCTGGTGGACTTCGCCACCTCGCTCAACGCGGACGATCTGCACCGCGTGGTCCAGTTCAAAACGTTGGCGGGCGCGGCGCACGCGCAGCCGCTCTGGCAAATGTTGCAGCACGTGGCCAATCACGGCACCTATCATCGCGGCCAGGTGACGACGCTGCTGCGGCAACTCGGCGCGAAGGCCACGGGCACGGACTTAATTACTTTCTACCGCGAGCGCGCCACCCAAGCCAACGCATGACTCGTCAATGACTCCGGCCTGATGGAATTGATTCACACTGTCGCGTGGATGAAGCAGGTGGCCGCCGAGGCTCGCCAAAGCGACCGCCCACTCGGTTTGGTGCCCACGATGGGCGCACTGCACGAAGGCCATCTCTCCCTCGTTCGCGAGGCGAAGAAGCAATGCTCGCCGGTGGTTGTTTCGATTTTCGTGAACCCGAAACAGTTCGGCCCGTCCGAGGATTTTCAGAAATATCCGCGGACGATCGAGGCAGACCGCGCGGCGCTTGAGAATCTCGGCGTGGACTACGTCTTCGCGCCGCCTGCCGAGGAAATCTATCCACCCGGTTTCCGCACGTCCGTCACCGTCGAAGGACTGAGCGACCCGCTCGAAGGGCGCTCGCGTCCCGGGCACTTTCGCGGCGTCACCACCGTGGTTCTGAAGCTTTTCGAAATCGTGCAGCCGCGCTTCGCGTTTTTCGGACGCAAGGACGCGCAGCAGGCTCGCATCATTCGCCAGATGGCCGCCGATCTCGATCTCGGCGCCGAAATCGCCGTTTGCCCCATCGTGCGCGAGCCGGACGGTTTGGCGCTCTCTTCTCGCAACGCTTATCTTTCCGCGAGCGACCGCCGCGCGGCCACGGCCCTGTCTCGCTCGCTCGACGCCCTCCGGCGCGAGATTTCAGCGGGCGACCGGGACGTGGTGCACCTGCTCGCGACCATGCGCCAGATCATCGAAACCGAGCCGGGCGTGTCCCTGGATTATGCGGAGATTGTGGACGCGGACACTCTAGAGCCGGTGATGGCGCTGCGGAAGACCTGCTACGCCCTGCTGGCTGCGCGCGTCGGCAGCACGCGGCTGATTGACAACGCGCTGATCGAACCGGCGGGCGAATCCGTCAACGTGACCGTCTAGCAGGTAGTCACCCGGTGCTATCGCTGCTTAAGCCTCGCGGATTGCGGCGAGCACTTCGGCCGCATGGCCCTTCACCGTGACCTTCGGCCAAATCTTGCGGATTTTTCCGTCCGGCCCGATTAAGAATGTCGTTCGAACGATCCCTAGAAAAGATTTGCCGAAAAAGCTCTTCATTCGCCGGGCCTTGTAGGCTTCGACCACTTCGAATTCCGTATCGGCCAGCAGCGGAAAATTCAGTTTGTAGCGGGTCTTGAATTTCGTCTGATCCTCGGTAGAATCTCCGCTACAACCCACGACGGCAGTGTTCAGCGCCTTGAAGTCCTTCAGCGCGTCGCGAAATTCGACGGATTCGTGCGTGCAACCGGACGTATTCGCCTTGGGATAGAAATAGAGGACCAGGTTTTGGCCGCGATAATCCGCAAGCGAGACCTTGCTGCCGTCGTCGGCCGTCACGTTGAAACCGGGCGCTGCGTCGCCTTCTTTGAGCACGTTAGAATCTCCATTGCGCCGCGCGGACTATTCCCCAGCCAGCACACGCTTCAGAATTTCATTCACGGCCTGAGGATTGGCCTGCCCGCGCGTCTCACGCATCACCTGCCCCACGAAAAACTTGAAAACGCCTTCGTTTCCCGCGCGATATTTCGCCACGTTGTCCGGGCTCTTCGCCACTACTTCCCGCGCGATTTTCTCGATGGCGGGGGTGTCCGAGATCTGCGCGAGGCCCTCGGCCGCAATGATCTCCGCGGCGTGTTTTCCGGTATCGAACATCGTCGCGAACACTTTTTTCCCGCTCGCTGCCGTGATTTCGCCCTTCTCGACTTTCGCAAGCAGTTCCGCCAGCGCCGCGGGTTCCACGGGGCATTCCGCGATATCTTTTCCCGCGTCGTTCAGCCGTCGCAGCAATTCGACGGAAATCCAGCTCGCGGCGGATTTCGCGGGCGCTCCCGCGCGAACGGCCGCCTCGAAATAGTCCGCGAGCGCTCGCGTGTCCGTAAGCACTCCAGCGTCATACGGCGTGATCCCGTACGCGATCTGAAAA
>Ga0209415_10020247_pt1 | contig 10354 bp, 8 predicted proteins | sample PeaSoiSIISIP2007_FD_187696 | JGI IMG/M metagenome (GOLD analysis project Ga0209415, IMG submission 187696) | Peat soil microbial communities from Weissenstadt, Germany - SII-SIP-2007 (SPAdes) (version 2) | ecosystem: Environmental > Terrestrial > Soil > Wetlands > Peat | place: Germany...
GGGCAGGTTATTGATCACGTTGGCCAGGACGGCGGACAGCGCCGCGATGCCCAGCAGCGAGGCCAGCGTCACGCCGCCGGGCAGCAGATGCCCCAGAGCCCCGGCGAGCCCGTTATCGACCACCGCGCGGACCACGATCCCCAGGCCCAGCACGAAGAACAGGAAGGGGATATTCGCGGCTTGGACGATGGCAGCGGGGGTGGTACGGCGCTGGGCCAGGGCGCGGGCGGCGAGCACCGCCGCGCCCGCCAGGGCCGCCCAGGCCGGGTTCACCCCGGCGACGGAGGTGACGGCAAACCCGGCCAGGGTACAGGCCACCACCGCCACCACGAACACCGGCGCCTCGGGCGGCTCGGCGGCAGGCAGGGCCTGGGCACCGGCGTCCAGGTCGGGGGCGAAGAACCGGCGGAAGACGGCGTACTCGGCTCCGATGGCGACCAGCCACGGCAGCGCCATCAGCGTGGCGAACCGCGTGAAGCTCAGCCCGCTGGCCGCGAACGCCAGCAGGTTGGTCAGGTTGGACACCGGAAGCAGCACAGAGGCGGTATTCGCCAGATGGGTGCAGGCATACACGTGCGGCCTGGGACGCGCCCCCAGCCGGGCGGAAGTGACGAACACCACCGGGGTCAGCAGCACCACCGCGGCGTCCAGGCTCAGCACCGCCGTGATCACCGAGGCCAGAACGAAGACCGCCAGCAGCAGCCGCCGCGGCCGCCCCGCCGCGGCGCGCGCCATCCAGCCCCCGCACGCCCGGAACAGCCCTTCGTCATCACACAACTGACCCAGCACCAGCACCGCCGCCAGGAACCCGATCACCGGCCCCAGCCGCTCCGCCACTGCGCGGACCTGGTCCAGCGAGATCGCCCCCGTGGCCAGCAGCACGAGCGCGGCCGGGACCGCCACGACTGCCTCCGGCCAGCCCCACGGGCGCACCAGAGCACACGCCAGCACCCCCGCCAGCAGGACGACCGACAAGGCTTCCGCCAGCGCCGTACTCAAGACCATGCCCTCCCGCACAAGCGGCAGGCCCGGCCTCTCATCAGGCCAGGCCAGGCCAGGCCAGGCCAGGCCAGTTCCCTGAAAGCGCCCGGCCGCGGTCAGCGGAGCCAGCAAGGATCTCCCGCCCGCCGCTGGCGGCATGGCACGCCAGCAAGTACCCGGCGGCCGGATAAGCCCATCCCGGACGCCGCGTCCCGGTGGCGGCCAGGCCCGTTAGGACCGCAGAGCCGTGAGCGCGAGAATGGCGGCCGCGGAGGTCGCTTTGGCGCCGCGGGCCAGGATGAGCGCGCTGGCCAGGATCCGGAACGCGCCCAGCCGGCCGGCTAGCGCCGAGGCGAGGACGATCGCGGCCAGGGTCGCGAACGGCCTGGCGGTGGCTGCGGCGGCTGAAGCATCCGGCCTCCAGCGCAGCCGCGATGACCGCGAGAATGATGCCCGCGGCCCATATGGTCATGCGGAGAAGATCACGTGATGACATGATCCTGGCGGATCCACTAGTATTCTTGGGCGTGATGAGCTGCATATCTCCTCCTTTTCTCGGCGATCTTCCTGCTTGCCGCTGGTCAGGCGGCCATGAAACCCACGAAAGAGATATTACACGATGATGTCAGATTCTGAGCGGGCGAGGGGTGACGAGCTGGTGGCGATCCCCCGCCTGGCCGAGCGTGTCGGGGTTACCCCGAGGGTGCTGCGCTACTGGGAAGAACAGGGACTGATCAGCCCGACCCGGGAGCACGGCAAGCTGCGTTACTCGCCGCGCGATGTGGCCATCGCCGGGCTGATCCGCAGGCTGCTGGCAGCCGGAGCCGGTGTCGAGGGCGTCCGGATGCTCAAACGCCTGGCCGAGCGCGATATCCGGCGCAGTTCCAGCGCAGGGGACGAAACAGCGCTGATCGAGGAGGCCTTGCGGATCTTGTACCAGCGCAAGGCATTCCGCGAGGAGACAGGAATGGACGAGGAGCACTACCCGGAGGGAAAGCCGCCGCCGCCACCACCGCCACCGCCACCGCACCGCGGCCCGCTACGCGGCCCCGGGCTCCCGGCGGACCCAGGCACTAAGCCGTAGTCCCCACGGCGGTGAACCGGCACACATGCTGACCAGGCGAAATAGCCTCGGCTCATGACTACGTAGACATGTAACTGCCAAGATCGAGGGTGTTACTACCTGGTCAAACAAGTCGACCCATCAGCTTGGGGGAACTTCGGGCTAAAGATGATCATGGAATCCTGGCAGGCTTGCATGCTACTGGGCGGGCGGTCCACGGCCAATGCCGCTACCGTAGGCTGATCATGTTGCGAGCCGGTATATGCGCAGGTTAACGAGTTTTATGGCCGGCGGTCCGGGGTGGCGGGTTCCCTGGTCGCTGGCCCGCTTGACACGGTAAGAGTTGTGGCGGGCTCGCTTGACGGCCCTGGGGTAGGTCCGGTGGCGGCGCTGCGGGTTGAGGTTCTGCCTCCTGGTGATATCGGCCATGATCGCGGCGCGGAGGTGTTCTCCCTGCTCAGGGGGGAAAGGCAGGGCCGGTGCCGGTGGCCCGGCGGATGATGCGGACGGTGCGGGTGAACCTGACCCGGTCCGGGTCAATGTCAGCCTCGGTGGCTGCCTGGCAGATCAGCGCGCTGATCGCATGATGGGCGAGGAGGTAGCCGTAGATTTCCTGGCGGACCATATCCGGGCTGCGGGACCGCAGTACCCGGCCCGGCCCGCGCAGATGCGTCTTGAGCTGGTCGTTTCCGGTCTCATGCTCCCAGCGCTCGTGATAAGCCTGCGCCAGGACGGCCGCCGGGGCCTGCCGCGGATCGGAATGGTAGTGACCAGCGCGATCAGCTCGCCTTTGCCGTCGCCGTCCCGGTCGGGCACCTCGTACTCGATCACCCGGACATACCGGGCCCTGCCCGGATCCAGGTCTTCCCCGGCACGGGCCGCCTCGACGAGCTGCTCCCGGGCCTTCCCGGTGATCGTCGGGGCTGACCAGCACCGACCGGTAGGACCCGTCCGGCAGCAGGTCCAGCACCGGCAGCGTCAGATCGGACCTGACCCGCCACAGCAGCGCGGCGCCGGAGCCCGCGGCTGCGCACCAGCCGGCCCAGCTATAGAAATTGCGGTCGGCGATCAGCAGCCAGTCCTCCTCCAGCCGCGCATACAGCCTGCGGGCCAGCGACTGCTCTCCGGCGCCCTTGCCGGCGATGCCGCCGATCTCCGCGTCCGCCACGGCATGAGAGGCGCACTCGCTGACCGTGACCACCCGGACCTTCGGGAACGCCGAGCGATCCGCACTGGAACCGGCATACCCGAATGCGGCGGCATTGCCGGCCGTGTCCGGGGCATCCCACTCGAACCCGTCAATGCTCATCAGCCGCCACGGCCCCACGAACGCGCCCCGGGTCAGCTGACCAGCCACCGGCACCGCGACCCGGGCGAAGATGTCCCGCAGCGGCTCCGAGCCCAGCCGCTCGCGCGCCCGGGTGATCCCGCCTGACGTCGGCGGCCCCCACCGCGCATCCCAGCACCCCCACGAGCCCAGCGTCCCGGCCAGCCGCGCCGCGACCTCCTCATAGTCGTCATCGGCGAACAGCGCCATCCCCATCGCGAAATACACCATGACATGCGGCGGCAACTTCCCGTCCGACCGCCTCGCGCTCCGGCCCGCCGCTGCCACCGCGTCATCGATCACATCGCGCGGCACCGACGAAGCCAGCACCCCGAGCGAGACCTGGTCCGTCCACCGGCCGCCAGCAGCCACCCCAGCATTCTGCGTCACAAGCCAAGATCATCCCAGCCCTGCCAGCACCGACAGCAACACCAGCCGAGAAGATCAACTTACGGTAAGTGGCATTGGGCGCCAGGATCTCGGGTGCCATCGTGCAGCGGCGTCTGGCGCGGTGGAAGCTGGCTTATCCGGTCCGCCGCCGGGCTGTAGTTCGGCCGTTAGCTTCGCGGTGACAGGAATGAAGCAGAAAATTCGCACGTTGAGCTGTCACCCGATTAGGACCCGAACCTACAGCCTAGAAGGCACATTTGAACCGTCGTGGGACATCGTGTGGCGTCGCCCTATGTGGCATCTAACTGAACGAATCATCCGGGCGTGTCGCCCTGCGTCGCTCGGCGTCTGGCCCTGATGGCTCCTCGATTGACTCCCCGAGACCTAGTTACCTTCGCTAATGTTCGAATGAGCGAAAACAGTGTCGACCATGTGCTCCTCCATTACGCTGTACTCCGCGAAACTAGCCATACGACCAACCCTGCTGCAATCAAGCAGCCTCGCGGTGCGTCAATCGGGTCGGCTTGCTCCCCGCGACAACAACCGCGGCTACTCTGCCTCCGGACCACCGTTACGCGCGTGTTCGTGGTCGTTGGGCCTGGGCGCTGGCCGCGTTCTGAATGGGTGATCTGCGCGCGGCCGAGCCCTTCGCTGACGCGGCTGTCGGCCGCGCAAAGCATCGTTCGGCGTCGCAAGCGACCCAGGTCACATCCCGGGCGCGGTCACTCGCCGTGGTGATGGGCACCCAGGTGCGGGGGTACGGGCGGCGGCTCCTACCAAGCCGCACGCTCACGATTCTGTCGCTGGCGGATGGGAGGGGACCGTCATGGCCGCGCTCTGGATAGGTGTCGCAAGGTGCTCCTGCCGAGCGTCGCGTAGCACCGCCCCTTCGGACTTACGGGGCGGTCGGTTTGGTGTCTGTGCGGCGCGTTCAGGGCGTGGTGAATGCCGGGATTAGGTATCGCACGGTGCGGCCCATGCGCGTGGTCAGGCGCACGTCCCGCACTGCCAGCCGTCCCGGGGCGGGCAGCGCCGCAAGGTGGCATCTGACCACGAGCGGGGGCGGCCACGGAGCGAAGGTGAGGATGAAGACGTCGACCGGGTCCGGGTCTTCGGCGTGCCCTGCGGCGCCGGACGGATCGGCCGCCGGGCCGGGCCGCGGCCGGGTCCGGGTCCGGGTCCGGGGTGGCGGCGCAGTGCGGGCCGTGGCCGGCGTACTGCAGACACAGGCCCACCAGGTCATCCAGGACACCGGGGTCAACCTGCCCGGTGACGACCGGGATGACGGTGGCATCGCAGGCCATGGCGCCGGCGGGTTTGCCGGTCAGCCAGGCGGCGCCGTCGCTGCCCGCCTGGGACGCGGCGGCCCGGCGGGCCGCCCACCGGATGGCCATCTCCCCGATCCACTCCTGCGCCAGGACCGACCCGTCATCCAGGGCGCGCAGCTCGGCCAGGGAGACGTGCGCCCGCACTTTCACCGGCTGCCCGGCCCGGTCCGGGAGCAGGCCGGAGGCGACCAGGCGGCGCATCGCGTCCTCCAGCGCGTCGTGGTAACGCTGGTCCTTGGTCTGGGTGTCCTCGGCGCCCATCGGGCGGATAGTGCCTCCAGCACCGCGGTGACCACCGCGGCGCACTCCGGCGTCAAGTCTCCTGAGATCACCCCGGCTTGGCTAGCGGTGAGATCGTGGCTAGCGGTGAGATCTGGGCTAGCGGCGGGCGGGCGGGGGACCGGAATCGGCGACGACCACCTCGACCCGCTGGAACTCCTTCAGGTCGGAGTAGCCGGCCGTGGCCATCGTGCGGCGCAGCGCGCCCATCAGGTTCATCGAGCCGTCCGGGACGGTGGACGGGCCGGTCAGGATCTGCTCGAGCGTGCCGATCGTGCCGACCCGGACCCGGGTACCCCGGGGCAGCTCGGGGTGGTTGGCCTCGTTGCCCCAGTGGTAGCCGTGGCCGGGCGCTTCGGCCGCCCGGGCCAGCGGGGAGCCCACCATCACGGCGTCGGCCCCGATGGCCAGCGCCTTGGCGATGTCGCCGCTGCTGGTCATCGAGCCGTCGGCGATCACGTGAACGTAGCGGCCGCCGGATTCGTCCAGGTAGTCGCGGCGGGCGGCGGCCACGTCGGCGATCGCGGTGGCCATCGGGACGGCCACGCCGAGCACGGTCACGGTGGTGTGGCCGGACCCGCCGCCGAAGCCCACCAGCACCCCGGCGGCGCCGGTGCGCATCAGGTGCAGCGCGGCGGCGTAGGTGGCGCAGCCGCCGACCACGACCGGGACGTCGAGCTCATAGATGAACTGCTTGAGGTTGAGCGGCTCGGCCCGGCCGGAGACGTGCTCGGCCGACACCGTGGTGCCGCGGATCACGAAGATGTCCACTCCCGCGTCCACCACCGCCTTGGCGTACCGCGCGGTGCGCTGCGGCGACAGGCTGGCCGCGGTGGTCACCCCGGCGTGGGCCATCTCCTCGATCCGGCGCCCGATCAGCTCCTCGGAGATCGGCTCGGCGTACATGGCCTGCAGCCGCCGGGTGGCGGCCTGCTCGTCCAGTTCGGTGACCTCGGCCAGCAGCGGCTCGGGGTCCTGGTACCGGGTCCACAGCCCTTCCAGGTCGAGCACGGCCAGGCCGCCCAGCCGGCCGATCGCGATGGCCGTGGTGGGCGACACCACGCTGTCCATGGGGGACGCCATCAACGGCAGGTCGAACCGGTAGGCGTCGATCTGCCAGGCGATCGACACCTCTTCCGGGTCCCGGGTACGCCGGGCCGGCACGATCCCGATCTCGCTGAGCGAGTACGCCCGCCGTCCGGACTTGCCGCGCCCGATCTCCACGTCGGTCACCGGCGCTCCGTCCGGTCGGGGCGGCCGCCGTAGTTGGGGGCCTCGACGGTCATCTGGACGTCGTGCGGGTGGCTCTCGGTCAGGCCGGCCGCGGTGATCTGGATGAACCGGGCCTCCTGCAGGCCGGCGATGGTCCGCGCGCCGCAGTAGCCCATCGCCGCGCGCAGCCCGCCGACCAGCTGCCCGGCCACGGCGGCCAGCGGGCCGCGGTAGGGCACCTGGCCCTCGATGCCCTCGGGGACCAGCTTGTCCTCGCGCAGCACGTCGTCCTGGAAGTAGCGGTCCTTGGAGTAGGAGCGGCCGCGCTCCCGGTTCCGCATGGCGCCGAGCGAGCCCATCCCCCGGTACAGCTTGTACTGCTTGCCGTTGATGAACACCACCTCGCCGGGGCTCTCCTCGCACCCGGCCAGCAGGCTGCCGAGCATGACCGTGTCGGCCCCCGCGGCGATGGCCTTGGCGATGTCGCCGGAGTACTGCAGGCCACCGTCACCGATCACCGGCACCCCGGCCGGGCGCGCCGCCAGCGCCGCCTCGTAGATCGCGGTCACCTGCGGGACGCCGACGCCCGCGACCACCCGGGTGGTGCAGATCGATCCCGGCCCGACGCCGACCTTGACGCCGTCCGCTCCCGCGTCCACCAGCGCCTGCGCTCCGGCCCGGGTGGCCACGTTGCCCCCGATCACCTCGGTGTCCGAATTCGCCTTGATCTGCGCGATCATGTCCAGGACGGCCTGGGCGTGCCCGTGTGCGGTGTCCACCACGAGGAAGTCCACGCCCGCCTCGGTCAGCGCCTGCGCGCGCCGCTTGGCGTCCTCGCCGACCCCGATCGCGGCCCCGACCACCAGCCGGCCCGCCGGGTCCTTGGTCGCGGCGGGGAACTTCTCGCTCTTGGTGAAGTCCTTCACCGTGATCAGCCCGCGCAGCCGCCCGGCCGGGTCGACCAGCGGCAGCTTCTCCACCTTGTGCTGGCGCAGCAGCCGCAGCGCCTCCTCCTGAGCCACCCCGACCGGCGCGGTGACCAGCGGCATCGGGGTCATGACCTCGGTGACCCGGCGGCCGTGGTCGGACTCGAAGCGGATGTCCCGGTTGGTGACGATGCCGAGCAGGACGCCGTCGGGAGCGGTCACCGGGACGCCGGATATCCGGTAGCGGCCGCACAGCTGGTCCACGTCGGCGATCGTGGCGTCCGGCCCGCAGGTCACCGGGTCGGTGATCATCCCGGCCTCGGACCGCTTGACCATGTCCACCTGCTGCGCCTGCTCCTCGATGGACAGGTTGCGGTGCAGCACGCCGGCGCCGCCCTGGCGGGCCATGGCGATCGCCATCCTGGCCTCGGTGACGGTGTCCATGGACGCCGACACCAGCGGGATGCGAAGCCGGTAACGGCGCGTGATCCGGGCCGAGGTGTCCGCCTCGCTGGGCAGCACCGCGGAATGGGCGGGGAGCAGGAGCACGTCATCAAAGGTCAGCCCGATGGGCGCGAACTTGTCCGCCTGGTCAGCGAATCCGTGATCAGTCATGGCACCTTCACCGGGAATGGCAGTGGGGATGCCCCCATCCTAGGGTGGGTCCGGGCTAGAACAGGGCCAGGCCAGCCGGTTACCGGCCCGCGAGGGCGGCCAGCTCGGGGACGAACTCCGCCGCGTTCACCGTGCCGACGCCGGAGGCCAGGTCATAGCCGGGGCCGGCGGTGAAGCCGGGCACGATGTGCAGCCGGCCGTTCTGCGTGAACGAGACGGTGTTGTCGCCGCTGGTGATGTCGACCAGGCCCGGCAGGTGCCGCGCCGCCATCAGGTACAGGGCGGGGTTGATCAGCCCGAGCGGGTGATGGGCCACCTGGTCGGCGAGCGCCACCACGCCGGCGAACAGCGGGGTGGCCTCGCTCGTCCCGCAGGTCGGGTACCAGCCGGCCGGCTCGCCGCCGAAGCTCTGGTACACGTCGACCGCGCCGTTGCAGGCCGCGCTCATCGAGATGTCCGGCACGCCGCGGCTGCCGCCCACGGCCTTCCGCACCAGGTTCTGGTACGCCGGCCGGGAGAAGTAGATCGACTTCCCGCCGCCGGCGGCGAGGGGGGTGGGGCCGCTGTTGCCGCCGATGAACTGCTGGGCCGACGTGTTGTACGTGTCGTTCCACACGGTGTCGGGCGAGATCCGGTTGCCGTTCGCGTCCAGGTGCAGCTGGGTCCCGCCCACGCCGGTGACCAGTGGGTCGCTGGCCGGCCAGTCCGTCACGGGAAAGGGGTAGAACGTCTGGCCGTCCAGCCCGACGTCGGCGGCCCCGTTGTCGCCCGAGGCGGCCAGCACGGTGACGTCATGCCGCTCGGCGTCGGTGTACGCGCCGCGCAGCGCTTCGACGGACGCCCTGGAACTGAACGTCTGCTCGGTCGCGCTGAAGCTCTGGCTGATCACGTCGCCGAGATGGTGGTCGATCACGTATTCCTCGGCCTGGACGATCTGCGGGAATCCGTTCACGCCCTCGGTCTCCGCGACCGGCGTCTCGACCAGGAGGATGCTGGCCCCCGGCGCGATCGCATGGGCGTACTCGACGTCCAGCGACGTCTCCCCGGCCCAGCTGACCATCTGGGAATCGGACGAGTCGTAGCGCGGGACCTGGCCGACCGGCCGGATGATCTCGAACGACGGCGGTGCCGGGAGGCTGAACTGACGGTCGAACGTGGCCAGGTCGTCCGCGACGGTCGGGGAGCCGAAGGAGTCGACGATGACGATCGTCGCCCCCCGGCCGTCGACGCCCTGGCCGTAGAGCACGGGGAGGTGATAGGCCTGCTGGATCTGGGCCGGCTCGTAGCATGCGACCTGGAACGACGCCTCGCAGTCCGCGGTGGTGGGCGGCTGCTGGGAGCTGTGCCCCACGTGCTGCACGCCGGGCCGGATGATCACGGCCGCCGCCTGCGCGGATGGCCCGGCTCCGGCCGCTCCGGCGGCGGCCGGCCCGCCCAGGCCGGCCAGGGCGGCCGCCAGCGCCCCCGCGCCGGCGGCGAATGCGGCTTTGCCCCGCAGACGCATGACGCCCCCGTTCCTCTACGCCAAGACCGATCAAATATGGCAGGAATCGCCCATCGGGCACAAGCACCGGGCAACCCGGACAGCATGAGACCCGGGTTCCAGCGCTGGAACCCGGGTCTCATCACATGCGGGAGCGCCGCACCTCAGTGCGAGTGGCTGTGCCCGTGACCATCGCCGGCGGGCGCGTCCTTCTCCTCCGGCTTCTCGACCACCAGGGTCTCGGTCGTCACCAGCATGCCGGCGATCGACGCGGCGTTCTGCACGGCGGACCGGGTCACCTTGACCGGGTCGATGATGCCCTGCGCCATCAGGTCGCCGTACTCGCCGGTGGCCGCGTTGAAGCCGTGCCCGGCGGGCAGGGTGGCGATCTTGGCCACCACGACCGAGCCCTCCGCGCCGGCGTTCAGCGCGATCCAGCGGGCCGGCTCGGACAGCGCGCGCTCGACCACGCGCACGCCCGTCCGCTCGTCGCCGGTGCGCCCGAGGTCACCGAGTTCGGTGGCCAAGTGCACCAGGGCGCTGCCGCCCCCGGCGATGATGCCCTCCTCGATCGCCGCGCGGGTGGCGGAGATGGCGTCCTCCAGGCGGTGCTTCTTCTCCTTGAGCTCCACCTCGGTGGCCGCGCCGGCCCGCAGCACGCAGACCCCGCCGGACAGCTTGGCCAGCCGCTCCTGCAGCTTCTCCCGGTCCCAGTCGGAATCGGTGTTCTCGATCTCGGTCCGGATCTGC
>Ga0209415_10020248_pt1 | contig 10354 bp, 9 predicted proteins | sample PeaSoiSIISIP2007_FD_187696 | JGI IMG/M metagenome (GOLD analysis project Ga0209415, IMG submission 187696) | Peat soil microbial communities from Weissenstadt, Germany - SII-SIP-2007 (SPAdes) (version 2) | ecosystem: Environmental > Terrestrial > Soil > Wetlands > Peat | place: Germany...
ACGCTGAGACTCGCCAGGCGCGCGTCGAAATTCTCCGAGCCGATCGACACCGTGAGCCCGCTATGCGCGACGCTGCGCTCGAGCAGGTCGAGCAGCGCGCTGCGGTCCTCGAGCGCATGGAGCAGTTCGCGCAGCCGGTTATGGTCGGCGAACTCCGGCTGGTCGGCGACCTTGGCGCTGCCTTCGACATAGACCTCGGACGAGCCGGCGCGCTCGGCCAGCGCGCCGCCGAGCGCCAATGCGGCGCGCATGAAGCGGTCGTAGCGGGCGCGATCCTCGCGCTGGCGCTCCTCGATCCATTCGCGCGCCTCTTCCAACGTGCGCCCGTGCAGCGCTTCGTTGAGGTAGCGCGCCATGCGGTCGAGTTCCTCCTGGCCGTGGTCGCTCTCGGTCTGGACTAGCCGGTTATGCACCCCGCCGGCGGCGGCGACGAAAATCGCCAGCACTTCGCGTTCGCGCAAACGCATGAAGCTCACGCGTTCGAACTTGATCGACTCCAGCCGCGGCGCCATCACCAGCGCCGCCTGCCCGGTCAGCAGTGCGAGCAGGCGCGAGGTCTCGCGCATCACCTCGCCCAGCTCGCGCGGCCCAGCCGAATAGCACAGCTCGATTTGCGAGCGGTCCTCGAACCCGATATGCCGCACCGGCATCACGTGGTCGACGTAGTGGCGAAAGGCGCGGTCGGTCGGGACGCGGCCGGCCGAGGTGTGCGGCTGGCGCAGGTAGCCCGTGCTCTCCAGTTCGGCCATCAGGTTACGGACCATCGCGGCGCGCACGCCGAGCGGATAGCGCGCGGCGATCTGCTGCGAGCCGACCGGCTCGGCGGTCGCTATGAACTCCTGCACTGTGGCGAGCAGCACTGAATGCTGGCGGTGGGATAGTTCGCCCTGTGCCGTTGGAGTTTCCATCGTGTCCGACAATACTGGTTCGAGTAGAGGGCGCCGCGCAAGGGCTCGGCGCTTTCGCTGCTATGCATTTTAGCACAGCCGAGTCTCCTGATAGGCTCTATGAGTAGGCGCGTCGTGACGCGCCTGCACTCTCTCTGATGGCAAAAAAGGCAGCCAAACCTCGGCGCTTGTATATCCCGGTCGTGCCGGCCGGCGCGTCGTGGATCGAAAGCGACAGCTACGATCGCCGCGCCTGGAGCGATATCGGGCTGGGCGCGCCGGCGATCGGCGAGCTGGTCGAGGCCGGCCGCCGCCTCGTGCCGCATTTCGACGCGCTGCTCGGCGACCTGTTTTTCGCGCTGTTCAAGTACAACCTGGTCTGGCTCAAAACCGACGCGGTGCGCAAAAGCGCGATCCTCAATCACACCATCCTCGATCGCCTGGTCGCGTCGCCCGCCTTCGAGGCGCTCAAGGGCCGCACGCTGCTCGAGGAGGACAAGGCTGCGATAGCCGCGCTCGCGCTCGCCGAACAGGCGCTCGAGCTCGTGCGCTCCGAGCGCCTGCTCAACCGCCGCGAACTGCTCGACCTTTGGGATTTGCATCATCAGGAAGAGGACCTGGGCGAGCGCGCCGACGAATTGAAGGCGATGGCGGAGGCGGGCGCGCCGGCCGACGGCGAGCCCCAGCCCGACCACGAGCTCAAAAAAAAGATCGAGAAGCTCAAAGAGGCGGCCGCGCGCGCCGTTCAGGTCTCCGAGGCGCGGCTCAACCAAAAGGCGCGCCAGGTGACCGAGCAGATCGGCCATGCCGACCAGAGCGAGCTGCGCCGGATGGAAGCCAAGAGCCTCGGATTGGCGCAAGAGATCGATCGCGTCGCGCAGGACAGCCATGACTTCAGCCTGGAGTTCGGCCAGGGCGGCCGGCTCTCGGCCGGCGAACGGCTGGAGCTCGGGCGTCACCTCGCGCGCAACCGCAAGCTCGGGGAGCTGGCGCGGCTGGTCGGCCGCTTCAAGCAGGACGCGCGCGCGCTGCGGCGCAAAACGATGGAGCGCGGCGTGGCCGAAGCCTACGACATCGAACGCGGCTCGGAGCTGGGGCGGCTGATTCCGGCCGAGCTGCTCGCGATGCATCATCCGGGGCTGCGACGCGACTTCGGCCGCCGTCTGCTCGAAGGCGAGCTGCTTCAGTACCGCCTGCGCGAGGAGGAGCAGAAGGGCAAGGGCCCGATGGTCGTGTGCGTCGACGTTAGCTCATCGATGCAAGGCGACAAGGAGCTGTGGGCCAAGGCGGTGAGCCTGACCCTGATGGATATAGCGCGCCGTCAACGCCGGCTGTTCCGCGCCGTGCTGTTTTCCTCGGGTCCCGGCAGCCTCAAGGTGCTCGACCTCAATCAGGAGCGCCGCTATCAGCCGGAGCTCAGCAAGGTGATGGAGCTGGCGGAGTATTTTCCGGGCGGCGGCACGGATTTCCAGCAGCCGATCGACGCGGCGATGGAGCTGATCGAACACAAAAGGCTGCGCCGCGCCGACATCGTGATCATCACCGACGGCGAGTGCCAGGTAGCCCCGGAATGGCTGGCCGAACTGCGCCGGCGCAAGGACGAGTTGCAATTCTCGATCTTCGCGGTGCTGGTCGACGTCGGTTCGAGCGACCTTTCGACGTTGGCCCAGATGAGCGACCGCGTCACTTCGGTCAAGAAGCTGAGCGCCGAGAGCACCCGCGAGATTTTCCTGAAGATCTAGTCACGCTGGAGGTGGCGTGGTCGCCCACTTAACTAGGGGTTGGAGCTGGAGCCTTCCGGAATCACCGGAGCCGTGGGCTGCACGAAGTCCGGGTTCACATTGCAGCACAGAACGTAGCTGGTCCCGGCGCGCGGCTCGGCCTCGTAGCCGTCGAGCGAGCCGTCCGCCTCAACCCGCACGGCCTCGTAGCTCAAGGTCCCCGAGGCGCGCTGGGCGGTGAAGATGTAGTAGTGGCCGACTTCGAGCGGCTCGGGCGGACCGCTATCCGGCGTCAGCTGCGCGAAATGCACGGGCAGCTTGCCGTAGGTGACGGACTTGGCGGCGAACTTGTCCCCCGAGCCCACCACTGGCAGCTTCGAGAACACTCCGGTGTCCGCGTGGATCTCCCAGACCGTCACTCCGCCGTCGAAGCGGATGATCGACGCGACGTGCTGCGCGTCGATGTTGCGCGATTCGACCATTTCCGTGCCGTTGAATTTCGACACGCTGAGCGAAGCCAGGTAGTCGCCCCTGTGCGCGTAGGAAATGGCGACCGTGGCGCCGGGCGGAGGCGAATTTGGCTCGCCCGCGCCGCTCTCGGCGGGCGCGCCCTCAGCCGGAGTACCGTCTGCCGGACTGCTCTCGGCGGCGGGCGCCCCTTCTGCCGGACTGCTCTCGGCCGACGGAGAGGCCTCGGAAGAAGCTTCGGCAGACGCCTGGGCGGAGGGCTCGGCCGGCACGCCGGCGTTGGCCGGCTGGCCGCGATGCAGCATCGAGCACGCAGCGAACACGAGCGCCGCGCCGAGCACCATCAAGCGCCCAAGCACGCGCCGCATGGCCAGGCCCTCAGACCGCGAGCGCATCGTCTCGTCCGGCTTCCCGGCAGAATACAACATCATCCATCGATCTACTGGCTGAACTCGATCGGCTGGCCGCACGCGTAGCCACCGGCATTGTAGTCGTAAACCATCCGGCCGCCGTAATCGGCGCCCTTGGCGATAAGCGCCGCCACCACCACTAGCATCGCGAGAAAAACTTTGCGGCCCCGCGCCGGCGTCGGCCGCGCCGCGATCGCCCACAACGCCAGCACCACGCTCAGTATCGCCACCGCGATCATCAGCCGCTTGTGGTTCGCCAGCAGCACCGTCTTGACCGACGGCGCAAGCATCACGCCGGGCGCGGCATAAAGTCCGGTGGCGGTGGCCGCCGCCGCGCCGAGCGCGCCGAGCACCAGCATCCACAAGCCGCTCCATTGCCATGCTTCGCGCCGCGCAAAAACTCCCAACCAGTAAATCAGCGTCGCCGCGAAGAGCAATGCGATTGGGAAGTGGACGACCAGCGGATGGATGTTCTGCAGATGCTGCGCGCCAGGAAACGAAAACAGATGCGCCGCCGCCTGGAACAGATCGCCTAGCACCGGATCATTTCACCGATTCGACGGTCAGAAACTCGACCCCGCCTTTGGAGTACGACTTGCCGGTGACCGTGACTTCTTTCTCCATGTCCTTCAGCACGTCGTCGGGCATCGCCTCCTCGTTCTTGGGCGGCAGCAGGATGTACATCTTCTCGGTCCCCTTTTCGACCAGGCCGACCGGGATGCCTTTCTGTGCGCACTTGAGCGCGCACTGCGCGTGGCCCGCACCGTGCGCGCCAACCACGTTGTAACAGAACGTGTCCTCCAGGTTGCCCGTGACCGACTTTTGCGTGTCAGCCGCGATCCCCAGGCCGGCAATTCCGATAGCCAGCATCGCGCCCAGTCCGCCAAGAGCAGCAAGACCGGCAATCATTGTTTTTCGCATAGACCCCTACTCCGTAGTTGCATTAACAAGCAATCGTTGCCCCAGCCATCACTCGCTCTCCACTATTCTCCATACCTTGCGCTCATCTCAAGAGTTACGATCACTGAAGGAGCGGGAGTACGCGAAATCCCGGACACGCGGGATAAGAGTAGGCGTTGATTCTTCGAATTTCGAGGCGCCCGGCAGGCGAGCTACCGGCGGGCCGAGCGCGCTTCGACCGGAGAGGCGACGGTGCCGAACTCCTCGTCCCACCGCGCGCGCCGGCGCGGACGCACCGGTCCGCCGAGTTGCTTCAGATGGCGCTCCAGGACGTCGTGCAACTGCTGATCGAGCCGATCGAGGTCGGCCTCCTCGGGAAGCCGGGGCCGTTCCTGGTCCTCGGAGATACCGCGCCGCCGCCGCCCATAGAGCTCCTGCATGCGCAACTCGGCCTTGGCCAACACTGCTCTATAGCGCTGGTCGAGCCGGCGGAGCGATTCGTTGAGCTCGGCAATGGCGATAAAGCGCCGACGCAGCAGGAACCATTCGAGCACCGCCAGCGCCGCCACGCCGAGCAGCAGCAGCGCTGCGATGACTGCGCTGTACACAGCGCCGCGCCACCACGGCAGCATCTGCACGTCGTGCGTCAGCTCCCGGTTGTTGGCGGTGAGCTGCTGCACCTGTGCTTTCATGTCTGCCCGCGAGGCTGTCGCATTGTCGACGCGCTTTTGCAGGTCGGCGATCTGGTCAGTGAGCTTCTGATTCTCGGCTGTCAGCTCGCGCATCCGCGCCGCGAACGGATTGGGAATCCGCAGCGTCTGCCCGACGTTCAGGGTCGAATCGAGCTGGAGCCGGTTGGCATGCGCGATGTCAGCAGCCTGAATACCGAAGGTCGAGGCGATCGAGCCGAGCGAGTCGCCCGACCTCACGCTGTAGGAAAACTCGCCGCCGCGATGGACTGGAGCGGGAGCCGTATCCTGATCCGAATCCTGGGAGGCGCCGGTTGTATCAGTCGCCGTCGAGGGCGAGGCGGACGTGTCGTCTTGAGCGTAATCTTGAGCGTAATTTTGAGCGTAATTTTGGGCGTAGCCCGAGGGCGCCGCCAGGCAGAACCCCGACAAGATGAGGACCGTTACCAGTGCGAGGGGGAATTTCATGGTCCTGATGCTAATGCCGCGCGACACGGTACCTCTAACAGCGTAAATGCAAGCAGGCGGAGATGCAAACCGGAATGTGCAGGAAATGGGGTGAGGTCAGTTTTATTCGGCCCAGACGCGATTTCCTTGCCTGAACCCTAAACCGGCGCGCGCGCCCTCAGCCAGCCGCGCCGGCGCATCAGGGCCAGAAACTCCTGGTTGCCCGCCGCCCCGCGAATCGGCGCCTCTACCTCGCCCGCCACTTCGAGCCCCAATCCCGCGGCAAATTCCAGCACTTCGTCAACCGCCCGGCGGCGTTCCGTATCGTCACGCACCACCCCGCCCTTGCCTACTTTGCCCTTGCCAACCTCGAACTGCGGTTTGATGAGCGCGACGATTTCGACCGCCGGAGCGCTAAGCTCGAGCACCGGCGGCAACACGAGGCGCAGCGAAATAAAACTCACGTCGATAACTACAAGCTCGGGAGCGTAGGGCAGGCTGCCGGCCTCTACGAGCCGGATGTTAGTGCGATCGAGCATGGTGACTCGCGAATCGCGGCGCAGCCGCTCGGCGATTTGTCCGTACCCGACGTCGAGCGCGACCACGTGGGCGGCGCCGCGGCGCAGTAGCACGTCGGTAAAGCCACCGGTCGACGCGCCGACGTCCATCGCGCGGCGCCCCGCGGGATCGACGCCGAAATGGTCGAGCGCGGCGGCGAGCTTCACTCCGCCGCGGCTTGCGTACTCGGGCGATCCGCCGACCAACGCAATCGCGCTCCGCTCGTCAACGCTCTGGTCGGCCTTGAGCGCAGGCTGCGAATTGACCCGCACGCGACCGGCCATGATCAGGCGCTGCGCGCCCTCGCGGCTGGGCGCCAAGCCGCGCCGCGCCATCTCGAGGTCAAGCCGCCGCCGCGTCGCCATCAGCCCCGCGCGCTCCGCTCAGAACGGGAGATCTTCGTCGTCGACTTTCTTGTTGTGGCCGTCTTTCCTGTTCTCGTCTTGTTTGTTACCGCTTTCGGCCTTGGCCGCCGCCGGATCGTACGGCGTGGTCTTGAGCTCGCCCTGGGCGTTGCGCATCAGCAGTTCGACTTTGCGCTCGACCTCGTCGAGCTTCTGGTTGAGCGAGCGGACTAGGCCGACGCCGCGTTCGAAGGCCGTGATCGAATCCTCCAGCGAGAGTTCGCCGGAATCGATCTGCGCGACGATTCCTTCAAGGTCCTTGAGTTCGTCTTCGAACTTCCTGCGGGTGATCGCCATCGCTTAGCCTCGGATGTTGTGTGACGCCCCGATGCGTGTGATGCGTGTGACGCGCAGGCCTCAGGATTGGCGCGCGATGGTGCGGGCGCGCAAGCGGCCGCGCCTTAGCCGCAGGTCGAGTTCGTCGCCGACCTCGACTGCGGCGGCGTCGATTACGACGCGGCCGTCGCGCAAGTTTGTCGCGACGGCGTATCCGCGCTCGAGCACTTTAAGCGGCGAGACCGCGTCCAGGCGTGCCGCCAGCGCCGACAACTCGGCGCCGCGGCGCCCCTGCGCACGTTCCATCGCCGCGCCCAGCCGCACCGCCGCGGCCGCCACCGCGGCGCGCCTGCGCTCGGCCATCGCGCGCGGCGCCACTTCGCCCAGCCGCGCGCCCATCGCGTCCACGCGCATCCGCATCCGCTCGACCCGCGCGCCCATCGCCTGCGCCAGGTGGAGCGCGATGCGGTCCGCCCCAAGGCGCAGCGCGCGCACGAGCGCGCCGGGCGGCACGAGGTGCGCGCTCAGCGCGCCGACGTGACGGCGCCGATCGCCGAGGTGCGAGGCGAGCGCCGCCCCCAGGCCGGCCGCGGCTTCATCGGCGCGCTGGCGCGCCTGGCGCAGCTCCGCTCGCGGTTCGCGCAGGCGCGAGTCGAGCTGATCGACGCGGCGGCGATGGTTCGACAGCGCGCTGACCGCTGCGCCGTTGAGTGTCGCCGCGGTCTCGTCCAGACGCAGGCGCAGCGCGGCCTTGTCCGGCATCACGAGCTGCGCGGCGGCGGTCGGAGTCGGCGCGCGCACGTCGGCGACGAAGTCGGCGATAGTGTAGTCGATTTCGTGGCCGACGGCTGAAATCACCGGAATTCGCGAACGATGGATCGTGCGGGCGACGGTCTCTTCGTTGAACGCCCACAGGTCTTCGAGCGAGCCGCCGCCGCGGCCGACGATCAAAACCTCGGCGCGCGCGTCGGCGTTGAGGTCATCGATCGCCTGCGTGATTTCGGCCGCCGCGCCCGCGCCCTGCACGCGCGCGGGGCGGATGATGATCTGCACGTTGGGATAACGGGCGAGCAGGATGGTCACGATGTCGCGCAGGCCCGCGCCGCCGAGCGCGGTCACAATTCCCACCACCGCGGGCAGGAACGGTAGCGCGCGTTTGCGCGCCTGGTCGAACAGACCCTCGCGTCCCAGCCGCTCCTTGAGCTGCTCGAAAGCGAGCTGCAGCGCGCCGAGCCCGCGCGGCTCCATCTCCTCGGCATAGAACTGGAGCGCGCCGCGCGTTTCGTAAAGGTCGACTCGGCCGCGCACCACGACCTGCATCCCGTCGGCGACTTTGAAACGCAGCCGCGCGGCCGCCGAGCGGAACATCACGATGCTAATCGCGCTGTTGGGGTCCTTGAGCGTGAAGTAGAGATGGCCCGACGGAGCGAGGCGGGCGTTGGAGACTTCGCCCACCACCCAGCACTCGTCGAGGTTGGCCTCCAGCGTCTCACGCACCATCCGCACCAGTTGCGTGACGTTGAGCGCCCGCACCCGACCGCGCAGCGAGAGTTCCAGTTGGCCGGCCATGCGGCCAACTTACCAGATGGGCGCCGCCGAGCGTAAGGCGTGCTCCCGCCGGCGTCGGGCGGCGGCGGCGCGAAGCGGCGAATGGATGGCGCGTGCGAAACGAAACCGCCGTCCGCGCGGAACACGCAGACGGCGGTTTTATCGATTCAAATCTGAATTGTCGGCGCGGCGTTACTGGCCCGAGCCGTCGGAGCCGGAATCGTCTGCGCCGCCCGGAGGGGCCGCCGCCGTCGGCGCCGCCTGCGGCGGTGGGATGTCGTTGCGCGCGAGCTGTAGCTTGTAGCTGCGCCAGTTATCCAGCACCTGGATCGCGCGATCGAGCTGGACGTCCGCCGGCTCCTTGAAAGCGCTCGCGCCTTGCTCCTTGCTCGCGTGAGTAGCCTTGGAGTGCTTCGAGGATCCCGCGGCCGGAGCGCTGCCGTCGTTACCGGCGGGCGCATTCGGAGCTTTCAGGACGCCGTTGTTCTTGAAGTGATGCAGCAGGTCGCTTTCGCGAATCTCGGAGTCCTGGTTGATAGTCGCGCCTTCCTGCTCGAGCGAAGCCAGCGTGGTCCTGGGCGGCTCGGAGGTCACGTCGGGCGTGATACCGACGGCCTGGATCGAGCGGCCGTTGGGCGTGTAGTAGCGCGCCGTGGTCAGCCGCAACGCGGAGTGATCGTCAAGCGGCAGAATCGTCTGCACGGAGCCTTTGCCGAAGGTCTGGGTGCCGACCGTGATTGCGCGGCGCTGGTCCTGCAGCGCGCCGGCGACGATTTCGCTCGCGCTCGCGCTGCCGCCGTTGACCAGCACCACCATCGGGTAGTCCACGAAGTCCTTCTTGCGATGCGAGAAATACTTCTGCTGCTGATTCTCCTGGCGACCCTGGGTATAGACGATAAGCCCGCCGTCGAGGAATTCGTCGCCGACCTGCACCGCCTGGTTCAGTAATCCGCCCGGGTTGTCGCGGAGATCGAGCACCAGACCTTTGATCTGGCCGCTATGCTGCGCGCGGAATTTGTCCAGCGCCTTTTGCAGATCGTCGCCGGTGCCCTCTTCGAAGCTGCTGACACGGACGTAGTCGTAACCGTGACGCAATTCCTTGGCCTTGACCGACTTTATCTTGATCACTTCGCGAGTGACGGTCACCGTGAACAACTCGGGGACGCCCTTGCGATGAATGGTCAGACGTATCTTGCTGCCCTGCGGTCCGCGCATCCGCTTGACTGCGTCGGTCAGCGTCATGCCCTTGGTGAAGTCGTCGTTGATCTTGACGATCTGGTCGCCCGCCTTGACCCCGGCCTTGTAGGCGGGAGTGTCCTCGATCGGCGAAACGACGGTCAGCAAATCATCCTTGACGGTAACTTCGAGACCCAGCCCGCCGAAGCTGCCACGGGTTTCGACCTCGAGGTCACGATAGAGGTCGGGCGTAAGGTAGGCGCTGTGCGGGTCGAGCGAAGCCAGCATCCCGGTTATCGCGCCGTTGATGAGCTGCTTGGTGGTGACCGGCTCGACATAGTTCTTTTGTACGATCGCCAGCACGTTGGCGAAGGTCGCCAGTTCCTTGTAGGTGTCGTCCGGCAGCGCGTCGGCGCGCCGCACCGCGATCTCCGCCAGCAGAACCAGGGTCGCTACAGCGCATACGCCAGCGACCAGAAAGGGTGAACGATTGCGTTTCATCAATTACTCGCAGCTAGAACCCGCTACGGTGAGCGCGCGGGTTGAGTGTTAAGCATATTCTTTGAGCACGCCGGACGCCACAACCCTCGCGCCGGATAGCGCCCTTAAATGACACCATAGGGTACCTTCTCGCGCCGGGTGCGCCTGTTCTCTCACCCCTTGTCCTTGAGCAGTTCCTCCAGCGCGTCGCGAATCCCGGGTTGCGACCAGTCAAACGCGCCCGAATGATGGGCGACGATGCGGCCCTCGCGATCGATTATAAAGGTCTCGGGAACCCCGCTCACCTTGTACGCCTCGGCGACCGCGTTTTTCGGATCGAGCAGCACGTCGAAGTGGTAACCGTGCTTCTTGACATAGGCCGCGACCTCG
>Ga0209415_10020249_pt1 | contig 10353 bp, 15 predicted proteins | sample PeaSoiSIISIP2007_FD_187696 | JGI IMG/M metagenome (GOLD analysis project Ga0209415, IMG submission 187696) | Peat soil microbial communities from Weissenstadt, Germany - SII-SIP-2007 (SPAdes) (version 2) | ecosystem: Environmental > Terrestrial > Soil > Wetlands > Peat | place: Germany...
GGTCCGGACCCTCGGCAGGGGCCGTCGGGAGGGCTCAAAATCCGCATTTTTCACCCACACGATTTCACGAAGACCCGATTTCCTGTACCGACATAATGTCGAAACCGAACTCCTCATCCTTCAACAGGAATGTGACGAGTTGGCTTTCCTCCTTCAGGCCGGAGGCCGTGGGCTGTCCGGAAGTCGTTGGCTGTCCGGAGGTCGTTGGCTGAGTTTCTGTCTGCATAGGGTTGGCTCTTTCTGTGGAACGGCGTTCCCGGCCTACCCGTTCTGCAGTTCGTCGGCCTGCGAGGCGATGTCTTCGACCGCCTGCGCAATCTCCTGCGCGGCCTTGAGACCCTGTTCGGCTGCACCGGCTGCTTCGGTAGTCGCCCGCCCGGTCTCTTCCGCGGCGGCAGCGATCTGTTGGGTCGCCTTGCCTGCCTGTTCGAGCGCCGCGACGGATTCGAGCGAACCCTTGGCGACATCCTTGATGCCGGTTACGATGACGTCGCAGTCCTTGGCGATCCGATCGAGGCTGGTGGTCGAGACCTTGGCCCTCTCGACTTCCTGACGGGCCTTCGTACCGGCCAGTTGAATGTCTCCACCCACCTTATTAATCTGCGTCTGGACATTCTTGACCAGATCCTTGATGCGGTCGGCGTTCTCGCTGCTCTCATTGGCCAGGGAACGGATGTCTCCCGCCACTACCGAGAAACCGCGTCCGTATTCGCCGGCGCGCGCGGCTTCTACGTTGCCGTTGACCGCCAGCATCTTGGTCTGCACGGTCACCATCACGATGGCGTCGACGATCTTGTCGATCCGGCGCGTGCGCTCCTCGAGTTCCAGGACGTTTTTGGCCGATTCCATGGAGGCATCGGCGGCTTTGCCGATATTGGCAATCAACTGGTCCACATTGGTCTTGTTGGTGGCCACCAATTGCTGAATCGCCACGGCTTTCTCGGCGCTGCCATCCGCCCGCTCTCCCATCAACTTGGCCGCCCGCAAGAGCTGGGCTCCCGCCGTGTTGGACGTCTCGGCCGATTTGGCCTGCGCGGACGCCGCCTTGTTAATCTGCTCGATAGCCGTCGAGATCTGCGTCGAGGAGGTCTTCACTTCCTCGGCGTTCTGCGAAAGCTGCTCCGCGGTGGCCGCTAATTCTTCAGCGGATTTTTGCGCGTTGGTGGAGGTCTTCAGAGCCTCCGCCATTTCGGCCAGCGACCGTGCGGCGTCGCTCATCTCGGCGTACGCCTTGGACTGCTCCTGGACCGATTTTTGCGCCTCCTGGCAGGCCGAGGTGGCTTCTTCCGAAGCGGCCGCGATTTCTTCGGATCCCTTCAGGTAGAGCTTCGCCCCCGCCAGCGATTCCTGGGCATTCTGCTTGATTTCGACGCACCCTTTTTGGATGATCTCAAAGTCCGCGGTGACCTTAGCCAGATCCGCGGTCACCACCAGGGCCTTCTCGGCCTCCTCGCGGCCTCGCTTGCCGGCCGCTTCGGTGTCAACGGCCACTACCTTGACCTGGTTCTGAATTTCGTTGACCACTTCCTGAATTCCACGCGCGCTCTTCTCGCTCATTTCCGCCAGGTTGCGGACCTCGTCGGCCACCACCGCGAATCCCTTGCCATGCTCCCCGGCGCGGGCGGCTTCGATGGCCGCGTTGAGGGCCAGCAGATTGGTCTGGTCGGCGATGCGGGCAACCGCGTGAACGATCTTGCCGATCTCTTCGGACTGCCGTTCCAACTCGGCGACCATCTTGGCGGATTCGAGGTTGGCATCGGCGGAGTCGCTGACGCCTTTGATCAGGGCCTCGATATCCACGGTCGTGGATTGGACAGCGACTGCAACTCGCCGACTTTCTGCAGCGAAACCTCCGCCCGCCCGTTGGCCGTGTCGGAAGCCTTCTCGATCTGGTTGATGGCCGCGCGCGACTCCTCCGCGGCGGTAGACGCCTGCTCGGCGCCGGCAGCGATGGTGTGGGTGGTTTTCTCGAGCTCTACCACCGCGCTGTTCGCCTCGGCGATGGCGCTGGCCACCTGATCGGTGGCCGTGGAGAGCTTCTCGGCCACTGCCTGCGCTCTGGCGAGCGTGCGGGCCCTGGCCTTTTCCTCAGCCATCTTCTTGGCGGCCAGACGGCCTTGTCCGGCATCCTCTTCAGAATGCCCGTTGGTCTTCGCCGGCGGCGGGGCGGCAGCACTCCTTTGGGCCGCGAGGCGGTTGGTGGCCAGGCGCCCAAGAGTCGCGGCAGCACCGTTTACTTTGGTGTTCGATTCCGTATTCATTCCACAATTCTCCTGATGTCAATGCACTCGTTAATGGAGTGCCCCCGACGCGGTAAGTTCTCGTATTAGTTTTTGAACTTGGTGGGTTTGCGATACTTACTAAGGATCGGCTGGCAGCCGAGCTACTGCATAGGTCAAAAAGGTCAAAAGTACCTAGGCCGAAGGAAACAGGCCGCACCAGCTTCGCCTTTGCGCCACAATGAATCCGTATGCCGGAAATTCCCGGCGTCACCATCTACGTCGAAGCCCTGCGCGAACGCCTTCTCGGCCACAAGCTCGTCCGCACTTCCATCCGCAGCCCGTTTCTGCTTCGCTCCACGAGCCCGCCGGTCGAGTCCGCCAACGGCAGGACGGCCGGCGAGATCCGCCGCGTGACAACGCCGTCCAGGCCCCGCCGATCATCGTTCACCGGGCACCTTGACTTGCACCCGCAGGCGCGTATAAAATTTTATACATGCCGGCTGTATGGACGATGAAAAACAGATCCGTTGGGTAGGGTCTGCCTACGACGATCTGCTGGAATTCCCAAAGGACGCCCGGAAGGAAGCGGGCTTCCAGTTGGGGAAAGTCCAGGCCGGGCTTGAGCCGGCCGACTGGAAGCCGTTCGACGAGGCAGGTGCGGGCACGAGGGAGATTCGAATCAGGGAGGCAAGCGGTATTTACCGCGTGATGTACGTCGCCAAGTTCGAGGAAGCCATCTACGTCCTGCATTGCTTCCAGAAGAAGACACAGGTGACCAGCAAGCAGGACAGGGCAATTGCCGGGGCGCGCTATCGTGCCGTGCTCAACATGAGGAAGGAAAAGAAATGAAGATCGACACCGAAATCCGCCATGTGACAAAGCCGGGCGCGAACCTCTTCCTGGAGCTGGGGTTTACGCCGGCGGAGGCCAAACGTCTACAGGCTGCGTCCCGGAAGCAGATCAATGACACGCGCCTCCTGAAGCAGCAACTGATGGAAGAGCTTTCTGTCTGGATTGCGAAACATCACTTAAAGCAGGCCGAGGCAGCCGAGATCTTGATGGTCTCGCGCCCGCGTGTGTCCGACGTGGTGAATCAGAAGGCCGCCAAGTTCACCATCGATACGCTTGTGGAAATGCTCAGCCGAGTTGGCAAGCCGGTCAAGCTGGCAATCAGTTGACCAGTGGACGCCAAATGCCAACCCCCTTGTCAGCAGGGGCGGCGGTTGAACGGTCCCAAAATAATACGTACAGGATTTCTGATATCATACGTACATGGCGAAGCTCACCTTGAGTGTGGACGGCCGCGTGGTGGCGCGCGCGAAGCAATACGCGAAACTGCGGGGCGTCTCCGTATCCGAGATGGTTGAAACCTACCTCACTGCGGTTGCCGATCCCCCTTCTCCCGCCACGCGCGCTACCCCGATTCTGCGTTCGGTCCGGGGAGTTCTCAAGAATGCGGACATCCACGATTACCGGAAGCATCTGGCGGCGAAATATCGATGAAAAGAATCCTCTTCGACACCAATGTCGTACTGGACGTTCTGCTCGATCGGCAGCCCTATGCGGAAGCCAGCGCGGCGGCCTGGGCGTCGGTCGAGACAGGCAACTCCGAAGGGATGCTGGCCGCTCACGCGGTGACGACGATCCACTACCTGGTCCGAAAAGAGATGGGCAATATCAAAGCCAAGCGGATCGTCTCGGCGATCCTGAGGGTCTTTGAGGTCGCTGCCGTCGATCGTGCGGTCGTTGATGAAGCGCTGCAATTGCCTCTTTCCGGCTTTGAGGATGCGGTGACTGCGGCCGCGGCGCGGTTGGCCGGCTGTGAGTGCATCGTGACGCGAGACCCAAAAGGGTTTCGCGGATCTTCGGTTCCCTCTCTTACGCCGGAAGCCGTAACACCGCTTCTGAACAGCAGGCGGTAGCGCTCTGCGGCACACAGACGGCGCGGGCCGCCGCGGAATCGCGCGCCCGGCAGTTGGAGGCGGAGGGGAAGGCCAGCGAAGCGCCCGTGTTGCGCCGCGCGCTGGGGGCGATTCCGCAGGGGAAATAGGGCCGTGGAAGACGGAATGGGGACGGCAGCCGTCGGCCGCACCCGTCCAGCGTGGGATAATCAGGTGGTGATCATTCCCAACGGAGTCGCGCAACAAGAGGAGATTGCCGCCGCAATCGCCGACATCGAGCGGGGGCTCGGTGCGGACGTTGTCCGTCTGCGGTATAACATTGGCACCAACTGGTCGGACGAACCCGCCATATACTTCAGGGTCGTCTTGACCGACCAGGCTAGCAAGCCAAAGAGGCTGCACAAGGTCGCATCTCGCATTAGGTCGATCATCGACGAGAAACTCGATCCGCTCAACTCCTGGGGTCTCTTTCCCTATATCAATTTCCGAAGCCAAGCCGAACAGGACATGCTCAAAGAACCGGCGTGGGAGTAATCCATGGCGTTCCACGACGACCTGCTCGAACAGGCGCGGCACCTCGCCAACCGGGAGCGGAAGCAACCCCGCCAGGCCAGCCTGAGACGTGCCATTTCCTCGGGATACTACGCCCTCTTCCATCTGTTGATTGCGGAGGCCGTCTCCAAATGGGAGATCGCGGCTCAACGGCCGCAACTGGCCCGAATCTTCGAACACGCCAGGATGAACGCCGCTTCGGAGCGCGTCCTCAATGTGAGACTGTTTCCGTTCACCGGCCAAGATCCGGCGCTGGTTGCGCATCTCAAGAGGATTGCCAGGACCTTCAGCCGGTCGTATGAGCAACGGCAGATGGCGGACTACGATAACGCCAGGCACTGGGTGCGTACCGAGGTCCTCGACCTGATCGATACCATCGCCGAGGCTTTCCAGAGCGTGAAGGCGATCCGCGGCGAGGCGATCGGCAACGATTATCTGCTTTCGCTGTTCTTGAAGGAGCGGCGGTGAATACGGATTTTGTGGCCCGCTTGCGCCACAATAAACCCGTATGCCGGAAATTCCCGACGTCACCGTCTACGTCGAAGCCCTGCGCGAGCGCCTTCTCGGCCACAAACTCATCCGCACATCCATCCGCAGCCCGTTCCTGCTCCGCTCCACCAGCCCGCCGGTCGAGTCCGCCAACGGCAGGACGGTCGGCGAGATCCGCCGCGTGGGAAAGCGCATCGCCATGGGGTTCGATGGCGGCCTCTGGCTGGTGCTCCACCTCATGATTGCGGGCCGCCTGCACTGGCGCCCGCGAGCCCCCAAGGCCGGCCCCAAGGGTCCGCTCGCCGTGTTCGAATTCGATTCCGGCACGCTGGTGCTCACCGAGGCCGGCTCGCAGCATCGCGCTTCGCTGCAGATGGCGTTAGGCGACGATGGCCTGCGCGCGCTCGATGCCGGCGGAATCGAGGTCCTCGATGCCGATTTGCAATCTTTCGCCGCCGCGCTCCAATCCGCCAATCACACCCTCAATCGCGCGCTCACCGACCCACGCCTCTTCAGCGGAATCGGCAACGCCTACTCCGACGAGATCCTGCACCGCGCCCGCCTGTCGCCCATCAGCATGACGCAGAAGCTGGGGCCCGGCGAGATCGGCAGGTTGTACGAGGCGACGCGGGAAGTTCTGCTCGAATGGATCGGCCGGCTGCGTGCGGAGGCGCGCGGCGCATTCCCGGAGAAGGTGACGGCCTTTCGCGAAGGCATGGCGGTTCACGGGCGCTACGGGCTGCCATGCCCGCGCTGCGGCTCCAAGGTGCAACGCATCCGCTACGCTTCGAATGAGACGAACTATTGCCCGTCGTGCCAGACCGGAGGCCGCCTGCTGGCCGATCGCGCTCTCTCGCGGTTGCTGCGCGAAGACTGGCCGCGCACGCTGGAGGAGTTGGAAGCGCTCAAAAAGCGGTGAGTCGCTCTGCGGTTCAAACCCAGTTTCAACCCAGGCATCGACACGAGCGACGGACGATCCCTTGGGAAGTCTCTGGCGGCAGAAACCTCGCGGGGTGCGGAGCGTCGGCTGAAGCCGGCGGCAGCCAAGATTGGCAAATGCCACATAGCTTTCCCACAATCGGACGTTCTGCGTTAATTGTGGGGCGGACCCCCGGTCCGCTGCCGACGCCCTCGTCGGCCTCTCGCGGATCACATCGGGCTGATTTGACTGTGTCAAAGAGCCGGTCCAGGGGGACCCGCGCGGACCAAGGGGTCCGCCCCACAATTTGTGCAGCATTCCCAGTGGCGGGAGAACTATGTGGCATTGGCCAAGATTGGCTGCCCCGCAAACAGCTCAGAATCAGTGGGTTGTCCAGGGGTTTCTGGAAAGTTGCGGCCTGCCGCTCGTGCGCCATCGCACCACGCCCGAGGACCGATGGCCCGGCAAATGCTCCAATACCCAGCGTGTAAGTCGCAGGCAGAGGCGCCGCTCCTCGGGAAGGAAAAGACCATGCTTTGGACTATTTTCGTGATTCTACTGGTGCTTTGGCTGCTGGGGTTGGTGACTACCTACACCCTCGGCGGATTCATTCACATCCTTTTAGTAGTGGCCGTCGCGGTGCTTTTGATTCAGCTCATCACCGGCCGCCGCGCGGTTTGAACTTTACGCCAAACCCCGCAGAAGGCGCGCCGGCAGTGTGAACAGGGCCCACACCAACTCCAGCACGCCTTCCACCGCGATTCCCACAATCCGAAAGGGCAGCAGCAGGAGCCACACGATCGGATAGAGCACCAGGGCCGCCAGCGCCAGCGGCCAGCAAAATACCAACAGCAGCAAGAACAGCAGGAACTTGATCAAGCGCAAGCCTCCTTTCCCTATTCTATACGCACAAAACCAGCCGATTGTTCGACTCTGCTACCATGAAAACTCACGCCCCCGCGCCGCGGGGTTCTCTGGAATAGATGCTCCGATTCGAAACCGCCGGCGAGTCTCACGGCGAATGCCTGGTGGCAACGCTGACAGGACTCCCCGCCGGAATTCCTATCTCGCTCGAAGCGGTTAATCGAGAATTGTGGCGCCGCCAGCAAGGCTACGGCCGCGGCGGACGCATGAAGATCGAGACCGACCGCGCCGAAATTGTCGCCGGCGTGCGGCACTCGCACACCATCGGCTCGCCGGTGGCGATTCTGATTCGCAATCTGGACTGGCAGAATTGGACCAGCGCGCTGCCGGTGGAAGACACCGGGGGCGGGGAAGACCAGCGCAAGCCCGTGACCCGCCCACGCCCCGGCCATGCCGACCTGGCCGGCGCCATCAAGTACAATTTTCACGATGCACGGTATATTCTGGAGCGCGCCAGCGCCCGCGAAACGGCGGCGCGGGTGGCTGTCGGGGCCATGGCCAAGGCGCTGCTCGGCGAATTCGGCATCCGCGTGCTCAGCCACGTCATCGCGGTCGGTGGCGTGCGTCTGGAGCGCGCCGCGGCATGGGAGGAACTGGCCGCGCTCAGCGAGAAGCACGAAGTGCTCCTCGGCTGCGTGGACCCCGAGGTGGAAGCCCGCATGAAGGACGTGGTGGACGAGGCCTACCGCACCGGCGATACCGTGGGCGGCGTTTTCGAAGTGGTGGCGCGCGGCGCGCCCGCGGGACTGGGCTCGCACATCACCTGGGATTCGCGCCTGGATGGACGTATCGCCCAGGCCATCGTCTCCATGCAGGCGGTGAAGGGCGTGGAGGTCGGATTCGCAGCCGAAGGCGCGGCCAGCTTCGGATCGAAGGTCCAGGACACCATCCACTACGATCGGGAGGGCCGCCGCTTCACGCGCGGCGCCAATCGCGCCGGCGGCCTGGAAGGCGGCATCACCAACGGCCAGGATATCCTGGTGCGCGGCTTCCTCAAGCCGATTTCCACGCTGCGCAAGCCGCTCGAATCGGTGGACCTCGCCACGCGCGAGCCGGCGCTGGCCGCCTATGAACGCTCCGACGTGTGCGTGGCGCCGGCCGCGGGTGTGATCGGCGAGGCCATGGTGGCCATCGTGCTCGCCCAGGCCTTCCTCGAAAAGTTCGGCGGCGATTCGCTGGACGAAACGCGCCGTAATCACCATGGCTACATCGAGCAGATCAGGAGTTTTTGACAAGAGTTTTTGACATATGGTTTATCCGATAGTGAAATTCGGCGACCCGGTGCTGGAGCGCGAAGCCGACAACATAACCGATTTCGACACGCCCGACCTGCACCAGCTCGTCGAGGACATGTTCGACTCGATGTATGCGGCCAAGGGCGTGGGGCTGGCTGCGCCGCAGATCGGCATCTCGAAGAAGATTGCCGTCATCGATTGCTCCAACGGAGAGAATCCCGACGAAAAGCTGGTGCTGATCAATCCGCAAATCCTCAATGGCGAGGGCAAGCAGGTGGGCGAGGAGGGCTGTCTCAGCATCCCCAAATTCCGCGAGCAGGTGCGGCGCGCCAAGCGCGTCACCGCGCGCGCGCAGAACGCCAAGGGCGAAGAATTCGAAATTACCGGGGAAGATCTGCTGGCCCGCGCGCTGCTGCACGAAATCGAGCACCTCCAGGGGCGGCTCTACATCACGCACCTCAGCACCCTGAAGCGCGACCTGATGAAGCGCAAGATCAAAAAGCTGCAGCGCTCCGGCGATTGGGTTTGACCGAATGCGTCTCGTCTTCCTGGGAACCCCGGCTTTCGCCGTCCCTACGCTCGAGCGGATCGTCGAAGCCGGCCACACCGTTCTCGCCGTGGTGACGCAGCCCGATCGCCCGCGCGGCCGCGGCCAGAATCCGGCAGCCTCGCCCGTGAAGGAGGCTGCTTTGCGTCTCGGGCTGCCGGTCTATCAGCCGGAGCGTGTGCGCCGGCCCGAAGCCGTGGAATATCTGCGTTCGCTCGCCGCCGACGCGATGGTCGTCGTGGGCTACGGCCAGATCATCCCTCAGTCTGTCATCGATCTCGTGCCCGATGGCATCATCAACGTGCACGCTTCGCTGTTGCCGAAATACCGCGGCGCGGGGCCCATCCAATGGGCCATCATCCGCGGCGAGACGCGCACCGGCGTCACCACCATGCGGATCGATGCCGGGCTCGACACCGGCGACATGCTGCTGGCGGCCGAGACCGAGATCGCACCTGGCGAGAATGCCGTCGATCTTGGACGCCGCCTCGCTGTGATGGGCGCGGATCTGCTCGTCGAGACCCTCGCGCGCCTGGCTGACGGCACCATCGTTCCACAAGAGCAGGACCCGGCTCAAGCCACCTACGCGCCGCTGCTGAAGAAAGAGGATGGGCTCATCGATTGGAGGCAGCCTGCGTCCGCCATTCACAATCGCGTGCGCGGCCTGCAGCCGTGGCCAGGAGCGTACACCACGTTTCGTGGGCAGACGCTGCACATCTGGGGGTCGAGGCAGGGGCCAGACTCGCCAAAGCGCGAGGGGCACAGGGGCCGGGGGCCGGGGTGTGTGTCTTTGAGGCCGCTCGGTGTCGCGTGCGGCGAGGGGACACTGGAGCTTCTCGAAGTCCAGCTCGAAGGCCGCAAGCGCATGTCCGCCGCCGATTTCGCCAACGGCCAGCGATTATCCGAAAATGAAATATTAGGAGAGCCGCGCACTTGAACTTACCATTGGGATACGCCTACTCCGCCACCTACGCCGGAATCCGCCAGGTGGAAAAGGACGACCTCGCCCTGATCGTCAGCGGGCTCCCCGCCAACGCCGCGGCGGTCTTCACGCAGAACCGCGTGCAGGCCGCACCCGTTGTTCTCAGCCGCCGCCACCTGAAGCTCTCCAAGGGACTGGTGGGGGCGGTGGTCATCAACGCCGGCAATGCCAACTGCGCCACGCGCACAGGAGCCGCGGTGGCCCTCGCCACCTGCAAGGCCGCCGCGAAACTGCTGCGCCTTACCGTTCCGCAAGTGCTGCCCGCCTCCACCGGAGTCATCGGCGTCGAGTTGGATCCGCGTAAAATTATCGACGCCTTGCCGCGCCTCATCGCCGGCCTGGGCTCCGATCGTTTCGACGCCGCCGCCAACGCCATCCTCACTACGGACCTCGTACCCAAGACCGCTTTCGCCGAGGTGAAACTGCGCCGCGCCACCGTGCGCATCGCCGGCATGACCAAAGGCTCCGGCATGATCCACCCGCAGATGGCCACCACCCTCGGCTTCGTCATGACCGACGCCGATATCCCCGTGGCCCCTCTGCGTAAAATGCTCGGGCGCACGGTGGAACGCAGCTACAACC
>Ga0209415_10020250_pt1 | contig 10353 bp, 14 predicted proteins | sample PeaSoiSIISIP2007_FD_187696 | JGI IMG/M metagenome (GOLD analysis project Ga0209415, IMG submission 187696) | Peat soil microbial communities from Weissenstadt, Germany - SII-SIP-2007 (SPAdes) (version 2) | ecosystem: Environmental > Terrestrial > Soil > Wetlands > Peat | place: Germany...
GCAAGCGACCGCGCACGGCGGGTCAGGCGGCGCAACCGCGCACCAAGACCGAGGCGTGCCTGGCGCTGTTGGTGCGGCCGGAGGGAGCGAGCATCGCGGAGCTGCAGCAGGCGACGGGATGGCAGGCGCACAGCGTGCGCGGCTTCCTCTCAGGGGTGGTGAAGAAGATCCCCGGCGCCAGCCTGACCTCGGACAAGCCGGACGAGCGGCGCCGCTACTACCTCCGCCGCGCCTGAGCGCGAGCGCATCCACAGAATCTGACTGTCCTTATCGGAGAGGCATCCATGACCCCGCTCTTGATCCATCACCTTGCCGAATACGAGTACCTGCGCGAGCAGCTCCAGGCGGAGGAGCATCGTCCTCGCGCTGTTGTGAGCGGTACTGTCAAAGTGCCTTCTTGCACTCCCCGCTCCCCGCTCCTCGATCGAAGAGCCACGGCAAGATGCGCTTGATCGTGCGTCAAGCGATGGTGTTGCCATCCTAACTGACCCGGTCCGTCGGGCGAACTAGAGAATCCCCTAGAACACCCTTGGAAACTACCGAGGCATGACCCGAAAGGCCCAATGATCGCTGGCTTCGGAAAGGCTTTTCGGGGAGCCGGACGGCACCCTCTGCCACCCGCCAGGCTGCGGTTTGCGACCTCCGCCCGAGACGTTTCGCGGTGGCCGACGGCGGTAAAATCCAGGCGCCAACGTTGGCCCGGCCAGGACCGGGAAAAGAACAATTGACTCGTCAATTTAATAATGTGGCTCGAAATTCCCCGTCATGTCGCGGCCAAGCAAGTGAAATTGTCCAAACCTTTTCAGGGAATGTTTGCCGGCAATTCGTTTTCACGGACAGATGCTTGGGGCGCCCGAATGACAAAAGCGAGCGAAGGCTCGGGCATTCGGATGTCGACATGCAATCGGACGGTGCCACGCCAAAGTTCGAACCCGTAATAACAGGGTTTGCTCCGCCAGAGGCGAAGCGCCATCGCAACCGCCTCGTCGTCGGCGGCGCAGAAGCAGGCCTCTTCGGCGCAAATCACGCCTGTCGAACTCAAGAAGAGACAGCGGTAACGACGTCGGCGTTCGATCGCTGGCCCGGCCGCGAGATCCGGCGACGGCTTTCCGTGTGCCAAGCGCCGAACGAACCCAACCGGAGCGCCGGTAATCCGCCTCAGCCGCGAGGCGCGAATCGGCTCGATGCCTGCCGTCATCGCCCTTGTCCCGCGGAGAAGGCCGGCCGCCGGCGGTTGCGAACCAGAGTGTCGTCGGCGAGCCGCGCTTGTCCCGCGGCTCCGCCCCATGCTCTGATTCCGCGTCCGTACATGCGTCTCGCCTCGTACGCGGCTTCGGGCAACACTTCGACTATGCGCGAGAATTCGAGGAGCAACGGCTCGCTAGCAATGAAGTAATCCAGGACGGCGGCCAGATGCTCGGGACAGGCGGGCTGTCGCGCAAGGTCTGAGGCCTTCAAACCGCTGGTCGACAGGAATCGATTGAGTTCGGACCGGCTGTTTATAAGGTAACCGAGCGCCCGAAGCGCCACCGCCTCGGCTCGGTCGAACATCGCGATTCCGTCGATTTGAGCTTCGAGCACGAGCCAGCCCTCCGACCCACCATCATTTGGATCGGGACCGATCTTAAAGACAGTCATGCATCAGTTGTATCCGGGAGAGTCCCAGAAGGCGTGATGGAATCTACCGAAAACGCCGGCAGCGTGTATCGAATTCACCGGCAATGCCATGCACAATCCATCGAGGAATAGATCGATAGAACGTCGGGTCATTTCTCCGACGACACAAGCCCGTGGCGAATGGCGTAACGGACAAGGCCCGCAATTTCGTGAATGTCCAGTCGCACCATCAGGCTTGCTCTATGTGATTCGATGGTCTTCACGCTGGCATCAAGCATTTTAGCGATCTGTTTGCTCGAATTTCCTTCAGCAATGAGTTGTAATATTTCACGCTGACGCGGCGTAAGTTGGTCAAGCGAGTTCGTTTTATCTTCGGTCCGACTGAGGTAAATGTCGATGATATGCTTTGAGATCGCCGGGCTCAGGAAGAGCTGGCCCCGCGCGACGGCTTCGATAGCGAGCTCGAGCTCGCGCGGCGCCGATCCCTTGAGGACATATCCGGAGGCCCCCGCCCGCAACGCGCGAAGGACGTGCTCCTCATCCCCATGCATCGAGAGGACGATTACGCGGACCTCCGGATGTTCATTGACAATCCGTCTGGTTGCCTCGACGCCATTGAGACCCGGCATCGAAATATCCATCAGTATCTGATCAGGCCGGTGCTGCGCAATTCGATCCAGCGCCTCCCGACCATCGCCGGCCTCGCCCACAACTTCGACCTCAGCGAACTCGTCGAGCAGGGACTTGAGACTCGCCCGCACCAGCGAATGGTCGTCGACGAGAATCAGCCGGATTTTCGCCATTTTTCAACCGAAAAGAAGCAGCGCAGCGCGTCCCACATAGGTACGACGAAGGAGAGCCCTAAGGGTGCGCTCGAAAAGGCGACTTCGTCAAGCCGTAATCCCTCGGCTGACCCGTAATTGGAACGGGAGACGATCAGCCGCGATTGGGACGATAGCGGCCGATATTCGATATTAGCGAGTCGTTGAGTGCGAAACCCTGCCGCGCCACCAGTAGATTCCAGCGACCGATTGGGGAATGACCCCGATTTGAAACAGCGTCGGCGGTCGGTAGCGTCGGACGAGTTGGAGTGCACGATTTTCTACCAAGTCCCTTTCGGTTCGTCGAGACGGGAGCGACAAGCGCTATGAGTAACGCCAATACGAGCGATCCGCGTGAACTCGCCGCGATTGCCATCGCCTTGCCGCAGGTCGTCTTAACGACACCGCCCCGCGCGCGGATCGTGGTGGTCGACGACGACGACCTGGTACGCGATTTGGTGGAATGGAACCTGACTGACGCGGATTTTAACGTTCTCAGCTTCGCTTCCGGCGCAGCCGCGCTCTCGCACCTTCATCGATCCAACGACGACGACATCGTTTTGCTTGATTGGAAGATGCCGGGCATGGATGGTATCGACGTACTCCACCGCATGCGCCAAGCCGGAAACATGGTTCCGGTCATCTTCCTGACGGGTATGACCGATCAATCGTGCGAAGAGGTGGCGCTGCGGGACGGCGCGGTCGATTTCATCGAGAAGTCGCGCGGCTTCTCGATTTTGCTTCATCGCATCAATCTCATTCTCGAGCGCGTTAAAGTCGCCGCGTCAAACCGCACCGAAAACACGTCGAACTTGCAGTTGGGCTCGTTGCTTTTGAAGCGCGACGCGAGCCGTGCTTTCTGGAATGGCCAGGAGGTGCCGCTCAGCCTCAACGAATTCAGGATGATCGACCTTCTCGTGGCGCAATCCGGTGGGCACGTCTCCTATCGCACACTCTATGACCTTGTCCGTGGCCCAGGCTTTCTCGCCGGTTGCGGTCCAGAAGGTTACCGCTCCAACGTGCGCACTTTCGTCAAGCGCATTCGCGCAAAATTTCGAGGGATTGATAAGGCGTGGGATCACATCGAGAATTATTCCGGCTTCGGATATCGATGGTGCCGTTCGGAGAGCGAGCAAGGCTCGGCAGCTCGCCCCTTCGCGGAATCCTCTCGCATATCGGCGGATCGTTGACACTGGCTGGTCGAGTTGCGCCGGAGCCGTCGGCGCACCGCCTGTGAAATTCTTCCGGCACGCGATAGCGCGAAAGGGTTAGGTCTTCTTTCGGCGAACTGCGGCTGCGGCGAGGCTGAAATGATAGAGAGTCCCGGCAGGAGACGCTGACATGTTGTCGGCTTTGGCGGTGCGGGTGGCGATGTTGTCGGGCGCACTGGCAATCCCCGTGCTGCCTCCTTTCGTCACCGAGGCAGACATCATCGGTCTGGCTTCTCCAGTGCCGCGCCAGGGTCGGGAGGTCGCCCCGTCGGAGGATCGCGTTCCGCTGCCAGCGGCCTCGCCGGTCGATTCGGGAACGATTGGATCAGATACCGGTACGGGGTCACGACCGTCGCACCGCGGCTAGGGACGGATCTCAATCGGAGTTCCGTCGGCGACCGCGGTCCAGATCTCCTCGATCGCCGTGTTGCCGACCGAGATGCAGCCCTTGGTCCAATCCTTATAAAAGCGAGCGGGATCGGCCGGACCGTACCATCTCGGCAATCCATGAATGAAAATGTTGCCCCCGGGTACGACATGCGCGGCGGTCGATTGCGCGCGATCGGCGCCGTTCGGATAGGAAATATGCAATGCCAGGTGATAAGGCGAGTGCGCGTGCCGACCGTCGATCACGTACAGTCCCTCCGGCGTCCTGCCATCGCCCTCGGCACGCTTGGGCCCGATCGCATGCGAGCCCAGCGCAATTGGATAGGATCGGAGGATTGCGCCGTCATGGAGCAAGAGGAGCTTACGTTCGGATTTCAGCACGAGAATCCGGTCGGCCTCGCGCGGCGACGAATGCCCGGCCAGAGCAGGACCGGAAATAAGGTTCGCGAGGAGAACCAACACCGCGGCCGAAAGTACAGCACGAAACTGGCCACCACCGTACTCAACGTCAAAAGAGAACGACAGAGATAGGCCCCCGAAACACGAAGCCAGCCAATGTTCGGTGCTTGCGTCGGACGTTTGGCCGCCAGCGGTCACCAAATCCGGGGGGCATAGTGTCGCGTCCGACCGAAAAATGCCACCGAATTGACATGCGTGAAACTGCGACGCGCCGTCGCGGCGCGCGAGGGCGCAACCCGGGTCTTTTTTGGACCCGGCGTCTTGGGTGCGCCATTTTTTGATTCTGGAACTTAAGGCCGCGGCAGATGTCTTACTACACGGTGAACTGGTTCTGCTTCCCTCTCAACTTTACTCGCCCAAATGGAGAATCCGGATGAATCGCAAGATACTGGTAGCGGCGCTGCTGACTCCGCTGTCGATCGCGGCCTGTTCCAGCGGCCAGACCGCGGGCCAAACCGGCGCGAGCAGCATGACCGCGAGCAACAGCCAAGACCAGCAGGCCATGGCAACGGCGCAACAGGCGCTCCAGACCGCCCAGCAGGCCCAGGCGACGGCAAACGACGCCAAGCAGGAAGCCGATCGCATGAACCAGCGGAACCTGCAGAAGTAGGATCGCCGCAGGAACTGGGCCCGCTCGTTGCGGGTCCAGTTCTTCATTTGCCGACCGCTCTGCCGCGAGCATAGTGCATGACAGTATTCGCCACCTCATGGTATGGCTCGGTTGCGATGGCCCTCGCAAGTCTCGCGGTACACGCGGCGGCGGCGGAATTTCCCTTGTCGCGCGGCCAAGCGGCGATCGGCGCGGTCGAGATTTATCAGGCAAAGGCCTCGGACAATCTCCTCGATCTCGCGCGGACGTACAATCTTGGCTATGTGGATTTCATCGCCGCCAATCCCGACATCGACCCGTGGTCGCCCGGCGCCGGAAAAGGCATCGCCATTCCCAATGTCTATATCCTCCCAGATGCGCCGCGGGTCGGCATCGTCGTGAACCTTGCCGAGCGCCGCATCTATTATTTTCCGCCAAATAAAAAGACGGTCGAGACCTATCCGGCGGGGATCGGGGTCGAGGACGGCGCGACGCCCTTAGGGGTGACGTCCGTCGTCCGCCGAGAGGCGGGGCCGGTCTGGATCCCACCGCCATCGATCCGCGCCGAGCGGCCTGAACTGCCGGATTTCATTCCGCCCGGCCCCGACGATCCGCTCGGCGACTATGCGCTGCGGCTGGGCTGGAAAAACATCCTCATCCACGGTACGAACAAGCCGGACAGCGTTGGCCGCAATGTCAGCCATGGCTGCCTGCATCTCTATCCGGAGGACATCGAGCGGCTCTTCCGCGAGGTAACGGTGGGAACGCCGGTCCGCGTCGTGTCACAACCGTTCGCGGCGGCGTGGATCGATGGCCGTCTCTTTGTCGAGGTTCATCCAACCAAGGCGCAGGCCGATCAGATCGATTACGGCGAAGCCATGACACCGGCGGTGCCCTCCGGGCTCATGGACCGTATCGCAACGATCGCGGGAGACCGCGCCGCCGAGGTCGATTGGGATGCCGTGCTGCGTGCTGGCCGCGCCGCAACCGGCCTACCGACACCGGTTACTGGGAGCCCAGCGACCGTACGTGATCGGGAGGCAAGACGTTAGCCGTGGGACGCGCCTCGAGCCCGTTCGGCCAAGGCATAGCGAACTTAAGAGCTGCTGTTATTGGCGTTCCTGATCCGGTTAAAGACGGCTTCCGAGCGTAGGATATACGGCACGGCCCACCTCGCAGCCTGATCGAAGGGAAAGATATGGACCAGATGGTCGATCACGGCCGTTTCCTCGGCGATCTGCCGCGCTTCGTCCTCGCGCGACGAATGAAACTGAGTCAAGTCTGCCTCACCATCTTCGTACAGCGGTCCGCCAATCGGCAGCGTCGAACGTTAGCACTTGGCCGTCTCGACCCTCGTGAAACCTTTTTTGGTTGGTTGCATCTTTCGCGTCGCTTCTCGCCCGGCGGGCGGATCGGATGGCGGGGAGCAATCGCTGAGGGTTTCTGATGGACTGGGTACGTCCGGTCGTCGCGGCTGCGACTGGCGCGGCCATCGGCGTGGTCGTGGTGATGGCCTTGTCCTGGAGCCTTCGACTCCTCGCGCGGCCGTCAGCCGGCTTCGTCCAGGAGGAGCCTGAGAATTGGCCGCGCGCGAAGACGCTCGATGTGCCGCGATCCCCGCCATACCTTACCTGGGCCGCAAAGGCCGCAATCATTCTGCTCGCGGCGGCTGGATATGGGCTCGTCGGTTATGGCAATCGGCCCGCAGTCGTGCCCTTGCCGGCAGCACCAATGCCCGACATGCAGGCAGCGGCGGAATTGCATTCTGGCGCGGAGCAAATCAACGTCGGCGCCGTCACCCTCGTCTTCGATCCCCCTGCCGGCTATTGCGTCTATCCGCCGGGCTTGATGCGCTCCGTCGTGGCGCAACAGGAAAAGCTCAATCCCGACAACGTCGTTCACATAGCGTTCGGCAATTGCGACGAGTTGCGGGCCGCGAAGGAAAATCCGGGACGCATTCGCGATTTCGGCCTCCTGATGACCCCCAAGGCGCAGCTCGGGCAAGACTTTGGTCCGGCGCAATTGGACAGGATCGCGAGCGACACCGTCGACTTCGGAACGCTCAAGGAGACGCTCGACCAGAGGCTGAGGGAGAGCGGAACCCGGCTGACCGTCCAGTCGTTCGCCCCGCTCGGCAGGATCGATCGCGACGACCGCTCGATCTATTTCGCTTTTCTCACGAAAACGGACGACGCAAACATCATCTACAGGAAAGCCTGCGTGATGGCAGTGACGGCGCTGAAGGGCAGGATGCTATCCTATTACCTCTACAGCCATTACGACACCGATGCGCGCTCCTCGGTGTTCGGCCTGCTGCAGAGCGTGAAAAGCGGCGTCGATCGGCTCATGCAACGGAACGGCTGAATGTGAAAACGCACAGAAACGTGACCCCGCGACGAATAATTCACAAGACACTGATTTTACGACGAGAGTCGATACTTATGAGGGGTCACGATCGGCGCCGATCGTGACCCCTCAAAGGATCAGGAAAAGTTCAGCAAGATCAGGACGTTCATCGTTGCTTTGGGCGGGGTCAATGTTCGGCGCGTTTTCACACTCATCCGCAGGAGAAGGCCTGCCGCCGCTACCGTGATCGAAGCCCTGAAGGTGGCTGAAACCCACGAATTCTGCTTTGAGCCGCCCGAGTTTATGGCTGAGCATGAAAACCTACAGCGTATGGCCTGCGCTCGCTCAGACGAGGAAGGTGAGCCGATCATTTAAGCCCGACAGCCTGCCGTATTTGGCCTAAGTCCTTGAACTGCAAAGAGTAGATAAAATTGGTTGCAGGTCCCCGATTTGAACCTACTCGCTCATCGCCGTCACGGGGCCAATCGCGGAGACCTTCGGGCGGCATCAGAGGAAACCTTTGCCGACCGTCGGTGCCGGGCAAATCGAGCGCGCGCCGCAACATGGCCGCGCGGCGCGTGACTGGCCCTGAGGGGTCGCAGTGGACCGCCAGCGAGCAACACTGTGATCGCGTGGGGCCTGTGAAAGCAATGGAATGATCCCGTATTCGCTTGATGCGGGACGCCACCAGAGCGTGCATGCAGCGTCGGCATTCCTGCCGGCTTCTGCAGGGAGAGCATCCATGGCAATACGCAAGCGTGGGGCAACAGCCAAGGCAGCCAAACCCGTTGCGTCCGAATCGAAACGCCCGACCAAACAGCAGCGGATGATCGACATGCTCCGCCGCCCGGAGGGCGCGACCATTCCGCAGCTGAGCAAGGCTTTCGGATGGGAGCCGCACACGGTGCGCGGTGCCATTTCCGGCGCGCTCAAGAAGAAGCTTGGACTTCGCGTGGTCTCGGAGAAAGCGGAACGGGGGCGGGTCTATCGCATCAACGAGGGCACGGCAAAGCGTGCCGCCTAATGCGCCGAGCGGCACGCGCGGAAGGGCTCGCCGAGGAGTTGAAGACTCTGACCGGGCTTAGCCGCGAAGACCTGATTGCACGATGGGTGGCGCTCTATGGCGGAGCGCCACCGCCTCGCACCTCCCGGAGCCTCATGATCCGAGCCGTGGCTTATAAGATGCAGGAACGCGTTTATGGCGGGTTGAGTGCCTCGACCCGGCGTGCGCTCGCCGACAAGAGTCCAACCGCTACGACGGTGGCGCCACCCGAGGCTCGTCCCGGCACGGTACTGTTACGGGAATGGCACGGCATTACCTATCAGGCCACCATCGTCGAAGGCGGTGTGCTCTATCGCGGCAAACGCCATCGCTCGCTGTCCGAGGTCGCGCGCCTCATAACCGGCAGCCGATGGTCCGGGCCGACCTTCTTCGGTCTGAAGCAGAAGGGACCGGCGCAGCGACATGACGCAACCTAAGGCGAGGGTTCGGCGATGCGCGGTCTACACCCGTAAATCGTCGGAGGAGGGGCTGGAGCAAGACTTCAACTCCCTCCATGCCCAGCGGGAGGCGTGCGAGGCTTATATAAGGAGCCAGCAGGGCGAAGGCTGGAAGCTGATCGAGACCGCCTATGACGATGGCGGCCTATCGGGTGGGACCATGGAGCGCCCAGCCCTGCGACAGCTCCTGGAGGACATCGCGCAGGGCCATGTCGACACCGTCGTCGTCTACAAAGTCGACCGGCTGACCCGCTCGCTGATGGACTTTGCCAAGATCGTCGAGCTATTCGACCGGCACGGCGTCTCCTTCGTCGCGGTCACCCAACATTTCAACACCACGACCTCGATGGGTCGTCTCACCCTCAACATCCTCCTCTCCTTCGCCCAGTTCGAGCGTGAGGTCACAGGCGAGCGGATTCGGGACAAGATCGCCGCCTCCAAGAAGAAGGGCATGTGGATGGGTGGCGTTACGCCGCTCGGCTACGAGGCCGAGAACCACAAGCTGATCGTGAAGCCGGATGAGGCGAGAACGGTACACCTTATATATAAGCGCTATCTCGAACAGGGCTCCGTTCGGCGCCTCAAAGAGGACCTCGATCGGGAAGGTATTCGCTCGAAGCTTAGGATCTACGAGGATGGCACTCGCGCTGGAGGACTGCCGTTCGGGCGAGGCGCGCTCTACGCGCTCCTTTCCAATCCCGTCTATATCGGCGAGATCCGCCACAAAGATCTCCGGCATCCAGGCTTGCACGAGCCGATCATCGACCACGATCTTTGGGACGCTGTCCAACGGCAGCTCTGCGACCAGGGGTCGAGCCGCCGCGCGCGGACTGGCAAGGTCGTGCCCAGTCCGCTTATGGGGAAGCTCTTCGATGACGCGGGGAACAGGCTTTCGCCAAGCCATGCTCTGAAGGACGGACGGCGCTATCGTTATTACATCACACGCGGGTTGGGGACCGGAACCTCCGAGAAGCCGGGCTGGCGCCTGCCCGCGCCGCAGATCGAAAAGATCGTCGCCGCCGAATCCGCCACCATGCTTGCAGATCGGGCCGCGATCGGCACGGCATTAGAGAAGGCGGGTCTTCCTCCCAATAAGTTGTCCGCCGCTTTCAACGCTGCCGACAGTTTTCAGCGGCGGCTGCGCTCGGAAGCCGAGTGCGATGAAGCGCTCGCCGCTTTGATCGGTCGTGTGGAACTGAGAGCCAACATCCTTCGTCTCACGATCACGCTGCGGCCGCTTGCCGGCATGAAGGAAGAGCTGACACGCGACATCCCGCTGACGATCAAACGGCGCGGCGTCGAAATGCGGCTCGTCATCGCCAGCGATCGTCCTGCGCCCGCGAAAACGGACCCAACCCTCCTGAAGGAAATCATCCGGGCGCATCGCTGCTTCGACGCACTGCGCACCGGTAAAGCATCGATC
>Ga0209415_10020251_pt1 | contig 10353 bp, 5 predicted proteins | sample PeaSoiSIISIP2007_FD_187696 | JGI IMG/M metagenome (GOLD analysis project Ga0209415, IMG submission 187696) | Peat soil microbial communities from Weissenstadt, Germany - SII-SIP-2007 (SPAdes) (version 2) | ecosystem: Environmental > Terrestrial > Soil > Wetlands > Peat | place: Germany...
CGTCGGATCGTAGATGGTGGTCGAGGTGGAAGAGAAATCGGGGTTTGGCTGCCGTTCCGCCATCGTCGGCACCGTCGCGATGTCGTTGAAGGCCTGGTTGTAACGCACTTTCTCAAAATCTACGAAAAAGAAGGTCTTGTTTTTGCTGATCGGGCCGCCGAATGAAAAACCTCCTTGATCGCGACGGCTGTTCGGCTTCGGATTCGGCTCAGGATTGAAGAAATCGCGTGCGTCCATTTGCGGACGCTGCAGGTAATACCAACCGCTGCCGTGAAACGCATTGGTGCCGCCCTTGAGCACCATGTTCACCACTGTGCCGCCGTTGTTGCCGAACTCTGCCGAAAAGCTGTTGTTCTGAACCTTGAATTCCTGCACGCTCTCGACCAGCGGCTCGTAGTAGATATTCGAATTTCCTCCCTCGCCCTGCTCAGGCGCGCTGATCAAGGCTCCATCAAGACGCACCTCAGCGGTCGCGTTCCGCTGCCCGTTGGAAACAAAATTGGTCCCTGTGGGATAGTTGTCACTTGTTCCTGAGCCGGCGGCTTCGGTCACGCCCCCAGCCAGAAAAGTCAGGCCGAAAAAGCTGCGGTTCAGAAGAGGGATTTCCTTTACATATTCGCTGGTGATGTCGGTGCCCAGAGTCGCGCTGTCGGTGTCCAGCAGGGGAGGAGTTTCCGTGACCTCCATGGTTTCGCTGATCGCCAGCGGATGCAGCACAAAGTCAACGCTGGTCTGTTGATCCACCTGCAGCACAATGTTCTTCTTCTCGACCACACGAAAGCCCTTTTCCTCGGCCTTAATGGTGTAGACGGCAGGACGCAGGCCTACCAGAAAATACTGGCCGTGATCGTCGCTGTGTGTGACCTGCGCGATTCCAGTGGCATCGTTGGAGATTGTGATGGTGGCCCCGACGACCAGCGCACCGCTCTGGTCGGTCACAATACCGCGAAGTTGCGCCTGGTAGGAGGCTTGCGCGGAGGCAGCCGGCACTGCCAGCATGCAAGCAACAAATAAGAGGACTGAAATCCGACCGTTGCCGCGACCGAAGACACGCATGGCTCCCTCCGGTGAGACTTTCATATTATTACGACTATATACTATTACTTTCGTTTATGGGACGAAGTCAAGTCAAATCGCAGGCGGGGTAGCGGCAAGCTCCTGCTTGTTTCGTGGGTCTTCGTCCCGTAGTCTGTTGGGCTGTCACCTTCAAAACCCGCCCAAGGAATGCTAGCCATGCCACGCTGTCCTTATCGCTGTTTCTTGCTAATGATTCTTGGCTGCGTGCTGGCTTCGGGAGAACTTCAGGGAGGCGTTCCGCTTCCCGCCGTGCAGTCGGGGCGGGAAGGCGACAAGCTCATCCTCTCCAACGATGCGATCACGGCTGTCTGGTCCATCCACGGAGGCTCGCTGCAATGGCAGAATCTGGCCAATCACTTCACCAACGAGTCGTTGCCGCTCAACGGCAACGTCTTCGAGTTGGCGCCCAGAGAAGGCGCAGTCCTGGGTTCGGCAGACCTGAAGATTGTCGCCGCGCCCGTGTTCGAAGAAGTTGCAGCTTCAGTCAATTCACCGCGCGCCGCCGATCGCCTGCCGGGCAAGCAAATTCGCATCGAACTGGAAGATCTTGCGACGAAGGTGCGCATCATTTGGAAAGCAACGCTCCGCGAAGGAGCAAACTACCTTCTCCAGTCAGTGACCATCCATGCCGGTCCGCAGTCGTTTGCGCTGACCGAGATTGGGCTGGTGGACGTCTCAGCGCCCGGCGCGGTTGTTTTAGGCCACGTCAAGGGATCGCCCGTGACTGCCGTCAACTGGTTCTTCGGATTCGAACATCCCTTGTCAGACTGTCGCGTCCGCGACGGTCACGCGGCCTGCTGGCTGTCGCGCGACCTCCCGCTGCAGGCCGGACAGAGTGTCACGTATTCAGCGGTGTTTGGCGTGGCACACGCCGGCCAGATGCGGCGCGCCTTCCTGAACTATGTAGAACTCGAACGCGCCCACCCGTATCGCACGTTTCTTCATTACAACTCGTGGTACGACCTGGGGTATTTCGACCGCTACAGCGAGGCAGGGGCGCTCGCCGTGGTCCAGGCCTTCGGCGAGCAGATGACGAAGCAGCGCGGCGTCAAGCTCGACAGCTTTCTCTTCGACGATGGCTGGGACGATCCCACAACGCTGTGGAAGTTCAATCCCGGATTTCCGAATGGACTGACGAAAGTGGCGCGGGCGGCGGCCGCCTACGGCGCGGCGCCGGGAATCTGGCTCTCGCCCTGGGGCGGCTACGATAAGCCCAAGCTGCAGCGTCTGGCATCGGCGCGCGAGCAGGGATTTGAAACCAACGAGGGCGGCTTCGCCCTCTCCGGGCCGAAGTACTACCGCTATTTCCGCGATACCTGTCTTGACTTGATCGAAAAATACGGCATCAACCAGTTCAAGTTTGACGGCACCGGCAATGCCAATGAGGTGATTAAAGGCAGCGAGTTCGACAGCGACTTCGACGCCGCGATTCACCTGATCGGCGAACTGCGCGCGAAGAAGCCGGATCTCTATGTGAATCTCACCACGGGAACCTATCCTTCGCCGTTCTGGTTGCTCTATGCCGATTCGATCTGGCGCGGCGGCGATGACCACAGCTTCGCCGGCGTGGGATCGAATCGCCAGCGCTGGATTACCTATCGCGACTCGCAAACCTACCGCTGGGTCGTCGAGGATGGGCCTCTGTTTCCCCTGAATTCGCTGATGCTGCACGGGCTGATCTTCGCGCAGCATGCACAGCGCCTGGGCAGCGATCCGGGTCACGATTTTGCCGACGAAGTGCATTCCTACTTCGGCACCGGCACGCAGCTGCAAGAGATGTACATTACGCCGTCCCTGCTTTCGGCCCACGACTGGGATGTGCTGGCCGAGACCGCGCAGTGGTCGCGCGAGAATGCTGAAACTCTGAAGGACTCGCACTGGATCGGTAGTGATCCGGCGCGGCTGGAAGTTTACGGCTGGGCCGCCTGGTCGCCGGAAAAGGGAATCGTAACGCTGCGCAACCCGAGTGACAAGCCGCAGGATTTCACGGCGAGCGTGGCGGCGATGCTGGAACTTCCCCCTGGGGCTGCACAGCGTTTCGCTGGGCGCAGCCCGTGGAAGGCAGATCGCTCCATGCCGCCGCTCGAATTGCCCGCGCCAGAGCAACACACTTTTCACCTGGGGCCGCTGCAGGTGCTGACATTGGAGTTTGTACCATCTTCATAGGTGTTTGTGTGGGGACAGCCGCCCTCGGCTGTCCAGCCGGGCGCAGCCCGGCGAGGCAGGTAGTGACTCAACATGAAAGCCGCCGTCCTGACGTCGCCGCAGCCGGTTGCGCAACATCCGCTGAGAATCACAGACGTGCCCGATCCGCAAGAGATGTCTGGCCATGTCCTGCTTCGCGTCCGCGCCTGCGGCGTCTGCCGTACCGATCTGCACATCGTTGAAGGAGAGTTGCCGCCCCAGCGGCCGGGAATCGTCCCGGGCCACCAAATCGTGGGTGAAGTTCTCGCCGGGGCAACGCCAGATCTCCCAAAAGGCGCGCGCGTCGGCGTGTCCTGGCTCGGCGGCACCGACGGCACATGTGCCCACTGCAAGCGCGGCATGGAGAATCTCTGCGACTCGCCCACCTTCACTGGCTATTCAGTTCCCGGCGGATACGCTGAATACGCCCTTGCCCGCGCCGACTTCGTCTTCCCGCTGCCCGCGGCGCTTGACGATCTGGAGGCGGCTCCGCTGCTCTGTGCCGGGATTATCGGCTTCCGCAGCCTGCGCGTCGCGGGCGTGGAACCGGGCGAACGCGTTGGGTTGTTCGGCTTCGGTGCGTCGGCGCACCTTGCGATTGCGGTTTTGCAGGCGTGGAAGTGCGAGGTCTACGTCTCGACGCGAGGCGAGTCGCACCGCGAGCTGGCTGCATCGCTCGGCGCCACGTGGGTGGGCAGCGAGACCGACAAGCCGCCGGTGCCACTCGATCGCGCGGTTACGTTCGCCCCTAGCGGTGACGTAGTGATCGCGGCGCTGGCCAGCCTGCGGAAAGGCGGCGTGGTGGCGATCAACGCAATTCATCTCGATCGAATTCCGCAATTTGACTACGATCGCCTGCTCTGGGGCGAGCGCCAACTGCGCAGCGTGGCCAACATGACCCGCGCCGACGCCCGCGACTTCCTGGCGCTGGCCGCGCAGATCGGCCTCAAGCCCAACGTAACGGTGTTTTCTCTCGATCAGGCGAACGAGGCGTTGATGGCGGTGAAAAATGACGCGGTAGATGGCGCGGCGGTCATCGTCCCGTAGTTTGACTCGCGGCGTCGTTCTTACTGCGGGTCGATGCCCAAAGAGTATGCTTCAAAGTTCGCCACGAAAGCATATTCCCCGGGGTCCAATCCTCTTAGCGTGTACATGTAAGAAGATTCCCCGTACTTGGACACATCGCGGGGAAGGCTGCCCTGAGTCGTTGAATGGAAGCCCACCTTGGCGATTAAGATTTCACGCCTCTTGCCCCTGGTTTCAGCCCGATAGAAGCCGTATTTGGAAGGATCGATACCGTTGGGGACACGGATCACGAACTTCATGTCGGCACCCGCCTTGATCCGAAAAGACGCATGCGGCTCGGGTATTTCGATGACTCCTTTTGCACCAAAAAAACCGGGGTGGCCTTGCGCCGTCACCGATTGTCTGGGCAAGGGTTTCAAGTTTCCAGGGGATTCGAGGTAGTAGACTGCGCCTACCAATTCTGGCTCGGACACTTGAGGCGGGTCTTGTTGAGTCTGTCCCCTAGGGGAGGCAGGAGCTGTTTGGCCCGTACCTTTCGAATCCCCTGCAACTGGTGCCTGGGCCCCAGAAGTTTGAGCATAGAAAGCAATGCCGAGAGCCAATGTTGCAGCCACAGCCAGCTTCTTCATTGATTTGCGCTTCCTTTATTGGAGGAGCTTACATTTGCAGCGCACTCGCCCCTCGAGTAGTTCGTTGAGAAAACCAAGGAATTTCTGAACTCGGACGCGAAAACATGCACCAGGGATTTCCGTTTTTAATCGGAATCGCTTGCTTGGTCCAAAAACAGCACCGATCATACACCCACTTTTATTCTCGGCCAGCAGGATGTTGGCGAAACATCCCCATCGCACCTATTGACCCAAGCACTTACTGATCTGAATTCCACCGGAAGGGAACCTGCGCGAAGGTCGAATCCCTTCGGAAGGGGATCACCGGCTGAGCGCGAACGCTGCAATGAACAGCATGCAGAATACGATTGCCTGCGTGAGTTCGCTCCAGCCCAGTTGCCGCACCAGGAGTGGACGCGGCCTTTGGAAGAAGTAAATCCATCCGCGGAACAGAATCGGCGCGAAGGCAAGCAGCGCGATCCAGGGCATTAACCCGCGCCAGCAGAGGAATCCGAGAACTGCCGCCATCGCTACCTGCCCCAGAGCGAACGTCCATCCTTTGGCGAATTTCGCCACCGCGCCTTCGACCTTTGCCGTATGAATGCGCAGCTGTACATAGTGGATCTGGTTGCCGGCGAAAATCAGATTGGCTAGCCAAAGCATCCAGGCGGTGGCACCCAGTCTTCCCGTGATGACGTAGTAGGAAGCCGGCGCCGTCGAGGTCAGCCCGACGGTGCCGACCATTTCAGAGAGCATGCGGAGGCGCTGGGCTGAATGCTTACTCCGGGGCCGCTCGGCTTCGCCTTCGCGGGACGGCCGAGGCGGCCGTCTCCACATGAGCTTCAGCAGCGCCTGGCCCAGGAATGCCGCGCCGGCAGCGATGCCGATGAGCCAGAGATAGGGATTCCGGCCCGCCCACAGCAACGCGCTCAGAGTTGACGCGGCGACGACTGCCAGTCCGGCGATTACAACCGACACGGCTTTGCGTTCGTCCTGCGTTTGCGCGCGCATGGCAGAGGTGCCAAGCAGGCTCTCGACCGGGGTTCGCAGCCAGAACAGCGCCAGCGTAGCCGTCAGCAGCAGAAAGAATGGAACAACGTGAGCGCTCTCTCGGAAAGCCACGCCCGCGGCTGTGACCATCGGCACCAGAAGCAGTCCCCATGCCCCGTGCTCGCGGGGAAGGATCAGTGCGAGGCGACGTTCGCGGCGGGCTTTCTGTACTGCTGAATCCGTGACCAGCGCCTCCTGCGGAGGCGGAACAGCCGAGGGCGGCTGTCCCCACACATTTTGTTGCGGCTGCGCGGCCATCACTGCCAGCCCGCCATATGGATGTGCTGCATGCCCTTCACGGCTCGCATGTACTGGGCACGCTCGAAGGCTCCTGGCTCGGCGCAACGGATCTGGCTCATGCTGCCTTGCATCTGCGCTACCGATTCGTACTCGTGCGCTTCCATCCACTCGCGCAGGCCGCGCTCGACGTGGCGCAAGTGGTTCACGCCGTGCCGCATCAAGGATGAGCACAGCATGGTCACGTTGGCGCCCACCATGAGCAACTTGATGACGTCCTCAGCACCGTGGACTCCGCTGGTGGCCGCCAATTGCGCCTTGACACGGCCATAAAGAATGCCGATCCAGGTAAGCGGCAAACGCAGCGACTGGGGCGTGCTGAGCAGAACATTGGGCCGGATTTCCAGCTCTTCCAGATCAATATCGGGCTGGTAGAAGCGGTTGAACAGAACCAGGGCGTCGGCTCCGGCGGCGTCAAGACGCTGCGCCATGTTGGCCATGTTGCTGAAGAACGGGCTGAGCTTTACCGCCACGGGAATCGTAACTGCCGCTTTCACTGCCTGCAGAATGTCAACGTAGGTTTTTTCCACGTCCGCGGCGCTCAGCTTGGGATCGGTGGGAATGTAGTAGATGTTGCACTCGATGGCGTCGGCGCCCGCGCGCTGTATTTGCGAAGCAAATTTCGTCCATCCGCCCAGGGTGGAACCGTTGAGGCTGGCAATGATGGGAATGCGGGCGGAAGCCTTGGCTTTGCGAATGTGATTCAGGTATCCCTCGGGTCCGGTATGAAACTCGCTGGCTTTCGGGAAATAGGTCAGCGACTCGGCGAAGCTTTCGGTGCCGGCGGCGAGGTGGTATTCCAGATCCGCCTCTTCCTGGCGCAACTGCTCTTCAAAAAGCGAGTAGAGCACGATCGCCGACGCGCCGGCTTCTTCCAGGCGGCAGATACCGTCCACGTCGCGGGAGAGAGGCGAAGCCGATACCACCAGCGGCGAGCGCAACTTGAGTCCCAAATAGTTTGTGCTGAGATCAATCATCGACGTCTCCTTCCGCCTCGCCTTATTTCGCGGCTCCCGCAGGAGCTGGTTTGTCTGCCACCGGCTTCTCGGCTTCTTTCGTCGCGCCGGCGGTTTCGGTTCTGTGGGCCATGTATTCGTACATGCGGTAACGCCGTTCCGCGTCCTGCTGCGCCTGCTTCCAGAGCCGCTCGGCGTCTTCCGGCTTGCTCTTGGTAAGCATCTTGAATCGGGTCTGCTGCAGCAGATATTCCTGCACCTTGCGGGTGGGAGCGCGGGAATCGAGTGTCAGCGGATTCTCGCCTGCCTCGCCGCGCTCGGGGTGGTAGCGGTAGAGCAGCCACTGTCCGGAGTCGACCAGGACTTTCTGGTCGCTCATGGACGTAGTCATGTCAATTCCGTGCGCGATGCACGACGAGTAAGCAATGATGATGCTCGGGCCGTCGTAAGCCTCGGCTTCGAGAAACGCCTTGAGCGTATGCTCGTCCTTGGCGCCAATGGACACGCTGGCAACGTAAACGTTGCCGTAGCTCATGGCCATGAGGCCAAGATCTTTTTTCGGGCCGGGCTTGCCGCCGGCGGCAAACTTGGCCACCGCCCCCCGGGGAGTGGACTTCGATGCCTGCCCGCCGGTGTTCGAGTAAACCTCGGTGTCGAGCACGAGCAGGTTCACGTTGCGGCCGCTGGCCAGCACATGATCCAGGCCGCCGTATCCAATGTCGTACGCCCATCCATCGCCGCCGATGATCCAAACGCTCTTCTTGACCAGCATGTCGGCCACGGCAAGAAGTTGCCTGGCCTCAGACGTGTTCAGCGCGCGCAGCTTATCTTTCAGGATATCCACGCGCTGGCGCTGCTCGAAGATGTCGGCTTCGTCCTTCTGCTTGGCCTCGATGATTGCCGTGGCGAGGTCGTCGCCGATCTGACCCGCTAGGCGCCGAACCAGTTCGCGCGCGTATTCGGCCTGCTTGTCAATCGAGACGCGGAATCCCAAGCCAAACTCGGCATTGTCTTCAAACAAGGAGTTTGACCACGCCGGGCCGCGGCCCTCGGCATTCTTCGTGTAGGGCGTGGTCGGAAGATTGCCGCCGTAGATAGACGAGCATCCGGTGGCGTTGGCGATGATGGTCCGATCGCCGAAGAGCTGCGTCACCAGCTTGATGTAGGGAGTCTCGCCGCATCCCGAGCATGCGCCCGAAAACTCGAACAGCGGCTCCTGTACCTGCTGCTGGCGGATGGTTCCGGCCTTGATTTTCTTGCGGTCGAGTTCGGGGAGGTTCAGGAAGAATTCCCAGTTCTCTTTCTCCGGCGCGCGCAGCGGCGGCTGCGGCACCATGTTGATGGCCTTCAGGCGCACTTCGCTTTTGTTCTTGACTGGGCAGATGTCCACGCAGACGCCGCATCCGGTGCAATCCTCCGGGGCGACCTGAATGGTGTATTTCATTCCGGCCCATTCTTTGTCGCGCGCTTCAACGGCTTTGAAAGTCGCCGGCGCGCCCTCAAGTTCCTTGCTGTCGTATACCTTGATGCGGATCACAGCATGCGGGCAAACCATGGCGCACTTGCCGCACTGGATGCAGATCTTCTGATCCCAGGCGGGAATTTCTAGCGCCAGGTTGCGCTTCTCCCAACGCGCGGTGCCGGTGGGGAAGGTGCCGTCGCAGGAGAAAGCGCTGACGGGAAGTTCGTCGCCGCGTCCGGCATAGATCGTGCCCAGGACGTCGTGGTCAAACTTCGGAGCCCCCGGAAACACGCCAGGGATTTCGCTCTTGCTGGTGACACTCTCGGGAACCTTTACTTCGAACAGGTGGGCGAGAGTTTCGTCTACCGCCAGCATGTTCTTGCGAACGACCTCTTCGCCCTTCTTGCCGTAGGTGTCACGGATGGATTTGCGAATGGCTTCAATGGCCTCTTCCCGTGGCAGCACTTTTGAAATCGCGAAGAAGCACACCTGCATGATGACGTTCATGCGCGAGCCCATGCCGGCATCGCGCGCGACCTGGTAAGCGTCAATCACGTAGAACTTCGCCTTTTTCGCAATCAACTGTTGCTGCACTTCCCGCGGCAGCTGATCCCAGACCTCGTTTGCGCCGAAGGGACTGTTAAGCAGAAAAACCCCGCCTTCGACCAGCGCGCTGAGCATGTCGTAGCGCTCGAGGAAGATCCACTGGTGGCAGGCGACAAAATTCGCCTTCGAGACCAGATAGCTGGAGCGGATCTCCTTCGGCCCAAAGCGCAGGTGCGAGACCGTCATTGCGCCGGATTTTTTTGAGTCGTAGACGAAGTATCCTTGTGCGCAGTTGTCGGTGTTCTCGCCGATGATCTTGATGGAGTTCTTGTTCGCGCCGACGGTGCCGTCTGCACCCAGACCGTAGAACATGGCGCGGATCACGCTGTCGGGCTCGGTGGAAAATGCCGCGTCGTAATCGAGGCTGGTGTGGGTGACGTCGTCGTTGATGCCGACCGTGAAGTGATCTTTGGGTTGCGGCTGCTTCAGATTGTCGTAAACCGCTTTGACCATCGCCGGCGTGAATTCCTTCGACGACAGGCCGTAGCGCCCGCCAACGATTTTGGAGCGGCGGACGCCCTCGTCCGCCGAGTCCTTGCCACTGCCACCCCGGACGGGGGCGTCCGGGGCTCCATAGGAGGCGTTCGGGGCTCCAGGATTCATGCCGCGAATGGCATTCACTACGTCCATGTATAACGGTTCGCCGATGGCGCCCGATTCTTTGGTGCGGTCGAGCACGGCGATCTGCTTCACCGTGGCCGGCAGGGCCTCAAGGAACGACTTCACGCAGAACGGACGATAGAGCCGCACTTTCAGCAGGCCGACTTTCTCTCCCCGCGCGTTCAGATATTCAACCGTCTCATGCGCTGCTTCCGCGCCCGAGCCCATCATCACGTTCACTCGCTCGGCATCGGGAGCTCCAACGTAGTCGAAAAGGTGATACTGACGCCCAACCACCTGCGCAAACTTATCCATCACCGCCTGCACTTTGGCTGGAGCGGCGTCGTAGTAGGGGTTCGCGGTCTCGCGAATCTGGAAGAAGACGTCCGGATTCTGCGCCGTGCCGCGCAGCACGGGATGGTCAGGCGAGAGCGCCCGCTGCCGGTGCTCGATCACCCGATCCATATTGATGAGCGCCCGCATGTCG
>Ga0209415_10020252_pt1 | contig 10353 bp, 6 predicted proteins | sample PeaSoiSIISIP2007_FD_187696 | JGI IMG/M metagenome (GOLD analysis project Ga0209415, IMG submission 187696) | Peat soil microbial communities from Weissenstadt, Germany - SII-SIP-2007 (SPAdes) (version 2) | ecosystem: Environmental > Terrestrial > Soil > Wetlands > Peat | place: Germany...
ACGAGCAGGACCTCAAGCGCATGGGCAACCTGCGCCGCTACATGAAGCTGACGTTCTTCACCTTCGGCATCGGCACCTTGGCCATCGCGGGGATCCCCCCGCTGTCGGGCTTCTTCGCCAAGGGCGACATCCTCGACAACGCCTTCGCCCGCTACCCCGCGCTGTGGGCCATCGGCCTTCTGACGGCGGGGCTCACCGCCTACTACATGACCAGGCTGGTGTCGTTGGCCTTCTACGGCGACGACCGTTGGCGCCACGGGCCGGGTGCCTCGGCGGCGGGCCACGACGGGGAGGCCGCACCGCACGAGTCGCCCTGGGTGATGGCACTGCCGTTGGTGGTGTTGTCGGTGTTGGCCTTCTTCGGCGGGGCCCTGCACCTGCCCTGGCACCCGAGCTGGAACCCGCTGGGATGGTTGGGGCCGGTGTTCGGGGCGGGGCAGTACGAGGCGCACCAGTCGGCGGGGACGCAGTGGGTGCTCGGGGTGGTCGACGCGGCGGTGGCCCTGGTCGGGTTGGGCGTGGCCTTCTCCTTGTGGACCCGGCGCGCCGATCGTCCCGCGCTGGAGCCGGCCGTGTTGCAGCGGGCGTACTACCTCGACGACATCTACGACACCGTGATCGGCCGTCCCAGCCAGGCCGTGGCCCAGTTCTGCGCCACGGTGATCGAGGCCAAGGTCATCGACGGGGCCGTCAACGGCGTGGGACGGCTCACCCGGGCCGCGGGCGGGAGCCTGCGACGGGTGCAGACCGGGTACGTGCGCCAGTACGCGCTGGGCATCGTGCTCGGCACGGTGGTGCTGCTGGCGTGGATGATCTCGAGGGCGGTGTCATGACCCACGACAGCGCCTTCCCCTTCCTCACCGTCCTGGTGCTGCTGCCCACCGGCGCGGCCCTGGCGGTGGCGCTCGTCCCGGCGTCGCTGGGGGCGCGGGCCCAGCGGGCCGTGGTGTACGGCATCGGCCTGGGGGGCTCGCTGGCCACGCTGGCGCTGGCCATCACCATCGCCGTGCGCTACCACGCCGGCAACGGCGGCTACCGCTTGGTGAGCCAGCACGTGTGGGCGTCGTCGCTGGGTATCTCGTGGCACCTGGGCGTCGATGGCATCTCGGTGTTCCTGGTGCTCATGGCGGCCCTGCTGTTCCCCCTGGCCATGGTGGCCGGCAAGGTGCCGCCCCGCCCCCGGTCCTTCGTGGCCTGGCTGTTGCTGCTCGAGACGGGGTGCCTGGGGAGCTTCGTGTCGCTCGACCTCATCATGTTCTTCTTGTTCTTCGAGCTGACGCTCGTGCCGGTGTACTTCGTGATCGCCGGGTGGGGTTTCTCCCGGCGGGCCTACGCCGCGATCAAGTTCTTCGTGTACACCTTCCTGGGCTCGGCCTTCTTATTGGTGGGGATCGTGGCCGTGGCCTTCATCCACCAGCGCCAGACCGGCCACCTGACCTTCGACCTGGTGGCCCTCACCTCCACCCACCTGGGCCTGGCCACCCAGGTGCTGCTGTTCCTGGCCTTCACCGCCGCCTTCGCCGTCAAGGCGCCCATCTTCCCGTTCCACACCTGGTCGCCCGACGCCTATGCCCAGGCGCCCACCGGGGGGGCCGTGATCCTGGCCGCGGTGATGGCCAAGATGGGCACCTACGGCATCATCCGCTTCGACCTCAACCTGTTCCCCCGGGCCGTGGTCGATCTGGCCCCCCTCCTGCTGACCCTGGGAGTGGTGGGGATCCTCTACGGCGCCATCGTGGCGTGTGTCACGCGCGATCTGAAACGCCTGGTGGCGTATTCGTCGCTGAGCCATCTCGGGTTCGTCGTGCTGGGCACCTTCGCGCTGACCACCCAGGGGGTGACCGGGGGCGTGCTGCAGATGGTGAACCACGGCCTGGTGATCGCCGTGCTGTTCATCGTGATCGGGTGGATCTACGAACGCCGCAAGACGTGGCAGGTCAACGAGCTGCGCGGCTTGCAGCGGGCCGCGCCGGTGATGGCGGCGGTGTTCACGGTGGCCATGATGGCGGCCATCGGGCTGCCCGGGCTCAACGGGTTCGTCGGGGAGTTCCTCGTCCTGGCGGGCACCTTCCTCACCCACCGGTGGTGGGCGGTGGTGGCCACCGGAGGCGTGGTGCTGGCCGCGCTGTATCTCCTGTGGGCCTATCAGCAGGCCTTCCACCACGAGCCCGACGCCGCCGATGCCGAGGTGCGCGACCTGTCGTGGCGCGAGGTGGCGGTGGTGGCCCCGCTCATCGCCTTGATCGTGGTCCTCGGCGTGTACCCCAAGCCCGTGCTCGACCGCATCACCCCGTCGGTGACCAGCCTGGTGCAGCACGTGGAGACGGCCACCGGCACCCATCAGCCCGCCGTGGCGACCCAGGGCCCGCTTCCCGTGCGCGTGAGCGGCTCGGCCGGCTCGGGGAGGGTGCCGTGACGGCGCCGATGGGGATCGTGGCCCTGGCGGCTCCCAAGATCGACTACCTGTCGATCCTGCCCGTCCTCGTGATGCTGGGCGGGGCCATCGCCATCCTGGCGGCGTCGTCGGTGCTGCGGCGGCGCATGGACCCCACGGTGGCGAGCGCCCTGACGGTGATGACGACGTTGGCGGCGCTGTCGCTGTCGCTGGTGCAGTGGTTCGACGTGGCCAACCACGGGGCCCACGTGTCGATCGACTCCGCCGTGGTGGAGGACGGGTTCAGCTCCCTGGTGGCCGTGCTGGTGTCGTGCGCGGCGTTGCTGTCCGCCCTGGTGGTCGACGGGTGGATGCGCCGGGAGCACGCCACGGGCCCGGAGTTCCAGGCGCTCATGCTGCTGTCGTCGTCGGGGGCGATGATCATGGCGGAGGCCAACGACCTCATCGTGATCTTCCTGGGCCTCGAGATCCTGTCCATCGCCTTGTACGTGCTGGCCGCCATGAACGCCCGGCGGGCCGAGTCCGGTGAGGCGGCGCTCAAGTACTTCGTGCTGGGGGCGTTCTCCTCGGCGGTGTTCCTGTACGGGATCGCCCTGGTGTACGGGGCCACGGGGTCCACCAACCTCCCCCAGATCGCCGACTACCTGGCCCGCAACCTCCTGCTGCACAACGGCCTGCTGTTGGCGGGCATGGCGCTGCTGCTGGTGGGCTTCGGGTTCAAGATCGCCGCGGTGCCCTTCCACCTGTGGACGCCCGACGTCTACCAGGGATCTCCCACCCCGGCCACGGGCTTCATGGCGGCGGTGGCCAAGGCGGGGGGCTTCGCCGCGCTGCTGCGGGTGTTCGTGTCGTCGTTCTCCACGCTGCGCAGCGACTGGATGCCGGCGGTGTGGGTGCTGGCCGCGCTCACCCTGGTCCTCGGGGCGGTGGTGGCCCTGGCCCAGCGCGACATCAAGCGGATGCTCGCCTACTCCTCGATCAACCACGCCGGCTTCGTGCTCCTCGGCCTGCAGGTGGCCACGGCGCGCGGCGTCGAGGGGTCGCTGTACTACCTGTTCGTGTACACCTTCATGGTGATCGGGAGCTTCGCCGTGGTGACGGTGATCGGCGGGGCCGGGGACACCCGTCACGACCTCGACCACTACCGGGGGCTGGCCTCCCGGCGGCCGTGGTTGGCGGGCTCGCTCGGGTTGCTGCTCATGGCCCAGGCGGGCATCCCCTTCACCACCGGGTTCCTGGCCAAGTTGGAGGTGATCTCGGCGTCGGTGGGCGGCCGGTCGACGGCCCTGGCGGTGATCGCCATGGTGTCGGCCGCCATCGCGGCGTTCTTCTACCTCCGGGTCATCCTGCTCATGTACTCGCCCACCACCGCACCCGCCGCGGGTGCCCCGGCGCTGTCCGGCGCGCCGGACGGCGAGCGCCTCCCCGAGGGCTCGGGCGGCGGCCCCGAGGCCCCGGAGGCGGCGGGGGAGGCGGAGCACTCCACGCTGACGCTGGTGGAGGAGGCCTCGGGGGGCGCCGAGGCCTCGCCGGTGGGCGCCACCACGGCGACGGCGATCGCCCTGTGCGTGGCGGTGACGGTGGTCTTCGGCGTCTGGCCCGCCCCCATCGTGAACTTCGCCCACCACGCCACGCTCCTGTTCCGGTAGTCCTCCCTGCTCAGGGGGCCACTTCGGGGGGCGACGGCGGGGGGCGGGCCGCGCTCAAGGACCCCGGGCGGCCCGCCGATGTCAACTATGTGAACGCGTGGACCCTGCGGGCGTCATGAGACCCCGACCGGAGCTTGGCCTCGACGGCGATCCCGAGCTCGTCTTTCAACCTGCCGTGGACCTCGCCACCGGCCGGCTGTTGGGCTTCGAGGCCCTGCTGCGCTGGAACGACCCCGACCTGGGGCCGATCCCGCCGGGCGTCCTCATCCCCTGGGCCGAGGCCAACGGGCACATGGTGGAGCTCAACGCCTGGGTGCTGTCCGAAGCCTGCGCGGCGGCCGCCAGTTGGCAATCCGACCTCCAGCTCGCCGTGAACTGCTCGGTCTTCCAGCTCCGTCAGCGCGAGGCGGCCTCGGCCGCCGCCGCGGCTCTCGAGGAGTCGGGCCTCAACCCCGATCGGCTCACCATCGAGATCACCGAGACGAGCGTCACCGACGACGGTGCCGCCGCCGACCTGCACGCCATGTCGCGGCTGGGCATCCAGCTGACGGTGGACGACATCGGGTCCGACTGGTCGACCATCGAGAGCATGCAGGAATTCTCCATCAACACCATGAAGATCGACGGGTCGCTCATCGCCGGACTGACCGACGGGGGAGGCGTGAGCCGGGCCATGGTCGAGACGATCGTGCACGTGAGCCACTCGTTGGGCGTGTGCACGGTGGCCGAGAGCGTGGAGACCGCCCAGCAGGTGAAGATCTTGCGCGAGCTCGGTGCCGACGTCGGCCAGGGCTATTTCTTCGCCAAGCCCCTGGCGGTCGAGGACGCCCTCATGCTGACCACGATGGACCCGCTCCCGGTCTTCCCCTTGACCGACCTGGACGAGAACGACGACGCCGAGCGCGGTCCCGGGCCCTTCGAGGTGCGGGCCCAGGCCCGTGCCGATGACGAGTCCGATCGCTCCGATGGCTCGGGGGATTCCGACGGCACGGAGCACGCACAAGAGGATCCCCCCCCCGTCGGGGTCACCACCGCCGCCGAGGTCATCGACGCCCTGGACGCCGCCGCCGAGGAGAGCGCCGCGCCCGAGGAAGCCCCGAGCGAGTTCGCCGTCAACGACGACATCAACATCGAGTCGAACAACCTGTCGCTGGTGTCCAAGCGCGGCCGGTTGCTGGCGTTTCGCAAGGGCCGCTCTTCCTGAGCGCGGCGCCGTCGGCGCCTCGTCGACGGGTGGGCATCACAGCGGGTCTACGGCCCCGACGCCATCGTCGGCGACGTGGTCGGTCCACCGGGCCGAGTCCCAGTACCGGACCTGATGGCGTCGTGCCGGGTCTGCGAACCATCCCGGCGTTCCCGGCTCGGGCCCGACGCTCAGCCGGCGACGGGCGCCGCGGCTGAGCGAGGCCAGCTCCTCGACGAGGTGGTCGACCTCGTCGACGGCCCGATCGCGGAAGCTGGCCCCCGCCCGTTTGCCGGCCACGTCGACGTGGACGGTGGCGAGGTGCAGGGCGCGCTGCACGGGGCCCTGGACCCGGCGGACGCTCTGGGCCTTCTCCAGCGGCACCCAGCACGTGACCTTCTGGACCCGGCCGGTGACCGCCACGGCCATGGTCCGGTCGTGGCCCGCCGCCAGGAAGTGGTAGCTGAGCGGCGCCTTGAGCCGGGCACCCCGGGGGGCACCCGCCACCGCGGGCTCGACGGCGCCGATGACGACCCGCCGCAGGGTGGTGGCCGACTCCCTGGGCCCCACCGGGAGCAGGGCCTTGGTGACGCGCCCCCGGCCGCCACCGCCGGAGCGGTCGTGGCCCGGGACGCCGGCGAGGTCCACCTCGAGCCGGCACCAGCCGAAGGCCCGCCACAACAGGGGCTCGATCTGGCGCACCGCCTGGACGCGCCGCACGGGGATGGTCTCGGCCACCGTGCTGAGCAGGCCCCGCCGGACGCGGATGCCGTCGGGGGCCATGGCCACGGTGAAGCCGTACTGCTCGTTGCACCGGCGCCAGATGCCCTGGCCGAAGCCGATCAGATAGACGAACAGCGATCCGGCCACCGCCGCGGCGGCGGTGGTCGACACCGCCGACAGCACCGCCAGCGCGACCACGAAGACCAGGGCGCCCATGGTGGTGGCCGACAGCAGCACCGATCCCAACAGCCGGCCGGTGGGGACCACTTCCACGGGGTGCTCGTCGGGGGCCGGCACCGATTGGTCGAGCCCGTGGTGGGTGGCGAGCAGCCGGGCCCGCAGGTCGGTGGCGGCCGGCTCGGCGAGGTAGGAGAGGTGGTGCGCCGACTTGGCACCGGCCACGCGGATGCGGAGCTCGGCGAGCCCCAGGACTCGGGCGCCGAAGGGCTGGACGACGTCCACGGCCTGGATGCGGGCCACGGGGAGCTGCTGGGAGTCGCGCCGGACCAGGCCCGTTTCGATCCGGAGGGTGGCGCCGTCGAAGGCCCACCGGGTGACCAGCCAGTGGATGACCCCGACGACCACCCCCAACCCGGCCAGGGCGATCCAGATGAGGTCCTGCGGGCCCCCGGCGTGCCCGCCCCGAACCGAGGACAACGCCCCCAGCACGACGAGGGGCACGAGCCCGCGTCCCAGGCGCACGACGGGGGATAGCGGGTGCAGATGGTGCCAGCCGGCGTCGGCGTCCCCGGCGGTCACAGACCGGCGGCTTTGGCCTCGCCCAGGGCGGCCAGGCGGTCCCGCAGACGGGCGGCCTCGTCGGGGTCGAGCCCGGGGATGCGGGCGTCGCTGCCGGCCGCGGCGGTGTGCAGCTTGATGGTGGCCAGGCCGAAGAGCCGCTCGACGGGCCCGGCGGTGATCTCGACGAATTGCATCCGGCCGTAGGGGACCACCGACAACCGCTGCACCATGACGCCCCGCCGGACCTCGAGGTCCTCGTCGCGCTCGAAGTACCCCCAGGCGCGGAAGCGGTTGCGGACGAACCACCACACCGCCGCACTGCCCAGAGCGACGGCGCCCACGGCGGCCGCGGCGGCCACCGGGCTGCCCACCCACCCCAGCGCCACCCCGGCGCCGGCGGCTAACAGCGCGCCCACCACGGCGATCTCGGTGCGGCGCATGGTGAGCAGCGTCGGCGACAGCGCCGTCCACTGCGGGGGAGGCGCGCCGTCCATGGACGTCACCTTATGTCCGTGCCCTGCCGGTCAGAGGCCCAGGTCGATGCCGTAGCGCACGTCGGTGGCGACGAAGGCTCCCCAGTCGTGGAGCTTGCTGGCGCCGTCGGGTGCCCACCCTCGGCGCTCGTAGAACTTCCGGGCCCGGGCGTTGGTGTCGAGGACCCAGAGCGTGGCGCTGTGGTACGACGCGGCGCGCAACGCCACCAGGGCGGCGCTCATGAGCAGGTCGCCGCCGCCCGACCCGAAGGCGCTGGGGTCGAGGTAGATGGTGAGGAGCTCGCCGACCGACGACGGGTCGGCGTCGTCGTCACGCGTCGGGCTGATGGAGACGAACCCCTTGATGGGGCCTTCTTCGTCCTCGCCGTCGTCACCGCCCGGGCCCAGCAGCACGACGGTGCCGGTGCGGGGCCAGGCCGTGGCGGCCAGGGTGTGCTCCCACATCCCCACCCGGTCCTCGGGACGAAGGGCGTCGAGGTACGACTGGGGGATGAGGCCGGGATAGGCGCCCCGCCAGGACCGCACGTGCACGGTGGCGATGGACAGGGCGTCAGCCGGGGTGGCGCGCCGCATCCGCACGCTCCATGTCTAGTCAGTGGGCGACGGTCCCTCAGGCCCGTTCGGAGGTGTGGGGCGCCGCCGCGGCGGCCTCGGTCTCGTCGGCGGCCCCGGTCTCGTCGTCGGCCCCGGTGTCGGCGGGGGGCGGGGCCGGCAACGGGAGCAGCGTCGCCCCGCTGTCGGCGGCGGTGTCGAAGGGGTCGCTGCCGGCGTGGGCGCGCCGCTCGGACGCCGCGATCATGCGGCCGATGACGGGAACCTCGGAGAGCGACTCGGCCCGCAAGAGGGCGAGAACGACGGGGACGAGATGTTCGACGGCGTCGTAGACGACATAGCGCGGCAGCCACTCGGGCCCGTACTTGGCGTTGAAGCGCCACAGGGTCTCGATTTGCAGGAAGGTCGACATCTTCTTGATCGCCCATCGCTCCACGCGTTGGGTGGGGCCGTCGCCACCCACACCCTCGAGGACCGAGCGCAACGCCGCGAAGTTGAGGCTGATGCCCTGGCATCCGAGGTTGCGGAGGTGCTCGATGGTGGACACCAGCGCGAAGTCGATGAGGCCGTTGGGGTGCTCCCCGTGGTCGCGTCGCATGAGGTCGAGCGAGTAGCCGCCTATGCCCTTGGCCGGGACGAACTGGCACATGGCCGCCGGGCTCCCGTCGGGGCCCGTCACCATGCACAGGATGAGGCCCTCGTCGCGGGGATCGAAGATGCGGCCGAGCACCATGGAGAATCCCCGCTCGAATTCGCCGCGCCGGCCCTGGGACATGAGCCCGGCCAGCTGCGAGGCGGTCCCGGGGTCGAGGCGGGCGGGGTCGTGGAACGACACCGAGTACCCGTACTTGGCGATGCGGTTGTAGGCCTGGCGCAGACCCTTCATGTGCCCGCCGGCCAGCGAGAACTCCTGCACGTCGACCACGGCCTCGTCGCCGATGTAGATGTCGTGCATGCCGGTGGTGCGGTAGATGGGCAGCCAGTGCTCGCCGGCGCCCATCACGGTGACGACCCAGCCCCGGTCGTCGGCAAAGCGCCGGAAGGCCGCCCATACCTGCTCCTGTTCGGCGAGGGGCCCGATGGGATCGGGTGAGACGAGGCAGATGCCGCTGTAGATGGCGTAGGCCACCAGCGAGTCGCGGTGGAAGAACCACTGCTTGTCGCTGCGCAGGGCGAAGTAGTCCAGGGTGCCTTGGCCGTGGCGCCGGACGATGTCCCGAGCACGCGCTTCGGCCGCCCGCCCCCCCGAGCGGCGACGGTCCACGAGCGGGCGCGTGGCCAACAACACCGCCACCGCGGCCAGGGTCACGCCGATGGCCAGGAGGCTGGGGGCGAGGAAGTCGTCGAGCCGGTCGGGCAGGGGCACGCCCCGAAGCCCGACGAGCCGTTCGAGGACCGCCTGACCGGCCCGCCACAACGGCACGCGCCGGCTGTCGTGGTCGAAGTGCAGCGTCAGCTCGACCACGCCGCTGGTGATGACGGTGATGCCGACGGTGCCGGCCACGAGCGCGATGAGCGCCGAGCGCAACGCGGGTCGGTCCGAGGCGGCGGGGAACTCCTTGCGGTTCATGACCAGGAACCCCAGGATGCCGAGAGACAACAGCGACTCACCCACCTCGCCCCCCCGGGCGAGGTGCAGCACCACGCTGATGGCCAGGGCCCACACGGCGATGACGAAGGCGCGGCGTTGGCCCCGTCGGACCCCCCGGGCGAGGGCCAGCAACCCGATGCCCACCAGGGCCACCAGGGCACCGGCGGTCTGGCTGGCGACGAAGGGAAGCAGTTCCAGGACCAGGTGCAGGCGTCCCCGCAGGGGTTGGGTGACCGCCGTGAGCACGTCGATGACCCCCGCCGCGGCGATGGCCGCCGCCGCCCATCTCCGGACACGGCGCGACCGGTTGCGCACCGCGCTGAGGTCGGGTGCCGGGGGCCACGACGCGCCGTGGGGGTAGGCCGCCACCACCTGGGGGTGGGTGTCGTGCACCTTGCGGTCCCGGGCCGCCCGGCGCTCGAGGAAGGTGGCCCCGGGGAGCTCCGACCTGGTGAGCAGGAGGCGGGCGTGCAGCTCGGCGCCGGTCTCGAGCTCGACCCAGGCCAGTTGCTGGCAGGCCAGGAAGACCGGGAGCAGGCCCATCCGGCCGTGGTGCTCCTCGACCACCTCGCCCGCCGCCCCTGGGCAGGCCAGGAAGCCGGGACCGAGATGGGTCAACTCGGACTGCAGCGTGGCCCCGCTGACGAGCCCGGCGTACCCGTGATCGCACAGGGCTCGCGCCGAGTCGCGCAGGTCGTCGTTGGCGGTGGCGCCGCCCCCGCCCAGCGAGTCGTCGAAAAGCCCGTCGAGGTCGCCTCCCCCGAGGGTGCGCCACGCCTTGCGGGCCACGAACCCCAGCACCACCGCCAGGATGACGATCTCGGCCAGGCACACCCCGGCGGCGAACAGGAAGCGCTCGCCCCAGGGAGCCATGTGGGCGCGCTGGATGGCGCGCGACGGGGCGGGGTGCCCGAAGACGAGATGGTCGAGGCCCGAGGAGACGAACGGGAACCGCAGGGCCACGGCGATGGCGAAGGGGACCAGCAGCCACCAGGCGAAGCGGGCGAAGCGCCGGTACAGCAGGC
>Ga0209415_10020253_pt1 | contig 10352 bp, 7 predicted proteins | sample PeaSoiSIISIP2007_FD_187696 | JGI IMG/M metagenome (GOLD analysis project Ga0209415, IMG submission 187696) | Peat soil microbial communities from Weissenstadt, Germany - SII-SIP-2007 (SPAdes) (version 2) | ecosystem: Environmental > Terrestrial > Soil > Wetlands > Peat | place: Germany...
GGTCACCCCGCGCCGGAGCGCACCTGGCCGCCGGTCACCCCGCGCCGGAGCGCACCTGGCCGCCGGTCACCCCGCGCGGGATCGCGGCGTCGCCGTCGTTGTCGTGCCAGGCTGCCTCGCGCCTGACCGCCGCCGACCCGGGCCGGCGCGCGGCATCGCCCCGCCGGCGGGTTCGGCTGACAGGCCGCTCGCGGCAGATTCTGGGCGCGTCACGCTCGCTGCGGGCGGCGCACCGCGGTGAGCCGGGACCAGGACATCTCCGTGCCCAGGACGTGGTGAGCTGGCCCAAGCGGCGGGTCAGCAGATCACCCGGGTCCTGTTTCTGCCACGTTATAGTCAAAGTCGACAGGCCGGGACGCCGGCCGGCGCAGGAGGGTCGGAGATGCTCGGACACAAGTGGGAGAAGGTCACGGCGAGAGTCGTCGGGATGCAGGGCGGCGGAGCCCTGCCAGCACCAGGATCGGGCCCGAGCATGGGAATGCAGGAACTGCGCGACTACCTGGTCGAGGTCCGCAAGCCGAATGGTGAGATGCTGCGGACGACGGTCAGCGAGACCAGCAGGTTCATGCACGCGCTCGGGTCCCCGATGGCCATCGAGATCAACTTCAAGACCGGCGAGGCCAAGATCGACGTGCACGGCATGTCGAAGCTGGCCCAGGAGATGCTGCGGTACCAGCCGAGCGCGGCCGCGGGCATGCCCGACGGGGGGGTCGGCGGCCTGACCGGTGGCATCGCCGGCCTGGTGAGCGCGATCGGCGCCGCGAGCACGGTGTCCCAGTCGGTGCACGTGATCGGCCCTAACGGCCAGGAAATTCCGGCGAGCGCGCTCGGCGGCGAGGACATCAGCGGGCTCGTGCACGCGATGATGTCCGGCGACCCGGCAGCCAAGCAGGCGGCTGTGGAGCGGATCCGCCAGATCAAGGAGCAGCTCAGCCAGCGAGCCGCCACGGACGCCGGGTATCCGGCACCCGGCAGCGCGTTCGACCCGATCGGCGCCGCGGAGACGTTCAGCGGCCCGGTCACCGGGGCCCCGCCCGGCCAGTCCTTCGCGCCAGGCTCGTTCTCTCCGACCGGCCCTCATGGCCAGTACAGCCCGGCGAGCCCGCCCGCGTCGTTCGGGGCGCCGATGGCATTCGACCCCCTTGGCGCGGGCACCGGCCAGGGCACCCCCGAGCAGCGAATCGCGACGCTGCAGCAACTGCTCGACAAGGGCATCCTGACCGAGTCCGAGTTTCAGGCAAAGCGTCAGCAGATCATCAGCGAGATCTGACCCGTCCCTGCCCGCGCCCCGCACACGACCCCGCCCGGGGCCCGGCCAGATGCCGATGCGCTACCCAGCGCTCGCGGCGCGAGGACCTGCTGCCCGGACCTCAAGCCGGTCAAGCAGGTCCTGGGTAGCGCGGGCGACCGCGTCGACGGCGGTATCAAAGGCCTCGGTGTTGTGGGCGGCGGGCTTGCGGAACCCGCTGATCTTGCGCACGTACTGGAGCGCGGCGGCCCGTACGTCGGCGTCGGTGACCTGCTCGGCGTAGGGCTCGCGCAGGGTCTTGATGCTGCGGCACATGCCACCGAACTTACTGTGCCTTCGCAGCGCCGCGAACGACGACCCACAGACGGGACGCCTTGCGAAACTCAGATTCAGCACCAACGGCGCCGCGATCTAACTCGTCGTAACCCGCCCAGACCGCTTGAGCGGCACCGCCGACGGCCACACTCGACTTAGCACGGATTTGCGTCGCTCATACCATCATAAAACGGGTGTTAACATGGCTGAAATCCGTGCTAAGTCCCCTTGGAGATCGCACGGACCCGATTACGCGCCCGTTATGCCCTAATTCCACTGTGACCCAGAGTGATGAAATCGTCGGCTACGGGGTGCGCCAGAGCGCGTGCACCAGCCGTCGGCGGGAACTGGCACGATGGATGGGCCATGACGCTTTCCGATCAGCTGCCGCCGTCCGCCGACCCCGATTCGCTCTACGCCGCGTTCACCGCCTGGGCCGCCAGCCAGGGGCTGACCCTGTACCCGCATCAGGATGAGGCGCTGATCGAGCTCGTGTCGGGCGCCAACGTGATTCTCTCGACGCCGACAGGTTCAGGTAAGAGCCTGGTGGCAACCGGCGCCCACTTCGCCGCGCTCGCCACCGGCATCCGCAGCTTCTACACAGCGCCGATCAAGGCGCTGGTCTCGGAGAAGTTCTTCGCGCTCTGCGAGATCTTCACACCGGCCAGCGTCGGGATGATGACCGGCGACGGCAGCGTCAACGCAGGCGCCCCGATCATCTGCTGCACAGCCGAGGTGCTGGCCAACATCGCGCTGCGGGACGGCGCGGCCGCCGACGTCGGCATGGTGATCATGGACGAGTTCCACTACTACGCCGACCCGGACCGGGGCTGGGCCTGGCAGGTGCCGCTGATAGAGCTGCCGCACGCGCAGTTCCTGCTGATGTCGGCCACCCTCGGCGACGTCACCAGGTTCGAGACCGACCTGACCAGGCGGACCGGCCGACCCACGGCCGTGGTGCGCTCGGCCGAGCGCCCGGTGCCGCTGCTCTTCCGCTACAGCGCCGAGCCGCTGCACGAGACGATCGCCGAGCTGCTCGCCACCAGGCAGGCGCCGATCTACGTGGTGCACTTTACCCAGGCGGCGGCGATCGAGCAGGCTCAGGCGCTGATGAGCGTCAACGTCTGCAGCCGGGAGGAGAAGGACGCGATCGCCGAGCTGATCGGCCGGTTCAGGTTCTCGGCCGGATTCGGGAAGACGCTGTCGCGGCTGGTCAGGCACGGCATCGGGGTGCATCACGCCGGGATGCTGCCCCGGTACCGCAGGCTGGTCGAGACGCTGGCCCAGGCCGGCCTGCTCAAGGTGATCTGCGGCACCGACACCCTCGGCGTCGGCATCAACGTGCCGATCCGCACGGTCCTGTTCACCGCGCTGTCCAAGTACGACGGCAGCACCACCCGGCTGCTCCAGGCGCGGGAGTTCCACCAGATCGCCGGCCGGGCCGGGCGGGCCGGCTTCGACGACACCGGGGCGGTCGTCGTGCAGGCACCCGAGCACGCCATCGCGAACGAGCGGGCGCTGGCCAAGGCCGGTGACGACCCGAAGAAGCGGCGCAGGGTGGTGCGCAAGAAGCCGCCGCCCGGCATGGTCTCCTGGGGGAGGCCGACCTTCGAGCGGCTGGTGGCCGCCGAGCCCGAGCCGCTGAAGTCCAGCTTCGCGGTCAGCCACGCCATGCTGCTGAACGTGATCAGCCGGCCGGGCGACGCCTTCGCTTCGATGCGGCACCTGCTCACCGACAACCACGAGGACCGGCCCGCCCAGCGCAGGCACATCCACCGCGCGATCGAGATCTACCGTGCACTGCTGGCCGGCGGCGTGGTGGAACGGCTCGCCGAGCCGGACGAGCAGGGACGGCTGGTCCGGCTCACCGTCGACCTGCAGGACGACTTCGCGCTGAATCAGCCGCTCTCCCCGCTCGCACTGGCCGCCATCGAGCTGCTCGACGTGACCGCGCCCGATTACCCGCTCGACGTGCTGTCGGTGATCGAGGCCACCCTCGACAACCCGCGTCCAGTGCTCGCAGCCCAGCTGTTCAGGGCCCGGGGCGAGGCGGTCGCGCAGATGAAGGCCGACGGCATGGACTACGAGACCAGGATGGACCTGCTCGACTCGGTCAGCTACCCCAAGCCGCTGGCCGACCTGCTCGACGCTGCCTACGGAATCTACTCACGCGGGCATCCGTGGGTCGCCGACTACGAGCTGGCGCCCAAGTCCGTCGCGCGGGACATGTACGAGCGGGCGATGACCTTCACCGAGTACATCAGCTGGTGCGGGCTGGCCAGGTCAGAGGGACTGCTGCTGCGCTATCTCGCCGACGCCTACAAGGCGTTGCGCCAGACCGTGCCGGCCGAGGCCAGGACCGAGGAGCTCGCCGACCTGACCGAGTGGCTCGGCGAGATGGTCCGCCAGGTCGACTCGAGCCTGCTTGACGAGTGGGAGCGGCTGGCCAACCCGGACGCCGCGGCGGCCGGGCAGCTCGACGAGCGGCCGCCCGCGGTCACCGGCAACGTGCGCGCCTTCCGGGTGCTCGTCCGCAACGCGCTCTTCCGGCGCGTCGAGCTCGCGGCGCTACGGCGCTACGACGAGCTTGGCGAGCTCGACGCGGACAGCGGCTGGGACGCCGACGCCTGGGCTGCCGCGCTCGGCGCGTACTACAGCGAGCACTCCGACATCGGCACCGGCCAGGACGCGCGCGGCCCGGCGATGCTGATCATCGACATCGGAAAAGACCTCTGGCACGTCAGGCAGATCTTCGATGACCCGGCCGGCGACCACGACTGGGGGTTCAGCGCCGAGGTCGACCTGGACGCCTCCGACGAGGCGGGCGAGGCGGTCATCCGGGTGACCGACGTCGGCAGCCTGTGATCCTCGGCCCGGCACCGTCCGGGCGCCGACCGCACGGTCGCGCGGGGCAGGCGGCCGGCCGGTCACCGACGTGCGGGGCAGGCGGTCACCCGCCTCGGTCCAGCGAGCACCCAGCCCCGGCCAGCGAGCACCCAGCCCGGACCGCGGCGAGCACCCAGCCCCGGCCAGCGAGCACCCGCCTCGGTCCGGCGAGCGCCCAGCCCCGGCCGCCAGGCACCCGGCCCGGTTCAGCGAGCACCCAGCCCCGGCCGCCAGGCACCCGGCCTGCGCCAGCGGGCGCTCAGGGCTGGCGGCGGGTAGCCCCGCGTGCGCCGGGCGGGCGCGGAGGGCAGGATGAGGGTTGCCGCCGGCAGGTGACGCTGACGGTGTTATGCCACGAAGGCATTCGCCTGATCGGCGGGAACGATTCGCACACCCAGCGGTAGCAGCGAGATCGGGATCATCTTGAAGTTGGCCAGGCCGAGCGGGATCCCGATGATCGTGATGCACAGGGCGACACCGGCCACCAGGTGGCCGACCGCCAGCCACCAGCCGAACACGATGATCCAGATGATGTTGCCGATCAGCGAGGCGACCCCGGCGTCCTCGCGAGGCGCGATGGTCCGGCCGAATGGCCAGAGCACGTAGCCAGCGATCCTGAAGGCCGCGATGCCGAACGGGATCGTGATGATCAGTACGAAGGCGACCAGGCCGGCCAGCACGTACGCGATCGCCATCCAGAAGCCGCAGAGCACAAGCCATATCACGTTGAGAATTCCCCGCACGGCAGTCAGCCCCCTTCCGCCCCCCTCTGGTGCTACCCCGCGCACAATCTGACAACCCCGGCTGACTACTTACGCTCAGCCGGGGCAGACTTACTACCGGCCGGCCCGCCGCGCGGGCCGACCGTGGGGCCTGATTCCTGCGGACCCGGCCTGCCGGAAGCCCATGATGCCCTAATCTCGGTAAATCACATTCAACAGCGCACAATCTGATCCGAGCGGTTCGCTGCGGGCACTCAGGCCAGCCGAGATGGCGGGTGGCCGGACAAGGGAGTGGCAGGGCTATGCGTCGTAGGTATGCGTGGGCAAGTCGTACCGGTGCGGTCGCACTGACCGGTGCGCTCGCCGTCACCGGCGCGATCGCCGCTGGCCACGCTCTGACCACCACGCCTCGCGCGCACAGCAGCGGAATCACGATCGACGGCGCCAGGGTCGGGCCCGCGTTCCAGGGAGTCGGCGCCATCAGCGGAGGCGGGGGGAACAGCCGCCTGCTGATCGACTACCGCCCAGTGCAGCGCCAGCGGATCCTCGACTACCTGTTCAAGCCCGGTTACGGCGCCAGCCTGCAGATACTGAAGCTGGAGATCGGCGGCGACGCGTACGCGACCGACGGCGCCGAGCCGTCGTTCGAGCACGTTCAGGGCCAGAAGAACTGTAGCGCGGGATACGAGCTGTGGATCGCCCAGCAGGCCCGGGCGCTCAACCCGGCGATCCAGCTGGCCGCGCTCCAGTGGAACGCGCCGCGCTGGGTGGGCGGTCCGGGCGGCAACCCGTGGAGCCTGACCGACATCGGCTACGTCATCGACTGGCTCAAGTGCGCGAAGAGCCACTTCGGACTCAGCTTCAACTACGTCGGCGGCTGGAACGAGCACCTGCCGCACGGCATCACGGCGCAGGTCATGGGCTGGTTCATCCGGCTGCGGGCGGCGCTGGACAGGAACGGTTTCGGCCAGGTGCGGATCATCGGCGTCGACTCGTTCGCCCACCTGCACAGTGGCAAGGACGTGTCCAACTTCCTCGCCGGGCACCCTCAGTTCCGCGCGGCCATCGGCGTGCTCGGCTACCACAACCTGTGCAAGTACCCGGCTACCGGCAACAACTGCGAGGTAACGCACGCCGCCAGGGTCTCCGGCAAGCCGATCTGGGAGTCTGAGATCGGCGCCCTGCGGCAGGGAACCGGCATCGGCGCGATGACCAGGTCGATCGAGAACGCCTACATCGAGGTGCGGGCGACCGGGCTGATCGAATGGCCGCTGATGGGCTCGATGCCGGCGAATCTGCCCGAGGAGGACCGCGGGCTGGTCTTCGCCGACCAGCCATGGAGCGGCCAGTTCCACGTCAACCCGATGACCTGGGTCCTCGCCCAGACGACGCAGTTCACGCAGTCAGGCTGGCGGCACGTGCTCGGCGCGGCCGGGCACCTGGGCGGCACGAACTCCGGGTCCTACGCCACCTACGAGTCACCAGGCCACACCGACTGGACCATGGTCGTGCAGACCTCGCAGGCGCAGGGCGCCCAGACCATCTCGGTCAGCGTCGACCCCGGCCTGCCGCGCTCGGCAGTGCACGTCTGGAGCACGAACATCAAGTCGACCAGCCGGCGTACCTGGTTCGTGCACCGCGGCGACGTCCATCCGGCCGGCGGCAGGTTCAGGTACGTGCTCGATCCCGGGTACATCTACACGTTCACGACCGTGGTCCGGCCGGGCAAGGGCGATGCGGTCTCGCCGAAGTCCAGGCCGATGCCGCTCCCCTACCAGGCCACCCCGGACGCATCGAACGAGCCCATGTACCTCGGAGCGGAGGACGGCGCCTTCGAGTACCTCGCGGACGGCAAGACGTTCGAGCAGACGGCTGCCGGACCGCCGATCTTCTGGCAGAACCCGGTCAGCTCGCGCTTCCCCTACGCCGTCATCGGCGATACCGGCTGGCGTAACTACGCCGTCTCCGCCAGGATCAGCTTCACCGCCCGGGGCCAGAGCGCAGGCCTCATCACCAGGTTCGACCACCCGAAGGCGAACGGTGTGGCGCAGCAGTTCGACGGATACCAGTTCACCGTCTCGAGCACTGGCGCGTGGAAGCTGCTCAAGGACGAGCCGAGGAAGCCGGCGAGAACCATGAAGACGGGCAGGCTCGCGAAGGCGGCCGGCCTGAACAAATGGACGACCTTGAAGTTCTCCGTACAGGGCAGCCAGCTTGTGTGCTCGATCAACGGAGCGGTCGTCGTGTCTCTGCGGGACGCGACCTATGCCGTCGGCGACGCCGGAGTCAGCACGGGCGGCTGGTATCCGGTCAGGTTCCAGGATCTGACGATCACCAGGAAGTAAGGGGAGCGGCGCCGCCGGGCGGTCCTCGTGCTCGGCGACCCGTCCCGTGGACGACCGGCCGCGAACGGGCTCATTCGGTGAATCGCGTCCAGAGCGGCCTGGCAGTTAGCTGGATCGGCCTTCGGCGTGCTAGCTCACGCCGAGCATGCCCTCGATGCCGACCGTCAGACCAGGGGGCAGGGCGCCGATGCCGCGGATCGCCAGCAGCACCCCCGGCATGAACGAGACCCGGTCCAGCGAGTCGTGCCTGATCGTCAGCGTCTCCCCTGGCCCGCCCAGCAGGACTTCCTGGTGCGCCACCAGGCCGGCCAGCCGGACCGAATGGACCCGCACTCCGCCAAGCTCCGCGCCGCGCGCGCCAGCGACCTCGGTCACGGTCGCATCGGGGCTCGGGCCGAGTCCGGCCGCGGCCCGGGCACCGGCGATCATGGCGGCCGTCCGCGTCGCCGTGCCAGACGGGGCGTCGGCCTTGCCCGCGTGATGCAGCTCGATGATCTCAGCCGACGCGAAGAACCGAGCGGCCTGCTCGGCGAACCGCATCATCAGCACCGCGCCCACGGAGAAGTTGGGAACCACGAGGACCCGGGCGCCTGAGCCGGCCGGAGACTCGCCCGTAGCTGGCCCCGCACCGGCCTGGCTCAGCCAGCCGGCCACCTCCGCCAGCCGGGCCTGGTCGAACCCCGAGGTGCCGACCACGACGTTCAGCCCGCGCTCGGTACACTCCAGGAGGTTCTTCATGACGGCGGCCGGGTCGGTGAAGTCCACGACGACATCGCACCCGGCGAGCGCGTCCAGCGTGTCGTCGATGTCGAGCGCCGCGGTCAGCTGGAGATCATCGGCCGCACCGACGGTCCGGCAGACCTCGGAGCCCATCCGCCCCCTGGCGCCAAGCACCCCAACCTTGATCATCGAGTCCCCGATCTGGTCAGCTGCCCAGGACCGCGGCGAACGAGTCGGCGTCGTCATAGGGCCCGACGACGGCCAGCGCCTTCGGCCGGGCCAGGATCGCCCCGGCGACGTCTCGCACCTCATCGAGCGTGACCGCGTCGATCGAGGCCAGGACCTCGTCGAGGTGTTCCAGCCGGGGATAGACAAGCTCTGACTTGCCCAGCCTGCTCATCCGGGACGACGGGTCCTCCAGCCCGAGCACGATGGAGCCGCGCAGCTGGCCCTTGCCTCGCTCGAGCTCCTCGCCGGTCAGGCCGCCGGAGCAGACCTTGGCGATCTCCTCGACACAGATGGCGATCACCTCGTCGGCCTTGGCCGGCAGGCAGCCAGCGTAGATGCCCCACAGCCCGCAGTCCGCGTGCTGCGAGCTGAAGCTGTAGACCGAGTAAGCCAGGCCGCGCTTCTCCCTGATCTCCTGGAACAGCCTGGATGACATCCCGCCGCCCAGCGCCGCGTTCAGCACGCCGAGCGCGAATCGCCGGTCGTCGGTCCTGGCCAGCCCGGCGCAGCCGAGCACCAGGTTGGCCTGCTCGATCGGCCGGGAGACCAGCCGCACGCCGACGCCAGCAGCCGCCTCGGGCCCGGCGAACCCGGGCAGCCTGGGCGGCGCCGGCTCGGCCCCGCTGGTCAGCACGGCGGCGAAACACTGCGCTGTCAGCTCGACTACCTGCTCGTGCTCGACCCGCCCGGCAGCCGCGACGACCAGATGATCGGGCGTATACATGTCGGTGTAATGCTCGGCGATCTGCTCGCGGCCGATCGCGTTGACCGAGTCCACGGTGCCGAGAATCGGCCGCCCGAGCGGCGTGTCGCCGAAGAGATGCTCGCAGAACGCCTCGTGCGCGGTATCAGAGGGATCGTCGTCGTTCATGGCGATCTCTTCGAGTATCACCGTGCGCTCGGCCTCGATCTCCGCGGGATCGAGCAGCGAGGAGGTCAGCATGTCCGAGAGCACGTCGATCGCCAGCGGCAGATCGGCGTCGAGCACCCGCGCGTAATAGCAGGTGTACTCCTTCGCGGTGAACGCGTTCAGCTCACCGCCGACCGCGTCGATCGCCGCCGAGATGTCCAGCGCCGACCGGCGCCCGGTCCCCTTGAACAGCAGATGCTCAAGGTAATGCGTCGCGCCCGCGTGATCGAGGTCCTCGTCGCGCGATCCGACACCGGCCCAGATCCCGAACGACGCGGACCGGACGGCGGGCAGTGACTCGGTAATGACCCGCAGGCCACCGGGCAGCACGGTGCGGTAGACGACGCTGTCGCCGTCCGCCAGCCGCTCGGTGGCCGCGGGTCCGGTTCCGCCATCCGTCATGAGTTGCCGGACTCACGCTCGCGGTACCTGGTGCGGAGGTGGTCGCCGCCCCTGCCGCGGTCACCGCGGTCACCGCCCCGGCCGCGGTCGCGGTCGCCGCGCCCGCCACGATCGCCGCCGCGGTCGCCTGACCTGCTGTCGTCCCGGCCGCCGCCGAGGTCCTCGCCGGCCGCCTCGCGCTCGACGACCTCGACCGGCACGAGCGACAGCTTCCCGCGGTCGTCCACTTCGCGGATCTCCACCTGGATCTTGTCGCCGACCTTGATCACGTCATCGACGTTCTCGATCCGCATGCCGCCGTGCAGCTTGCGGATCTGGGTGATGTGCAGCAGGCCGTCCTTGCCGGGCAGCAGCGACACGAACGCGCCGAAGGCGGTCGTCTTCACGACCGTGCCGAGGAACCGCTCGCCGACCTCGGGCACGTGCGGGTTCGCGATCGCGTTGATCGCGGCCCTGGCCGCCTCGGCCGACGTTCCGTCGGTGGCGCCGATGTAGATCGTGCCGTCGTCCTCGATCGTGATCTCGGCGCCGGTGTCGTCCTGGATCGAGTTGATCATCTTGCCCTTCGGGCCGAT
>Ga0209415_10020254_pt1 | contig 10352 bp, 13 predicted proteins | sample PeaSoiSIISIP2007_FD_187696 | JGI IMG/M metagenome (GOLD analysis project Ga0209415, IMG submission 187696) | Peat soil microbial communities from Weissenstadt, Germany - SII-SIP-2007 (SPAdes) (version 2) | ecosystem: Environmental > Terrestrial > Soil > Wetlands > Peat | place: Germany...
CGACGGCGCGATCCGCTCGCTCGATCTGCGCCAGATCCGAACCTCCGACGAGGACTTCGGCCTGCTCGCCTACGACCCGGCGTTCATGAACACGGCCTCGTGCCGCAGCGCGATCACCTTCCTGGACGGCGACGCCGGCGTGCTCGAGTACCGCGGCTACCCGATCGAGCAGCTCGCCGAGAACTCGACCTACCTCGAGGTCGCCTACCTGCTCGTGCACGGCGAGCTGCCGACCGCGGCCGAGCTGGCGGACTGGACGCACCTGATCACGATCCACACCTTCGTGCACGAGAACGTCAAGAGCTTCATCCAGGGCTTCCGCCACGACGCCCACCCGATGGGCATGCTGCTCGGCGCGGTCGGCGCGCTCTCGACCTTCTATCCCGATGCGAACCAGATCCACGACCCGGCCAACCGGGCGATCCAGACCATCCGCCTGATCGCCAAGATGCCGACGCTCGCGGCCTTCTCCTACCGCCACAACATGGGGATGCCCTACGTCTACCCCGACAACGAGCTGAGCTACGCCGGCAACCTGCTCGGGATGCTCTACAAGATGACCGAGCTTAAGTACCAGCCGGACCCGCGGATCGAGCGCGCGCTGGACGTGCTGTTCATCCTGCACGCCGATCACGAGCAGAACTGCTCAACCAGCGCGGTACGCGCGATCGGCTCCTCGCTGGTCGACCCCTACTCGGCGGTCGCCGGCGGCATCGCCGCACTCTACGGCCCGTCGCACGGCGGCGCCAACGAGGAGGTCGTGCGGATGCTGCACCGCGTCGCGACGAAGGAGAACATCCCGGACTTCATCGCCGGCGTGAAGGCCGGCAACGAGCGCCTGATGGGCTTCGGCCACCGCGTCTACAAGAATTACGACCCGCGCGCGCGCATCATCAAGCGGGCCGCCGAGGACGTCTTCGAGGTGACCGGCGCCAACCCGCTGCTGGCGATCGCCACGGAGCTCGAGAAGATCGCGCTCGAGGACGACTACTTCGTCTCGCGCAAGCTGTACCCGAACGTCGACTTCTACTCGGGCCTGATCTATGAGGCGCTTGGCATGCCGATGGCGATGTTCCCGGTGATGTTCGCGATCGGGCGCACCAGCGGCTGGGTGGCGCAGTGGCTGGAGATGGTGCAGGACTCCGAGCAGAAGATCGCGCGCCCGCGCCAGATCTACACGGGTGAACGCGAACGGACCTACGTGCCGCTCGCGGCGCGCGGCTGAGCGCCCGCGGCGGCGCCGGGTCGGGAGGGCGCGGAGCGGATGCGCGCGCAGGCCTGGACGCTGACCACCCGCGCCGGCTCCCAGGTCGAGCACGAGCGCCTGGCGTCGCTCGACGATGCGATCGCGGCGCTCGAGCGGCGGGTCGCGTCGCTCGCAGGCGAGGCGACGCGCGAGGAGCTGCGCTTCCTGAACCGGCGGATCGAACCGGTGCGCCAGGTCGCGGCGCGCCTTGAGATCGCCGGACCGGGCCGCCGCGGGCTAGGCGCGCGCGGGGGCGTCGATCTGCGTGGCGACGGCTCCGCCGAGGCCTACACCGGCCGCGTGCGCCGCGCGGTCGTGCCGCGCCTGGCCGGCGAATCGGCGCCGCAGGCGCTGCGGCGCGCGCTGGCCGCTAACGAATGACGCGCACCTCGATCGTCCCGCTGTAGCTCTCGCTGAAGCTGCACGTGCTCGGCGGGCCCGGATCGCCGCTGTCGCCGGCGCTCGTCTGGCAGCCGGCGGGGTCGCAGGCCGTCGAGTCGCAGCTGCCGCTGAGCGCGACGCCCGCGTAGAGCGAGGAGCCGGCGATCCTGAAGTGCCGCATGACGGCGCCGGTGCTCGCCAGGCCCGCCCGCGGTATCGAAACGCTCGCCTGAAGCTGCGCGAAGGCGGCCGCGGGGTTGGGCAGCAGCACGCCGACGCCGCTGCAGAACGGCTGCGCCGTCGCTGGGAGCAGCTCGCCGACCGCGCCGACGCTGATCGAGGGCCCTTCCAGGGCGACCGTCACGCCGGGGTAGGCGAGATCGCCGGCGTCGGCGGCCGGCGGCGCGCGCAGCGTCTGCGTGCACGTGCTCGTGGCGGCCGCCGTGCCGGCGCACTGCAACAACTGCTCGCTCGCGCTGAGCTGCCCGCCGGCGGCGAGGGCAACCGGCGCGTCGCTGCTGCCGCCGCCGGGGGCCACCAGGAAGCGGTAGCTCCAGTGGTAGGAGTCGGTCTCGGCGTAGGTCGTGTCGGCGACGCGGCAGGCCGCCGAGCCGCCGACGGCGGGGGCGTGGAAGCGGTAGGAGCCGCCGCCGGCGCCGCTGAAGCTGACGAGGAGGTCGCCCCTGGCGGCCGGACCCAGGCGCGCGACGCGCGCAGCCTGCGCGCCGGGCGCCGCCGCGAGGGCTGCGAGCGCCGCGAGCGCCGCGATCCATACCGGTGTGCGTGACATGGGGCATGCGACGGTACAAAAGACGCTGCGAGCCCGCAACCACGGGTGCCGAACGTTCACACCCGCGCGGTGCCGTAGCCGGGCGCGGTCGCGGGGTGACGGCGCGGCAGCGCGCCTTCAGAGCACCAGCGCGTTGCCGTTCTCGCGCAGCCAGCCGGCCGCCTGGCGCCAGCCGGCACAGTGCGTCTCCAGCAGCGCCCAGAACGCGGGCGAATGGTCGGCGTGGCGAAGATGGCAGACCTCGTGCCAGACGACGTAGTCGAGGACCCGCTCGGGAGCGAGCAGCAGCCGCCAGTTGAAGCTGAGCGCGCCGCCGTTCGCGCAGCTCCCCCAGCGCGTGCGCTGGTTGCGGATGGTCAGGCTCGTGTAGGGCGTTCCGGCGGCTGCGGTCGCGGCGTCGAGCCGCAGCGCGATCTCGGTCCGTGCCGCGCGGCGGTACCAACGCTCGATCGCCGGGAGCGCGCCCTCATCGGCGGGAATCAGCAGCGCTCCGCCGCTGCGGTGCGCCCGCTTGCGCCCTGCCTGCGGTACGGCCACGAGGCGCTCGTCCAGGTAGGGCAGCGTGCCCGCCGGGGCGAGCCGCTCACGGGCGCCCGCCAGCTCGGCGAGCTGGCGCTCGATCCAGGGCGCCAGCTCCGCCACCGCCGCCGCGGCGGCCCGCAGCGGGGCGCGCGACGGCAGCAGCACCTCGACACCGTGCTGTGGATCGACGCGCACCCTGACGCGCCGCGCCCGCGCGACGCGTCGCACGCGGTAGGGGATCGCCGCTGAGTTCTCGAATGGGCCGCTCGCCACGCCTGCGAGGATAATCGGCGCCGTGGCCGCTACATCGATCGTGCGCCTCCCGGCGGAGATCCAGGAGCCCTTCGAGGTCTATCTGAACGGCGTCCGCCAGATCGAGGGTGTCGACTACGAGGCGCACGGACGCCTGCTGCGCTTCCCGCGCCGGCTCGTGCGCGACCGGGTCTCCGGCTGGCGCTGGCTGGTCGGCGCCTTCGGCATCGGCACATACCGCCAGGACGACTCGGTCGACGTGCGCTACGAGCGCGACGGGCGGGGCCGCGTCGCGCAGCTGGCGATCGAGGCGGGCGAGGACGAGGACGAGGAGGGCCTCTGATGGCCCGCGCGCGCCGCGAGCGCCTGCGCGCGCCGAGCAGCGAGTACCGCGACGCCGACGGCGGGGCGATCGTGCTGCGCGGCGCGCTCAGCCCGGCGACGCGCGCGAGCTATGCCCGGGTCGCGAGCGGCGAGGACCTGCCGCCGGGCGCCGCGCGCGAGGATGCCTGGCAGCGGGCCGTCGAGTTCCTGTTCGAACGCCTCGCCGTGAGCTGGACGCTCGCCGGGCTCGAGCCGCTGACCGGGCAGCGCGAGCTGCTGGCGCGCTTTCGCGTCGCCTCGGGCGAGGAGCGGGCGTGGCTGCGCGAGCGCCTGCGCGAGCATTGCGCCGCCAACTTCCCGGAGCTTGCCGCGCCGTGAGGGCGGATGGTTGCGAGCCTCGTGGTGTGCGCCATCGCCGCTTGGGCGGCGCACGCCGTCGCCGCTCTTACATACGCCGCTGATCCGCCATCGCTAGTGTGGCGCCCGCAATGCGCCGCACGAAGATCGTCGCCACAATAGGACCCGCGTCGCGTGAACCCGAGGTGCTCGCGCGCATGGTCGCCGCGGGCATGGACGTCGCCCGCCTGAACTACTCACACGGCAGCCTCGACGAGCACGCCGAAACCGCTGCCCGCGTGCGGGCGGCAGCGGAGAGCGTCGGGCGCCCGGTGGCGCTGCTGCAGGACCTCCCCGGGCCGAAGCTCCGGATCGGCGCCGTCCAGGACGGCCTCGTGGAGCTGACCCCGGGCGAGCACCTGACCTTCGAGTGCGGCAACGAGAACGTGGGCGACCACCGGCGGATGTCGGTGACCTGGCCGGAGCTCGCCGAGGCCGTCGAACCCGGCGCGATCATCTACCTGGCTGACGGCGCGGTGCGGCTGCGCGTGGTGAGCACCCGCCCCGAGATGGGCGAGTTGGACACCGAGGTTGAGATCGGCGGCACCGTCGTCTCGCGCCAGGGCCTCAACATCCCCGGCCCGATCGACCGGCTGCCGGCCGTTCCCAAGCGCGACCTCGAGCTGCTCGCCCACGGCGAGTCGATCGGCGTCGACCTGGTCGCGCTCTCCTTCGTGCGGACCGCCGGCGACATCGAGTTCGTCCGCGGCCACACCAGCCTGCCGCTGGTCGCCAAGATCGAGAAGCCCCAGGCGGTGGAGAACATGGATGCCGTGCTGCGGACCGCCGACGCGGTGATGGTCGCCCGCGGCGACCTGGGCATCGAGCTCCCGATCGAGGACGTGCCGCTCGTGCAGAAGCGCCTGCTCAAGCTCGCCGGCGCGCTCGCCCGCCCGTCGATCACCGCGACACAGATGCTCGACTCGATGGTGCACTCGAGCCGGCCGACGCGGGCCGAGGTCGCCGACGTCGCCAACGCGATCCTCGACGGCACGGACGCCGTGATGCTCTCCCAGGAGACGGCCGTCGGAGCCCACCCGGTCGGCGCGGTGGCGATGATGGCGTCGGTCGCCGAGCGGACCGAGGCGACCGCCAACTACCTCGAGTGGAACGAGCACCGCGTTCGCCGCGACGCGCGCAGCCCCGCCTACACAGTCGCCTACAGCGCGTGCGTCGCCGCACGCGAACTGGAGCTCGACGCGATCGTGGTGCCGACGTTGTCCGGCCGTTCGGCGCGGCTCGTCTCGGCGCACCGGCCGAACGTCCCGATCTACGCGCTGTCGCCCAGAGCGGAGACCGTCCAGCGCTGCGGACTGCTGTGGGGCGTCAAGGCGGCCTCGATGGAGCGCCACGAGGTGACCGAGCAGCTCGTGGTGGGCGCCGCCGCGCGAGTCGTCGAGCTCGGCTGGTGCCAGCCCGGTCAGCGGGTCGCGATCACGGCAGGCCTGCCGAGCGGTGTTCCGGGGACGACGAGCCTGCTGCAGATTCATACCCTCTGAGGCCGTAGAAGCCGGCCTCGGCTCGACCCAGCTCGGTCGCCGGCGGATCGCCGAAGATCCATTCGCGCGCGATCCGGTGCCAGTTGCCGCTGGCCCGCAGCTGGCTCATCACGGCGAGTGTGAGCGTCTCGGTGCGCCGGCCGAAGAGGTGGTCCGGCGGCAGGTTCTCGTGGCGCATCGCGGCGTAGTGACGCGAGCGCGGGTCGCTCATGTCGATCACGATCTGGGTGGCGATCTCGGGCGTCAGGTCGACCTGCGCGTCGCGCGTGTACCACCAGGTCACGTCCTCGAACTGGCGCAGGATCTGCTCGGGGTCGGAGCGGTCGGGAGCCGCGAGGAAGCCGCCCGCGTGCAGGTGCGCGATCAGCGCCTCGCCCTCTCCGGCGATGCCGAGCCGCGCGATCTGGAGCTCGTACTCGGCCAGCTCGGGCGCCAAGCGCTTGTACAGACCGAAATCCAGGAAGGCCACGCGCCCGTCCGCGAGCAGCATGAAGTTGCCGGGATGCGGATCGCCCGAGAACTGGTGGTGGCGGTACATGCAGCCGAAGTAGAAGCGGAAGACGATCTCGGCGAGCCGGTTGCGCTGCGCAGCGTCGAGCTCCTTGAGCTCCTCGAAGCGGCTGCCGCTCACCAGTTCGCTGACCATCACCCGCTCGCGCGAGAGCGAGCCGACCACGTCGGGGACGTAGATGAACGGGTGGCCGCGGAAGATCCGCGCCATGGCACGCTGGTTGGAGGCCTCGAGCTCATAGTCGAGCTCCTCGTCGATCCGCAGGCGGATCTCCTGCGCCAGCGCCTGGACGTCGAGCCCGGGCGCCATGCGGGAGAACAAGCGCATGATCATCCCCAGGTTCTTCAGATCGGCGCGGACGGCGTTCGCGACCCCCGGGTACTGCACCTTGACCGCCACCTCGCGCCCGTCGTGCAGCTTCGCACGGTAGACCTGCCCGATCGACGCGGCGGCGATCGGCTGCTGGTTGAACTGCGCGAACAGCTCGTCGAGCGGCTCGTCGAACTCGGCCTCGATCACCTTGCGCATCTGGCCGAAGGAAACCTGCGGCGCCGAGTCACGCAGTTCCGCGAGCTTGTTCTGGAACTCCTCGCGGTAGGGCTCGGGAACCAGGCCGACGTCGAGGAACGACATCACCTGCCCGAGCTTCATCGCCGCGCCCTTCATCGTGCCGAGCACGGTCACGATCTGCTCCGCCGTCTCGACCTGCCGGCGCGAGAGCGCGGCGTCGCTCGCCTGCTCGCCGCGCGCCAGGTTCGCGGCTCGCGTGCCGAACTGCTTGACGGCCTGGGCGGCCGCCAGCCGGCCGATCGTGGCCGAGCGCACCACCCGCGAGGTCGGGATGCTCTCGCGGGCCATGCTCAGCGCCTCCCGCCGCGGGCCACGGTCAGCTGCTCCCGCCCCCGGCCGCCGGCCGGAACGCTCTGGGAAGGCCAAGGCCCACTAGGCGCCGATCGCTTCGACCTGGGAGCCGGGCACGACGTCGTCCGAACCGTCCGCCCAGCGCACCCAGGCCTTGTGCCCGCCGTCGTAGTCGGGACCGAGCAGCACGAGCGTGGCCGGGTCGCCGAGCGCGACGCACGGCTGGGCGCCCTCGCGATCGAGGCCGCGCCAGATGCGGATGAACGGGTTGTGCTCCCACTCGTGCGCGACGGTCGTCGACCCCGAATGTCCGGGGTAGATCTCGGTGTCCGGGTCGAGCTCCATCAGCGTGCCCATGATCGAGTCCTTGAGCGCCTGGAAGGTCGTGTGGCCGGGCGCCCGCACGCCGCCGACCGAGTCGCGGAACAGCGTGTCGCCGGTGAAGACGGCCGTCGAGCCGCGATGCTCGACCAGGAAGGACAGCATTCCGCGCGTGTGACCGGGCGTGTGCAGCGGGCGGATCACCAGCTCGCCCGGCGTGAGGCGCTCACCGGTGTCGATCGTGCCGGTCGCGGCTCCCACCAGGTCGCGCTCCAGCGGGCTGATCAACACCGTCAGCGAAGGCCAGCGCGCGGTCAGCCCGCCGACCTCGCTCACGTGATCGTGGTGGTGGTGGGTGAGCAGCACCATCGACGGCGTGACCGAACGGCGCTCCGCGGCGGCGAACAGCGGCTCGAGCGGACCGCCCGCGTCGATCACGACGGCGCTGCCCCCCTCGTGGTCGCAGACCAGGTACGTGTTGGACAGGTAGTGGTCGTGGCGCGAGTGTTCGACGATCATGGGCGTCATGGTCGCACGTCGCTAGGCTTGGCGGTCGTGGCGCTGCTTCATACCTGCTACCGGATCACCGACATCGACCGATCGGTCGCCTTCTACCGCGCGCTCGGTTTCGAGGAGGTCCGCCGGCTTCCGATCCGCGACGAGGCGATCAACGTCTTCCTCAACCAGCCCGGGGACGGCGACGAGCCGCGGCTGGAGCTGACCTACAACTTTGGCGTCGACCACTACGAGCTCGGCACCGCCTACGGCCACATCGCGATCAACACGGCCGACCTCGACGCGACCCTCGCCGAGCTCGCCGCGCAGGGCATCGAGCCGGAACGCCCGCCCTACACGATCCGCGAGGGCGGCTCTCGGATCTGCTTCGTGCGCGACCCGGACGGGTATCGCATCGAGGTCATGGAGCGCCAGGGCCTCTAGCGGGCGGCGCGAGCGAGAGCGACCACAAGCCGCCGCGAGAAGATCCCAGCGGACCAGCGGAACACGGGCTATGCTCGCACGCGCCGGGTGCTTTCCCGGCTTCGATCGGCTTCCAGCGGGGAGGGCGCATGTCGGTAGAGGACAACATCCAGGCGGCCAAGGACGGTTACGCCGCATTCGGGCGCGGGGACATTGCGGCGATTCTCGAAATGCTCAGCGATGACATCGAATGGATCGAGCCGGGCCCAGCTGACGTCATTCCGGCGGCCGGAACGTACCGCGGCAAGGAAGAGGTGGCCGGGTTCTTCGCCACCCTCGGCGAGGAGGTGGAGATTCACAAGTTCGAACCGCACGAGTTCATCGCGCAGGGCGACCACGTGGTCGCGCTGATCGCCTCCGAGGCCACGGTGCGGCGCACCGGCCGCAAGGTCACCGATCACCTGGCACATTTCTGGACCTTCAAGGGCGGCAAGCTCGCGCGTTTCGAGGTCTTCTCGGACACCGCCGCGATCGTCGCTGCCTACAGCTGAGAGTCGCCGGGCCGGCCTGGTTTCGTGCCGCACGGCGGCTCCCGCCATCGTGCGCCAAGCCGGCGGGTACCGCTCATCAAGTATCCGATCATCGCGCTGCGCTCGCCCGTGCTGATCGTGGCCTGGCCGGCCCAGTGGCTGCGCGAGCACAAGATCCCCTCGGACAACCGGGCCGCTACCGCGACGGCCGATTGTGCGCCGTCGCGGGAGTGCGACGCACTACCGGTGGCGCCCCAAGCGGCCGATCGTCGTGCCCGCTCGGCCCATATCGCCACCGCGGCGCCGGAAGTCCGCGAGCCCCATCCGCGCGAGGAATGCCCCGGCGACCGCCAGGTTGCCCGGGCTCAGGCGGGGCAGCTGCGGACGATCTTCCAGGCCACCAGCAGCGCCGTCGGCGCGGCGCCGCACGGATCCCCGCCGGTGTTCCCGATGTCGCGCCAGCCCCGGCCGGCCGGCCTCGTGAAGCGCTCCGGCTGATCCTGAATGCCGAAGTCCAGGCCGTTGTAGGTGGCGTCGAAGTCCGCGAGCGCGTAGCGCTCGGTGCCGCAGATTCCCAGATGGACCCGGCCAACCGGCCCGGCGAGCTTGACGTGATGCACGTCGGGCTGATGCTGCATGTAGTGGAGATGCAGCGCCAGCAGCGTCGCGCCGAGCGAGGCCGGCACCGTGAGGACGCGACAGCCCGTCTCCGCGGCCGCGCCGGCCGTCGACGGTGGGGCGGCAATGAGGGAGGCGGCGGCCACAACGGCCACCGCGAGCGCGGCGAGCGTGTGCCGGAGGCTGCGCATCGCGGTCACGTTAGCTGACCGGCTCGACGTCGCATCGCGGGACGCGGGACGGGGTGGCGCGCCCCGGTTGACATGTGACTAGCTGGTCACATATGCTCCTCCCATGGACGACGTCTTCAGGGCCCTCGCCGATCCGACACGGCGCAGCTTGCTCGACGAGCTTCACCGCAGCGACGGGCAGACGCTCAGCTCGCTCGAGCAGCGGCTGCCGATGACGCGCTTCGGCGTGATGAAGCATCTGAAGGTGCTCGAGCAGGCTGGCCTCGTGGTCACGAAGCGGCGCGGGCGCGAGAAGCTGCACTTCGTGAACGTCGTCCCGATCCGGCTCGTCCACGACCGCTGGGTGAGCAAGTACGCCGAGCCCTGGGCGGCCGCGCTCAGCGGCCTCAAGCACACACTCGAGGAGGACAGCATGGAGAAGGTGTTCGAGATCTACATCAAGACGACGCCAGAGCGACTGTGGGAGGCGCTGACCGACAGCGAGCTGCGCAGCCGCTACAACTTCGGCGTCGGCCTGCGCTCCGACTGGACGCCGGGCTCGCGCTACGAGAGTCTGCACCCGACGTCGTCCGGGCCGCTGGTGGAGGGCGAGAACCTGGAGGTCGACCCCCCTCGCCGGCTCGTGCAGAGCTTCCGGGCGCTGTGGAGCGACGACGTCAGGCGCTCGGGAACATCGCGGGTCACCTACGAGATCGAGCAGGTCGGCGACTCATGCTGCCTGATCGTCACCCACGACCAGCTGCACGCGGACGCCAACCCGCAGCTGTACGGCGGCTGGCCGATGATCCTCTCCGGCCTCAAGACGCTGCTCGAGACGGGGGAGTCGCTGACCACCCCGGGCTCGCTGCTCTACGCGCAACCGGCGCAGGGCGCCGCCTGAGCACGCGGAAGGAGCCCGCTCGAGGCGATCGCCGCCCGGCGCCGCCTCGAGCGACCGGCGCCTCGGACCGCCGGCGCGCGCCTCGGCCGGGGAGCCGCCCCGCCGAGGCGCG
>Ga0209415_10020255_pt1 | contig 10352 bp, 6 predicted proteins | sample PeaSoiSIISIP2007_FD_187696 | JGI IMG/M metagenome (GOLD analysis project Ga0209415, IMG submission 187696) | Peat soil microbial communities from Weissenstadt, Germany - SII-SIP-2007 (SPAdes) (version 2) | ecosystem: Environmental > Terrestrial > Soil > Wetlands > Peat | place: Germany...
CGAGAGCCGGCTGGGGAGGCCGTCGGCGTAGCCGATGGGAACGGTGGCGACCCAGGCGTCGCGCTCGAGCCGGTAGCGCAGGCCGTACGACAGCCGCTCGCCGGCCTCGACCCGCTTGGCGAACAGGACCCGGGCCTTCACCGCCATCGCCGGCCGCAGCCCCGCGCACTCGGCCGCCAGCTCGGGGCTCGGCGCCAGCCCGTAGAGCGCGATGCCGCAGCGGACCAGGTCGAGGCGGGCCTCGGGGAACGCGATCGCGCCGGCCGAGTTGGCGGCGTGGAGCAGCGCCGGCCGGATGCCCTCGGCCGCGAGCCGGTCGACGACCTTGAGGAAGCGGGCCAGCTGCTCTCCCGTGTACGGGTCGTCGGGCTCGTCGGCGACGGCGAAATGGGTGCAGAGCCCCTCGAGCTCGAGCTCGGGGCGGGCGGCCACGTCGCGGGCGACGGAGACGGCCCGCTCCGGGTCGGCGCCGACGCGGTGCATCCCGGTGTCGACCTTGACGTGGACCAGCAGGCGGGCGGTCCGGCCATAGCCGGCGACGGCCCGGGCCGCGGCGCCGACGGCGTCGGGCGTGTAGAGGGTCGGCGTGAGGCGCCAGGCGACGACGTCGGTCATCGCCGCCGGCACCGGCTCGGACAGGAGGAGGACGGGTTCGGTGATGCCGGCCTGGCGCAGCTGCACGCCCTCCTCGACGGTGGCCACCGCCAGCCACGACGCCCCGCCGGCGACCGCCGCTTCGGCGGCGCGGACCGGCCCGTGGCCGTACCCGAACGCCTTGACCACCGCGCACAGCTGCGCCGGCGCGACGCGCGAGGTCAGCCAGCGGGCGTTGTCGCGGAGGGCGCTGAGGTCGATCTCCGCCCACACCGGCCGGCGCGCCATCAGGGGGCGGCCAGCACGCCGGGCAACAGGTCGGGCAGGTCGCCGGCGAGCAGGCCGACGGCGGGGCCGCGGGCCGCCGCCCGGCCGTGGAGGTGGGCGCCGAGGGCGGCGGCCCGGGGACCGTCGAGACCGGCCGCGAGCAGGGCGCCGATCACGCCCGACAGCACGTCGCCCGTGCCGGCCGTGGCCAGTCGGGCGTCACCGGCGGTGGCGAGGAGGACGGCGCCGCCCGGGTCGGCGACCACCGTCGTCGGCCCCTTGAGGAGCACGACCGCGCCGGTCCGGGCCGCGAGCGCGCGCACGGCCGCGATCCGGTCGGCGCCGGGCGGACCGCCGGCCAGGCGGGCGAACTCCCCGTCGTGGGGCGTGACGACCACCGGACCGGCGCCGGCCGGGCGGCCGGCGACCGCGCCCGCCAGCTCGGTGGCGGTCCCGAGCGCGTTCAGCCCGTCGGCGTCCACGACGGTGGGGACCGAGGCGCCGGCGACGAGCGCCCACACCCCGGTGCGGGTGTCGGCCGTGCACCCCAGCCCGGGGCCGACCACGAGGGCGTGGAAGCGGCTGAGCTCGCCGTGGACCACCGGCGCCCAGCCGGCGGCGGGGAGGTCGACCGCCACCGCCTCGCCGGCAGGGTGGGCGGCGGCGTCCACGCCCGGGCTGCCCACGCGCACCATCCCGGCACCGCTGCGCTGGGCGGCGCGGGTGCACAGCCGGGCCGCGCCGGCCATGCCCGGCGAGCCGGCCACGACGAACACCGCCGCCGCCCACTTGTGGGCGGTGCGGGCGCGGGCGGGGATCCAGGCCCGGTCGGCGTCCTCCACCAGATAGGCCGCGGGTGTGCCGACGGGGAGGCCGATGTCGGCGACCGTCACCAGCCCGGCTCGGTCGGGTCCGTCGCCGAGCAGCAGCCCGGGCTTCAGCGCGGCGAGCGTCACCGTCGCCTCGGCGCTGAGCGCCCCGCCACGCACGACGCCGGTGTCGCCGTCGAGCCCGGACGGCACGTCGACGGCCAGCACCGGGGCCGGTCCGGGGTCGGGCGGGGTGTACGTGCCGCGGAACCCGGTGCCGTAGGCGGCGTCGATCACCAGATCGGCGGCGGGCAGCCTGGCCCCGGCGGCGAGGTCGGCGGCGGCGAGGACGGTGACGCGGGCGCCGCGGCGGGTGAGCACGGCCGCGGCGGCGCGGCCGTCGGCCCCGTTGTTGCCCTTCCCCGCCACCACGACCACACGGGTGCCGGCGGCCCCGCCGAGCAGCTGCATGGCGCCCGCGGCCACCGCCCAGCCGGCCCGCCGCACCAGGACGTCCACCGCCACCGGGGCGGCGGCGTCGGCCGCCTGCATCTCGGCGGTGGTGACGACCGGACGCACCCGCTCAGGCGCTCCAGTGGTCGGCGAGGACGTAGACGGGCTGGGTGAGCAGCTCGGTGACCGCGATTGTGGCGAGGACGGCGTCGTCGAAGACCGGCGTGGTCTCGGTGACCGCGTCGACGATCGCGGTGTACCGGGCCCGGTAGCCGGCGAGCACGGCCCGAGCGGTCGCCGGGTCGAGCCGGTCCACCAGGCGGACGTGGAGCAGGTCGAGGCCGACCACCTGGGTGCCCTTGATCTCGGGGACGATCAGCACGGTGCGCCCGTCGCTGCGCCCGACGGCGACCGTGACCTCGCGCTCCTCGGCCGAGCGCCGCTTGGTGCCGCGCAGGACCGGATCGGCCTCGGTGCGCGACCGCAGCCCCGCGGCCGCCCCGCCCTTGTCGTGGACGTGGATGGTGGCGCCGCCGCTGGGCGAGCCCTCGATCCGGTAGCGGGTGTAGCCGGTGACCTCGGCGATGGCGGGATCGAGGGCGGCGAGCGTGCGCAGGACCCTGTAGGCGAGGTGGTCGCGGCGGGCGCCGGTCGCGAGCACCTGCCCGATCAGCGGCACGCCGAGCAGCGCGTCCTCGGACCGGGAGATCCCGACCGTCACCGTCTTGGCCTGGTGCTTGATCGCGTCGATCGGCCGGGTGAGCGCGTCGATGGCGCGCGTCAACGCCACCGTCACGTCCTCGACGAGGGCGGTCGGCGTGCCGATCTTGCCGGACTGGAGCTCGTAGTCCTCCAACGACAGCTGCCCGGTCGCGTAGCGGAGCAGGTCGCTCAAGCGGGCGGCAACGCTGGCGTCGAGATGCCCGTCGTAGAGTCCGGCGGCGAGGCCGGCGACGAACGGCGCGGTCGCGATCGCCAGCCTGGGCGCGAGTCGGTCGAGGAGCGGCAGGCGCGAGGGCTCGGCGAGCACCGCCTCGATCGCGGCCCGCCCCTCGCGCAGCGGTCGGGCCTGGGCGTCGATGAATAGCGCCGCCTCGTAGCCGAAGAGGTGGCCGGCCATGGCCGAGAGCACGAACGCCAACGCGGGATGGACCCGGGGCACGGAGATCACCGCGGCCGCGCTGGCGGCGAAGCGGTCCTCCCCGTCGGAGACCACCACCACCGGCGCCGCCTTGTGGGCCCGGTAGATGGCGACCTCCTTCAGCACGTCCGAGGCGTTGGGACCCTCGAGCCCGGCCGCGCACACGAAGATCAACGGCTCCGAGGACAGGTCGATGTGCTTCTTGTCCTCGGTCGCGTCGCAGGCGATCGACTTGTAGCAGAGCTCCGACAGCTTGATCCGGACCTCCTCCGCCGCGACCCGGTTGGGCCCGTTGCCCACCACGGCCCAGTAGCGACGGGCAGGCGCGAGGCGCGCCGCCTCGGCGATCGCCGGGCGGCGGGCGAGGACCTCGGCGAGCGCGTCGGGCAGGGCGCGGAGGGCGACGAGCAGATCGTCCGTCGCGACGGGATCCGCGCAACCGAGCACGTGGGCGAGGGCGGCGGCGAGCAGGAAGCCCGCCGCGACCTGGGCGTAGAAGGCCTTGGTCGACGGGACGGCCATCTCGACGTCACGCCCGTCGGAGTTGTAGATGACGCCGTCGGAGCGGTCGACGAGGTCGCTGTTGCGGCGGTTGACGATCGCGATCACCGCCGCGCCCCGCTCCCGCACGAGGTCGACGGTGCGGTTGGTGTCCGTCGTCGTCCCCGACTGGCTGACGGCGACGACCAGCGTGTCGGACATGTCGTCGACCAGGCCGAACCCGGACAGCTCGGTGGCCAACGCGCTCGACACGACCGGTCCGGTCACGCCGAGGCGGTCGGCGATGGAGGCGGCCACGCTGTGGGCGGCCACCGCGGCCGTCCCCTGGCCGATGGCGATGATGCGGCGGATGCCGCCCGTGGTGAGCCGCTCGACGAGCGACGCGGGGAGGGCCTGAGGACCGAGATCGACGGTCAGCAGCCCGTCGCGCTCGACGACGCGGCCGCGCAGGGTCTTGCGGAACGAGGCCGGCGCCTCGGTGATCTCCTTCAGGAGGAAGTGGGCGAACCCGGCCCGGTCGATGTCGCGCGTCGTGATCTCGGCGTGCGAGACGTCGTCGGCCCCGACCGGTGCGCGGGTGCCGTCGTACCCGAGACGGGTGATGCCGGCGAGCTCGCCCGCCCGCGCGCGGTCGAGGACGACGATCTGCCCGCCGGACGCCTCGCCCTCCATGCGCACGTACTCGGCGGTCTCCTCGACCAGCCCGTAGGGCTCGCTCGCGACGACGAACGCGTCGTCGGCGAGACCGACGTAGAGCGCCTGCCCACTGCCGCGCAACGCGAGATGGAGGCGCTCGGGTGAGGCGGCCATGCTCGCGGCGATCGCGACCGAGCCTTCGAAGGTGGCCACCGTGGCGCGGAACGCCTCGAGGGGATCGTCGCCGGCTGCCAGCCGGCGGGCCACGAGGGCCGGGATGATCTTCGCGTCGGTCGTCACCTCGTCGGGGATGGCGAGGCCGGCCGCCTCGCGCAGCGCCACGTAGTTGTCGACGTCGCCGTTGAGCGCGGCGGTGACATAGGGCCGGGACTCGCCGTCGAGCTCATCGGAGTTCAGAGGATGGGCGTTCGGCTGCGAGATGATCCCGACGCTCGCCCAGCGGGTGTGGCCGAGGACGGTCGCCTCGGCGGTGGGCACGGAGAGCGCCCGGCGCAGGAGATCGTCGGCACCGATCGCGGCCCGGAGCGCGGCGGTGTTGTCGCCGAGCTCGCCGATCTCGGCGGCCGCCTTGTACACGAAGCTCAGCGCCCCGCCGGCGACGCGCACCGCGCCGGAGGTGAACAGCGGATCGGCGACGCGGGCGGCGAGCGCCGGGTCGGTCGGGTCGAGCGCGTGCCCGGTGACGAGGACGTGGATCCCGGCCGAGTCGCGGCCGCGGACCTCGAGGCGGTCGAGCGACGACAGCGCGACCTGGATCGACAGATAGGCGTCGACGGCGGCGCGCCCGTCGGCGCCACCGACGAGGTCGGAGACCGCCGCCGCGGTCGGGATGCGGTCGCGGGCGACCGCCCACACCGCGTCCTTGCAGGCGATGAGGGCGGCGTTGACCTCCTCGACGGTGCGCCCGCCGAGGGAGAGCTCGACCCGGTCGAGTGCGGACTCGAGCGTCGTCAGCGCAGCCTCGAGGACGGCGGCCCGCTCGACCAGCGCGCCCCGCAGGTCGGGGTCGGCGACGAGCGCGGCGACACCCGAGGCCCCGCGCAGGGCCCGGTCGACGCCGGCGACCTCGGCGGTCGCACCCGGCACCCCGCCCACGCCCGTCGCCAACGCACCTGCGGCGCGGTCGAGGGCGGCGAGCAGCACCGTGCCGTCAGGGAGGGGCCGGGCCGACCGCCGCCGGAGGACGCCGATCACGCCGCACATATCACCGCAGGGTACCGGGCGGGGCGCCCCGTCCCGCGAGCCACCGGCGGCTCATCCCGGACCGAACGCCTCCTCGACCGCCGCGCACAGCCGGTCGGCGACCTCGGCGGCCTGCGCATCGGTGGGGGCCTCGACCATCACCCGCACGAGCGGCTCGGTGCCACTCGGCCGCAGCAGCACCCGCCCGGCGTCGCCGAGCTCGGCCGCGGCCGCGGCGACCGCCGCTGCCAGCGCGGGGTCGGGTTCGCCGCCCAGCGCGCCGCGGTCGCGCACCGCCACGTTGCGCAGGACCTGGGGCAGCCGGGTCATCGCGCCCGCGCCGAGCACCGCGAGCGACCGGCCCGAGCGGGCGACCGCGTCGAGCAGCAGGAGCCCGGTCAGGATCCCGTCGCCGGTCGTCGCCAGGTCCCGGAAGATCACGTGGCCGGACTGCTCCCCGCCGAGGGCGAGATCGTCTCGCTCGAGCACCTCGAGCACGTAGCGGTCGCCCACCGGCGTCTCGACCACACCGATGCCCTGTGCATCGAGGGAGCGACGCAGACCGAGGTTGCTCATGACCGTCAACGCGACTGCGTCGCCGCGCAGGCGCCCGCGGTCGCGCAGGTCCGCCGCGCAGATGGCGATGATGCGGTCCCCGTCCACGATCGAGCCGTCGCCGCCGACCGCGACGACGCGGTCGGCATCGCCGTCGAAGGCCAGGCCGACGTCGGCGCCCGCCGCGAGCACCGCGTCGCGCAGCGCGTCGGGATGCGTGCTGCCGCAGCCGTCGTTGATGTTGGTGCCGTCGGGAGCATCCGCGATGGTGAGCACGTCCGCGCCCGTGGCGCGGAATGCGAGCGGCGCGACCTCGCTCGCCGCGCCGTTGGCACAGTCGAGCACGACGACGTAGCCGTCGAGCCGCCGGCCTTCGAGGCTGGCGACCAGATGGGCGACATACGGCACGACCGGGTCCTCGGCGCGGGTGATCCGGCCGGGGACGGGCGGGACCGGGTGGTCGGACGCGCGCATGTTCGCCGCCACGGCTTTTTCGAGCGCGTCGGAGAGCTTCAGCCCGCCGCTGGCGAACAGCTTGATGCCGTTGTCCCCCCACCGGTTGTGCGATGCCGAGACGACCGCGGCCGGGCAGCCGCGGGCCTGGGCGTGGTAGGCGACGCCCGGGGTGGGGAGCACGCCGAGGTCGACGACGTCGGCCCCCTCGGAGGCGAGGCCGGCGGCGAGCGCGGCGACGAGCATGGGACTCGACGCGCGGGTGTCGGCGCCGACGAGCCAGCTGCCGCGGCCGAGCACCGCCGCAGCGGCGCGACCGAGGGCGACGGCGACCTCGACGGTCAGCTCGGTGTTGGCGGCGCCCCGGATGCCGTCGGTCCCGAAGGAGACCCCCACGGGCGGCGGGCCTACCGCTTCGAGTACTGCGGCGCCTTGCGGGCCTTCTTGAGCCCGTACTTCTTGGACTCCTTCTCGCGGGCGTCGCGGGTGAGCAGGCCGGCCCGCTTGAGCGTGCCGCGCAGCTCGGCGTCGACGTCGACGAGGGCCCGGGCGATGCCGAGCCGGAGGGCGCCGGCCTGGCCGGCCGTCCCGCCGCCGTGGATCGTGCAGTCCACGTCGTAGGTCTCGTTGGTGGTCGTGAGACGGAGCGGCTCGGCGATGATCTGGCGGTGGGTGGCCGACGGGAAGTAGTCGTCGAGCGGCCGCTTGTTGACCGTGATCGCGCCCTGGCCGGGACGGAGGCGGACCCGCGCGACGGCGGCCTTGCGGCGGCCGGTGGCCTGGGTGAGCGGCTTGGGCATCGGGGCGGGGCTCCTCGTGGTGCGGGTCAGGACGCCCGGCGGGCGGCGCCGAGATCGAGCGGCTGCGGCTTCTGGGCGGCGTGGGGGTGGGCGGGCCCGGCGTAGACCTTGAGCTTGCCGAGCATGCGGCGGCCGAGGGGGCCCTTGGGCAGCATCCCCCGCACCGCGCGGCGCACCGCCTCCTCGGGCCGGTTCGCCAGCAGGTCGGCGTAGGTCTGCGAGCGCAGGCCGCCGGGGTAGCCCGAGTGGCGGTAGATCAGCTCCTTCTCGGCCTTGCCGGCGCTCATCACGACCGCCGCGGCGTTGACGACGATCACGTGGTCGCCCGTGTCGAGGTGAGGGGCGTAGATCGGCTTGTGCTTGCCCCGCAGCAGGCGGGCCACCTCCGTCGAGAGGCGGCCGAGGACGAGGCCCTCGGCGTCGACGACGTGCCAGGAGCGGGTGATGTCGGACGGCTTCGGGGAGAACGTGGGCACGGCGGCGACGACCCTCTACAGGAAACGGACGGGGCAGGCCCTTCGCACCGAGGGCGCGCAAGGGACGGCTCGCGAGTGTAGAGGGGCGGGGGCACGGTTCGCCACCGCCACCGGCGTACCGTGACGGCTGATGACGACCCTCGTCGGCGTGGATGACATCGAGGACGCCCGGCGCCGCATCGCCGGGGTGATCCGGGCCACGCCCGTCGACCGGTCGGCGAACTTCACCCGGATGGTCGGCCGACCGGTCATCCTCAAGCCCGAGCACCTCCAGCGGACCGGCTCGTTCAAGATCCGCGGCGCGTACAACCACATCGCCCGCCTCGGAACGGGCGTGGACGTAGTCGCCGCCTCCGCCGGCAACCACGCGCAGGGAGTGGCGCTCGCCGCCACCCTTTGTGGGCTCCGTTCGGTCATCTTCATGCCCGCCAACGCTGCCCTTCCCAAGCTCGAGGCGACGCGGAGCTACGGGGCCGAGGTCCGCGTCGGCGGCGACACGGTCGACGACTGCATGACGCTCGCCCGCGAGTACGCGGCCGAGTCCGGGGCCCGCCTCGTTCCTCCGTTCGACGATCCGTGGGTGATCGCCGGCCAAGGCACCGTCGGCCTCGAGGTCGTCGACGAGGCGCCGGAGGCCACCGTCGTGGTCATCCCCGTGGGCGGCGGCGGCCTGATCGCCGGGATGGCCGCCGCGATCAAGGCCCGCCGGCCCGACGTCACGGTGCTCGGGGTCGAGGCCCAGGGCGCGCCGACCATGCGGGTCGCGCTCGATCTCGACCGGCCGGTGGTGCTCGAAAGCGTGAACACCATGGCCGACGGCACCGCGCTGCGGAGCTGCTCGGACCTCACCCTCGCCCACGCGCGGGCCTTCGTCGACGACGTCGTCCTCGTCAGCGAGGAGGACATCAGCCGCGCCCTCCTCCTGCTCCTGGAGCGGGCCAAGTGGGTCGTCGAGCCGTCCGGCGCCCTGGCGCTGGCGGCGGTGCTGGAGGGCCGGGTCCCGGGCGACGGACCGGTGGTCGTGACCTGCAGCGGCGGCAACGTCGACCCCCTGCTCCTGACCAAACTGGTCGAGCACGGCCTCACCGCGTCGGGGCGCTACCTGCGTCTGCGGGTCGTCATCGACGACCGGCCTGGCGGCCTGGCCCAGCTGCTGACCGCGGTCGCGGCGACGGGGGCCAACGTCCTCGACGTCGTCCACCACCGCGCCGGGGTGTCGATCGGCGTGACCGAGGTCGAGGTGCTCCTCACGCTCGAGACCCGATCCGCTGACCACCAGGCCGAGGTCCTGCAGGCCGTCACCTCCGGCGGCTACCAGGCGGCGACGCTGTAGCGACCTCGAGCGGCTGGTCGTGGCCCGCGCGCGAATCGTCACCGTCAGGACAAAGCGTGCTCAACCACCACCCTCGGTGGACGTTCAGCTTGACGGAGCGTGGTGGATCGACAAGATTCCCAGCAGCTTGGGCGCCGCCCAAGGGGGGGTTAAGCGGCGTGGCCTGCGTCGAGCCTCGCCGCTGAGGCGAAGACGTGACGACGGCCGAACGAGTCCGGGGGGCTGTACGGCAGCGCATGGGGGGACAGTGATGGCGAGGTCAGCCCGGCGGTGGGCAGCGGCGGCGGCCGTGGCGATGGTCGCTGTCGGCGTGCCGGTGGCCTGGGCTCCGACGAGCCCGGCCACCGCGGCGCCCGGCGCCGCGGCGCAGCGACTGGCCGGCAGCGACCGCTACGACACCTCCGCCCGGATCGCGTTGGCCACGTTCTCGGCGGCGAACACCGCCGTCCTCGCCAGCGGGGAGAACTTCCCCGACGGGCTCGCCGCCGCCGGGCTCGCGGGTGCCTACGGCGCACCTGTGCTCCTGACCCCGTCGTCCCAGCTCTCGTCCTATACAACCAACGCGCTGGCATCGCTCGGCGTCCACAGCGTCATCGTCGTCGGCGGCACCAACGCGGTCAGCTCGACGGTGTCCTCGCAATTGAGCGCGCTGGGCTATGCCGTCACACGCGTTGCCGGAACCGACAGATACGACACGGCCGCAAAGGTCGCGTCGGCCATGACCTCCGCAGCCCCGGTCGGGCTGTTCAACGGCCAGCGGACGGCCTTCCTGGCCACGGGCGCGACCTTCCCAGACGCACTGGGCGCCGGCGCGCCGGCGTACGCCCTGCACATCCCGATCCTGCTCACCGCCTCCGCGGCGCTGAGCAGCGCTGCCTCGGCCGAGATCACCGCGCTGGGCGTGACCCAGGTCGTCATCCTCGGAGGGACCAACGCCGTGTCGGCCGGAGTGGCGAGCGCGGTCGGCGCGCTGCCGGGGGTGACCACGATGCGCGTGTCGGGGACCGACCGGTATGACACCGCCGCCAAGCTGGCATCGCTGGAGTGGGCGTCGGTGCTCCCGGGCCCGAGCTTCGACTTCGCCGCCATCCAGTCCGGCCTGCCGACGGCCGCGCGGGGGTTCGTCGAGTT
>Ga0209415_10020256_pt1 | contig 10352 bp, 8 predicted proteins | sample PeaSoiSIISIP2007_FD_187696 | JGI IMG/M metagenome (GOLD analysis project Ga0209415, IMG submission 187696) | Peat soil microbial communities from Weissenstadt, Germany - SII-SIP-2007 (SPAdes) (version 2) | ecosystem: Environmental > Terrestrial > Soil > Wetlands > Peat | place: Germany...
ACCAGCAAGCCCAGAGTGCGCTCCGCGGCCTTGGCCCCAGCCGTATCAGGATCGAAGTTGACCACGACCTTCTTGCTGAACCGTCCCAGCAACTTTGCCTGGATTTCGGTGAACGCCGTGCCCGAGCTGGCGATCACGTTGTGGAAGCCGGCGGCGTAAACGGAAATGCAATCCATCTGACCTTCGACGAGGATCGCGTAATCCAGCTTGCGGACCGCTTCTTTCGCTTTGTCAAGGTTGAACAGAACCCGGCCCTTGGAATAGATGCCAGTCTCCGGCGAATTCAAATACTTTGGACCAGACTTCTCGTCGGTGGCTAGCGTTCGTCCCGTGAATGCGATGATCCGTCCTGCATCGTTGGCGATGGGGAACATGACACGGTTGCGGAACTTCGAGTACATCGCGGCAGACCGGGCCTCAGGCTTCGGCCCCCGGGCTTCGGCCTCGGCGTCCTGCTTCCACGAAAACAAGCCGCTCTCCCGCATCACCTCCTCACCGAACTCGGCAGTGAGCCGGTCGCGCAGCAGGAAACCGGAATCAGGGGCGTAGCCGATACGAAAGCGCGCAATCGTTTCTTCATCCAACCCGCGCCCGACCAGATACTCGCGCGCGCGCGCTCCCTCGGGACGCTTCAAGCATTCCTGGAAAAATGCGGCAGCCCGTTCTTGGACATCGAGCAACTGCGCCCGCAGTTTGGCTTCCTTCGCCTCCGAGGGACTTGAATACGTAGCCTTGGGCAGCGGAATTCCCAGCTTCTGCGCCACCAACCGGACAGCTTCAGGAAAGGTAACGTTTTCGATCTTCTGCACGAAGCTGAACACGTCTCCCGAAACGCCGCAGCCAAAGCAGTGATAAAACTGCCGCGTGGCATGCACCGAAAACGACGCCGTCTTCTCCCCGTGAAACGGACAAAGCCCCGAATAGTTCTGCGCCCCAGCCTTTTTCAGCTTGATGTAGTCGCCGATGATGCGGACAATATCCGCCTGCTGCTTCACCGTCTCTTTGAAATCTTCCGTGGTGGGCATGGATGGATTGATGACTAACGGCCAAGAGGCCTCGAAGGCCTCACACTTCTCCCCTTGGGATTGTGAGTGAGAAAGCCGCTGATGGGAATATACCGGACTGGGATTGCTGTGGAGAAGCTGTGAATACTACCCCTAACTCGTGGAAGGCAGAGGAAAACAGTTCACTTCGAAAAAATATGCCGATCTCACGCGTTGTTTTTGACGCTGTTTGCCACGGCACTAGCTTGGGCGAGAATAGTCCGATAAACATCGCTCGGATTCTCCACGGCATAAAGCCCAAACTCACCGGTCCTGAGGTCAGGATTGAACATATTTTCTAGTTGCTGCCTGCGGCCTGTGATAGCGAGTTTGCCCAGAGCCTGAAATTTGATGTCTCCGACAGCACCGTCGGCGCTGGTTCGAACTTCGATCGGAGAGTCAGAGTGGGGCCGACTCGCCTCAGAAACCCGCCAGACACCTCGACGAACGACCGTCCTACGATTGGTAACCGCTATTCGACATTCCTCCATTCCAGCCAGTTCCGCAGATAGTGACCAATCAAAAGGTACAGCGCTTGAAGGACAAAAAGCATCCCGAACGCGGGAAACAACCACGCCATAACGCTTCCTGGACCGTCTTTCTTCGGAATCCTCAGTGCCATCGACATCCAGAAGGTGATAAAGACCGCCAGAGGTATGGCGGTTAGCGTCAGCTTCATGTCTTTCATCACGTACTTCGACCGGACCGGCTTGCCCCTCCAAACAACACTCTCGCCAGCAGATAACGCTGGCCAATTCATCTGCGCCTGCCGGGAATAGCTATCGTCTATATGCAATTGGTTCATACCCTCAACTCCACTACCGTCGCCCCGCCGCCACCCTCATTCTGCGGAGGCTCGGCTACCGACTCCACGTGCGGATGCTGCTGCAGCGCCTGTCGCAGCGCTTTGCGCAGGATGCCCATGCCGCTGCCGTGGACCACGCGCACTCTCGGCAGTCCGGCGAGAAAGGCATGGTCGACAAACTTTTCCACCGCCCGCGTAGCGTCGTCCACGTTATAGCCGATCACATTGATTTCAGAAGCCGCGCTCTGACCTTCGTTCTCCAGGGATACTGATATTCCCCGCGCCCGCGCCGCCTTCACCGGAGAATCCCCCGCTGGCGCGCCGCTCTGAGTTGAACTCAGCACTTCGGCAATATCGTCACGCGCGATCTTCATCTTCATCGCACCCACTTCCACTTCAAAGTGGTTGTCATCGAGTTTGCGTGAAACCCTGGCCGCGCGCCCGGTCGATTTCAGCTTGACACTGTCGCCCTCAGAGACGTGCTTCACCAGCTGCGGCTCGGCGTGAGGATCGCCCTGGTCGGCTCCGCTAGCATGCGCCACCACGGTGGAATCGAACTGCTCGCGAAATTCACGGCGCAATTTGGCGATGCGCCGCTCGGCGTCTTTCGAAAGCTTCTGTGCCGCGGCCCGCTCCTGGATGGCATTCACAGCCTCGCGCGCGTGATATTCGAAGTCGCGCAGCACACTTTCCAGCTTCTTCTCCATCTCGCGGATCTTCGACTGCTGCTCTTCCTTGCCCTCGGCCGCCAGGCGCGCCTTCTCGCGTTGCAGTTCCTGCTCGCGCGTCTTCAGACGCAGCCGCTCGCCTTCCGCCTCGCGCAACCCGGCATGAAGTTTGTCCAGAAACTCGCCGACATCGCGAGCCTGTGTGCCCAGCCGTGCCCGCGCCGCCTCGATGATCGCCGGATTTAATCCCAGCCGCTGCGCAATGTTGATTCCCGCCGACGCCCCCGGCACTCCCATCTTCAATTCATACGTAGGTTGCAGCGTGGTCTCGTTAAACCCCACCGAAGCGTTGATCACGCCCGGAGTATTCGCGCCATAGACCTTCAACGACGTGTGATGCGTCGAAATTACTGTCATGCAGCCGATGCGGCCAAAGTGTCCGGCAATCGCCACTGCCAACGCAGCGCCTTCCTCCGGATCAGTGGCCGAACCCAGCTCGTCAAGCAGCACCAACGACTCGGCGGTCGCAGTTCGCGAAATGAAATCGATGTTGGTAACGTGCGCAGAAAAGGTCGAGAGATTTTGCTCGATCGATTGATAGTCGCCAATATCCGCCAGCACCGCATCAAACACCGGCATTTCCGCCCGGTCGGCGGGAACCGGGATGCCCGACTGCGCCATCAATGCCAGAAGGCCCATCGTCTTGAGCGTTACCGTCTTGCCTCCGGTGTTGGGACCGGTGATTACGAGCTGCCGCCGGTCTCCTTCGAGCTCCACACTGATTGGAACCACGTATGCGCCTTTGAGCTTCAGATTCCGTTCCAGCAGCGGATGGCGGGCATTGTGCAGAAGCAGACGAGCTTCGCTCGCGGACAGCCGAGGGCGGCTGTCCCCACTTGGATCTTGCTGGCTTGCGGCAGGCGTGCTCAACTGCACGGCTACGCAGTTGTATTCTTCGGCGAAGCGCGCCTTGGCAAACTGCAACTCCAACTCGCTAAGCACTTCCGCCGACGCCAGAATTGCTGCCGCCTGCTCGCCGATGCGCCGCGTCATCTCGAGCAGAATGCGATGAATCTCGGCCTGCTCTTCGTCGAGCAACCGCACCAGTTCGTTGTTCTGCTCGATAGTCTCCAGGGGCTCAACAAATACGGTTTGCCCGCTCGAGCTCGCGCCATGCACAACACCGTGCACGCGCCGTTTCTGCTCGACCTTCACCGGGATGACAAAGCGCTCGCCGCGGATCGTCACCACTTCGTCCTGCACCGTTCCGTCCTCAGCCAGGCGCCGCAAGTATCCGCGCAGCGATTCCTGAATCACCCGCCTCTGCTTTTCGATCTCGCGGCGGATGCGTGCCAGTTCCGGCGAAGCGCGGTCTTCCAGCGTGCCATCGGGCTGAATCTTGTTTCGAAACGCACGCAGGAAGTCGGTGAAATCAGGCACGTTTTCCGAAAGCGCCCGTATTCGCCGCCATTCCGCCCGCATGCTTGCCGGAGGATGCAAAGCGATCTCGCGCCACTCCGCGGCTCGGTCTACAACCAGGAGGATGTCGCGAATCTCGGTGGTTTCGAGCGCAGCTCTTGCGATGCGAGACTTCTCGATCAGTCGCGTAGTATCCAGCAAGCCGGAAAAATCGAAGCGCCCGCCGACGCGGCGGAACTCTCGCACCTCGGCGGTCAGATCCTGTTGCTCAGCAATCCAGGCGGAATCGGTTGAAGGTGCCAGCGCCGCAATCCTCGCCTGACCCAGCGGCGAAGACGAGTATCCGCGCAGCAATTCGCGCAGAGCATCGAACTCCAGCACGCGCGCGGAGTTGTGGATGAGCGGTCGAGACATCGGAATTAATGTTACAGGAAGGGCAGGAGTCGGATGAAGACGCGAAGCGGAGGCAGCTCTACGACTGGACTGCTGCCAGCGCCTGGCTATCGCCCTGGCTCGCCACGGGCAGGCGCAGCACAAACACCGCTCCGCCTTCCGGCTTGTTCTGGCAGGTGATTTGTCCGCGATGATCCTGCACCACGCCGTACACCGCGCTCAGTCCCAAGCCGGTGCCTTTGCCGATCGGCTTTGTGGTGTAGAAGGGATCGAATACTCGATGCGGCTCTTTTATGCCCGGCCCGCTATCGGAAAACTGCACCACGACTTCGCCTCCGTGACGCTGGGCGCTGACCTGAAGCGAGCCTCCACCCGCTTCCTCCAGCGCATCCAAAGCGTTTTCCACGATCTGAACGAAGGTCTGGAACAACTGATGGCCGTCGCCCCACACGCGCGGCAGGTTCGGCTCGATCGCGGTCTCGATGCGGATTTTCTGATCATGCCGCTGCAGCTCCCGCATTTGCACGCTGCGCTGCAGAAGCATGCCCAGATCCACCATCGTCTTCTCTCCGGAACTTTGCTGCGCGAAACTCAGCAGGTTCGAGATCAGCTCGCGGGTCCGTTGAGACTGGCTCACGATCTTGCGCACCAGCGCGTCCTGTTCGCTGGACAAGCGCTGGTTCGACCACAGCTTCTCCGAATACTCCATGATGGCCGTGAGCGGATGGTCAATCTCGTGGGCAGCGCCTGCAACCAGCTGGCCCAAGGAAGCCAGCTTCTCTCGCTGCACCAGGTGGCTTTGCAAGCGCTGCTCATTCTCGAAGCTGCGCCGCGAATCGCCCAGGAGGTGGATCAACGCCTGATCCTGCAGATACTGGCGCACGAACACGAAGACGCCCAGCACCAGCATGGCCCCCAGCACAGTAAACAGCCGGAACGTTCGGGCCGGAGCGGGCGAGCTGTCCCACCGGTAGGCCCACAATCCCAGCAACGGCAAGGAAAGAATCGCCAGCATCGCCAGCCGCAACACTCTCGAACTCCACTTGTCATTCTGCAGAGGCGGCGCGGCTTCCAGTTGCCACTGGCGCGCGGCCAGCGCGGTCGCCGTCATCCAGCACACCGCCCCCACTAACGGAACATCGTACAGACTTCCGGTGTAGTACCTTCCGCCGGCGACGGCCAGGTTCAGCGCCTGCGAGCCCACTGCGTAGAACGTACTGGTCACCATGAAGTTCAGGTATACGACCTTCCATCCAGCGGACGCCCCGCGGGCGGCAATCCCCAGCACCAACGTCAGCACGCCGCTCTCAACCATGTACAGCGCACCGTAGTTCCTGACATACTCTGCAACGTTTACCGAAATGTATTGCGGAGGAAATGCGACGAAGGCATACAGAAACACCCACCAACCCAGCGGTAGCAGAAAATCCAGCGTGCCCGCGCGGAATTTCTGCCCCGGTCCAGCCCGATGCGGACGCAATCCAACCGCCGCGATCATCGGAATCAAGTGCAGGAACAGAAACACATTCAGGAACCACGGATAGGGAGGTACGACATGGCGTACCACTTCGTAGTAGACCCATCCAGCCTGACTCGGGAGCCACAGAATGCACCCCGATCCCATCAGCGCCCAAAATCGCCGGTTGGCGCCTTGCGCCGTCCGTGCAACGCCCAGCATGGCCACGGCAGCCACGAGCGTCAGGAGAAGATATCCAACATCAGCGATTGCAGTCAGCACCGGACCCTGGCGCACCGTCGCCGACACCACGGCGAACGCCAGCGTGATCCCGCCTGCCAGCAAGAACCAGCGATATCGTCCGAACCAGCTCATCGGCCTCATGTTATGTACGCCTTTAATCTTATGGATAAGACCGGTGATTCTCAGCTCGCTTCCCGCTCAGCAGATTACTATAGTCACCCGCCGTCACCGGGCGGCGCACCTTTAACGTCAACTAAGTCCTTTCGGATCACTACTCCTGCTAGAATCAGAGGTTGAAAGGCGCTCAATCCTGGTCAGGTGGTTCGCATGGCCTTTCCTGTTACCCGTCTACGCCGTCTCCGCCGCACCTCTCAGCTTCGCGACATGGTGCGCGAAACCCGACTTACTCCCGACGCGTTCGTCTACCCCATGTTTGTTTGTCCCGGCGAAGGTGTACGCAAGGCGATTCGCTCCATGCCGGGCGTCTTCAACCTCTCGGTGGATGAGGCGGTGAAAGAAGCGCAGGAAGTTCACTCCCTGGGCGTGCCCTCGGTAATTCTCTTCGGTCTTCCCGACAAGAAGGACGATGTTGCCACCGGAGCCTGGGCCGACGACGGCATCGTGCAGCAGGCCGCCCGCGCCATGAAGCGCGAAGTTCCGGACCTGATCCTGATGGGCGACGTCTGCCTCTGCGAATACATGTCGCACGGCCATTGCGGCGTCGTAAAGCCGGGCACTACGCCGCAATCCCTGGGCGCAGCCGCCAGAGACGTTTTGCATGAGGCCACCCGGCGGGGGACAGCAGTGAAGGCGGTGAAGAACCGCGAGGAAGAAGAGAAGGTCATCGACGAGCTGGCATCGATGGTAGCCCAGGCCGTTGAATCCAAATTTGAAATCGACAACGACGCCAGCCTCGAACTCCTGGCCCGCACTGCGGTCTCGCTCACCCGCGCCGGCATCGACATCATCGCCCCTTCCGACATGATGGACGGCCGCGTAGCCGCCATCCGCCGCGCTCTCGACGAAGCCAGTTTCGAGAACACGCCCGTTCTTTCCTACGCCGCCAAGTTCGCTTCCGGCTTCTATGGCCCGTTCCGCGAAGCCGCCGACTCCGCTCCGCAATTCGGTGATCGCCGCTCCTATCAAATGGATGGAGCCAACCTCCGCGAGGCCATGCGCGAAATCGAACTTGACATCGAAGAGGGCGCCGACATGATCATGGTCAAGCCCGCCCTGCCCTACCTCGACGTAATCGCCGCCGCCCGCCTGCGTTTCGACCTGCCGCTAGCCGCCTATCAGGTCTCCGGTGAATACGCCATGATCGAAGCCGCCGCCCAAAACGGCTGGATCGACCGCGACCGCGTAATGATGGAATCGTTGCAAAGCATCCGCCGCGCCGGCGCCAGCATCATCCTCACGTATTACGCCAAAGACGCCGCCAAGCTGCTTGGGTAATTGTGTGGAGCGGGCGCCCCCGCCCGCTGCTTTTAGGAGAAAGAGGTGGAGGAGACATCACCGATGCAAAAAGTCCATTCACTTTTCCTCGTGGTTGCGGTTCTTCTCGCCCTTGGATGGACGAGGCCTTCGGCGGGTCCTCAAGACTGCTGCCACTCTTCGGCGCCCAAAGCTGAACGTCCTGCCCCTCCTGCGAGCACGCCAGCGACTCCCCTGTCAGTACTCAGTACCGTGGACCTGCGTAAGGAGTTCAACGCTTCCAGCCAGAAAATTCGGATCGTCGCTCTGCTTTCTCCCACGTGCCCAGAATGTCAGTCGGGCCACGCGGTTGTGGGCCGCGTGCTCAAGAAATTTCCGTCGCCTCGGCTGCAGGCCCTGCTGGTGTGGGAGCCAATGCGCGACGGAGACAGCCCCGCCGCTGCTGCGGAGCAAGCTGAAACGGTGCGAGACGTGCGCATCTCCCAGGGCTGGGACAGCAGCCGCGATGTTGGCACGCTCTTCGGGGCAACTCTCGATCTGCACCAGATCGCTTGGGACGTGTACCTGATCTACAAGCCCGGAATTACCTGGGAAGGACAGCAACCGCCGCAGCCCACATTCTGGATGCATCAACTCGCCGGAGCCGATCCCAGCTTGCTGTTGTGTGTAAACCCGACTCGCCTCAGTACTGAGGTGGGAAAGCTGCTTGGCCAGCCCAATTGAGACTCAGGCCTCTAGGCCGCCGGCCGCGCGGTCTCCGGTTCGGGCTCGACGAAGCTGAACATGGCCTGCTTCAATTGCGAGTCCACTTCGTCCGCTATCGTCATCACGTCGAGCAAAACCTGGCTGAAGTCCACGCTCGACAGATTGTTTTGTAGCGTCCTGAAGATACTGACCTGCAGGATTCGCGACTCCTCTACCATCATCGCCGCCGTGTAGCCTTGACTGCGTCGCAGATTTCCGTGCTCGTGTGCGGCCAAGGAGAAGTCAGCCTTCGCGGTTGCAGGCATCCGTAAACGGTAAATCAAGTCCGCCAGCAGATTGGGAAGATGGCCGGTGCGGTCTTCAAAGTTCAAAGGGATGCGGGTCAGTTCTTCGTCGTGCTCCACCAGCGCCATCCAGGCCTGAACCGTAGCCTCGAGGTCGTGCTCCAGTATGGAGGCTACGCTCACTGTCTTCAGAGGCTTGCGAACTACGGGGTGACTGAGTTTCTCCCGGATGATTTCCCGCAACGAAGCGATTTGGATTGGTTTCACAAGGATTTCGTCAGCCTGCAGGCGGATGGCCGATAGGGCTTCGTCCAGCTCCGGGTAGCCGCTGAGCACCAGCGTTATAGCGTCGGGATGTGTATGGCGCATGGCGCTGACCACGGTGAAGCCATCGCCGGCCAGCGGCATGTGCAGGTCAGAAAGCAATACGTCGAAGTTCTCTGTAGCGATGCGGCTCAACGCTTCGCACACGCTCGCAACGGCAACCACCTCGAAACCGTCACGTTCCAGCGATGTCCGCAACATATCGCGGACCGCATCGTCGTCCTCTGCCAGCAGAACTTTAGCCATCGTGGTACTTCCTTCCTCCCGCACGTGTGTTTGACCTCAACCCTAGCGAAAGTGACGCAGCTCTGTCTGCCCAAAATTGCACACTTTTAGGGGCAATAGTTCACATAGCTAATTCTTCATACTGCGGACAGGGATTGTGGTCGTGGAGGGCACAGTGTTTAACCCCCTTAGTTCGAGTCAATTAGGGGGATTATCCGCATCGAGTTGCACGCACAGGATTGCATGCACAAATGTTCCAGTTGGAACATATCTCACAGATGTTCCTGTAGGAACATCCGCGCGCCTACGCTCCGGCCGCGCCCTGGAACTTGACCTCCACCAGCTTGCGGTCCTCGTCGGACACCTTGAACATGGAGCGGGGTTTCAATTCCATAAAGCTGGCTAGAAACACCTCGGGGATCTGCCCGATGCGTGTGTTGTAGGTGTTGACGTCGTCGTTGAAGAACTCGCGCCGGTCGGCGATACGCTCTTCGAGTTCGCTGATGCGGGTCTGCAGCTTGAGAAAGTTTTCGTTGGCCTTGAGCTGCGGATAATTCTCCGCGACCGCAAACAGCCCGCGCAGCGCGACCGTCATGCTCAAGTCGGCCTGCGCTTTCTGGCCAATGCTGGCCGCATTCATAGACGCGGCCCGCGCCTGCGTCACCGCCACCAACGTCTGCTGCTCGTGCTGCATGTAGCCCTTAACGGTCTCGACCAGGTTGGGGATCTCGTCGTGGCGCTGCTTGAGCAGTACATCGATGTTGGCCCACGCGCGGTCGTTGTCGTTGCGCAGCCGCACCAGCTCGTTGTAGAGGATGACTGCGTAGACCAGCACTCCCACCACGAACAGCAGGAACGCCGCCCCTGTGATCACATTGCCGCCCATAGTAATTTCAACTCGCCCCGTCAACCTTGCCTGCTGGAATAGTCCAAGTGAAACAGCAGACGGGGCAGGTCCGCAAGTGCTGACCGGGCTGCGCCTAAAGTCACAAAAGGGCCGAGCCCGCAGGCCCAGCCCTTCACACGTTTATGACAGCATGTAGCTTCAGCCGCGGTTACGGCTTATGCGGAGTCAGATCGCAGGCGTGCCTTATCTCGTCCAGGTTCAACCCCGCGGGCGAGAACTCGGCGATCGCGTACCCGGTCCTGGTCTTGACTTCCACATTGAAGACCTGGGCCCCGATCGCGCTGCGAACCGTGCCCTTGTCCATGGAGAGGACGCGGTCGGCTTCCCAATTCCAGCCTTTATGGTCGTGGCTTCCGTCGATACGGATCATGACCTCCATCTTAGGCTGGCCCCAGAAGCCGGGATAGTCGGGGCGTCCCAGCCGGGCTCCGGGATTAAAGACGGCG
>Ga0209415_10020257_pt1 | contig 10352 bp, 8 predicted proteins | sample PeaSoiSIISIP2007_FD_187696 | JGI IMG/M metagenome (GOLD analysis project Ga0209415, IMG submission 187696) | Peat soil microbial communities from Weissenstadt, Germany - SII-SIP-2007 (SPAdes) (version 2) | ecosystem: Environmental > Terrestrial > Soil > Wetlands > Peat | place: Germany...
CCTTCAGGCGCCAACGTAGAGGTTGTAGTCTCATGCGTTGCCTGAGAAGCCGTCGCCTTTAGGCGACGGTCGTTCACCCGCACTACGGCCGCAGGGACAGGGGATTTATGGGCCTGCACTCGATCGCGGAAGTGTTTGCCGCACTCACGCGCCTGCCGGTCCAACCGCGCATACATCCGGTTGAAGCGGCGCGCATCGTGACCGAGAACATCCTACCGCATTTCGAGGTCGTATCCCTCGGCAAAGAGGACTATCTGGAGGCGCTGAACACGATGGCCAGCGGCGAAGATTTACGACGCTCTGCTGCTGCGCTGCGCGGCAAGATGCGCGGTAGAACGTATTTACACGTTCAATCTCGGGGACTTCAGGCAGTTGGCCCCGGCCGGGCTGCAAGAGAAAATATGCGCGCCCTGAGCAGCAACCGAAATCTTACCGGCGTCGCCCGCGTGGAGCCCTTCGGCCGGTAAACCCAATGCCGCTATTCGATAGTTGGCAACAAAACAACGCGAAAAACAGGCGACCGCTGCGCTCGCAGGTTTGGATAAGACCAAGAGGGGGCTCAGCCCTGGCCGCCGGCAACGACGACCAAGTGCGGAACTTTTTCGGAGGACCGGGCAGAAGCGATGCGGCCTTTGTCCTTTACCCCTAACGTTTTCATTTTGTAGAGCAGGGCCTTGTAGTCGATTTGCAGCAGGTCCGCGGCCTGTTTCCGGTTCCAGCGCGTCGCATCGAGGGCGGCCACGATGGCATCGGCCTCGGCCTGACGTTTGGCCTTCTTTACCTGCTCCCAAACGGAAGCTTTGGGGGGTTCGTGCCCGACTGCTTTTGGTGCTTCGGCTCTAGCCGGTGGTTCGTTGGGCACCGGCGGCGCTGACGGAAGGTGTTTGGGAGCTCTCGCACGGAGTTCCGAAACCAGAAGCTCGGGGTCGCGGAGGGCAATCAGTTTACGAACCGTGTTCTCGAGTTCGCGAACGTTTCCGGGCCAGTGGTATGTCAGCATAGCCTGCTTCAACTCGGGAGTGATGATGGGAAGCGGTGTTCCGGTTTGAGCGTGCTTGTTTAGGAGAAACTCCGCCAGGGGGAGGATGTCGGCGGTCCTCTCCCGGAGCGGAGGCAGTTGCACGTTGATCACGTTGAGGCGATAGTAGAGGTCTTCGCGGAAAGTCCCATCAGAAATGGCTTTGTCGAGATCCCGGTGGGTCGCCGACATGATACGGACATCGACCTTGATGACCTCCTTGCCGCCGATACGTTGGAACTCGTGGTCCTGTAGCACCTGCAAAAGCTTGGCTTGGAGGCGAACGTCCATGTCTCCGATCTCATCGAGCAGGAGGGTGCCGTAGTTTGCCATTTCGAACATGCCGACCCTCTTCTGGAAGGCTCCCGTGAAGGCGCCGCGTTCGTAACCGAAGAGTTCGCTTTCCACCAGTTCGGCTGGCAGAGCGGCGCAATTCAGTTTGAGGAAGATCTTGCCGGCCCTGGGAGAGTTGGCATGCAGCTCCCGCGCAAACACTTCTTTGCCGCAGCCGGTTTCACCCTGGATCAGCACCGGCGCTTCGCACCAACCGATGTGTTTGGCCCGCAATTGGAGTTTTTGTATTTGCCAGCTATTGCTCAGGAAAGAGCTGGCCGTCGGAGCCGGGGATAACGTGGGTGGTACATACTCCTGTGGGGTTCGATTCTCAAGAGCCTTGTGCAGCGCCTTTTGAAGGTCATGATGCACAACCGGTTTGGGGAGGAAATCGGTGGCGCCACACTGCATCGCGGTCACCACATTCAGGGGCGAAGAAGCGCCAGAGACGACGATGACCGGCAGTTGGGGGTCAATACGGCGAATTTCCTTCAACGTTTCCAGGCCGTCCCGCTGCGGCATCATGATGTCCAGCAAGACGGCCGAAATTCTCGACCGGGAAGACACGAGGTGCTGGATTACCTCGTCACTGTCCTGAGCCAATTCCACCGAATAGCCCAGGCACTTCAGTGCCATTTCCAGGAATTCGCGAACTTCCAGTTCGTCCTCGCCAACCAAAACGGTCCTGTCCTCGTGCTGTTTCATATCGTTACTGTTTCTCCTCCCCCTCCCCCCGTATATTTAAGACTGGCCGAATCCGCTCTTGTGCGGACCGGCAGGACAAAGGAAAACACCGGGCCGGTGTCCCTGTTCTCAGCCCAGACGCGTCCATCGTGCCGCGCAAGGATCATTCTGCAGATGGCCAAGCTGAGTCCTCCCCCGGATCGGTCTTGGCCTCCCGAATAGGTGTACTCCGCGAAGATATCCTCCAGGTGTTCCTTAGGGATGGACGGGCCGGAGTTCTGGATATCGATGCGGTAAGCATTGGGCCTTTCAGAGTTCTGGCGCCGCCGTTCGGTCGCTGGCGGCAACGCGCCGTGGGCCGCGCGCCGTTCCCAAAAAGACGGATATCCTCGGACTTCGATGCCGCCCGACTTCGGAGTGAACCTACACGCATTGTCGAGAAGGTTGACGAGCGCCTGCTCGATCAGGCCCGGGTCGAAATATAACAGCGTGGTAGCTGGATCAAAATCCAAGGAAATCGAGATGTCTTTGCCAGCCGCAAGGGGAGTCACCTCATGCAGTGCCTGCTCGACACATTCCTGGATATCTCCTTCGAGCAGATCGAGACTGACGTTTACATGCCGTCCGATACTCAACTGGAACATCGCCCAAGCCATCCGGGAGAGTCGTTTGGCACTGCGGTTCATTCTTCGAAGAACCTCATTCTGGTCTTCGCGTAGCGGTCCCAGGGCCGAATTCAGCAGGAGATCGCAGTAGCCGCTGATTGCGGTGAGTGGTGCGCGGAAATCATGCAGTGCCCGGGCGAGGAAGTTAGTTCGTTCCTGGTCGAATTCCTGCAACTTCAGGTTGGCTTGAATCAGGCATTGGAGGATCTCGTCACGGTGGGCGCGCAGGCCGGTTGCAGCCGAGAGCCGGTCCGCGTGCGCTGAAACGGCCAGCCCCAAGAATGCGGATAGTGTCGCCCTGGTGATCGGCTTCAACAGAATCGTCACATCCGTTCGCCCCAACCAGTTGTGGAACTTGGCCACGTCCTTCCGGGCGACGAGAAAAAGATACTTGGAGAGGTGTGGACCAACCTGTGAAGACAGGCGCGAATCGGGATCAAAATCCCAAATGTACAGATCGGTATCGGTATTTGAGGCACCGTTCTCGGCTGATCCGGCCAGTAGATGCCACTGGTTGCCGGAAGATTCGCTACGAATGTCGCGGCAGAGTTTGTAAAGTCGCCGATCTTGAGACAGCAATCGTACATTCATCAGGGATGCCGAAAAGGTTTGCCGAGACTGGATAACTTTTTGTCTCAGTCAGGCTAACTTTTGTCGTGCCGGAAGTCAATACCAATGTTTCCGGAGTACTCATAGGCCCGAACCCAGAGTACCCATAGGACGTTTGTCAGAATGTGGAACTTTAGGTTTATTAGTTTGCCGGGTCGGGTAAAAAAGTGGGAGTTTGGGCAAAAGATCGGGAGCTGTTCCTCTTGGTAAGTGACGTGCATTCGTGCGCCATACCTAACGCTATGCCGATAAAGTTTAGCGAACCATCTTTAGTCCATGAGGAGAGGCACGAAACCAGTGTATCCCCGGAGGCCGAACGGCCGGAGCGACGGAAACGAGTCCGCAGCCGTCTGCACTGGCAGGTACACCTCCCGGCCCTGGATGGGATGCAGGCCATCGAGAGTACCACGCGGGATGTGAGCAGCAATGGGTTTTATTGCAGCTCTCCGGTTCCGTTTGTTCCCGGTGAACGCATGGTCTGCGTAGTGAAAGTGCCGGCATATTCTCCCGCCCGGGAAGATTGGATGCTGTCGCTGGAGTGCAAGGTTCGGATCGCACGGGTCGAGCCGGTAGGGGACGAAGGATGTTACGGCCTCGGGTGCGAGATCGAGGACCACCGGTTTCTCCACGTCTGAAAAGCAGCGCGTTCGTCGCCCAGGTCGGAACGCCGGGAGGACGGCCACACCCACCCCCTGCTGCACTCGGCTGTCGGACAAGGCCAGCCAGTGGGCAATTGCTTTTCGGCCTCTTCTCAATATGCATCTAGCCCGGGAAACATTGGGCTTAGGGTACTGGTACTGAAAGGGCACCGGATGCGCTGATTTCGTTGGTCGCCGTAATGCTCAGCGATTGCAGAAAGTGGACCAGATCGTCGCTGGTGCCGCCATTCTGCAGGACAAACGGGATCGCGACCAGAAACTCCCCGCCGAAACCCTGCGAGGCAGTGCTCTGGAACCAACTGGCGGAGGCGGCACTCACGTCGATGGTCAGGTGGGTAGAGGGGAAATTCACACCTTGTTTGGGCGTGATCTGGATGTCGAGTTGGCGAAGGGCCCGCGTGGTGGAGTAACCGTTCAGAGTCAGCGTAAAGCTGGTGAGCGTCTCGGCGGTTATGCTTGCGCTCAGCAGTTGCGGTGCGGAGCGCGAAATCGTCAGGGTCAGGGCGGCCGGCGAGGAAGGCGTCAGATCGAAGCCGTTCTGGATCGTGAAGGATGGGGTGATGACGATATCGCCGGCCGTGGTGCCGGTCTGTAGCGGTATGGTGGTTGCAGCGCCGTTAAACAGCGCCTGGGTGGAATTGGCGGGGATGGTGAACTTTACCGTACGGCCCCCGCTCGCAAACTGTATGGCGGGATCATCCGTGAAAACACTGGGAACGAAGGTTAGCGTCAGGGTGCCCTGCAACGGAAGCGGGTAGGGCGAAGAGAGCGATAGCCCAATGGCCGGCTGCTGGGCTGGTGGCTGGTCCCCGGCCGGGCCCTGGAACTGGTAAGCCGGCAACGCCGCCGGCTGCGTGCCTGTACCCGACAGTGTAAACGTGCTGCTGTTGACGGCCAACGTAGCCGTCAGGGTGCCGGTATTGTTGGGGAGGAAACTGACAGCGAAAGTGATTGTTGCCCCTGGATTCAGGCTCACCGGCAGACTGGGCAGTTGCTGGAGCGCAAAAATGGCGCTCGAGGTCGCCAGGTTGATACTGGAAATGGTCGCTGCGCTGGTTCCGGTATTCTGGACCGAGAAGTTCACGCTCGCGCTGCTTCCCACCGCACTGGGGGCGAAAATGACCGAGCCGCCTTCCGTCACCGGATTGGAGGCTGCCGCGTTGGTGTACGTGAATATCAGTTTGGAACCGATGCCGGTAGCGGTGATGGTAAAACTGTCGTTGCCGATCGTCAACTGTCCCTTGATCGCGCCGGGTTGCACCGGTGCGAAGCTCACGGTGAACTGCTGCGATCCGTTGGCATGGAGCGTGAACGCCCCAGCCGGCAGACCACTCAGGGATAATCCTGGACCGGTGATGGCAACAGCCGCAATCTGCCCGTCGCCGTTTCCGGTGTTCGTGATCGAGATGGTCACGCTGGAAGTCTGTCCGACCGGGGTATCGGCGACCGCCAGCGTACCGTTGGGCGGGAGCGCTGTCGTGTTGCCCCCGGTGATCGAGGCATAGGTATATTGCGACCCGATGCCTTGCGCCGCCAGGTTAATGGTCTGACTCTGCCCGTTTACGTTGACCAGCAACGTGGCCGAGAACGTCTGCTGCTGCAGCGGGCTGAAGCGGACACCGAAACGGGCCTGCTGGGAAGGCGCCACCGACAGCGGCAGCGAGAGCAGATTCACTAACTGGAAGGCCGTCGGCGAATTGCCTCCGAGAGTGACCGAGTTGATGAAACCGGTCCCGGCGCCGGAGTTGGTCGCCACCACGGTGATGTTGGAAACGGTGCCCGACAAGGTGTTGGGGAATTGGAGGGTGGAATTGTTGGATAACGGAATAATGTTGTTGGTGTCGGGATCGACGTAGGACAGGGAGATGTTCGATGTGGCGGTAGTGGCCGTCAGGTTGCCGGAAATCGAGTTGCCGGTCAGGTCAATGCGGAACGTTCCATTGAAAGTGCCGGCCTGTGTCGGGTTGAAGACGATTCCGAAACGCAAATTCTGGCCCGCGGGGACAGTCGCCGGCAGCAGCGGCACTCCCGTGAGTTGAAAACCGGCACCCGACACCGAGATTCCTGTGACCGTACCGGCACCACCCTGGTTGAGGATGGTGATGGTGGCGGTAGTACTTCCGTTGATGTCAATCGCCGGGAAGCTGATCGTGGTCCCGGTCGAAAGCGTATGGAGGATAGAGTCGGCCAGAGAGTACGAGAGAGAGAAGTTAGGCGTGGTGGTAGAGCCCGTAAGGGTGCCGGAGATGGAGTTGCCGGTTAGAATGATGGCGAAGGTTCCGTTAAAGGTGCCGGACTGTGTGGGGGCGAAGACGATGCTGAACCGCAAGCTCTGGCCCGCGGGGACGGTCGTTGGGAGCAGCGGCACTCCGGTGAGTTGAAAGCCCGCCCCTGATACCGAGATGGCTGTGACCGTACCGGCGCCCGCGCCCTGGTTGAGGATGGTGATATTGGCGGTGGTGGTTCCATTGACATCAACGGAGGGGAAGCTGACGACAGCTCCGGCCGGAAGGGGATTGGCAACGGAGTTGGCGATGGTATAGGAGGCAGTAAAGTTAGGCGCGTTGGTGGACGCTGCAAGAGTACCGGAGATCGAGGTGCCGGTCACAGAGATGCTGAAAATTCCGTTGAAGGCTCCGGTCTGTGTGGGGGCGAAGACAATACCGAATCGTAAGCTCTGGCCCGCGGGGACGGTCGTTGGGAGCAGCGGCACCCCGGTGAGTTGGAAGCCCGTGCCTGATACCGAGATGGCTGTGACCGTACCGGCGCCCGCGCCCTGGTTGAGGATAGTGATATTGGCGGTAGTCGTTCCGTTGATATCGACGGAAGGAAAGCTGATGGCGGCGCCGGACGAAAGCGGGTGGACATTGCCGTCGGCGAGCGTATAAGAGAGGGTAAAATTAGGCGCGTTGGTGGATGCGGTAAGCGTGCCCGAGATGGAACTGCCCGCTAGAGCGATGCTAAACGTTCCGTTGAAGGTCCCGGCCTGTGTGGGGGCGAAGACGATTCCGAAGTGCAAACTCTGGCCGGCAGGGACGGTCGCGGGCAGCAGGGGCAATCCGCTGAGTTGAAAGCCCGCGCCTGCCACTGTGATTGCGGTGACCGAACCGGCGCCCGTACCCTGATTGAGAATGGTGATGGTGGCGGTAGTGGTTCCATTCAGGTCGACGGAGGGAAAGCTGATGGCGGCTCCGGACGAAAGCGGGTGGATATTGCCGTCGGCGAGCGTATAGGAGAGGGCAAGATTAGGAGCGTTTGTGGATGCGGTAAGCGTGCCCGAGATGGAACTGCCGCCGAGGTCGATACGAAAAGTTCCACTGAAGCTGCCCGCCTGTGCGGGTGCAAAGACGATTCCGAAATGTATGTTCTGGCCCGCCGGGACGGTCGCCGGGAGCAGCGGCAACCCGGAGAGTTGAAAGCCCGCGCCTGCCAGCGTGATGCCTGTAACCGTACCGGGCCCCGTGCCTTGGTTGAGGATGGTGATGGTGGCGGTAGTCGTTCCATTCAGGTCGACAGAGGGAAAGCTGATGGCGGCTCCGGACGAAAGCGGGTGGATATTGCCGTCGGCAAGCGCATAGGAGACGGCGAAAGCAGTAGATGTGCCGGTTCCAGCAAGAGAAAATGTTACGCTGCTGCTGGCGAGCCCGAGGGTCAGCAATCCCTGGCTGCCACCAGTTGCCTGGGGAGTGAAGGCGACGTTGAAGGACGCCTGTTGCCCCGGCTGCAATTGGGCCGGTGCGGTGGAGCCGGAGAGCTGGAATGCCGAACCGGTCAAGGTTACCGATTGCAACGACCCCGCGGCGGTGCCGCGATTCAAAACGCTTACGACCGCTTGCACGGACGATCCGACGTTAGTTGCAGGGAAAGTGATGCGGTCTCCGGAATTGAGGTCGGTAAGAGCGCCGCTGGGAGCAAAGAAATAGCTGAAGGTCAGGTGCGGCGAGGTTCCAGTCAGGGTAAACATGAAGTTGGAGGCCTGGCTGTTTTCGGTGAAGGCGACGGAAACCTGTGCAGCGACGGCATTGCCCGACGCGGAGAGATACTGGACGGTAAAACTGGTGCTCCCGTTCGGATGCAGGGTCGCAGGCACCTGCGGCGCAAGCAACAGCGTCATTTCGGAGGTTCCGGTAACGGAAACGCCCGTGATGGTGGCGGTAGCGGTGCCACTATAGAGGACCGTGACGTTGGCGAGAATTGGCTGGCCGAGATCACTTGCGGTCAAGGCCAGCGATCCTCCCGGGGCGACGTTCGAGGATTGGCCGCTCGCTGTGACGGAAACCTGGAGCACGGATTGGCCAAGGAGAGAAGGCGCCGCCACGAAAGGTGCGGCGAGAACAACCAGCAAGATAGGTAGTCGCTTGGTCATAACGGCTCCTTCGGCACGGGCACGAAGTAAACCGTGGGAATCTGTCTGGCGTCCAGGACCAACAGCCACTCGCTGCTGTTGTCGCCATTCAAGAGGAAGGTCGGGCCAGCGGAGAGAGCCTCGAGACGGGAGGGAGCGAAATCCAGCGGAATGGTGTTCGCCAGGTTTTGTGAAGCCGTATCGTAAACGAGCACGGCGCGCGTGGCGCTGTCGGCGAGCAACAGGTAACGGCCGCCTCCGGAAACTGCAAGCCCCACTGGATTCAGGACCGAGTCCGGCTGGGCCAACGACGCGAATGGCAGCGGCCCTGACCCGGAATCGAATGCCACAATTTGTTGTTGATCGAGATCGGCTGCGTACAGCCGAAGGCCGGTGTCGTCAAAGGCCGCCGCTACGGGGTTGGCCATGGATGAGAGCAGGGCAGGAGATTGGCCGGTATTGAAGAGATACAGTCCGGACCCCACGATGCCGACCGCAATTTGCTGGCCTGTGGGATCGATAGCGAGAGTCTTGGCCAGACCCCATGGGGAGAGATCGAGAGCGGCATCGGCGACCACGTTAGTGTCGGAAAGGCGGACACGTTGCAATTGACCGCCGGACGACGAGTAGATCAGAGCGAATGATCCGTCGCGGCTCCATGCCACGCGGTCGATCGCTTGGATCAGTCCATCGGTAGAAGATTCCACGGGGGCCGCGTCGGATAGGCCGTGCAGGAAGACGTTGCGGCCGGCTTTGTCAATGAATGCCCATTTGCCGCCAGGGGCGACGGAAGCCCAATCCACTTCGCTCAATAGAGGTGAGGCGATGTACGTAGCGCCGGGAATGCCGAGCATGGGCCGAACGGTTTGGGAACTGCGGCTAAAAACAAACCCCGCGACCGGGCCGTTGAAGGTTGGCGATTGAGGATTTGCCGGTCCAGCCAGCAAAATCAGTGATGCGAGTGAAGCGTAAATGAACCACCGAGACATACTATTGAGGACTCCCGAATACGACCGTGCCCGCGCTGATCGAGACTGGTGAACTGGAGGTTGTGTGTTTTGCGAAGTAAACTCCCGCGCCGGCGCCGCCAGCGACGGCGATGCCCAGAAGGACCCATTTCCAACGTCCACCGGATTTCGAGGCATGCAAGTCCGGAGTGGGGGTCTTCGTCCCGGGCACCGCTTCCACGAACTGGTTGATTAGCGTCGTGGCGCGCAGGCCGTGATAGGACGCTGTCACATAGATCTGAAGCTTGCCGGGAACTTCATTGGTTTTAAGCCCGTGCGCGGCTGCCAGACCGTTTTTGTCTGTCACCACCATCAGATTGTTTGAGCCGTTGGCGAATTCACCCGTCGTGCCGGAGACGGGTAGCGCGAAAACGACGACTGCATCGGCAAGCGGCCGGTGGTCGTCATCTTGGACCTTCACAACGAGATTGCTTGCAGCGCGTTGGCGAACGTCATGGACGACGCCCTCCCCCTCAACTACGAGAAGCTCGATTCGTGCGGGGATAGCTTGGGCCAGAGCCGCTGGGGGCAGCACATCGCAAGCGATCAAACAGACGAGCCCGAGCGACAGCAGGTCCTTCGGTAACCTCAGATGACTGTTCATTTCAGATCCTGGGTTGTTGCAATTTGGCCACCGAGCCGGTGATTGCGGGACGGCAGTCAGTTAGTTTGGGGATACCTCAACCCAAATTCGCGTCCAAAGCCGAGTTCTGATAATCTGAGGTGTACCGGGAATGTACCAAAGATTAAGAGGGCCGCCCACTTATTTGGTATAGCAGCCCCCTGTCTGCAACTTTTTGGGGTCCGCCGGCTCTATGGGGTGGCGGCGCCGGTATGAGCACAGAACGGCCCGTTTGAAGCGCAAGCGCATTGGTCTCGAAAGTGCAAAACCGAGACATTCCGGTAATTCGCGGGTATTAGAGCGGGTAAGAACGGTGATTAGAACAGTGTTTGTGCATAGACTCGGGGCGGTAGTCCTTCTGGTAGCGCTTGGAATCGCAGTGGTTTCCAGCGCGGCGCAAGCAGAAAAAG
>Ga0209415_10020258_pt1 | contig 10351 bp, 11 predicted proteins | sample PeaSoiSIISIP2007_FD_187696 | JGI IMG/M metagenome (GOLD analysis project Ga0209415, IMG submission 187696) | Peat soil microbial communities from Weissenstadt, Germany - SII-SIP-2007 (SPAdes) (version 2) | ecosystem: Environmental > Terrestrial > Soil > Wetlands > Peat | place: Germany...
CGCCAGCCGCCGGGCGTGGCACGGGCGACTGAGGCAGCACAGATGCCCGCGGACGCCCGGGCCGCCGGGGAGCCGCGGAAGCCCGCGGACGCCCGGGCCGCCGGGGAAACGCCGCAGCCCGCGCACGCCCGGGCCGCCGGAAAGGCACGGAAGCCCGCGGGCGCCCGGGCGGCCGGGGAAACGCCGCAGCCGGCGGGCCGGCGCGGGCAGGCAGCGCGGCCCGCGGGCGCCGACCAGATACTGGACGAGATCGACCGCCGGGTGATCAAGATCCTTCAGGTCGACGGCCGCACGCCGAACACCGAGATCGCCAGGCAGCTGCGGGTCTCTGAGACGACGATCCGCAAGCGGATCGCCCAGCTCGTCTCGCACGACCTGATCAATATCGTCGCCGTGCCGACGCCCAAGGCGGTCGGCATGAACCTCTCAGCGATCATCGGGATCTCGGTCACGCTGCCCAGGCTGCGAGAGATCAGCGAGGAGCTCAAGCGACATCAGGAGGTGCGGTATGTCGGCGTCTCGACCGGCCGGTACGACATCATCGTCGAGGCGTTCTTCTTCGACCAGCAGCACTTCCTCGAGTTCATCTCGAGCAAGCTCAGCCGGATGGACGGCATCACGGGTCTCGAGACGTCGATGATCCTCGAGGTGGTCAAGTTCTCCTACGAGTGGGAGATCGGCTAGCGGCCCGGCGCGGCCTCGCTCAGGCCGGACCGGCCTAGCGCGAAGGGTCCCGCTGATCCGGGCCTGCGCGGGTAAGCTCTGGGCCGGAGGCGTGAGGGTGCCTGGTGGCCCCCACGGTCTTCAAAACCGATGGACGGCGCACAGCGTCGTCGGCGGGTTCGATTCCCGTCCGCCTCCGCTGCCAGGTGCTGAGGTAGGCCTGGTCAATACGCGGTTTGATAGCGAAAAATCATGATGGATTGTGGAATCCACTCGGCCGGGTGATCGACACCGCCGTCGCCATCACCGGGCCACCTGCCGGCTGAGCCACCCCGGAGACCACGCACCAGGGACCACGCACCAGGGACCACGGCCCGGAGACCACGGCCCGGAGACCACGCACCAGGGACCACGCACCAGGGACCACGCACCGAACACCCACGGCTCGGGGACCATGGCCAAGGGAACCACGCCTGCGGCGGCCCTGAACGGTACGGGTGCCGCGAACGTTTCTGTTCTTGTATGATCCGGCAAGCCAGGACTCGGCGGGGAATGCCAGGACCGCTCCCGCCGACGTATGATCCGGCTAGATGCAGCCTGGACCACAGCGGGCGTCACAGGCCAGGTACGAAGGAGCGATCCGAATGGGCATTCTCAACGAGGCACGCCGCGAGTTCATCGCAGCGCCAGACAGCTCGAAGACCCAGATCGTCTTCAAGTGGCCCGATCACAACATCCGCAAGTTCGCCAGGGCGATCGTCGAGCCCGATGCCGTCGCCGTCTTCATCAACCAGGGCCAGGTCGCCGGTGTCCTCGGCCCCGGACAGCACACCCTGGACGCGTCCGAAATCCCGTTCCTGGGGATGTTCGTGGACTGGGCGAGCAACAGCAACGCGTTCAAGGCCGAGATCTACTTCGTCGGCGCGCGGGAGTTCCCGAACCTCAGGTTCGGCGGTCGGCTGGACGAGGTGCAGGATCCCAACACCGGCCTGATTGTCACCCTCCGCACCTTCGGCGAGTACTCACTGCGGGTGGTCGACCCCACCAAGGTGATCCTCAACCTGGTCGGGACGGTCGACGTGACCAGCAACGACGCCGTCACGTCCTGGGTCACCCAGCAGCTGCTCAAGGCCACCCGCCACACGGTCACCACTCAGCTCATGTCGGGCGCGTGGCCGATCCTCGGCCTGTCCATGCACACCCCGGACATCGAGGTGGCGGCCATGTCGGGCGCCAACAACGACCTGGCCGACTACGGGATATCGATCACCCGCCTCGGCAACGTGGACATCAACCTCGAAGACGAGGACAACGCCAGGCTGAAGAAGCTCGCGGGCGACACCGCGTACAGCCGGCTGGCCGGCGGCTTCCTCCAGGCGGCCCAGGCCGAGGCGCTCCAGGGCGCGGGTCAGGGCCTGGCCCAGGGCGGCGGGGGCGCCGCCGCCACTCCGATCTTCTTCGGCGCCGGGATGGGCATCGCGAACCAGATGATGCAGCCGCCGGCCCAGGCCGCGCCGCCGCCGCCGCCCGCACCCGGATTCGCTGGCGGAGGCCAGGGATTCGCCCCGCCGGCCCCGCCGGCCCAGGCCCCGCCGCCTCCGGCGGCGGCTGTCGCCCAGCCGGCACCAGCGCCCGCCGGCACGATCGCGTGCAGCAACTGCCAGAGTCAGGTGCAGGCAGGGGCGAAGTTCTGCGCCGAGTGCGGCACGCCCATGGCCAAGCACTGCACCAACTGCAGCGCCAGCCTCAGCCCCGGGGCCAAGTTCTGCGCCGAGTGCGGCACCCCGTCGAGCCCGCCGGCGGCATAACCACGTGCGGCGGCCCTGACCTGGGCTACCATCTCATCCACATATTCCGCTGTTGCCTAGAAGGCCCCCTGATGAGAAAGGCCTGCCCGGATGGATCGGATCGAGTGCCAGTGGTGCAAGGCTCAGAATGAGCCGGCACGCACGAGCTGTACGACCTGCGGTGCGCCGCTCGACAAGAAGAATCTCGTATCCGACTCCGGCTGGAGTGAGGCGCCGCGCCTGCGGGACATGACGGAGTTCCGCTTCTCCAACTCCACCTGCCAGATCGAGGGCGAGATCGTCCCGGTGGCCGAGATCGCGCTCGCGCACGGCGACTCGGTCTTCTTCGAGCACCACGTGCTGCTGTGGAAGGAACCGGGCGTCCCGATGTCGGCCATGAACACCGGCGGCGGCATGAAGCGGACGATCGGCGGCATGCCGCACGTGATCAGCATCGCGCACGGGCCAGGCCGGATCGCCTTCTCGCGGGACGCCACCGGCGAGGTCGTGGTCCTGCCGCTGCATCCGTCCATGGAGCTCGACGTGCGCGAGCACGCCTTCCTGGCCGGCACGCACTCGCTGAACTACTCCTTCATCCGGATCAAGGGACTGGCCAACGTGCTGCACGGTGGCAGCGGCATGTACATGGACCGGTTCGTCACGCACAACGAGCCCGGCCTGCTTCTCCTGCACGGCTACGGCAATGTCTTCCAGAAGACGCTCCAGCCAGGCGAGAAGATCCTGGTCGAGCCCGGCGGGTTCCTCTACAAGGACTCGACGGTGACCATGAACACGGTGCAGCAGAACGTGAAGACCGGACTGATGCGGCACGGCATGTACCTGGCCGAGATGAATGGCCCCGGCCGGGTCGGCATCCAGTCGATGTACGTCCACCACGGCAGCGAGTAGGGGACCGATATGTCGATGCCGCCCGGAGCGGGCAGCTACACCTGCCCGTACTGCCGGATCCCGAGCGACGGAGGCGGCGGGACCTGCCCGCGGTGCGGCGCGCCGGTCGACATCCGGCTGCGCGCGACCAAGTCAGGATGGGCCGAGCAGCCGCCGATCCGCGACATGGCCCGCATCCACTTCAACCGGTCCACCTGCCAGATCAGCGGCGCGTACGTCCCCGTCGCCGAGATGAACCTGCATCCGGAGGACTGGGTCTATTTCTCCCACCACGTGCTGCTGCACACCGATCCCAACACCAGGCTCGAGGCGTTGCAGATGGGCGGCGGCTGGAACCGGGTGCTGGCCGGCATGCCGATGGTCATGATGAAGGCGCAGGGTCCCGGCCACATCGCCTTCAGCGCCGACCACCCGGGCGAGACCCTCGCCATACCGCTGCAGCACAACCAGGCCGTTGACGTGGTGGAGCACCGGTTCCTGGTAGCGACCGGGAACGTGACCTACCGGTGGGAGCGCTCCGGGATCTGGTTCACCACGCAGAACGGGGACGAGCAGGAGTGGCATTACCCGCTCGGCCAGATGATGGACCGCTTCACCGCGCAGGGCGGCCCTGGCCTGCTTCTGCTGCACGGTCCCGGCAACACGTTCATCAGGGACCTCGCGCAGGGCGAGCGCATCCTGGTGCAGCCGTCCGGGCTGATCTGGAAAGACCCGACCGTCAGGATGCACCTGCACATCGAGTACCCGAGGGGCCAGTACTGGTTCAGCTCCGCTCGCTGGCAGGCCAAGTCGCTGTGGCTGACCCTGACCGGCCCCGGCCGGGTCGCCGTGCAGTCGGTGTTCGAGCGGCCAGAGATGGTGGGATCCATCGTCCAGAGTTCCGGCGCGACGACGCAGTACTGGTAACCGGGACCCCCCCGCTGGGCAGGGCACGGGCCGACGGATGAGCGCCACGAGCTCATCGGTCGGCCCGTGGGCTGCCGGTGCCGTGCGGTCAGGAGGGGGACAGCGGGTGGGCGCGCGCGCCCTCGGGCAGCCGGGCCGAGCGCGACCGCTGCGAGAGCAGTTCGTGATGCTGGTCGTCACCGGCCCGCATCCCGCTGATCAGGGGGGAGTGGGCGAGCGAGAACGCCCCGGCGAACGCGACGAGCAGCGACAGCGCCTCGAGCGGGCCCGCCGCGCCGCCGGTCTGAAGGTTGTCGCCGAACAGGCCCACGCCGATCAGGATGCTGGCCAGCGGGTCGAGCAGCACCAGGGTCGACTGGGACGCGACGATCGGGCCCGCGTGAATGGCGTTCTGGGTCAGGAACACTCCGAGCATCCCGAACAGGACCAGGGCGTAGGTCTGCCAGTGGCGGTACAGCATGACCCAGTCCGACGCGGCGAAGTCGGAGACCACCTTGGTGCATGCGGCCGTGAAGGCGAAGCTGATCGCGGCCGCGGCGCCGAACATGGTAGCCCGCCACCAGCGCGGACCGCGCCGCGCGAACAGCACCAGGGTGATCATCGCGCCCGCGCACGCGCCGCCGGTCACGGCCCACGCCCACAGCGGCGGTGCGAGCGTGCCGTACTCGGGATGGGCGAAGTACAGGAAGCCGGACAGGCCGCCGGTGACGGCCAGCGCGCCGAGCCATTCGCGCCGCCCCATCGTGAAGCCGAACCAGGCGGCCAGGACGATGGCGAGGAACACGAGCTCGGTGGTCAGGATCGGCTGAACCAGGGAGAGCTGGCCGAAGTGCAGCGCTACTGCCTGGAGCGCGAAGGAGACGAGCATCAGCGCGAACCCGAGCAGCCAGATCCCCCGGCGCACCGCATAGGCGAGCAGGCTGAGCCGCAGCGTGGTGTCGGCCGGCGCGTTCTCGACGCCCAGACGCTGGAACACGCTGGTCAGCGCGTTGGCCAGCGAGGCTCCCAGGGCGAGGACAAAGACCACCAGTTCCGTCCCAATAAAGATGCTTGTACCACACTGAATCATTGAGCCTAGTGCACATCAAGGACGCGGCCGAGGACCGGCGCGGCTGATGACGATTCGGTCAGCCCGGCCGGTGTGTCCGGGCGCGGCCGCCGGGACGCGACGGCGTGCGCGAGCACAGGGACAGAAGTTCACAGCGGGCGCCGCGGGGCGCCGCGTTGCGACGCGACGTCACGAGGCGCCGCGTCCTGGCATCGAGTCAACGGGGCAATGGCGTCCTGTGCCTACGCGGGATGTAGCCATCCGTTACGCATGCTCGTCCGAAGGCGGGCAGGTTCGGCATCAGCCGAGCCAGGCGGCTGCGCCGAGCCGGCGCCCGGCATTATGGTCGCTGCTAGATAGAGCACGCCCGGCGCGCTGACTGCCGGGTCGCGGTTAACCCGAAGGAGCCTGGCGTGATTGGTCGTGCTTACCCCCACACCGGCCGGGTCCCTGCTCAGGTGCTACTCGGCGCGCTCACGATCGCCCTGCTGACCGCCGGCTGCGCCGCGGCGAGCGCCGCGCCTGCTGGTCCCGGCCGCGCGCGGCATGCCGCGCCGCACCGGCTGAGCTCGAAGCCACTGGCCGGCAAGATCATCGGGATCGACCCCGGCCACAACGGCCGCAATTACACCGACCCGGCGTTCCTGGCGCATCAGATCTGGAACGGCCGGGAGTGGGAGGACTGCGACACGACGGGCACCGAGACCGCCGGACACTACACCGAGTCCAGATTCAACTTCAACGTGGCCACGTATCTCGCCGCCGACCTGCGCAAGGACGGCGCGCGCGTGGTGTTCACCCGCACGAACAACCACGGCATCGGGCCGTGCGTGAACCGGCGGGCCCGGATACTCAACCGGGCGCACGCCAACGTGTCCATCGACATTCACGCGGACTACGGCCCGGCCAGCGGCCGCGGGTTCACCGTGCTCGAGCCGGTGGCCGACGGCCCGAACAACAAAGTGATCAGGTCATCGACCCGGTTCGGCTACTTCGTGCATGCCGCGTTCCTGGCCGATACCCGGATTCCGGTCAGCAACTACTACGGCCGTAACGGATATATCTTCCGTAACGATCTTGCCGGGCTCAATCTCACCACGATGCCGAAGGTCCTGATCGAGAGCGGCAACATGAACAACGCGATCGACGCCAGGATGCTAGTGCGCGCACGGGTGCAGCGGAGCATCGCCAGGGCGCTCGCGGCGGCGATCGTCAGATTCCTGACCGGGCACTGGCCCGCGTAGCCGGCGGGCCGCGCAGCCGAGAGCCGCGATCAGGTCTATCCGAAGAAGGTACGGGCGACGCCGACGATCCGGTCCTGATCGTCGACCGCCAGCAGATGCTGCCACCGGTCGAATGTCGTGCACGGATGGGATATGCCGAGCAGGACCGTGTCGGCCACGGCCAGCTCGGCGGCCAGGCTGCCGCCCGACCGGCGGCGGAGGCATGAGTGCTGGTCGTACATCCGGTCAACGTAGAGATCATCGGCCCGCCGCGGCATCCCGTCCTGGCGCAGGCTGCCGATCACGACCGGCAGGCCGACGTCGCTGCCCAGGTCGCGCTTGCCGGCCGCGACAACGGCCAGGTCCTCCTGCGGTACCGAGACGACCCTGGCCCGGATCTCGAGCGCCGGCCGGAACTCGTCTTCCGTGCCGGCCAGCGGAGACAGCTCATCCAGGTACCCGTGGTCGTGGCTGATGTAGCCGCCGCTGCGCAGCACGACGAGCGGATCGTGGCCGCCGGCCAGCGGGCCGCTGAGGCTGGCGGCGACGCGGTCGAAGTAGATGCTGCCCGCGGCGCTCAGGATGAGCGGCTCGGGCGCGGTGTCCACCAGGCCAGCACCGATCAGCGCGTCGCCAAGCTCGCGTATTCGGTCGCAGAACGCGTCGATCAAGGCCAGGTCCGGATCCGTCCGGCCGGCGGCGAGCACGCCCTCGAAGCCTCCGGCGCCGCGTACCCGCAGCAGCGGTGACCTGGCGGCCCGGCCGGCCACGGCGACCGCCTCGGCGACGCCGCGGCATCCGGCTCGGCCGTCCGTCCCGCCCATCTCGACCAGGATGTCAAGCGCCCGCCGCGCCCGGTGGCGGCTCAGGCCCTCGGCGAGCAGGTCCGCGGCGGCCGTGCTGTCGGCGTAGCAGAGCAGGCGCGCGCCGTCCGGCTCGCGCAGCTGCTCGGCGAGCCACGCGATGTCGGCCGGATCGACCACCTCGTTCGCGATCAGGACCCGCGGCGCGCCAAGCTCAACGCAGACCTGGGCCTGGGTGCAATTGGCCACGGTCAGCGCCCAGGCGCCGGCGGCAAGCTGGCGGGCCATGATCCACGGGGACATGGTGGTCTTGACGTGCGGGGCAAGCTCGGCGCCGTGCTCGGCGGCGAAGCGCTGCATCCGAGCGATGTTGTGGTCGAGCGCGCCCACGCGGAGCACGGCGACCGGAAGGTTCAGCCCGGCCTCAGCCACGGTCTGGCCGACCTCGATCAGGTCCGCGGCCGTCACCGGGCCGCGCCGCGCGAAGCCCCTGGCCGTCCTGGGGATCGGCTCCCTCGCCAGCGCGGACAGATACCGCTCGACCGGCGATCCTGCGACCTGGCTGTTCATGGGTTTCTCCTCGGCGGATCGAGCGGCCGGCCTGTGCGCCGATGACGACATCGCCGGCCTGGTAGGACAGCTCGCCGTTGACAAAGACCAGCGTCATGCCGGACGCGGGAACGGCCGGACTGGCGTAGCTGGCGTGCTCGCGCACCGCGCCCTGGTCACACACGGCGATGTCCGCAGCGTAGCCGGGTCGCAGCAGCCCGCGCCCGGTCAGGCCGAACCGTGCCGCTGCGGCCTGCTGGGTTCAAGCGGCAGCGGCGACGCGACCGATAGGCTGAGGCGACGAAGACGCGACAGGAGGCGGACGGCATGAGCGAGATCAGAAAGCGCAGGCTTCCGCTGGTGGCCAGGCTCGGAGTGCTGTCGCTGGCGGCCGGCGCGATGACGTTACAGCCGGCTGTGGCGTCGGCCGGCGGACCTCGGCCCGCCTCGGGCGAGCTCCGGCCCGGTCAGGGCGCGCCAGCAGGCGCGAGCAGCCCGTGGGTGCGGGTCTGGCAGGACACTTTCGCCGGGACGGCCGGCCGCGGGGTCAATCAGAAGGTCTGGCGGTACGACACCGGCAAGGGGATATTCGGCACCGGCGAGATCGAGACCATGACCAGGTCGGCACGCAATGTTCACCTCGATGGCCACGGCGACCTGAGTATCACGGCCATCGGCCACGGCCAGTCGTGGACTTCCGGCCGGATCCAGACCAGGAGCTCCCGGTTCGCCGCACCCTCGGGCGGCATGCTGATGGTGACCGCCTTGATCAGGCAGCCGAACCCGAGGCACGGCCTCGGTTACTGGCCCGCGTTCTGGATGCTCGGCCCTGGGCAATGGCCCGCGACCGGGGAGATAGACATCCTCGAAGACGTCAATGCCCTCAGCCAGCACTCGGGCACCTTCCACTGCGGCAATCTCACTCACCGCAACCCGGACGGCACATTCGGGCCCTGCCATGAGTTCACCGGCCTGGGCAGCGGCCTGCTGGCCTGCGCCGGCTGCCAGGCCGGCTATCACAGCTACAGCATCATCGTGGACCGCACCAGGCCGGCTGACGAGCAGATCCGCTGGTACCTGGACGGCCGGCTGTTCCACTCCGTGAGCGAGAGCCAGGTCGGCAAGAGCGCCTGGACCAAGGCCGTGGATCACGGGTTTTCCATCATCTTCGACCTCGCGATCGGCGGCGGTTACCCGAACGGCGTCTGCGGCTGCATCACCCCGGACAGCAGGACGTCATCGGGCGGCACCATGAGCATCCAGTCCGTCGCCGTCTATCGGCGCGCCTGACCGCGGCCCGAGCGATGGCAGCGAAGACCCCGGCGCCCGTCACGCTGGCCGGCCGGTTCGTCTGCCTCGTCCCGCTCACCATGGACCATCTCGGCGACATCTTCGCCGCGGGCGGCGCCAGCGCACGGATCAGACCACCGGAGACGCACGGCACGTGATCCGGCGGACGCTGCCAGGCTAGAAGGCCCCTCCCTCGTGCGGGTCGGATCGCCGGTCCGCGCGCACGGCGCGAATCGGCGGCCAGCGCCAGGCTGCCGGGCTAGCTAGCGGACGGCGGGGAGCGCTGCGTCGCCAAACAGGACGCAGTCGTCCAGACTCGGGCATTCGCAGCGGGCCGCGGATTCCAGCCACTGCCGCACCAGGGCCGCACGCTCGATCATGGCGATGAGCTGTGGCAGCTTGCGCTCGGCGATCCTGCGCAGCTGCTCGACCGCGGCGGCGTCGCCGCCTGGCACGGCATCGAGCAGCGACCTGATCTCATCGAGCGCGAGGCCGGCCCGCTGTGCCGTGTCGATGACCGTCAGGGTCCGCACGGCACCGGAATCGTAGCGGCGCTGGCCGCCCATCCTGACCGGCTCGGGCAGCAGGCCGATCTCCTCGTAGTAGCGAATCGATGAGGCGCGCCTTCCGGTCCTGTGAGCGAGCTCGCCGATGGTGAGCAGATCGTCTGGCAAGGAAGTTCTGCCCCCTTTGACTTCAAGTCAACTTGAACCCGCACGATGGTAGCTGACTAAGTCAGCCACCCTGTCTGGAGGTAACACATGGACGCCGCCCCGATCGCCTGCTCGCTCGGCCGGGACGACCTCGCTGAGCGTCAGCAACGCTGGCACACGCTCGCCGCCCGCGCCATGCTCGACGTCCTGTCCACCGACGACGGCTTGCGGCTGCGGTTCCGCCCGGATCCCGGAGTCGAAGCCGAGCTGCGCGAACTCGCCGCTTTGGAGCGGGACTGCTGCGCGTTCGCCGACTGGACGGTGCACGGCGACGACGACGCCTGGGTGATGGACATCCGCGGCACAAGCGCCGAGGCCGTCCCGGCCGTGCGGGAAATGTTCACGAGCGTCCGCGCGGCAGCCACGGCCCGCGAGGAGTGAGCCGCCGGAGGGCGGGCCGTCGCTGATGGCCGGCCCCCGCCCATTGCCCGCGCCCAGGCCCGGTCCGGAGCACCGGCCC
>Ga0209415_10020259_pt1 | contig 10351 bp, 11 predicted proteins | sample PeaSoiSIISIP2007_FD_187696 | JGI IMG/M metagenome (GOLD analysis project Ga0209415, IMG submission 187696) | Peat soil microbial communities from Weissenstadt, Germany - SII-SIP-2007 (SPAdes) (version 2) | ecosystem: Environmental > Terrestrial > Soil > Wetlands > Peat | place: Germany...
GGGCTGCGCCCTGACGACGCGCGGTGGTTCAGGCGGCGCCGGCGCCCAGCGGGATCCCCAGCAGGCGTTCCAGCTCCGGCACGGTGGTCTCCGCCGCGGTGTGGTGCACGACGGCCATGCCCAGCTCCTCGGCGGGGGCCAGATTGAAGGGCAGGTCATCCACGTAGACGCACTCCGCGACGGCCACGCTGGCGCGCTCGGCCCCCAGCTCGTACATGCGGCGCGAGGGCTTGCGGATGCCCTCCTGGCCGGAGATGACGACGCCGTCGAACAGCTCGGCGAACAGCTCGTGGGGGTAGCGGTGGGTGCCCCAGGAGTTCGAGACCAGCGCGGTGCGCACCCCCGTCGCGCGGGCGCGGCGGACCGCTTCCACCATCGCCAGATCGGGCCCCACCCCGCCGAACAGCCCATCGACAAGGCCCTCGGGCTCGACGCCCAGCGTGGCGGCGAAGCGCAGCTCGAAGGCGGCCTCGTCGAGCAGGCCCTTCTCGAGCGCGATCAGCGCCTCGCGCAGCTCGGGGTCGCCGCGGAAGCGGGTCACCAGCTCCTGGGTGTCGATCTCGGCCTGCACGCAGTAGGCGTGGAAGGAGGCGAAGAGGTTGGTCGTGAGCACGCCGCCCCAGTCGATCAAGAGGCCCGTGCGCGGCGCGGTTGCCGTTGGGTCCGCAGGGGCCGGCTCGACAGCGCGGGCCGTCTCGCCGGCACGCGTCTCCGCGGCGGATGCCGGCTCGGCCGCGGAGGGCGCCTCGGCGCTGGGGGCCGGCTCAGCTGCCATAAGCCACCCCCTCGGCCTGGCGCGCCAGTTCGACGACGCCCTCGCCGAACTGCTTGAGGTAGGGGTCGTCGGTGGTGCCCGCGACGGCGCGCTTGTAGTTGCCCTCCATGAACACCGCACTCTTCCAGATGGCCAGCGTCGTGTACCAGCGCAGCGCCTGCATCGAGCGCCCCGAGCGCTCCTCGTACAGGGCGATCAGTTCCCCGCGCGTGGGGAAGCCGTCGGCGCGCGTCACCGCGCCGAGGTACTCGCGCATGCCGCCCTTGGGGTCGCCGCCCTCGGTCCACATCATGCACAGGTACCCCAGATCGGCGAGGGGGTCGCCGATCGTGGCCATCTCCCAGTCGAGCACCGCCACCAGGCGCGCGGGGGCGGCAGCTGCGTACATGGTGTTGCCCAGCCGGTAGTCGCCGTGCACGATGGTGGCGGGGCCGGAGGCGGGCAGGTTTGCCGCCAGCCACTCGCGCACGCGCTCCACCTCGGGGATCTCGCGCGTGCGGTTGTGCTCCCACAGCCCGCCGAAGCGTCGCAGCTGGCGCTCCAGGTAGCCGGTGGGCTTGCCGAAGCCCTCCAGCCCAGCCGCCGCCCAGTCCACCGCGTGGATCTCCACGAGCGCGTCGATCAACTCGTGGGCCACCTGCCGTCGTTGCGCGGGCGAGTCGAGCTCTGCCGGCACGGTCGAGACGATCACCTCACCCGCGACCCTCTCCATTAAATAAAAAGGGCTCCCAATCACACCCTCATCCGGGCAGACCGCCAATACCGCGGGCACGCGGGCCGGGGTCTCCGCGAGGGCTCCGAGCAGGCGCGCCTCGCGCAGCACATCGTGCGCGCTGGGGGGCAGCGGGGGGCGCGGCGGGCGGCGCAGCACCAGCTCGCTGCCGTCCTCGCGGCGCAGCAGGTAGGTGACGTTGGAGTGGCCCTCGCCGATCGGGCTCGCCTCGATCGCGCCCGCGCCGAGCGCATGGGCGTCGAGGAACGCGCGCAGCGGCTCCAGCACGAGCAGCGGGGGGCGGGCGTTGGCCTGTGCCTCTGCGTGGGTGGCGACGACGTCGTCGGGGGCCTGGGGGGCGCTCATGCCGGCCAACCTACCCCACCGCGCGGGCGTTGTGCGTACGCAATTTCCCGCCGCGCGACCGCAACCTCCGCTGCGATAGCGTGTCTAAGCGTCTGGCGCCTCGTGCCCGTTCGCCGGTAGCGGCTGGGTCGCGCCGCGAGCACGTCCCGCGCCACGCACGCCCCCCGACAGACTGGAGTCCTGCCCGATGCCGCGTATCCGCATACTTCTCTGCGCCCTTCTGGCCTGCTCAGCGCTCACCGCTGTGGCCGCGGGCCAGGCGTCGGCCTCCCGCGGTGAGGCGGTGTACTTCGAGGACTCCTCGCTGCTGCTCTCCCCCAAGACGCGCGTCAAGACGATGGCGACGCTGCAGCACCTGGGCGTTAGGGCTCTGCGCGTGGAGCTCTACTGGCGCGAAGTGGCGCCCAACGCCACGAGCGCGACCAAGCCGGTGTTCGATGCGACCAACCCGCTCAGCTATCACTGGGAACAGTACACGCCGCTACTGGCAGAAGCCCAGCGTCTGGGGATGAAGGTGCTGCTGACGGTCACCTCGCCGGTGCCGCGCTGGGCAACCTCCACCCGCCGCGACTACCTCACGAGCCCCAACGCGGCCGACTTCGAAAAGTTCATGACCGCCGTCGGGCGCCAGTTCGGCTCCGAGGTGTCGCTGTACGCGATCTGGAACGAGCCCAACCACCCCGCCTTCCTGCAGCCCCAGTTCGCCGCAAACGGCCAGCCCGCCTCGCCGCGCATCTACCGCGGCCTGTTCCAGGCCGGCTACGCCGGGCTGCGCGCCGCGGGCATCGCCCAGCCGAAGGTGCTGATGGGCGAAACGGCGCCCACCGGCTCGGACACGGTGACGCGCCGCGAAGGGCCGCTGCACGACGTGGCGCCGCTGGCGTTCCTGCGCGGCGTGCTGTGCCTGAACGCGCACTACCGCCGCTCCGCGAGCTGCAGCGCGCTGCCGGCGTACGGCTACGCGCACCACGCCTACACGCTCCCCGCCGGCCCATACTCAAAGCCGGCGGGTGCCGACAACGTGACGATCGGCGCGCTCTCGCGGCTCACGCACGCACTGGACCTGGCGGCGCGCGCGGGCGCCATCAAGGCGGGCATGCCCGTGTACCTGACGGAGTTCGGCGTGCAGAGCAAGCCCAACCGCTACCTCGGCGTCCCCGCCGGCCAGCAGGCAGAATTCGACGCCGAGGCCGAGCACATCGCGTGGTCGAACCCGCGCGTGGTGGCGTTCTCGCAGTACCTGCTGCGCGACGACCCGCTTGGCGGGGCTCCGGGATCGAGCGTGCACGGAGGGGTGGTGCGCTTTCAGACCGGCCTGGAGTACGTGAGCGGGAAGCTGAAGCCGCTGTACTACGGCTGGCCGGTGCCGCTCACCGCGTCACGCCACGGCAGCGGGGTGTCGCTGTGGGGGCTTGTGCGCCCGTCGCTCGTGCCGACTACGGTGACGGTGATGGTGCTGCCGCGCGGCTCGCACCGCTGGCGGGTCCTGGCGCACGTGCACACCGGCGCGCTGGGCGAATGGGCCCTTCACTCCAGCGTGCAGGGCTCGGAGTGGCGCGTGCGCTGGGCGAGCCCGACGGGCGCCAAGTACGAAGGGCCGCCGATCCACGCTTCGTAGGGGGTCCGGCTTCGGCGTCGCCCTACGATGAGGGGGCGATGCCGGAGCTGCCCGAGGTCGAGATCACCGCACGGCGCCTCGACGAGGCACTGCGCGGCGCACGCATCGAGTCGGTGCTCGCGCCGGGGATCAACGCGCTGAAGAGCTTCGACCCGCCGCTGTCGGAGCTGGCCGGGCGGGAGATTGTGGGGGTGGGGCGTAGGGGGAAGCACCTGCTGGTGCACGTGAGCGGCGAGCTGGTGCTGCTGATTCACCTGATGTCGGCTGGGCGCCTGCAGCTGTACGGGAAGCGCGCCGGTCCGCGCGACCGCACGTCGCGCCTGCTCGTGCGCTTGGACAGTGCTCCCCCAGGGGGGATGCCGGACGACGCTCCTTCTGAGGGGACGAGTGGCCGCGAGCTGCGCCTGCGCGAGTTCGGCACGCGCCAGGCCGCGTGGGTGAAGCTGCTGCGCGAGGACGAGCTGGAGGCGGAGGAGGTGCTGGCCACCTTGGGGCCCGAGGCGTGGCCCGATCCACCGCCGCTGAAGGAGCTCTTGGCGGGGGCGCGGCCGTTGCACAAGCAGCTGCGCGACCAGCGCACGATCGCCGGCATTGGGCGCTCGTGGGTCGATGAGATCCTGTGGCACGCGCGCCTGTCGCCCTACAAGCGCGGCGGGGACCTGGACGAGGAGGAGCGGGCGCGGTTGCGCGAGGCGATCGTGGGGGTGCTGGGGGAGGCGCTGGCGCACTACGAGCAGGCGGTGGCACTGCCGATTCCCGACAAGCTGCCGATGCCGCTGCAGGTGCACCGTCACGAGGGCGAGGCGTGCCCCCGATGCGGGGACACGCTGCGGGCGGTGCACTTCGAGGACTATGTGATCGCCTACTGTCCGGCCTGCCAGACCGAGGGGCGGGTGCTGAAGGATCGTCGATTGTCGCGGCTGTTGAAGTAGTACCCTCCCGCCGTGGCTCTGAGCGACGAGAAGTACATGCTGCTGACCACCTTCCGGCTCGACGGGACACCGGTGTCCACGCCGGTGTGGGTCGTCAAGCTCGACGAGGCCACGGTCGGGTTCTGGACCAGCTCCGGCTCGGGCAAGGCCAAGCGGCTCGCTCACACGACGCGGGTAACCGTGCAGCCATGCGACGCTCGCGGCCGCGTCAAGCAGGGCTCCGCCGCGGTCGATGCCACGGCGCGCATGGTCGACGGCGAGGAGCTCGAGGAGATCCGCAAGCGGGTCATCGCCAAGTACGGCTTCGCGACCAAGATCACGAAGGCCCTCGGCACGCTCGGCGGCATCGTGCGCCGCAAGCGCATCCCGTACGGCGACATCGGCGTCGTCATCGCGCCGACGCAGACACCCGCCGGCGCATGATCGAGCTGGGTGCATGACTCGGTGCGGCGGGCGCATGATCGAGCTGGGTGCATGACTCAAGCAGCGGCGAGCGCATGATCGAGCCTGGCGAGGAGGCCCCCGACTTCGAGCTGCCCGACCAGGACGGGCGCACGGTGAAGCTCTCGGACTTCCGCGGTGAGCCGGTGGTCGTCTACTTCTACCCAAAGGCAGCCACGCCGGGCTGCACCACGCAGGCGTGCGGCGTGCGCGACCACCGCGCCGACTACGCCAAGGCGGGCGCGGTAGTCCTCGGCATCTCCCCCGATCCGGTGGCGAAGGTCAAGAAGTTCCACGAGAAGGAGGGGTTGAACTTCGCGCTGCTCGCCGACGAGGGCCATCGCGTGGCCGACTCTTACGGCGTATGGGTTGAGAAGTCGATGTATGGCCGGACATTTTGGGGTGTGCAAAGAACGACGTTCGTGGTTGACGCGGATGGGAAGGTGGCCAAGGTGCTCCGCAACGTGAAGCCCGCCGCACATGATGAGCTGGTGTTGCGAGCGCTTGAGGAGGCTGGTCCGCCGGTCGTATAGGCGTCACTGCCCGCCACAGATACCTATCACGACTCTGTTGCGAGCGTCTCGGGCCGATCGTCGCGGTGCTCGCTTGCGCGCGAAGGCGCAGCTGTTTGTGATGGATTGCCGTCACCGTCGTAGTTAGGGTGATGAGCACTCCCGTGTCCTCTCCCCAGCCATCGTCGCGGACTGGAGCGACATCTCGCCAGGGTGCCCTCGACGCGGCCGCGTTTGATGCCCTCTTCAGGGAGTGCGCTCCTGATGTGCATGGGTATCTGATCTCTCTGCTGGGTGACCGCTCGACGGCTGAGGATCTCACCGCGCTCGCGTTCGAGCGGCTCTACCGTTCGCGGTCGCGCCTCGATCCTCGGCGTGGGACCCCGCGAGCCTGGTTGTTCTCGATTGCCCGCAATGCCGCTTTGGATGAGCTGCGTCAAAGAAGGCGCAGGAGCAGCTACGACTTGGGGGAGGATCTTGTAGACGGCCGGGCCTCTGGTGACGCGCTTGAGGATGTGGAGCGTCGCGCAATGGTGCTTGACGCGCTCACATCGTTGCCCCTGCGCGAGCGTGAGCTCGTGCTGCTGAAGTTTCACGGTCAGCTCTCCAACAGCGAGCTGGCACGTGCCCTGGGCGTCAGCGAGTCCAACGCCGGCACGCGGCTTCACCGTGCGCTCACGCGACTGCGCGAGCACTGTGCCGAAGCCGGCCGCGAGGAGGTCGCATGAGGATCGTTCCGTTCCCAGCCGATGAGCCGTTGCCCGGCCAGGAGGCCTGGACCGCGGAGCTGGAGGCTGCGCTTCGCGGTGAGTCCCAGCGCCCGGACGCGCATGTGTGGCGAGAGCTGCGCGATGACGTGCGTGCGCTGGCTCCCGCAATGACTCCCGCGTTTGAGGTGCGCCTCGCGCAGGAGCTCGAGCGCCGTGGTGCGCTCGAAGGTAGCGCCGAGGACGCCGGGACGCGGATGCGCAGTAAGGCGTCCGCCGGGTCACCTCGACGGATTTCCGCCGGCGACCCGGCGGCTTCGCGACTGGGCGTGTTTGCGCGCCGTCGGCGCGGTTCGTGGTCCCTCGCAGCTCATCGGCGCTCGGCTGTTGGGGCAGCCGCGACTGTGGCCATCGCGCTCGTCGCGGCACTGCTCATCTCGGGATCGCACGGATCCGCGCCCGTTATCGAATCCCGAGCTCCCACGCAGAGAACGCCAGCCGCTGCCCCCAGGCCCAGCGCCCGTGGTCCAAAGGCCGCAGCGTCGTCCTCCTCTTCCACGCCGGCGCCTTCGGCAAGGTCGGGAGGCTCGCCTGCGCCGGCAGTGGCGCAGGCATCACCGTCGATCGCCGCCCCGAGCGCTACTGGCGCGTTCTTCGCGCCCGGGCGTGTGCAGCAGCTCGCGGCGTCCATCACGCTGGACAGCAGCCCCCAGAGCCTGCAGGCGACATCCGACCAGGTTGCGCAGCTCACGGTTCGCGACGGCGGCTACGTGCAGTCGTCCAACGTGCAGGTGCAGCAGCAGGGCGCCAGCGAAGCCACGCTCGCGCTCAGGCTGCCCAGCTCGCGACTCGCCGCCGCGCTGGCAGCGATCGGGCGTCTGGCTCCGGTTCGCGCGGAGAACCAGTCCCTGCAGGACATCACCGGCGCCTACAACGCCGCGCACCAGCAGTTGAGCGACGCCGAAGCTGAACAGCGAGCGCTGCTGCGTGCACTCGCGGCAGCGAGCACCGAAGCACAGATCGACAGTCTGCACGCTCGTCTGGCGGCGTCCCGCGCAGCGATTGCCCGAGCACAATCCTCCGTGCACTCGATCTCGGCGCGTGCGAGCACGTCCGAAGTCGAAGTGAGCATCCTCGGCGACACACGCGCCGGTAGTGAAGGACTCACCCTCCACAAAGGCCTTCACGACGCAGGCCAGGTACTGCTCGTCGTCCTCATCTCGATCCTGATCCTAGCCGCGGTACTCGTGCCGCTCGCGCTCCTCGTCGCAGGAGTCGCGGGTGCGCGACGCACCTGGCGCCGATACCAGCGCGAACGGGCCCTCAACGCACCATGACACCGGGTGGCGGTCGATCGGACTCCCAGTCCCCGCCGCTCCCGAATTCTCGTGATCAACCCTGGGGAGAAAACCATGATCGCGGGCAGAGGCCGGCGAGCATCGTGAAGATGACGCGCAGTGTGGGATGGTGCAGGCGGCCGGCTGCAAGGAAGGCCAGCCAGGCGGCGTGCATCTCGGCGACGTAGCGGGTGAGCGCCGGCCACCACAGGGGTCGCCCATAGCTCGCTGTTCCACTGAAAAGGCACCCTGCGGGTGCCCGGGCAAGGGGCGCCTTGCGCAATCGCCGCTTCCCGCTGGGTGCGTGTCTATAGAGGGGAAGACGGCGACGGGCGCATCGCCCAGGTGCTGCGCAAGGTCAACTGGAGTGATCTCTTGCGAGTGGTGTGGTCAGTCCTCGGCGCGGAAGCTTCGTCCGATCTCATGGCCGGTACCGAAGTAGTGCCGGAAGACGTAGAGCAGGGGACTCCAGTGTTGCGGGTCGATGTGGTTGGTCCCGGGCTTGACGATGCTCGAGAGCGCATGGACTCGCTGGACGTGTGTCTCGACGATCCGGAAGTACTCGCCGTCGGGGCGGGTTGCGGGCTCGTGGATCGCCGTGACCGTCGCCTCCAGTTGCAGCGGGCACTGCACGATGCGCGGCGCCTTGACGGTCTCGGCAGCTGTCGGGGTCAGGTCGACGGCCTGGAACTTGCGCGGCTCGAAGCGGAACGTGTCGGCCTTGTGGGGCGCTGGTGGGTTGCGGCCGGTCAGCGGTGCCAGCGCCTCGACCTGCTCGACGAGCGCCGGCCCGGGAAGGTTGATCACGCACTCGCGCTCGCGCTCGAGGTTGGCGAGGGTGTGCGCTGTGCTCTCCCAGCCCATCACGACGGTGTAGCCGAGCGCCCAGGCTGAGGACATCGGCCCGATGTTCGGAGTTTCATCGGCGTTCAGCGTGGTGACGAGCGCTACCGGCGTGCCGAAGTAGAGGATGCTCGGCCAGATGCCCTCGTGATCCTCGGTAGGAGATGTACTGGCTGTCTCGGTGTTGCCTTGCCTTGATTGCATTTCTGCAGTCTCGCCCGCATCGTTTCGCTGTGCACCGAAGTATGCCCCGCTACGATGAGGCGCCCCGGCATGGAGGACGCAATCGACATCACCGGCATTGCCGGGCTGCTGGCCGACGGTTCGCGCGCCACGATGCTCCAGGCGCTGATGGACCGGCGCGCGCGCACAGCCGGCGAGCTCGCCCTCCTGGCGAAGATCGCGCCCTCCACCGCCAGTCAGCATCTCGGCCGCCTGACCGATGGGGATCTCCTGGCGGTCGAGGCGCAGGGCAGGCACCGCTACTACCGGCTCGCCGACCCCAAGGTCGCCGCCCTGCTGGAGAACATGATGACGTTCACGCCCGCGTCCGTCGTTCCCCGCGCACCGAACGTCGGCTTCGACCTGCGCTTTGCCCGCACTTGCTACGACCACCTCGCCGGGACGGTCGCCACCGCGCTCTACGACCGGCTGCAGACAGACGGAACGTTGAGCGTCACATCCACCGGGATCGCGCTCACCCCCGCAGGAGCCAAGCGCCTGCGACCGCTCGGCATCGACGCTGGCGCTCTGCGGACCAGCCGCCGGCCACTTGCGCGAGCCTGCCTGGACTGGACCGAGCGCCGCGACCACCTCGCCGGCGGACTCGGCGCAGCCCTCCTGGCCGGCTTCCGTGCCCGTAACTGGCTCACGCCCCGCAAGGCACCCCGCGCGCTGCGTCTCACCACAACCGGACGCCAGGCGCTCGCCACCCACTTCGACATCGACGTGAGTGCGCTTACCAGAGGGGATACATGTTAGGGGCTCGCAACCATGCTGCTCAGAGAGGGCGAGCGGCGCCTGTGCGAGCGGGGCGCCGCCAGGCTCACCGCGATCGTTGCGGACGATGAGGCGGGCGCGATGGGCTTTTTGGCAGGCCACCGGCTACGAGCACCAGCGGCACAGGGCGCGGTTCGTGCGCCCTCCGAGTACAGCACCTTGCGCAGCACCTGGTGTAGGGCAGGCGAAGCGGCCGGCACTTGAGGTTGGTTTTAGCTGTGGCGGCTAACGGAACTCGTCTCGTCGTCCGAGTAGATGGGCATGACTGTTGAGCGCCTGTCGGGGACACCGTATGCGTCGGTGCTGCGAGGCCGTAGCCGACTGGGGATGTGGGGAGCCGCGTCATGCGGGGGCTGATGGGACTCGCAGTTTTGGTGCTGACGTCGCTGCTGGCGCCGATCGGAGTAGCCGGTTCGGCCGCCGGGTTCCCGGTTCAGTACTGCGCCCAGATCCCCATCGTCGGCGGGATTCCGCCGTGGGGCTTCCACACCGGTGCCCCGATCGCGGGGGCCAGCGGCAGCTTCGCCCGTGGCCACGGTGACATCAACCTGGCGGCCAACACCGTCTCCGGGGTCCTCTGTCAGGTCGACCGTGTACGCCACCAGCCCGACCGCCTGATCGTCATGACGGTCGAGCACCAGCTGGTCTACCACTCGCACTACGCGGTGATGTGGGGTGTGCCCGGGAACGTCATGAAGATCGTGATCCGCGTGAAGAGCAGCACCGACCCTCGGTGTGAGGTCGGCACCCGGGGCCACGCGACCCTGTTCGCAAGTTACAACGGCGTACGCAGCGACAGCGTTCAGTTCATCTTCCCGGCCGTCTGTAGGGACCACGACCACCTGTACCACGGATCGCAGGTCGACAACCAGGTCCCGCCGCTTTAGCCTTGCCGCCCAGCCGCTTTAGAACCTTGCCGCGCAGCGATCGGTCATCATCTCGGGGTGATCGTTCTTGCCGTCAAGGCGCTGCTGGCGCTGGCCTGACCCCGTGAGTTCGGTCCGGCCCTTGTGAGAGTTTCTTGCGCCCACGATGATGGGCGAGGAAGGAACTCTGATGAAGCGACGCAGGCACACGCCGGAGCAGATCATCCGCAAGCTGCGGGAGGC
>Ga0209415_10020264_pt1 | contig 10351 bp, 9 predicted proteins | sample PeaSoiSIISIP2007_FD_187696 | JGI IMG/M metagenome (GOLD analysis project Ga0209415, IMG submission 187696) | Peat soil microbial communities from Weissenstadt, Germany - SII-SIP-2007 (SPAdes) (version 2) | ecosystem: Environmental > Terrestrial > Soil > Wetlands > Peat | place: Germany...
GCGCGCCGCGCGCGGTGATGGAAAAAGCGGCGCTCGAAGCGCTGGGAGTTTCGCTCCAGGCGTCGAGTGCGTAGGGCAGTGCGTCTCAAAGAGTGAACAGTAGGTGGGGCGGACGCCCTCGTCCGCGCCGGACCCGCCCGGTCCGGCATTTCGCCTGCAAACCAAAGGCCGACGAGGGCGTCGGCTGCGGACCAGGGGGTCCGCCCCACCTTGCGCTAACGGCTGAGGATTCCTGACGCATGCAGCTTAAGCTCCCTATAATGACCGTATGAGTGTGACCCGTCGAACTCTGGTGCGAATGGCCACGGCCCTGGCGGCGTCGAGCGCGGCCGGTTTGGAAGCAGCGGCCGCCCAGGCGCCTCCCCAGCCGGCCCCTGCCGCTCCATCACCGGCGGCATCGCCCGAAGCATCTCTCAGCGATGATCTCGCTACCGTGCGCGCACAGCATCAGCGCAACGCCCAGCAAATGGATCAGGTGAAGCTTCCCAGGGACACCGAGCCCGCGTTTCATTTCAAGGCTTGATGCGTGGCGACGCCTCCCAGTGACGTATTCTTCGCGACGATCGGCGAGCTATCGGCGCGCCTGCGGAAGAAAGAATTCTCGGCGGTGGAACTCACGCGCGCGTTTTGCGATCGCCTCGAAAATGTGGGCCCGCTGTACAACGCGCTGGCGCACTCCCTGCGGAAGGAAGCCCTGCGCAAGGCGCACGATGTGGACGACGAACTAAAGCGCAACCGCCTGCGCGGCCCCCTGCAGGGCATTCCCTACGGCGTGAAGGATCTGCTGTCGGTGAAGGGCCACCCCACCTCGTGGGGCGCGAAACCATTCGCGGGCCAGGTGTTCGAGGAAGACGCGCGCGTGGTGGCCAAGCTCAACGGCGCCGGCGCGATCCTGATCGGCAAGCTGAGCATGGTGGAATTGGCGGGCGGGCCGGGCTACCGCTTCGCGACGGCGTCGGCCAACGGACCGGGCTTAAATCCGTGGGATCGCTCGCACTGGAGCGGAGGTTCCTCGAGCGGGCCGGGATCGGCGGTCGCGGCGGGACTGGTCACCTTCGCGCTGGGATCTGAAACTTCGGGTTCGATTCTCACGCCGAGCGCGTTCTGCGGGATCACCGGTCTGCGCCCCACCTACGGCCTCGTGAGCCGGCGCGGCGCCATGGCGCTCTCCTGGACCATGGACAAGATCGGACCGATGTGCCGGTCCGTCGAGGATTGCGCGCTGGTGCTGCATGAAATCGCCGGAGGCGATAATGACGACCCGGGTTCGGCCGGCAAGGGTTTCACCTACGTGCCGCAATTCGCGCGCAAGCCGCAGGAGATCACCGTCGGATACGCGCCGGTGGATTTTGATGAATGGGCCGCGCCACCGGCGCGAGCGGCGTTCCAAGCGGCTTTGGGTGTGGTGAAATCGCTGGGCGTGAAGATGAAAGAGGTGGAGATTCCGGACTACCCATATCAGGCGCTTTCCGGGACGATCATTAGCGCGGAAGGCGCATCGGTATTCGAGGATCTGATTCGCAGCGGCAAAGTAGATCAGCTGGCGGATCAGCGGCAAATTGCCGGACTCAAGGCCGGCCTCGAAATTCCCGCCAGCGAATATCTGAAAGCGATGCGCATTCGCGCATTGGCGCAGCAGGCATTCCGGAAGCTGTTTTATGACGTGGACCTGCTGCTCACGCCGGCGCGCCTGGGTCCCGCTTCGAAACTCGCCGATCCGCTGGATGCTCCCACCGGCCGGCCACCCGCGAAATCGCGCGGATTGAGCGGCATGACCCCCGCCGGCAACCTGGCCGGCCTTCCGGCGCTCTCACTGCCCTGCGGATTCGCGGAACAGCTCCCGGTCGCGATCTCGCTGGTCGCGCGCCCGTTCTTTGAGAACGAAATGATCGCCATTGGCCGCGCCTTCCAGGCTCAAACGGATTGGCACCGCCGGCACCCGCCGGTCGAAACCTGAGCGCGCGAAAGAAGCCCCGGGAGCTTATTGAAAAGGGGACGGACAACTCTGTCCGCAAGCCATGTCGTCGAGCACGAATGGATCCCTTGGAGGAACAGCGAAGTCCCTTCGATCCGGAGATAACAGGGATTCGCCGCTCGGCCCGGCTGCGGATAGAGGCACCAGGCTCGGTCTGTCGGCAAGTTTGTCCGGAAGTTTGTATGATGATCTCGAATGGCTGCCTTCTGTTTCTTGGCAGCCCTCGCGCTCGGGCCTCCAATGGCCGATACGAGTGGCACCGGTGTCACGCCAGCCTACACCGCAACCAGCATCACAAATACCGCCGCAAACCTGACGAACTACTTCACGCCGAATACGTTCGCCACCATCACCGGGCAAAATCTGGCCTACACGACTCGCCCCATCACCACCGCCGACATCGACGGCAACACGCTCCCCACCGATCTCATCGGGACGAATTTGCGAGTCCTGATCAACTCCATTCCGGCGGACATTTATTACGTCTCGCCGGCTCAGATCAACCTGTTGATTCCCGCCATCCTGACTCCGGGTCCAGCGACACTGCAACTAGTGCTCGACGGTCTTACGGGTCCGGCGGTGGGGATCACGCTCCAGGCGGCGGCGCCGGCGCTGTTTCTGAATAGCGACGGGACCGCGATCGCCCAACATCTGGATGGTTCCGCGATCACCCCTGCCGCGCCCGCGCAAGCGGGAGAAATAGTCGTGTTTTACGCCGCCGGCCTGGGATCCACGATCCCGGCGGCTTTGCCGGATCAGATTCCTCAAGCGGCCGCGCGGCTCGCGGACATGAGTCATTTTCAAGTGCTCTTCAACGGCGTGCCGGTGGACCCTGGGAGCATTTACTACGCTGGCGTCACGCCGACCTACGCCGGTCTGTATCAGGTCAACGTTCGGGTGCCGGGCGGCGTGGGACAGAATCCGGCCGTTCAACTGAGCGCGGGCGGCGTGGTTAGTCCTCCCGGCCCCACGCTGACAGCTCCGTGAGTCCGACCGTTCCCGAGTAAGCCGTCCCGGCGATGACATTTCTTGAGTTACCGCTCCCTCACGGTCACGGCTCGGTTTAGAATCGGCCGCAGTTGTTTACGGAGCCGCGACCGTCAGGGAGCGGAAACCTCAACGGAGAGGCGACCGCTAGGGAGCATCCGACTTCGGTCCGCCATCGGCCGGGCGCGAACGGCGGCTCGGCCTTCTAAGTAACAGCCCGCAAAACTCGGAGCGGGTAAACTCCGCGCGGCGGCAGCGTTACTTGGCTTGTAATGAGGGGGTGCGCCGCACCCTTTGCGGCCTTAGGATAAACTCGAAGAAGAGGTTTTCGCGCCATGCGGATCTGCGCAATCCCGGTATTGCTGACGGCGAGCCTGGCGCTTTTCGCCCAGGATGCGGCGCCTGCCGCTGAGCCGAAACCTGCCGAATCGAAAGCAGCCGAATCGAAACCGGCGCAAACTGCCAAGCCGGTGGAGTCGAAACCTGCCGAAACTCCGGCGGACTCCCCTTCAACGGAAGCCCCGCCCTCCTCGAAGACGTTCCTGGTGGATTTAGGCACGCGGATTCCGTTGAGCCTGATTAACAGCGTCAGCACCAAGAATGCGGTTCCCGGGGATCGGGTCTATTTGGAGACGGTCTTTCCAATTCTAGTGAACAGCCGGATCGTGATTCCGCCCGGCAGCTATGTCGCCGGGACGATTACGGAGGTGAAGCGTCCCGGAAAGATGAAGGGCCGCGGTGAATTTCATCTTCGGTTCGACTCCTTGACGTTGCCGAACGGCGTCACTCGGGATTTCCGCGCGCACGTGAGCGGGCTCGACGGACGCGCCAGCGAAGAGCTCGACCATAAGGAAGGGACCATCAAGAGCGAAGGCAACAAGGCCGGCGATGCGCGCACCGTCGGCGAGACCGCGGCGGCGGGCGCAAGCATCGGAGCTCTGGCGGGTAGCCTGAGCGGCGCGCCTGGAATGGGGGCGGGGATCGGAGCGGCGGCGGGTGCCACGGCGGCGCTGATGGGCGTCATGTTGACGCGCGGTCCGGAGGCCGTGCTCGCCAAAGGAACCACCGTCGAGATGATTCTCGATCGCCAGGTTCAGTTCGATGCCGGCGAGCTCGATTTCTCGAACGCTCCGCCGTATCGTAGTCCGGGCGACGGCGGCGGGCCGCTTCCCAGCAGGAAGACCCAGCAGGCCCAGTACCCCCGGCGCTTTCCCCTCTGATCCGAGCGGCTCCGGCGCCGCGGGACCTTAGGACTCAAACATATTCCCCGGTTCTGTTATCGTGTACCTGTGGAGCGACAATCCTTGAACGAACGCAACAGGACCGCGGGCACGGTCCCCGCGTTCCGGATGTCCGGTGTTCCGGTTCGCTTGCACTTCACCTTCATTTTGCTGGTGATCTTTCTGATCGTGAGCGTTCTCGGCAGCCGCCAGCCGGGCAGTAGTTACGCGGTTTTCCTTCTGGGGAGCCTGGGCAGTGTCCTCTTGCACGAGATGGGACATGCCTTCGTCGCCTCGCGCTTTGGAGTCCGGACCCTGGAGATTGTTATGTTCCCCATCGGCGGCCTCTCGCGCATGGCGCGCACTCTGAAGCCGGCCGAGGAAATCTGGATCTCGCTCGCCGGGCCGGTGGTGAATTTGCTTCTGGCCGCTGGCATCTTCGCATACATGGTGAACGCGCACGAAGCCGTGCCCGTCACCGCGGCGGACCTGGCCCAGGTGAACGACAAGAGCGTGCTGGCGCTGTTGCTATACGGGAATATACTGCTCGCCGGCTTCAACCTCCTCCCCGCGTTCCCCATGGACGGAGGCCGCATCCTGCGCGGTTTGTTGCTGTATATCCGCCCGGAGGAAGAAGCCACGCGGATTGCGGCGTGGATGGGCCGCATGCTCGCCATCAGCATGGGTCTTTACGGATTGCTCGCCTCGCAGTTCATGCTGGTGTTCTTCGCGTTCTTCATCTATCTGGGCGCTGCCCAGGAGAGCGCCGCCGCGCTCGGGCGGACGCTCACCCATGGCATCCCGGTGCGCGCCGCCATGCTCACGGAGTTCCATACGCTCGACCACGGGAACACCATTCGCGACGCGGCGAACCTGCTCCTCTCCACCGCACAGCAGGATTTTCCGGTGGTGCACGGGGACCAGGTGGTGGGCCTGCTGGGGCGAAATCTATTGCTGAAGTCGCTCGCTTCCGAGGGGCCCGACGCATACGTGGCCGGAGTCATGGATCGCGATTTCCTCTCCCTCGAACCGGGTACGGATCTCGCTGAGATACTGCCGCTGATGGCTCAGGCCGGCCGCTGCGCGCTGGTGATGGAGAACGGACGGTTGCTCGGGTTGCTCACCACCGACAATCTTTCCGAGTTCCTCCTTCTGCGCCGGTTTGGAATGGAACCCGTCGTCTAAGCACGCGGACCGCTCAGGATTTCATGAATTCCATGACACTTCGGTAGATCCATGCGCCGGCGAGAATCACACCCAGGACCAGCGACAGATATGTAAAGATGCGAATGTACGGGCTGATGCGCTGCAGCCGCTTCTGAATTTCATGCTGCTCGGCCTGAATGGACGTCTCCGCGGCACCCAAATAAATCGAGTCTGCCTCGTTCAAGCCGGCGATGGACCGATAGATCAGGAGCCCGGCCAAAACAACCGTTACGACCACCCACGCGGCGGTCAGAATCATGAGCGGCGAAATTTCGGGCATGGTGCCTCCTTTTGGAATTCCTCCGATCCATTTGGATACTGCAATTCGCAGCCGGTGTCAAGGGGATGCGTGCGCGACACAGAAGTGGGAACTGGCGAAGGCACGCCGTCGAACGAATCTGAGCGTACCCTGTACTTCGGGATCTCGCGCAAAACCCGCTCCGGGTGAACTCCGTGCGGCGCGAAGAATTTCCCGATGGTCCTGGCGGTGCACGCCGGACCCTTTGCGCTTACAGTTGCCGGGCGATGGTGGGGCTGCCCCACGATGCTCGGGATTTACGATATCCCGGGTTTGCGCCCAAACGCTCAGGCGATTCTACGAGACCATCACCTTGCGCGGGAACTGCGCGTTGTCCTCGAGGAAGGTCTTCTTGAACTTGTTCAGCGGACCCGCTTCCGGTTGCACGTTGCCCGCCGCGTCCGTGGCGCGCGAAACGATGGTGTGCTCGCCCGCGGTCGGGTTATCCCACTTGTACGTGAATAGCTTCCAAGCGTACTTGCCGCCCGACTCGTCAATCGACGCCTTCTGCCAGGGACCGTCGTCGATCTTGACTTCCACCGACTTCACACCCGATCCGTCGTGCAGCACGAAACCCATCACTTCGTTTCCGGAACCCTTCTTGGTGACGCGCGCGACCACGGACTTGACGTTCTGCTTGGTGACCTCGTTATCTTCCCACTGGGTAGACCCGTCGGAATCCTCGCCCGTGCCGCCCGTGCCGCGGATGGTGCGATACCAGCGGGCTTCGAACTCCCCTACGTAACGCTCGTCCTGGAGATGGATTTCGGCCACCCACTTTACGTTGCACACGCCGTACCAGCCGGGCATGATCAGGCGCAGCGGGAACCCTTGCGCCTTGGTCAGCGGCTCGCCATTCAACGCGTAGGCGAGCAGCGGCTCCGGCTTCATCGCGCGCTGGATGGTCAGGCTGCGGCCGAACTGCTGATTCAGCTTGAAGGTCTGCGTGCGGAAAACGGAATCCCGAACTCCGCGATCGGTGCCGAGCAGCACCACTTCGCTCGCGTCGGGGTGAACGCCCACGTGTTTCAACATAGCGTTGAGCGGCACGCCGGTCCATTTACCGCTGGACGCCAGGCCTTCCATCGAGCGGGCGCTGTTTCCGGAACACTCATACCCAGCCGCCGTCTCGACCACTGGCTTCATCGCTTTGATCTCGGCGAGAGTCATTTCCATCGGCTTGCCGACCATGCCGCTCAGTTTCAGCCGCCACGCCGCGCCGTCGATTTCGGGCTGGGCGAAATGCTGGAGCGCGAAGAATTGGTCCTTCGGCGTCACCATGCCGTCGATCTTGCGGATGTCGAGCATGCGCGTGGGGCCGCCGGCGGGCGGCGGGAAGTTTTTCGGTAGATCCGTGAAGGGCACTTCGGCCTCGCCTTGCGCCAGGGCGGGCATGGCCCAATCGGGTACCAGGGAGAGCAGGCTGGTGACCGCCAGCCCTTTCATGAGGGTCTCTCTGCGCGTCATTTGCGTCGGCATACTTTGGGGGCTCCTTGTTAGCGAAATCGTTCCTCCATAATACAGGCTGGAGGATGCCGGAGGAAGGCCCCCGGGGCGCGGGTCCGGGATGTGTAAAGGATAATTGACTATGACCTGCTGGAAAGACACTCTTCAGAGCCGCTCCGCTAGCCAACGGCAGTATACATTTCGCTTCTGAGTAACCGCCCGCAAGACCCGGAGCGGGTAAACTACCCTCGGCGGCATTGTTACTTGTTTGCACTGAGGGTGCCGCCGCACCCTTTGCGGGCTAGCTTGATGCCACCACATGCTCACAAGTCATTCCGATCCCGCAGAGCGGGAGAGGAATCTGCTGTTTGTTCGTTTAAAAGCAGATCCCTCTTGAGTTCACGAATCAAGTGCAACACCTTACAAAGGTGTTGCGATGGGAAAAAGAAGTTACGGGCAACTCAGCCTCACGGAGCGGATTGAGATTTACCGTCTGCATGCAGACGGTAAATCTTTGCGGTTCATCGCCGGAGCTCTCGACCGGAGCGTTTCGACCATTAGCCGCGAGTTGAGGCGGAACAGCAAGGCATCCAAGAAGTGGGCGGGTGGCTACGATCCGCAGCGAGCGCAGGAACTGATGCTGCGCCGGCATGCGCGCGGCCGCGCGCATAAGCTGGAACGCCAGCCAGAACTTCGCAGGGAAGTTCTGAAGCGCCTCGCGGAAGGATGGTCGCCGGAGCAGATTGCAGGACGCAGTGCACAGGGGCCAGACAGCGAACGGATCAGCTACGAGTCCATCTATCGCTATATTTACTGGCGCAGTTGGTCGTTCAAGGAAACGCTGCATCGCTGGTTGCCGCGAAAAAAGCACCGTAGAGGAAGACGTCTGAAAAATGGCCGATGGTCGAAAGCGACTATATTAGACCGGGTTTCCATTCATGATCGTCCCGCGGTTGTGGATGGCCGCACGCGTTCCGGCGACTGGGAAGCGGATCTGATGAGCTTCGCCAAGTCGGGACAGTTTTTGCTGGTGGCGCAGGAGCGAAGGTCGCGACGAACGCTGCTGCTGCGCCAACACCTGAAACGGCGCAGTCGGTCGCCGACAATCTCAGCGCGATGGTGGAACAGATGCCGCCGCGCACGTGCCAATCGATGACCTTCGACAACGGCGCGGAGTTTAGCAAACACTATTTGCTGAGCCGAAGGTTCGGCATCCAGACCTGGTTCTGCGATACTCATTCTCCGTGGCAAAAGGGAGGCATCGAAAACGCGATTGGGCGCTTGCGCCGTCTCCTGCCTAGAAAAAGCGACCTCGACACGCTGCCACCACGCAGCCTCCTCACGTTCATCGAACTCTACAACAACACTCCCAGGAAGTGCCTCGGTTTCAAAACACCCAACGAGGTATTCTTTGAGAATAGTGTTGCACTTCAAACGTGAATTCATCCCTCGACTTCGCTCGGGATGACCCGCGTTTTGATCGTAACTTCGTGGAGCGGAAATAACTCGACGAACTTCTGACCCGCGACACTAGATCAAGATTACGGCGTGGTGGTCGCTGGAGCAGGAGGCGGTCCCGCCGGACGCATCCCGCGGAAACCCGGGCCTCCACCGCCGAACAGGCTCATCACGTTGGTGACCAATGCCTGCTGAGTCGAGGTTAGCTGCGCCCAGACCGCCGCTGCGGCTTCGTAGCGAATTACATCCTGCTTTTCCTGCAACGGGGACATCTGTATAAGGATCGACTCGATGGTTGCGTCCGTTGCCGCGTTGGTCGCGGCCGTGTTCGCTTTTATGGCGGCGACCAGGCTTGCCCGGCCGGTCTGTAAGGCCGAAGCATTGGCTTGAAGACTGGTGATCGCCGTGGTGAGGATTCCCAGGATCGTGGTCTGCTGCGGCGGGGTCAGAGTCAGTAATTTGGTCAGACGATTCACGTCATTTTGGGCGATCTGGGCGGGCGTGGGGGGCGTGGTGCTCGCCGCCGCGCGTCCGAAACCGCGTGGCCCTTGGGCGCACAGCATGGCCGCCGTAAGCAACGGAAGAACCAGGAATTTCTTGTTCATATCTATTTGATTTAGCTCCTTCGATTGGATAGACGGACGGGCCCGAAAAGGGTTTACGTCCCGGTTCATCTAGGAGGTTGCTGAAAAAGACTTCTGGCCGCAGATAAAGGCAGATGCGGCACGCACGTTCCGTGGACGCGGATTCGCAAAACGGCAAGGACTTTGTTTTCAATCGGCGTTTATCCGTGTTCATCAGCGGCGAACCTTGTCCGAGACTTTTTCAGCAACCTCCTAGGGCCCCGCAAAGGCCGGCCGTGCGACGATATGGCCTGCGATATCCCGGGATCTCGACTTTGCGCCGCTGACCGGCGCCGTTCATCGGTCCAGAACGTGACTCCCGACATCACATCATCGATCTCCGCCCGGCCGTCTTCGGCGTTTCGCGACCCCAGCGCGGCCGCAGGTGCAGAGGCCAACCAAACGGCGACCACGACCAACACATTCCTCACGACGACGCTGTATGAGCTAGACGGGTTCCCGGCAGGAGTGCAGGCGACTCCCGCGCCTCCGGCGCTGCTGCTTACTTTGACGGGACTGATCGGCGCCGCATTGCATCTGGCGTGGCGCAGGCCGGTGCGGTCAAGCTGAGGATTCTCAAAGTAGCTCACTACCTATGTGTAGTGCTTCAGAAATCCTTAGCGTTTGGCGCAAGGTAGGGCGGACCCCCTGGTCCGCGGCCGACGCCCTCGTCGGCCTTTGTTTGCAGGCGAAAAGCCGGACCAGGGGTCCGGCACGGACGAGGGCGTCCGCCCCACATACTGTTCCCTCGGTGAGACGCACTACGCTAGTCTCCGGTCCCAATGGTTCGTGCGGTAAGTCCCAGGGTTGGGAGCCCCACGCCAGCCCCGGTCATTCCGATCCCGCAGAGCGGGAGAGAAATCTGCTTCTTGTTCGCGGGTTACCAATACTTTAAAGGCAGATCCCTCTCCCGCTCTGCGGGATCGGGATGACTGGCGTTGTAATTACGACTCCGCGGGAAAACTACTATTCAATGAACTTCAGGGACGCTAGACTAGTAAGCTGTCCCGGCGATAACATTATTTGAGTTACCGCTCCCTGACGGTCACGGCTCGGTTTCGCAGCCGTAGACCGTGCCACATCGATTCCGGCCCGCGCGCGTCACGGTCACGAGCCGCCTATTCGCGGCGCGACAGCA
>Ga0209415_10020265_pt1 | contig 10350 bp, 11 predicted proteins | sample PeaSoiSIISIP2007_FD_187696 | JGI IMG/M metagenome (GOLD analysis project Ga0209415, IMG submission 187696) | Peat soil microbial communities from Weissenstadt, Germany - SII-SIP-2007 (SPAdes) (version 2) | ecosystem: Environmental > Terrestrial > Soil > Wetlands > Peat | place: Germany...
ACGTACCGCCAGGCCCTCGAGGAGCGGCTGAAGCGCTGGGACGAGTTCGCGCGCCTCCTCACGACGCCCGAGGAACGCGCGGCGTTCGAGACGCTCCGGCTCGGCGCCCGTCGCTACGTCGCCCAAGCGACGTACGTCGGGAGCCCGGACCTGCTCGAGTCGATCCTTCTCTCCGTCCTCCTCGACCTCGCCCGCCGCCTGCCCGCGGACGAGGCGATCCGACCGGCCCGCCGCTAGCCGTGGCGGGATTCCCGCCGCCGGACGCCTGGCTCCTCGACATCACGGAGAGCCCGGACGGCCGCTCGGTCGTCCTCTGGACGAAGGAACGGACGACCGCCCGGGTCCGGCGGACCGCGGTCGAGTTCCGGCCGCCGTTCTTCGTGGTGGGGGCGCGGAGCGACCTCGCGGACCTCGGGCCCCGCCTCGCCGGGCGCGCGGGGGTCGAGCGGGTCCGTCGGGTCGTCCTCCGCCCGTCGATCTTCGACCATCGGCCCCGGACGGTCCTCGAGGTCACGCCGGCCCGCAACGCGGCGCGCCGTACCCTCGCTCGGTCGGTCGACGAGATGGGAGGGTTCGTCCGCTACACCCTCTTCGATGTCGACCTCTCCCCGCCGCAGCTCTACCACCTCGCCCACGACCTCTACCCGTTCGCCCCGGTCGTCGGGCACGGCGCTGCGATCCGCGCGACCGAGCCCGCGGAGACCGTCCACTACGTCCCCCCGCCCCTCACCGTCGCCCGCCTCGCGATCACGCTCGAGGGACCGCACCGCGGCCGCCTGCCACCGGCCGAGGGACGGATCGTCGCGGTCCGGCTCGGTGACGCGACGCTCGAGGGACCGGAGGAGGACCTCCTCCGCGCGCTCATGGGCGAGCTCGCGCGGACGGACCCGGACGTGCTCCTCACCCGCGGCGGCGACGCGCTCGACCTGCCGTGGCTCTACCGGCGGGCCGCGGCCGTCGGGCTCGGCCCGGAGGAGTTCGCGCTCGGGCGCGAACCGGTCGGCTTTCGCCCGGCGCGCGCCGCCCGTTCGTTCGAGACGTACGGGCGGGTCCTCTACCGCGCAGCGACGTACCCGCTCCCCGGCCGGTTCCATCTTGACCGGGAGAACTCGTTCCTCTTCGACGACGCGGACCTCGCGGGGCTCGTCGACGCCGCTCGGCTCTCTCGGCTCTCGCTCTCTACGGTCGCCCGCCAGTCGCCGGGTACGTGCTTCACCGCGATGGAGATGGCGGAGGCGCTCCGCCGCGGCCTCCACGTCCCGTGGAAGAAGAACCGGCCCGAATCGTTCCGACGCGCCGACCGTCTGGTCGCCGCCGACCGGGGCGGGGTGATCTTCGTCCCGCCCGTCGGCGTCTTCGGGCCGGTGGACGAGTTCGACTTCGCCAGCCTCTTCCCCCACATCATGGTCCGGAAGAACCTCTCGGCGGAGACGCTCGAGTGCCGGTGCTGCCCGGAGAGCTCGCTCCGCGCCCCGGGGCTCGGTTACCGCTCGTGCACCCGGTCGGTCGGGCTCATCCCCCGGACGCTCGAGCCGCTCCTCACCCGGCGCCTCGCCTACAAGGCCGCGGCGAAGAACCCGGCGCTTCCCGCCGAGGAGCGGGCGCGCCTCGTCGGGCGGGTCAAGATGTTGAAGTGGATCCTCGTCACGGCGTTCGGCTACCAAGGCTACCGGAACGCTCGCTTCGGGCGGATCGAGTGCCACGAGGCGATCAACGCCTACGCGCGCGAGCTGCTCGCCGGGCTCGTCCCGGCGGCCGAGACCGCCGGGTACCGGGTCGTCCACGGGATCGTCGATTCGCTCTGGCTCGCCCCGACCGACCCCGAGCGACCGCCCGACCCGGAGGCGTTCGCCCGGAGCGTCACCGAGCGGACGGACCTGCCGCTCGGCTACGAGGGACGCTACCGCTGGATCGTCTTCCTGCCGGCCGTGACGCATGGGCTCGGGGTGCCGAACCGGTACTACGGACTCTACGAGAGCGGGGAGTTCAAGCTCCGCGGGATCGGAGGACGGCGGCACGACACGACGGGTCTCGTCCGGCGCTTCGAGGCCGAGATGCTCGACCTGTTCCGCGCGGCCCACGGCCCGGACGAGTTCCGGGCCCTCGTCCCGCGGGCGCTGTGCCGGGCGGACGGGTTCGCGGCGCAGGTCCGCTCCGGGGCGTGGCCCGTCACGGAGCTCGTCATCTCCCATCGCATCGGGCAGGCGAGCGACGCGTTCGTCACGTTCACCGACTCGGTCGCGGCCCTCCGCCAACTGGAGCGGGCCGGCGCCGCCCGGCAGCCCGGCCAGGTCGTACGGTACGTCGTCCTCGACCGGACGAGCCGCTCGTACCGCGAGCGGGTCCGGCCCGAGGAGTTCCTGGAGGGCGGGGAGCGGTACGACCCGGACGCCTACCTCGAGCTCCTCGCGCGGGCCGCGGAGACGCTCTTCGTCCCGTTCGGGGTCGAGCGGGACGACCTCCTCGCCCGGTGGGGGTACGGCGGCGCGGTCGAACGCGGTCCGTACCGTTCGCCCGAGAGTGTCGCGCAGTCCGCGCTCGATGGGGACGCCGTGACCGGGCGCACGTTTTAGCCGTGCGGTCGGTGGACCCGGCGTGGCCCCACGCCCGCGCCGCACGGCCCCGTCGCGCCCGCCGGCCCGCCGTAAGGCCGCCGGACGCGCGACCCGGACGCCTCCGTCGCTCCCTCCGTCGCAGCGCGCAGCGGCGATCCGCGCGACCGTCCGCCGCGGACGCGTCGAGGACCTGACACCGCTCCTGGTCGCCCTCAGCGATCCCGTGGCCGGGATCCGTCAGACGGCCGCGATCGCGCTCGGGCTGCTCGCGGACCCGCGAGCGGCGACCACGCTCGCTGCGGCCCTGCAGGACCCGGATCCGGCCGTACGGGGCAGCGTCGCCGAAGCGCTGGGTCCGGCCGGACGGCCGGACACGCGCGCGGACCTCGAGGCCGTGCTCGCGGACCCGAACCCCCAGGTCCGACGCAAGGCCGCGGACGCCCTCGCCTCCGCGGCCCACCCGGTGTCGGTGATCGCCCTCCAGCGATGCGTGCGGGACCCGGTCGGCGAGGTGCGCCTCGCGGTCGCGCGCACGCTCGGGCGGATCGGGACTCCCGAAGCCCATCTCGCGCTCGAGGGCCTGCTCGGGGACTCGTCCGACCGGGTGCGTCGCGAGGCCGTCCTTGGCCTCGGCCGCGCCGGCCGGCCCGAGGTCTTGGGGCTCGTCCGGGCGATGCTGGACGATCCGGCCCGACGGGTCCGGGCGGCCGCGGCCGTCATCGCCGGTCGGTTGCACGACCGGGATGCTCTCCCCCGGCTGTTCGAGATCCTGGGCCAGAAGGAGACCTGGGAGAAGCCGGCGGTCCTGGTCGCGCTCGGCCGCATCGGGGACGTCCGCGCCATCCCGTACCTTGTGGATGCCGCGGAGAGCCCGCAGCACTGGCTCCGCGTCTGCGCCGTCCACGCGCTCGGGGAGCTCGGGGGCGTCGAGGCGAGAGCTGTCGCGCTACGGGGGGTGGCCGACCCGGCCTGGCCCGTCCGCGGGGCGGCGGCGATCGCGCTGGGCGCGGTCGGGATTCCCGAGGACCTCGGACTCTTGCTGGACCTTCTCGAGGACGACCATTCGTGGCCGCGCCGGGGCGCCACGTATGCCCTCGGTCACCTCGGCCTCACCGAATCGGCCCCCCGGATCCGTGAGGAGCTCACGGACCTGGCACCCGAGGTCCGCCTGGCGGCGGTCTGGGCGCTCGGCCGTTTGGGGGACGACGGGGCCCGCGAGGAGCTCGTGCGGCTGCTCCGCAGCGGGCCCTGCCTCGAGAGCCTCCCGGCGGCGGGCGAGGAGGAGAACCTGCTGCGCTCCGACGCGGAGAGCCGCCTGTTCGACGCGATCGTTCAAGCGCTCGGCCGCCTTCCCCACGGCGCCGACGACCCGCTCGTCCAGAGCGCGCTGCTCGCGGCCCGGGCCCGTCTGCCCGACGAGGAGCTCGACCGGCTCGCTCGGCTCCCGCTCCCCGAGATCGCCGAGGACCGACCCGTCCCCACGCTGCGCACCCTGTTCGAGGCGGCGATCGTCACCCCGTTCGACGAGGACGCTGCCGGATGATCCGCGACTTCCGCCCCGCGGACGCTCCGGTGCTGATCGAGTTCCTGACGACCCAGTTTCCCGTTGAGGAGGCGATCATGGGATCGCACCCGGACCGGTTCTTCAAGGTGATCCGGCGGGTCTACCGCTGGGACAGCCGCCTCTTCGTCCACCTCGCGCGCCTCGTCGGGAGGCCGATCTACCGGTTCTTTGTCGTCGAAGAGGGCGGCCGGGCCGTCGCGACCACGATGCTCTCCTTCCCCGGCCCATCGGTCTACATCAGTATGGTCGCGACCGCCCCGTCGGTGCGACGCCGCGGGTTCGCCCGCGCGCTGTTGCTCCGGTCCCAGGAACTCGCCCGCCGCCTGGGACGCCACTACCTGGTCCTGGACGTCCTCGCCGACAACGCGCCCGCCCGGGCCCTCTACGAGGGACGGCTCGGTTACCGGCCGCTGCGCGAGACGGCCTGGGTCGTGCACGACCGTGTGGCCGAGTTCGGCGGGGAGCGGACCGTCCTCCCCCCGGGGGTCCGTCGGTACCAACGGTCGGACGAGGCGCCGCTCCTCGCGATCGCGCGCACCCAAGCCCCGCCCGAGGTCGCCCGTGTCCTCCCCCGGAAGATGACCGGGCTCGCCGGCTCCTGGGTGGAGCGACGGATCTTCGCGGCGGAGGCCGCGGCGTGGGTCGTCGACCGTGGGCAGGGACCCGAGGCCGGGATCGGCACCGTTCGCAGCGACGACGCGGACGCGGCCCACTTCAGTGACCCGATCATCTCTCCCACCGCCGACCCGGCGTTGGTCGGGGAGATGATCCGTGTGGCGGGAGGGTGGTGCGCGGCCCGTCGCACCCCCCGGATCGCGGGGCACGTTCCGCTCGCGAATGCCCTGGGCCGGGCCGCTCTCGAGAAGGAGGGGTTCCACGCCCAGATCTCGGTCTGGACGCTCTACCGTTCCGTCGACTAGGAACCGCCGACCGTCGGCGGTCGTCGATGTCTACCTCCTCCCGGTGGTGGTCGGGGGAGGTCGGGGAGACATCGAAGAGACGCTCGCGGCCGGTCGTCGGCTCGCGCGCGCCGGTTTCCGGATCCAGCTCTATCGTCGTGCCGGGCGTTCGCTCCCGCGCTCGGTCGAGGGCCCGTGGGACTGGCCTTCCCTCGAGCGAAGCGACCGCCTTTCCCCACGCGGTTCCGCCGCTCTCACCGTGACCCCCGCCTGGGGGGTGAGCGCCGCCCCGTCGCGACCCGGGGCGTACGGACGGGGCGGTCCCTGGGAGGACGAGGTGGGAGAGATCGAGGCGGCCTACGGACGGGACCGCGTGCTCCATGTGAGCCTCGAGGAGTTCGCCCGGACGCTCTCCAACTCCCGGGAGAACCGCGAGCGGCTGCGCGAGGGCGGGGTGAGGTCCCGCCTGCTCGGAGCGCGCCTACATGCGGCACGGAGCGCGGGGGACGTGGACCGGTTCCGCACGGCGTTCCGACGGTTCCGCGCGTTCGACCGGCCGAACGTGCTCCACCTGTTCTCCACCTTCCGGCCCGACCGGAGCTTTGCCCGGGAGTTCCCCGAGGCAGTCCAGACCGGACCCCTCTGGCCGGAACGGTTCCGTCGTGCCCGCTCAGCCCGCCTCCGAAGCGCCCATCCGGAGTGGGTTTGGTACGCCAGCCCGGCCAGCGCGGAGCGGATCGCCCCGGCGGTGGCGGCCGGCCTCGCCGCCGCGGACCCGGGGACTCGCTTGTGGATCCTGACTCCCCGCCCGTGGACGCTCCGCCTCCCGTTGGACCGGGGAGAGGTGGTGTCGGCCCCGGTCCCCCCGGCCGAGTGGGCGACCCGCTTCGCCGAGGCTCGGATGCGGATCGTGACCGGAAGCCGCACTCTCCTCGAAGCGATGGAGCTCGGCGGCCCGTTCCTCTACTTCAACGGGACGCTCGGCGAGGGGTCGCGCCGCCGCCGACATCGCCCGGAGAAACTCGAGGCCCTGCTCGACCTCGCCGTTCGCGTGGGGGTCGGGAGATCGCTCCGGACCGACCTCGCCGACTTCGCGCGGGGAAGACGGGTCCGGGAGGTCGTCGAACGCGCTTCGGCGGGAGCCGACGGGTGGTCGACGTTTCCTCGACAGTGGCCACTGACGTCGTTCGCCCCGCCCTTCGACGACGCGGGGACGCTGCTCGTGCGCGTGGCCCGTGCGCTGGGCCGCGACGGGGCGCGGGCCCCGGAGGTCGTCCGCCGCGTGCGCGCGGGTCGTGTCCCGTAGGGTCCGGACCCTCGGACGATAAATCGGAGGGACGGCTGACCGTAAAGTCATGCCCCCCGAGACCCCGACCCCGACCGCCGTAGGGAAGGCGCTCGTGGAGCGGGCGGTCGCCCTCCGGCGCGGCGAGGAGCTCGTCGTCGCTTCCTGGACCCACACGCTGCCCTGGGCCACGGCGTGTGTGGCCGAGGCCCGTCGTCTCGGCGCCCGTGCGACCCTCTTCCTCGAGGACGAGGCGACGTTCTGGCGGAGCATCGAGGTCGCTCCCTCCACGCGAGGTTGGTCAGGGATCTCCTCCGCGGCCCGGGCGGGACTCCGGGAGGCGGACGCGCTGGTCTATTTTGCCGGCCCCGCCGACCGGCCCCGCCTGCACGCCCTTCCGTTCGCGCAACAGTCCCCCTTTCACGGTACTTCAGAAACCTGGCTCGCGCTCTGCCAAAAGGAGAACGTCCGCGGAGTTCGCTGCCTGCTCGGGTACGCTTCGGACGCGCAGGGGGAGCGGTGGAAGGTCCCGGGAGCGCTCTGGCGGAGCCAGGTGATCCGTGCGATCGTCCACGGGGACCCGACCGCGATGGCCGCCGCCGGCGCTCGGATGGCTCGCTCGCTCGCCCGGGGACGGGAGCTCCGGATCACGGCCCCGAACGGCACCGACGTTCGCCTCCGACTCCGCCGACGCGCGCCGTGGGTGGAGGACGGACACGTCGACCGACCGGAGCGGCCGCACCGTCGGAACGTGATCACGGTCCCGGGCGGGACGGTCGTGATGGCCGTCGACGAGCGATCCGCCGAAGGGACCGCGATCGCCGACCGCCCGAGTTTCCTTGCTTCCGGGCGGGTCGACGGCGGGCAATGGGACCTCGCGAACGGGCGGCTGCAGGAGTACTGGTACACGAACGGAACGGAGGCGTTCGAGAGCGAGTTCGCGTTCGCCCCCCGGGGCCGGGAGGTCCTCGGTCTCTTCGCCGTCGGGCTCAACGCGGCGCTTCCGTCGGGAGTCCCCCAAGCCGAGGACGCCTCGGCAGGGACCGTCACGCTCGCGATCGGCGGGAACACGTCGTACGGCGGAACGAATGCGTGCCGGTTCCTCTCTTGGATCACGATCGGGGAGGCGACGGTGGCCGTGGACGGCACTCCGCTCGTGGACCGTGGCGACCTCGTCTAGCGCGGCGGAACGCCGGCTGGGCCGGTCGTTCTACGACCGGCCGACCGTGACGGTCGCCCGCGACCTGCTCGGCCGGGAGGTCCACGGGCATGGTCCGAACGGGGCGCGCTCCGTGACGGTCGTCGAGGTCGAAGCCTACGTCGCGAATGACCCCGCCAGCCACGCCTTCCGTGGGAGGACACCGCGCAACCGATCGATGTTCGCCCGGCCCGGTACGCTCTACGTGTACCGCATCCACCAAGTCGTTTGCGCGAACCTCGTGACGCGCGCCGGCCAAGCCGTCCTCCTCCGTGCGGGCGCTCCCACGGACGGGCACGCAGGGGACCCCTCCGGCCCCGGCCGGCTCTGCCGCTATCTCGGGATCACGCTCGACGACGACGGGACCGATACCATCCGAAGCGCTCGGGTGCACCTGACGGCCGGCGCCGGTCGGGCGCGGGGCGTGCAAGTACGGTCGAGTCCCCGGGTCGGGATCTCCCGCGCCGTCGATCGACGGTTGAGGTTCAGTCTCGAGGGAAACCCCTGGGTCTCCCGACCCCGGCCGCGCGGGCCGCCTACTTGAGCTTGGCCCACTCGTAGCTGCGACGGCGGGGGCTCGCCCCGAATCCGCATGACGAGCAGACCGCCTTCTGGCGGTGGAACGCGTGGCGGCCGCAGCGCCGGCAGATGACGTGGACGATCTTGCCTCCGCGGCGGGACGGTGTTCCCTTGCCCATGGTTCGAACCTTCCTACGGTGAGATGTAGATGATCGAGTCGCCGCGGACCAGCGTGACGCCGCTCCGCGGGGTCACCTCGTCCTTCACGACCTCTTCGGCCGAGGAGAGGAGGAGGTTGAGATGCTGGTCGTAGGCGTCCAGAACGCCCCGGTACGAGCGTCCGCCCTTCATCTCCACCAGCACGCGCTTGTGGAGGCTTTGCTGCAGGACGTCGAGGGGCCGCATAGAGGGGGCCGGCGAGGCCGGGCGTCCCTTTTAAGGGTTGCCGCGGGGGGGTGACGCCCGCGGACCGGAGCCGACCGGGGGCTCGGACGGGACCCGCTCACGTCGGTCGCGGAGCCAAATAGTAGCACGCGATTCTCCCCAGCGAACCATGTGTCGTCGGGAGGGTCCCCGGGAATGTAACGCGGCGAGCCGACGAGGGGAGTAGTTCCATGGCGAGCCCCCCGAACGCGTCCGAGGGAGAGGGGAACCTGAGCGGGGGCCGTGTCGGCGCCTTCGCGGTCCTCCTGTTGGTCGACCTGCTCCTCGTGCTCGTGATGCTGGGCACCGACAAGAACCTCCAGACGGACTTCGGCGCCGTAGCGCCGTACTATGCCCATTGGTACGGTCTCCTGTTCGAGGGGATCATCGACCTGCTCGTGGCAGCCGCTCTGCTCGCCACCGTCGCCCTCCCCGCGCTGAAGGGACGGGCGGTCTCCTCCCGGAGGGGCGTCGTTCTGGTGGGTCTCCTGTGGACCGTGCTCGCCCTCGTCGCGATGGTGGCGATCGTCGAAACGTACCAACAGGTCGGCTTCTCGTCCGCGAGCCAGTTCTCCCAATATCTCTTCGGCACCACGGCCTACCCCGGAGCGCTCTCCTACATTCCCTGGCTCTACGACTTGCTGTTGTCCATGTACGTCGTGACCGCGCTTGTCGGCGTCGTGGCACTGGCCCGCGTCCGGTCTCCCGGCGCCCGGTAGCGGAGACCGGGAAAACCGTAATAGGGCCCGCGCCGGACCCCTTTCCGATGGTCCAGGTCGACATTGACCTCGCCAAGTGCACCGGCTGCTCCCACTGCAAGGACGTCTGTCCCGTGAACGTCTTCGACCTGAAACCCCGCGACCAGGTCCCGGATGTAGTGGACGACCCTGCCGTGGGAGCGAAGTTCCAGTTCCGGGGCGAGAAGTCGCTCGCGGTCAATGGACCGGAGTGCATCGTGTGCGAGGCCTGCCTCTTCTCCTGCGAAGGGGAGTGCATCCTGATCACGGACGACGAGAACCACGTGCACTTCTCCGTCTACGAGTGACGAGCCAGGACATCGAGCCGGAATCGTGGATTCCTGGCTCCGATGCAGGTGGTTTCTCGACCGTCTGTCCCCTGCCGGAGCGCCTCCCGGGGCAGGCGTTAAATAGGCTGGGACCCCGGCGGAGAACGCCATGGTGGAGAGGACCGACGCCCCCCGTCGCACCGTGGTACTGGGGGAGCGGGAGCTCGCGATCGGGTTCCGCCTGATCGGGCTGAGCGACGTCGTCGAGGTCACCCCCCGGACGGCCCAGACCGAGTTCCAGCGCGTGGTCGCTGACCCTACGACGTCCCTCGTGATTGCGAGCCAGTCCGTCCGGGCGACCTTGTCGGAGTCGCAACGGTTCCACGCCGAGAACTCGCTCCATCCACTGGTTGTCTTCGTGCCGGCGCCCACGGGCGAGTACGAGGTGGAGAGCATCTCCGCGCTCGCAAAACGGGTCCTGGGCGTCTCGTTGAACGTTCCGCACTAACCGAGGATGATCCGATGGGAGTTGTAGCGCGAGTATCCGGTCCGGTCGTGGTCGCCGAAGGCCTCCCGGGGGCTAAGATGTACGATGTCGTGCGCGTCGGGGAACTCGGACTGGTCGGCGAGATCATCCGGTTGATCGGGGAGACCTGCACGGTCCAGGTCTACGAGGACACGACGGGGCTCCGGCCCGGTGACAAGGTCGAGAACACCGGTCAGGCACTTACGGTCGAGCTCGGGCCGGGCCTCCTCACGAGCATCTACGACGGGATCCAACGCCCTCTGGAGGTGCTGAAGCAGAACCTGGGCGACTTCATCACGAGGGGGTTCGTTGCCGCACCGCTGGACGAGAAGAAGACCTGGGAGTTCATCGCGACGGCCAAGGTCGGGGACGAGG
>Ga0209415_10020266_pt1 | contig 10350 bp, 12 predicted proteins | sample PeaSoiSIISIP2007_FD_187696 | JGI IMG/M metagenome (GOLD analysis project Ga0209415, IMG submission 187696) | Peat soil microbial communities from Weissenstadt, Germany - SII-SIP-2007 (SPAdes) (version 2) | ecosystem: Environmental > Terrestrial > Soil > Wetlands > Peat | place: Germany...
CCGAGGTCCACGTCGAAGTGCTCGCGCAGCAGCTCCACGCCGGAGTCGCCGATCTTCTCCTTGACCAGCACCTTCAGCCGCTCACTCACGACGCGAGCCTTTCAACCACCCACTCGATGCAGGCGGTGAGCGCCTGCACGTCGGCCGGCTCGACGGCCGGGAACATGCCGATGCGCAGCTGGTTGCGCCCCAGCTTGCGGTAGGGCTCGGTGTCGAGGATTCCGTTCGCGCGCAGCGTCTTGGCAACCGCGGCGGCGTCCACCTCGTCGGAGAAGTCGATCGTGCCCACCACCAGCGAGCGCTTGGCGGGGTCGCTGACGAAGGGGGTCGTGTAGGGGGTGCGCTCGGCCCACTCGTACAGGTGGCCCGAGGACTCCGTCGTGCGCGACACGCACCACTCCAGCCCGCCGTGCCCGAGCATCCAGCGGATCTGGTCGGCGAGCAGGAACAGCGTCGCCACCGCGGGCGTGTTGTAGGTCTGGTTCTTCAGCGAGTTCTCGAGCGCCGTCGCGAGTGAGAGAAATGCCGGGATCCAGCGCTCGGACGCGGCGATCCGCTCGATCCGCTCCTGCGCGGCGGGGCTCAGCAGCGCCACCCACAGCCCGCCGTCGGCCGCGAAGCTCTTCTGCGGCGCGAAGTAGTAAGCGTCCGCCTGCGCGATGTCCACGGGCAGCCCGCCGGCGCCGGAGGTCGCGTCGATCAGCACGAGCGCGTCGGGCACCTCGGCGGGTCGTTTGACGGGAACCATCACGCCGGTGGAGGTCTCGTTGTGCGCCCACGCCATCGTGTCCACGGCGGCCTGGCTGGCGACGGCGCCCGCCATCACCGGGTCCGGCGCCTCGCCGGGGTTCGCGGCGATCCGCACCGAGTCGTCGAGGAACGGCGCCTCGCCGGTGACATGGGCGAACTTCGCGGAGAACTCGCCATAGGTCAGGTGCAGCGCGCGGCGGTCGACGAGCCCGAACGCCGCAGCGTCCCAGAAGGCGGTGGCGCCGCCGTTGCCGAGCGCCACCTCGTACCCCTCGGGGACGGAGAACAGCTCGCCCAGCCCCGAGCGGATTTCCCCGACCAGCCCTTTCACCGGCGCCTGGCGGTGCGAGGTGCCCAGCAGCGCGCCGCCTTCGCGCGCGAGGCGCGCCAGCGCCTCGGGGCGCACCTTCGAGGGTCCGCAGCCAAAGCGCCCGTCGGCGGGGATCAGCTCGGAGGGGATGATGAGTGGTGTGGTCTCGGTGGTGTCAGCCATTCCAGATCTCTTCTCTCGTGGTGATCGTTGCACGCCAGCCCTCTGGCAGACGGTTCGGGGCGATGCCGGCCGGAGGCTCGTGAGCGAGCAGACAGTACTCGGGCGCGGGGCCCAGCACGAGAGAGCGCCGCCAGAGGCTTGCGTGCTCGGGGTCGATGCCGTCGCCGAGCATCTCTCCGAGCGCAGGCTTGGCGGCTCCCGGTGGACGGGAGACGGGTGGGCGGGAGATCCATATCCCAAGCGGCGTCGAGGCGAGATCGGGCCGTCCCTCCAGCAGTCCGTAGAGCCCACCGGCGCCCGTGCCGAAGCGGCGCGCCACCTCGTCGTGGGCCGTGCGGTGGCGGTGCGCCACGGTGGCCTCGTTGAGCACGCCGAGCGCGGCGAAGTCCTCCAGCAGGTACCAGTCTTCGTAGCCGGCGCCCGCCTGCCCCCCGAACGGGGGGTCGAGCCAGGTCAGTTCCCCCACCCGGTAGATCGCCGACCCACGGAACCCCGCCGGCGGAGCGTGGTGCAGCGAGCGGTGGAAGCCCTCGCCCGCGCGCTCGTAGGCCTCCCGCTCGATGCCGTCGGCGGGGCGATGCCAGAGAAGGTATGCGAGCAAGGCCGGCGCGCCCTAGAAGGAGGGCTTGATCCAGTCCATGTGCGAGCGCAGCTCACGCCCGACGTCCTCGACCTGGCTTGCGGCCTGTTCGGCGCGCATGCGCTTGAAGTTCTCCTGGCCGGCGCGGTTCTCGGCGATCCACTCGCGCGCGAAGTCGCCCGACTGGATCTCCTGCAGGATCTGGCGCATCGCCGCGCGGGTCTCCTCTGTGATGACGCGCGGCCCGCGCGTGTAGTCGCCGTACTCGGCCGTATTGGAGATCGAGTAGCGCATCCCCGCGAGCCCCTTCTCGTACATCAAATCGGCGATCAGCTTGAGCTCGTGCAGGCACTCGAAGTAGGCCATCTCGGGGTCATATCCGGCCTCCACGAGCGTCTGGAAGCCGGCCTGGACGAGCTCGGAGGCGCCGCCGCAGAGGACAGCCTGCTCGCCGAACAGGTCGGTCTCGGTCTCGTCCTTGAAGGTCGTCTCGATCACCCCGCCGCGCGTGCAGCCGATGCCCTTGGCGTAAGCGAGTGCGAGCGCGCGCGCGTCGCCGGTCGCGTCCTGCTCGACGGCGATCAGCCCTGGCACGCCCGAGCCCTCGGTGAACTGGCGGCGCACCAGGTGCCCCGGCCCCTTGGGCGCGACGAGCGCGACGTCCACGCCGGGGGGCGGCTCCACCTCCTTGTAGTGGATCGAGAAGCCGTGGCCGAACAGCAGCACGTTGCCCTCGGCGATGCCGTCGCGCACGTCGTTCTCCCACACTTCGCGATGCAGCTCGTCGGGCGCGAGGATCATCACGAGATCGCCGCGGCTCGAGGCCTCGACGATCGACAGCACCTCCAGACCCTGCTCGCGCGCCTTGGCCACCGAGGCGGAGTCCTCGCGCAGGCCGACCACGACGCTCACGCCGGAGTCCTTCAGGTTCAGGGCGTGGGCGTGGCCCTGTGAGCCGTAGCCGATGATGGCGACGGTCTTGCCACCAAGAGGGTGGCGAGCCGGCTCAGCCGGCTCGCCGGGCCCCTCGACATTTCCAGTCAAAAGGGTGAGGTCTGCGTCGTCGTCGTAGATCATTGGAGCGCAGGGTATCGGTTAGGGCGCCTCGCGCGCGGGCGGACCTGTGTGCCGCCCGCCCTGCGGCGCCGTCATGCGCTGGCAGCAGCGACCAGCGAGACACCGGGGATCGCCAGCGACCCGTCCTCGCCCATGTACGTCTCCAGGCGCCGGGCGAGCCCGGCGCGGATCTCGATGATCTCTGTTTCGGGGCGCCCCAGCACCGTGTCGTGGAAGTTGCGCGAGATGTCGAGCGTCTCCTCCCAGAAGTCCTCGAAGGTCGGTGAGCGACGCTCGACGGGGATGGCGTCAAGCACGATCTCGGTGAACCCAGCTTCCTCGAGCAGCTCCTGCACACGCTCGGTGTTGCCAAGCGCAAAAGGTCCTGGAGCGCCATCTCCAGCAAGCTGCAGCAGACCGCGCTCGCCAAGCTCCGCTGCCGGGAGCTGTGCCCACGGGTTGCTAGCGAGCGCGTCCCACACCGCCAGCGCGACGCGCCCTCCCGGGCGCAGCACGCGGCGTGTCTCCAGCAGCGCGGCGAGCGGGTCATCCATCAGCATGTAGCCCCAGCGGCAGAGCACCGCGTCGACGCTCGCCACGGGCAGGTCGATCCATTCGGCGCCAAGCACCTGGAACTCGATGTTCGTCAACCCCAGGTCGGCGGCGCGCGCACGGGCACCCTCGAGCATCCCCTCGGCCTGGTCTGAGATGACCACGCCCCCCACCGGCGCCACCAGCTCGGCGGCGAGCATCCCCGGCTCCCCCAGACCGGCCGCCAGCTCCAGCACGCGCTGTCCCGGCTGGGGTCCGATCGCCTGCACCATCCAATGCGCCACGGGGGCGCCGAACGCGCGGATCTGCTCCTGGCGGCGCACCCAGCCGGGGGCGGCCTCCTCCCAGTGCTCGGAGCTGCTGGAGCCGGCATCCAGCCGGCTCCCCTGATCGGGACGGTCGCCCTCCAGGCGCCCGTGACCGTGCCTGTCGGCGCTCACACGAGCTCCCGTCGCAGCAGCTTGCCCGAGCGCGTGCGCGGCAGCGGCTCGCCGGTGAGCACGATCCGCTTGGGGACCTTGTAGGGGGCCAGGCTCGCGGCGCAGTGCGCACGCAGTGGCCCCTCCGCAAGCTCGACGCCCTCCCTCCCCACGACGATCGCGGTGACGGCCTCCCCCCACTGGGGATCGGGACGGCCAACCGCCGCGGCCTCCAGCACACCCGGATGGGCCTCGAGCACCGCCTCGACCTCGGTGGGCGCGACATTCTCCCCACCGCTGACGATCGTGTCCGATGCGCGTCCGGTGACGCGCAGGCGCCCGTTCTCGTCGAGGCGGCCGAGGTCTTCGGTGTGCAGCCAACCATCCTCGTCAAGACTCCCAGGGGCAACGGTGGGCCCGGCGACCATGATCTCAGCGTCTCCTCCGACAGACAGGCGAGTGCAAAATAACGGCGTCCCCGCCCAGCCGGTCTCGGCATTGCCGATCGCGGCGAGCGGCGTCGTGGTGGCCTGTGAGCAGCTCTCGGTGAGGCCGTAGGTCTGGCTCACCGGCACGCCTGCGACGCGCGCACGGTCGAGCAGCGCCGCGGGTACCGGTCCGCCGCCGGTGAGCGCACAGCGCAAGGCTGCTGGATGTTCCAGGCCGGCGTCGAGCAGGCGCGCCAGAGTGGTGGCGACGAGGCTCACAAGCGTGATGTCCCGCTCGCGCAGGGCCTCCAGGACACGCTCGGTCTCAAAGCGCTCGTGGACCACCGCCGTGGTCGCGTAGATGGCGCTGCGCATCAGGATCGACAGGCCCCCCACGTGCGAGAGCGGCAGCGCACACAGCCAGCGCTCGCGCGGGTCCAGGCCGAGCGCGACGGCGGAGCCCAGGGCGCTCCACAGGAAGTTGCCGTACGTGAGCTCCACCGGACGGGGCGCCGAGGTGGTGCCGGAGGTGTGGATCACCACCGCGGTGGCGGCAAGCTCGTGCCCGCCGGCGAAGGTGCCGGCGGGCGCCGAACCCTCTCCCAGCGGCTCCTCCAGGACCAGCGCGGCACCGGCGGTCACGTGCCCCCGTTCGGCTGCACTGAGGCGCGGGTCCACGGGCACCGCCACGGCGCCCAGCAGCAGGCAGGCGTGCAGCGCCTGCGCGAAGGCCAGCCCGGGGGGCAGCGCAAGCGCCACGCGCGCACCGGGTGCCACACCGCGCGCGGCCAGCTCGCCGGCGCCGGCGCGGGCGCCTGCCAGCAGCTGGGCATAGCTGAGGCTGCCCTGCGGGGTCTCCACCGCGGCAAGCTCCGGCGCCGCCGCGGCGGCGCGCTCCAGCCATCCCTCGACCACCATTGCCCACAGGCTAGCTGCAAGGCGTGGGCACGTTAGCCTTCGCGGCACTCATAACGCCGCCATACCGCCGCTCGACGGGATCGCCCACGCTCCCGTGGCGCGCAGACAACTGGAAAGGACCGAGAGAGCTTGTCCACGACCTGGATCGCCGCCGGCCAGTACACCGACATCCGCTACGAGAAGTCCGCCGGAGCGGACGCCGGGATCGCGAAGATCACGATCGACCGCCCGGAGGTGCGCAACGCGTTCCGCCCGCTGACGATCGTCGAGATCGGACAGGCGCTCCAGGACGCCCGCGAGGACACGGAGGTCGGGGCGATCGTGCTCACCGGCGAGGGACCGGAGGCGTTCTGCTCGGGCGGGGACCAGCGCGTGCGCGGAGACTCCGGCTATCTATCGGAGCCCCTCGCCGGGGAGGCGGAGCCCCTCGCCGGGGAGGCGGAGCCCCTCGCCGGGGAGGCGGAGCCCCTCGCCGGGGAGGCCGACGAGGAGATGAAGTCCCCGCCCACCCGCGCGGGCGTCGGGCGCTTTCACGTGACCGACCTGCACATCCAGATCCGCCGCCTGCCCAAGCCGGTGGTGGCGATGGTCGCCGGCTACGCGATCGGCGGCGGGCACGTGCTGCACCTGGTGTGCGACCTGACGGTCGCCGCCGAGAACGCCCGCTTCGGGCAGGTCGGCCCGCGCGTGGGGTCCTTCGACGGAGGGTTCGGCGCGGGACTGCTCGCCAACCAGGTGGGCCCGAAGAAGGCCAAGGAGATCTGGTTCCTGTGCCGGCAGTACTCCGCCGCGCAGGCCCTCGAGATGGGGCTCGTCAACACCGTGGTGCCGCTCGAGCGCCTGGAGGAGGAGACGGTGCAGTGGTGCCGGGAGATGCTCGCCCTCTCCCCCTTCTCGCTGCGCCTGCTGAAGGCGAGCTTCAACGCCGCCGAGGACGGGCTCTCCGGCGTACAGCAGCTGGCCCACGACGCCAACCTGCTGTTCTACATGAGCGAGGAGGCGCAGGAGGGCCGCGACGCCTACAGGCAGAAGCGCACGCCCGACTTCTCCCGCTTCCCCAGGCGTCCGTAGCGGTGGCCGCCACGAGCGACAGACCGGCCTCCAGCCACGCCGGCGCCCCCAGCGCGGTGCGCATCTGGGTGATGGCGGCGCGCGCGCGCACGCTGCCGGCGGCGGTGGCCCCTGTGCTGGTGGGCACCTCGCTGGCGCTGGGGGCAGGACACTTCCGGGCGCTGGCGTTCGTGGCTGCGCTGCTCGGCGCGATCTTCATCCAGGTCGGCACCAACTTGTCAAACGACTACTCCGACGCGCGCCGGGGCGCGGACACCGAGGACCGCCTCGGACCGGTGCGGGTGACCGCGGGCGGGCTCGTGCCGCCGCGCCAGGTGCTGCTGGCCACGTATGTGACCTTTGGGCTGGCGGTGCTGTGCGGGGCCTACCTGGTGTATGTGGCCGGCTGGGAGCTGATCGCCGTCGGCGCGGCCTCGATCCTCGCCGGCGTGCTCTACACCGGCGGGCCTCGTCCCTACGGCTATGAAGGGCTCGGCGAGCTGTTCGTGTTCCTGTTCTTCGGCGTGGTGGCGGTGGTCGGCTCCTACTACGTGCAGGTGCAGGCGCTGCCGTGGGAGCCCTTCGTGTGCGCCGTGCCCGTCGGCCTGCTGGCGAGCGCGATCCTGGTGGTCAACAACGTGCGCGACCTCGACACCGACCGCCGTGCGGGCAAGCGAACGCTCGCGGTGCGCCTGGGGCGCGAGCGCACGCGCAACCTGTACGCGGCGATGCTCGCGGTGGCGTTCGTGTGCGGACCCCTGCCCTGGGTGCTGGGCTCGATGAGTGCGTGGCTGTTGCTCTGCTGGGGCGCGGCGCCGCTGGCGGTATCGGTGGCGACGGTCGTGCGCACGCGCGTGGACGGGCCGTCGCTGAACGGGGCCCTGGCGAAGACCGGCGCGCTGCAGCTGGTGTTCTGCCTGCTCATGTCCGCCGGGATCCTCGCCAGCGGAGGGATCGGCACGTGAGCAACTCCGGCGCGAAGAGGGACGCATGAACGGCGCCGGCCAGAGGGAAGACGCATGCACCTGACCCTCACGCGCCGGACGCTGCACCTGAAGAGACCCCTGAAGACCTCCTACGGCAGCGTGCGCGAGCGTGAGCTGCTGAACGTCGAGCTGACCGACGAGGATGGCGTCAGCGGCCACGGCGAGGCCGCTCCGCTGGAGGCGTACGACGGGGTGAGCGCCGAGCACGTGTGGCGCACGCTGCATGCCTACCGCCCGGCGCTCGCCGCCTCCGAGGCGCTCAACGGCGTGCAGATGATCGAAGCGTGCCGGCGCATCGAGGATCTGCCCGCCGCGCTCGCGGCGATCGACCTGGCGCTATGGGACCGCGCCGGCAAGCGCGCCGGGCTGCCGGTCGCGGCGCTGCTCACCGACGACCCGGCCACGGCGGTCGAGTGCAACGCGACGCTCGCCGCAACCGACCGCGCGCGGGCTGCCGAGGAGGCGGCCGAAGCGGTCGAGCAGGGGTTCGCGTGCCTGAAGGTGAAGGTCGGCGTGGGCGACGACGCGGGCCGCCTCGCGGCCGTGCGCGCGGCCGCCGGGCCGGAGACGGCGCTGCGCATCGACGCCAACGGCGCCTGGAGCGTGGGCGAGGCGGTGCGTGCGATCGACGCTCTCGCGCCCGTGGGCCTCGAGCTCGTCGAGGAGCCCACGCACGGCCTCGCGGGCGTGCGCGCGGTGCGCGAGCAGGTCGCGGCGCGCGTGGCGATCGACGAGACCGCGGCCGAGCCCGGCGCGCTGGGCGCGGGCGTGGCCGACGCGGTGTGCCTGAAGATCTCCCGCTGCGGGGGCATCGCGGGGTTGCTGGCCGCCGCAACCCTGGTGCGGACCTCCGGCGCGGAGGTCTACCTCGCCTCGACGCTCGATGGCCCGCTGGGGGTGGCCGCCGCGGTGCACGCCGCCGCTGCGCTGGCCTCCCGCGGCCCGGTGGCGCCCTGCGGGCTGGCCACCCTCGCGCTGTTCGAGGACGTGGAGGAGGTGCTGCCGGTGCGCGAGGGGCGCATCGCCGTGCCGACCGAGGCCGGGTTGGGCGTCGAGTCCATCAGCTAGCTGGCGAGGCGCGGACTGATATCATTAATGACGTCATGTTCCCGTCCGAACTCGTCCGCTGCACCCGCGAGCGCCTGGGCCTCAGCCAGCGCCGCCTGGCGCTGCGCGCCGGCACCACCCAGGCCGCCGTCAGCCGCATCGAGCGTGGCCTGGTGTCGCCCACGTTCACGACGCTGCGCGAGCTGATGCTGGCGATGGGCGAGGAGCCGGTGCTGTCCTCGCGGCGCCTGCCGACCGATTGGGACCCCGTGCACATGGCGAGCACGCTGACGCGAACCCCCGAGGAGCGCCTGGCGCTGGCGATCTCGTGGAACCGCACGGCGGTGGAACTGGCGAACGCCGGACGCGCCGCGCGGGGCGATGGTTGAGCAGCGACCCCCCGACGTGGCGCGCATCTTCGCCGCGCTCGACGCGCATCGCGTGGATTACGTCGTCGTGGGGGGCATCGCCGTGCAGGTTCACGGCCACGTGCGCATGACCAACGACCTCGACTTGATCCCCGCCCCCACCCCGGTGAACCTGAAGCGCCTCGCCGCCGCGCTGCGCGAGCTGCAGGCGCGAGTGCTGAACCCCGGCAGCGAGCACCTGAAGATCGACGCACGCATGCTCCCCCGCGCGACCCTGTGGCAGCTCAGCACCCCCCACGGCGACATCGACATCCTCCACGACGCCCCCGGCGCCGCGCCCTTCCCGCAACTGCGCAAGCGCGCGTTGACGATCGTCCTCGGAGACAGCACGGTCCCGATCGCCGGGCGCGACGACCTCATACAGATGAAGCGCGCCAGCGGCCGCCCCACCGACCTCGCCGACATCGCCGCACTGACCGAACCGGAACACAACGGCGACGGGTAGCGCCCAGCCGCTCGCCTGGTCGGCGGCGATCACAGCGCAGCGGTGACCGAGCGCCTGGACGCGCTCGCCGACGCCGACCTCGCGCCGCGCGAGCAGGCATGGCGCTGACGCTTGCGGGGTCGCACTACACTCCTCGGGATGCCGACCAAGAAGCACCGCCACACCATCACGAGCAACGAGAAGGTCGAGGAGGGCCAGGCCGCAGAAGATTACGAGCAGCGCCGATATGCGTCGGCCAAGCGCCTGGCCGACCGCTTCCTCCAGCTTGAGGGCTTCGACTACGCGGCTCTTCGCGAGGTGTCCGCACAGCGAGCGCCGCGTCGGCCCTGAGTCAGCGCCGACCGGCGGGAGGCAAGACGCCGAGTTGGCGGCAGATCGCTCGGGCGGTGCCGGCAGGGATCTCGCGGCGACGTGGAAGCGGGGAGCGCGTCTCGCGCGTGAGGTTCACCCAGATCACATGACGGGCGCCCTCGCGCAGCGGCTGACAGCCGTGCTGGCGCAGATGGCTTTCCAGGTCGCGCCGCTTCAAGCGGCGAGATCGATCGTCAGCGCTTCGACGTGCCCGCCGCCGATCGGGACCTCGCGGCCCTCCGCGCGATAGGAGACGATCATCTCGTGGGCGGCATCGAGCAGCATCTCACGCGCCTCGTCGATCGTGCGCCCGCAGGTCACCACCGCCGGCCACTCCGCAAGCTGCGCCATGGTCCAACCGTTCTCGTCGGGAGTGAAGACCGCGGTAAGCGTCAGCGAGTCGCCCATCTGACCATCGAGTATAGACCTGGCGCTATCGCCCGATGGCGTCGGCGACAGCCCGGGGGCTCTCCAGTGGCAGACGATGCCCGCCGGACACGATACGCATGCCCGCGTCGGGCAGCAGTTCGGCCATGCGCCGCCCGGGCGCGTGGAACTTCTTGTCGCGCTCACCAACCAGGATCGTGACAGGCATGGTCAGTTCCCCCAACCGGTCCCACAGCGGCGGCATCGCGCCCGTGCCGATACCGCGCAGGACTGCGGCCAGCGCGCGGGGGTCGTTGCGCTGCTGTTCGGCGCGCATCGCCGCATGAACCTCCGTCGGGTCCTCGGCGAACACCGGCTGGGTTTCCCAGCGGTCCATGAACTCCCCAAATGAGCGTGTTCCGAGGGCGTCGGCAAGAGCCCCGTCGGCCCCCCGGCGTGCGGCTCGCTCGGCCTCGTCCGC
>Ga0209415_10020267_pt1 | contig 10350 bp, 9 predicted proteins | sample PeaSoiSIISIP2007_FD_187696 | JGI IMG/M metagenome (GOLD analysis project Ga0209415, IMG submission 187696) | Peat soil microbial communities from Weissenstadt, Germany - SII-SIP-2007 (SPAdes) (version 2) | ecosystem: Environmental > Terrestrial > Soil > Wetlands > Peat | place: Germany...
GCTTTTGGCTAAGGGCCGCCATGACCTGGGGCCACTGGCGTCCCCGCTGGACCAGTGCCGCCACGAACACCATCGACCAGAGTACCCGGTGCCCGACGATCTCGATCGAGGGCACGGCCGCCACCGCCTTGAAATACAGCGGGTTCATTCCCCAGGCGCCGAAGGCGGCCAGCGCATAGGCGAGGCCATGCCGGCCGCGCTGCTCCGGGGATTCGCTCATGGGAGGCGGACCTTACCTTCATCGTCGTCGGCTACAAAGCCCGCACCGGCTCAAGACACCACGCAAGCGCCCAAACTGACCCTGTTCAAAGCCGGACGGCGGGGGCAATGTTAGCCCAACCTTCCGGAGGAACGGGATGAAAGCCCCAATAAGCGCCGAAAAATCCGTGGAAAAGTCCGTCGTCCGCACCACCTGTCCCAGGGACTGCTACGACAGCTGCGGGATCGCGGTGCTGAAGCGCGGGTCCGCCATCGTCAAGGTCCTGGGCGATCCCAATCATCCCGTGAGCCGCGGCGCGCTGTGCGGCAAATGTGCCCTTGCCTATAACGGTGTTTGGCGCGACCCGGCCCATCGGCTCCAGCGGCCCCTGCGCCGAGCAGGACCCAAGGGCGAAGGCCGCTTCGAGCCCATCAGCTGGGACGAGGCGACGTCGGATATCGCCCGCCGCCTGAACGGCATTCTGGCCGAAACCGGGCCCGAGACGATCTGGCATACCCACTACACCGGCACCTGTTCCCAGATCGCCGGCGCCTTCCCGTCCCGCTTCTTCAATCGGCTGGGGGCGAGCGAGGTCGAGCCCGACAGCATCTGCAATCTCGCCGGACATATCGCCCTCGACCTCGTCTATGGCGCTTCCTACACCGGCTTCGATCCGCGAACTGCCAAGGACGCGGCCTGTATTCTCATCTGGGGCTGCAACCCCTCCGCCTCCGCCCCTCATGCCCACAAGCAGTGGCTTCCCGAATCCAAGGCGAGGAAGATCGTCGTCGATCCGATCCGCCATGACACCGCCACCAAGGCCGAACTCTATCTCCAGCCATTTCCCGGCAGCGACGCGGCGCTCGCCTTTGCCTTCCTCCATGTTATCCGGCGCGAAGGCCTGCTCGATCGCGCCTATCTCGAGCACAATGCCCTGGGCTGGGAAGAGGTAGAGGCTCAGCTCGACGCTTGCACGCCGGAATGGGCGGAGCGCGAGACCGGCGTCAGCGCCGGCCAGATCGAATCGGCGGCCAAGCAATATGGGCAAGGTCCCTCCCTGCTATGGCTCGGCCAGGGCCTGCAGCGCCAGCCCATGGGCGGCAACGTGATGCGGGCTTGCGCCCTTCTGCCTGCTGCCACCGGCAATCTCGGCAAGCCGGGTGCCGGCTTCTACTATCTCAACGGCGGCGGCCGCAAAGGCCTGGACGGCGACTATCTCGCAGCGCCCAGCCTGCGCCGGCAGCCGGCCAAGAGCCTCAGCCACATGGACCTGGCCGCCACGCTCGCGGATCCGAAAGCCAGCCGCGCCCTCTTCTGCTGGAACATCAATATCGCCGCCTCCAACCCGGACCAGCGCCGCCTGCATCAGGCCCTGAAGCGCGAGGATCTGCTGACCGTGGTGACCGACCTGTTCCAGACCGACACCGCCGATTTCGCCGACTATGTCCTGCCGGCGGCGAGTTTCCTGGAATTCGACGACATCGTTTCACCCTATTTTAACCTCACCCTCTCGGCCCAGGTGAAAGCCGTAGAGCCGCAAGGCGAGGCCCTGCCCAATCAGGAGATATTCCGCCGGCTCGCGCGCGCCATGGGTTACGAGGAGCCCGCGCTCTACGAGAGCGATGCGGCGATACTTGACGAGCTCTGCCGTCAGACCGGCGTCAAGGGTGGATTTGCGGCCCTGAAGGCGAAAGGTACCGTCGAGCTTTTCCCCGAGCCATTGCTTCAGTTCGCCGACGGCCGGTTTCCCACGCCCAGCGGCAAGATCGAGATCGCTTCACCCCGGGCCGAGGCGATGGGCCTGCCGCGCGCGCCGATCCCCCATGTCGATCCGCGTCCCGCTCCGGGGCGCCTGCGCCTGCTCTCCCCGGGCTGGTCCTGGGCCATGAACACGTCCTATGGCAACGATCCAGCGAACCGTGTCCGGATCGACGAGCTTGGCGTCACCCTTCACCCGCATGACGCGGCCGAGCGCGGGCTCGAACAGGGCATGAAGGCCAGGCTCGCCAACGAGGATGGCGAGATCCTGCTGCCCGTCCACGTGACGGCCCGTGTCCCGCGCGGCGTGGCGCTGGCGCCCAAGGGGGCTTGGCCGAAACTGTCGGATGCGCACACCAACATCAATGTGCTCCACCGCGGCCGCAAGGCCGACATGGGCGGCAGCACCTCGGTCCATGGAGTCGAGGTGACGGTGACCCGCGCGCCATAGAGCAAGATCGGGTCAGCTTCTATCAAGCTGAACCGTGAATCTTGCTCGACCTCTGAGAGGGACCCATGGCCACCATTGATTTGACGGCCTTCAAGGATTCGATCGTCGGGGCGAAGCCGCCCGCCGGGCTGGGTCACGCCCTCGACGCCCTGTGGTGGGATGCCAAGGGCGATTGGGACAAGGCCCACAAGTCCGCCCAGAAGGTCGAGGACGATCCGGCCGGGCAGTGGGTGCACGCCTATCTCCACCGCAAGGAGGGCGATCTCGACAATGCGGGTTACTGGTATCGCCTGGCCGCCAAGCCGGTGGCCAGCGTCCCGTTCCCGCGCGAATGGCAAGCGATCGCCGAGGCGTTATTGAAGAAGCGCAGGAACTGATTTCAGGCCACGCTTCTGGACTTCTCCAACGGCGTAATTCGATAGGCGCAGCGTCGGGCGCCCGCGATGATGTGCTCGACCCGCTCCACCTCGGCCTCCGGCTCCAGGAGCCGACGGAAGAGATCGAGCTCTGAGCGGCAGAGCCCCTGACAGGTCCTGGCCGCGACGCAGATCGGGCAATGGTTCTCCTTCAAGAGGAAGCTGCCGTCGGTCTTACGCTCCACCGCCGCCATGTAGCCTTCCTCGCTGCGCTGGCCGGCGAGGCGCCGCAGCCGGCCCGCCAATCCCGCAGCACCGGCAAGCCGCGCCTGGTAGAGCCGCTCCATCGCCTTTTCCCGTTCGGCGATGAGCCGCGCCAATCCGCGGGCACCGAACGCCTTTCCCGCGGCGCGCAGGAGCTCGAGGCTGAGGCCTGCGTGATTGTCGGGAAAGCGGCCATGCCCCTCGGCCGTCAACGACCAGAGCCGGGCCGGACGGCCGATACCCCGACGGCGGTCGGTGAACTGGACCAACGCTTCCGACAGCAGCCGGTCCAGGTGCTGGCGCGCCGCCGTGGGGGTGAAGCCGAGCTTGCGGGCGATCGCGGCCGCCGTCTGCGGCCCCGCCGCCTTCAACGCATACAGCACGCGCGTGGCGCTGCGTTCGGCCATGACTTCGGCATAACACGGCCCGGGTATTTATGAAAGCAATTGCTTTCGAAATTTCCGGCCGATATAGATGGCCGGAACCATCGCGCAAGGACGCGCAACCGGGGGCAGCCGCATGAGCGAAGGAGTCCGCCTCGCCGAGCCCGGCGCCGTCCCGACCTGGGGCGCACTGCTCTTCGGGCACCGCGCGCGGACCGTCTGGACCATCTGCGCCGGCGTCTCCATCCAGGCCTTCGGCTGGTTCCTGGTCTCGACCATCATGCCGAGCGTGGTGCTCGAGCTCGGCAGTCCCGAACAGCTCAGCTGGGGCACGACCGCCTTTCTCGCGTTCTCCATTCCGGGCAGTGCCGGTGCGGGCTACCTGAAGGGCCGCTTCGGCTCGCGGCGTTTGCTTGTCGCCGCCTCCATCCTGGTGCTCGCCTCCAACCTGCTTGGCCTGGCATCGCCGGACATGACCCTCTTCCTCGTCAGCCGCGGCCTCCAGGGTCTGGGCGAAGGCATGGTGCTGGCGCTTTGCTACATCATGGTGGGCGATTCGCTCTCGCCTCGTGAGGTGACGCCGACGTTCGGCATCCTCGCCGTCGTCTGGGCTCTTGCGACCCTGATCGGGCCGTCGCTCGCCGGGCTGCTGACCGCCCTGGTCTCATGGCGGCTTGCCTTCCTGCCTCTGCTTGCCATCGCCGCGACGTTTCTGTGGCTTGTCCTGACCGGACCGACGGCGGCGAAAGCCGAAGCCACCGACAACCGGCCCCTGCCTCTCGGCCGCCTCGGCCTCGTCGCCGCGGCCATCGTCTGCATTTCCTTCGCCGGCACGAGCCGGAGCATCCTCTTGGCGGTTCCCCTGGTTCTCCTGACCCTGGCCCTTCTCGGCTTGGCCTTCCGATTCGACCGGCTGAGCGCGGCGCATCTTTTTCCCCGCCGAATCTTGTCGTTCAGCCAGCCATCGCCGCTCGGCATCTGGATCCTGGGGCTGATGTTCGGGTCGGAGGCAGCGGCGCCGCTCTACATGGTCTATTTCGTGCAGATCGGCCATCACACTTCGGTCTTCTTCGCCGGCCAGTTCTCCGCCATCGTGGCGCTCTCCTGGTCGGTCACCGCGCTCGCCGTCAGCCGCTTCGACAAGCGTCAATGCCGTCCGCTCATGATCCTCGGCCCCCTGTCGCTGACCCTGGGCCTGGCTGTGCTCATGTTCTGGTCAAGCATGCCGCTCTGGCTCAGCGCCATGGCGCTCTTCATGGTCGGCAGCGGTTTCGGGATCAGCTACAGCTTCTTCACCGAATATGCGATCGCGCTGGCCGCGGAAGGCGAGCGCGACGTCACCGCCGGCGCGGTTCCCACCCTGGAGAACATCTCGGCGGCCATCGGTGCCGCTCTCGGCGGGCTGCTCGGCAATGCCGCCGGCTTCGCCGGCAGCGGCGCTACGGACATACCCTGGTCGGTGCCCGTCGTCGTTTATGGCGCGGGCACGACCGTCGCCCTGATCGCGCTTGCTTGCGCGATCCGGTTCCATCGTCTCATCAGGGACGTCTGAAGGCCGCTAGATCGACTTGTCGGCCAGGCTCTTCTTAACGTCCTCTGCGGCCTGGCGGATCATCGGCATATGGGGATTGACGGCCAGCGCCTGCTGGAAGGCGTCGAGCGCCTCTTTCTCCTGCTTCAGCTCGACATCGCAGAGTCCCCGGCCGGACAGGGCCCCGAAATGCCGCGGCTCCAGGGCCAGGGTCTTGTCAATGTCGCTGAGGGACTCCTTGAAGCGGCCCATGTAGTAGAGCACCGTGGCGCGCTTGTTCCAGCCCTCGGCGAAGTTCGGCGCCAAGTGCACGATGCGGTCGAAGGCCTGGTAGGCCTGGGGCAGGTCGGAATTGTCCATGGCGGCCACGCCGATTGCCATCAGGGCATCGACGTTCTCGTCGCCCGATTTCAACCAGATGTCCCAGATCTGGCTCTCGATCGCCATGCCGTCCTCGTCTGTCGCCGCGGCCTTGAGCTGGGCGAAGAGCTTGTCGAGGCGCGGGTCCTTCTGGTCGGCGCTGGCCTGAATGCCGACGCAAAGGCCGAGCAAGGCGACAATCGTGACGATCCACCGGCGCATGGCGGGATTATCGGCCATGGGAGGGCGCTGCCAAGGGAAATCCCAGGGCCTTGCCTTGCCGCCCCCTGAAGCGCGATGCTCGCCTGCCGTTCCTGCCGCGAGCCGCCGAGATGCGCGTTTCCGATTGTTTTTCAGCCGACTATGCCTCGGCCCAGGTCGCTTTTCGCGCTGCGGCGAACGTGGCGGGTGCGGCTTTGGAGTCCCATCACAATCCCGCGACCGGCCCGGATGGGATCGCGCTTGGCTGCGACACCGCTCGCCTCGGTTCGCCGCGGGCGGAGCGCCTTCTGATCCTGCTTTCGGGAACTCATGGCGTCGAAGGCTTCCTGGGTTCGGGCATCCAGATCGGCCTGCTTCGCAGCGGCCTTGCCCGCGAGTTGGCCGAGGGCGTGGGACTGCTTTTCATCCACGCCATCAATCCCGGCGGCTTCGCCTGGTTGCGGCGCGTTTCGGAAGGGAACATCGACCTCAACCGCAACTTCATCGATCATCGCCGCCCACCGCCCGCCAATCCCGGCTACGAGCAGCTCAAGCACGCCATCTGTCCCACGGCCTGGACCGTCGAGGCACGCGCCGCCGCCGATGCCAAGCTGACGGCCTACGGTGCCGCTCATGGCGCCGCAGCGCTCCAGGCCGCGGTCACGTCCGGCCAATATGTCGATCCGCGGGGCGTATTCTATGGCGGCCAGCAGCCCTGCTGGTCGAACCGGACTCTGCGGCAAATCCTGGCCCAACATGGCGCGTGGCTCCGCCACGTCGCCTTCATCGACCTCCATTCCGGCCTCGGACCTTATGGCGTCGGCGAGATCATGAACAACCATGGGGCCGACCATGGCGGCTACCGGCGGATCGCAGACTGGTTCGGGGGCGAGGCGACCTCCGGAGAAACCGGCAATTCCTCCTCGGCCCCGGTTTCCGGCGACACGACTGTCGCCTTTGACGAAACCCTGCCACGCGCGGCCTTGAGCGGCATCACCCTCGAATACGGAACTCTGCCCCTCAAGGACATGCTCGACGCGATTCGCGCCGACAATTGGCTTCATATCCACGGCCGGCTGGACAGCGCCGAGGGCAAAGTCATCAAGGCCCAGATCCGCGAGGCCTTCTATCCCGACCGGGAAGACTGGAAGACACTGGTCTGGGAGCGCGCCGCTGACGTGACCCGGCGGATGGCCAAGGGCCTGGCACAATCGTGAGACAAAACTTAGGTACTGGCCGAGACAGGATTGTTAGGCAATGATTAGCTCGGCGATGCGGGTCGAACAACGCTGAACAGGCAACGGATCGCAGTCGAACTCGAGGGGAATTCGGGTTGCCGCTCGAAGCAATCAATAAATGGGAGGAACTCAATGCAAAACGGCAAACCATCGCGGGGCCTCGGGCGCCGCAGTGTTCTGAAGGCCGGTCTCGCCCTCGGCGCCGCCCAGTTTGCTGGCCCGTTCATCATCAACGCTCGCGGCGACGAGCCGGTAAAGATCGGTCTCGACAATCCGCTGACCGGAACCTACGCCGAGCTCGGCAAGAACGAGCAGATCGGCTGCGAGCTCGCGATCGAACAGATCAACGCCAAGGGCGGCATTCTCGGCCGCCAGGTCCAGCTTCTGGTCGAGGACTCGACCAGCTCCGACACCGGCACTGCGGTGCAGAAGGCCCGCAAGTTGATCCAGGGCGACATGGTCGATTGCCTTCTCGGCAACGTGAATTCCGCCATGGCGCTCGCCATGGGGCAGGTTTCGAATGAGCTCAAGACCTTCCACATCGTGACCGGCGGTCACACCGACGCTGTCACCGGTAAGGACTGCCATTGGAACGTGTTCCGCGTCTGCAACACGACGCGCATGGAAACCAACTCCGTGTCCAGGACCCTGTTCGACAAATACGGCAAGAACTGGTTCTTCATCACCCCCGACTATGCCTTCGGGCACACGCTCCAGTCGGGCTTTGAAGCCAGCCTCAAGAAGTTCGGCGGCACCGAGGTGGGCTCGGTCCTGACGCCGTTGGGAACGACGGATTTCTCCTCCTATCTGATCAAGGCGCAGTCGGCGGCGCCGGACGTCATAATCGTGCTGACGGCGGGGCAGGACTCGGTCAATTGTCTGAAGCAGGCCGTGCAGTTCGGCCTCGACAAGCAGTTCCACATCGCCGGCGCCCAGCAGGAACTGGAAGTTCTCGAGGGCTTGCCGCCCGAAGCCCGCATCGGCACCTGGGTGTTCGAGTGGTACTGGAAACAACCCGGAGTGGCCCATGTCGACGAGTTCGTCGCCGCCATCAAGAACAAGGCAGGCAAGGTGCCGACGGCGCGCCATTGGTTCGGCTATGTCGCAACCTGGTCCTTCGCCCTCGTCGCCAACCAGGAGAAGACCCTGGACGCGGTCAAGCTGTCGAAGGCGATGGAAGGCTTCAAGCTGCCGCCCGAGATCGCATGCATGCCGAACGAGCCTTTCTATCGGGCCGGTGACCACCAGCTCATGCCCTCTCTCTACGTCGGGCATGCGGTTTCTCAGGGCAGCGAACCCGACGACCTGTTCCAGGTGGACAAGGTCGTGAAGGGAACCGACGCGGCACCTTCAGTCGAAGACACCCGCTGCCACCTCACCTGGCCGACCTGACCTTCACTCGTTGCCCGGGTGCCGCGTGGGCCGCGGCGCCCGGAGGCGAAGACCACCGCAAGGACAAATACTCCCGGCGCATTGACCCGATTGTCGCCTTAGGGAACCGGCTGGATGACGCAGCTCATTCTCTTCAACGTATTCAACGGGCTCATCGTCGGGGCCTTCTACGCCTTGATGGCGCTCGGCCTGTCCCTGATCCTGAACCTGAGCGGGGTCATCAATTTCGCCCACGGCGGGTTTCTCGCGCTCGGCGCCTATTTCGCCTACACGCTGATGCCCTATGTCGGATTCTGGGGCGCCTTGCTCATCGCCCCGGTTCTGACCGCGATGGTTGGCGTCGTCGTCGAGTGGATATTGATCCGCAGGCTCTACGGGCGCGACCCGCTCTACAGCCTTCTGCTCACCTTCGGCCTTGCCTATATGCTGGAAGACGGCACGCGTTTCATCTGGGGACCCGAGAGCCTGCCTTTTGAGGTTCCGGGCTGGCTGACCACGCCGCTCAGCACCAAGTACTTTTTCCTGACCGGCTACCGCCTGTTCATGGTGGTGCTGGTTCTGGTCGCGGTCATCGGGCTGTTCTTGATTCTCAATCGGACGCGACTCGGCATACGGATCCGGGCCGGCACCTTCGACCTCGCCACGGTCTCCGTCCTCGGCGTCAATGTCCGGCTGCTGCGCAATCTCAACTTCGCCCTCGGCATCTATCTGGCCGGCCTGGCGGGCGTGCTCGCCGCCGGCATGCTGGGACTCCAGCCCACCATCGGGACATCGCTCATCATGCCGAGCTTCGTCGCCATCATCGTCGGCGGTCTGGGCAGCCTGCCGGGCACGCTGCTGGGCGGCCTCCTTATCGGCGTCGCCTCGGGCGTGGTCACAGTGTTCTTCCCATCCGCCTCGGAGGCCGTGATCTACGTCATGATGGGGCTGGTGCTTCTCATCCGCCCGCGCGGCCTGTTGGGCGAGGAAGGGCGGCTCCAGTGAACAATCTCAGCATCGACCGGCGAACGGCGTCGGTACTGGTGTGGCTGGTCTTGGCGGCCCTCCCCTATTGGCTTCCCTGGGTCGGCGGCTATCAGGAGCTGGGCACGCGCGTGTTGGTCATGGCGCTCGCTGCCATGTCGCTCAATTTCCTGCTCGGCTTCACTGGCGTGCTCTCCTTCGGCCACGCCGCTTATTTCGGCCTCGGCGCCTATGGCGTCGGCATGACCATCAAGTATCTCGTTCCCAGCACGCCGCTGGGCATCCTGGTCGGCGTCGCCATCGGAACGCTCGCCGCCGCCATCGTCGGCGCCTTGATCGTCCGCTTGCGCGGCGTCTACTTCGCCATGGTGACCATCGCCTTCGGCCAGGTCTTTTTCTTCATCGCTTTCCGCTGGAACGACGTGACCGGCGGCGACGACGGGCTCAGCGGCTGGCGCCGCCAGCCTCTCGACCTCGGCTTCACCCGCATCGACATCCTCGGCAACGACAAGGCCTTCTATTACCTGGTGCTGGTCTGCTTCGCGATCGCGGCCGGGGTCATGGCCGTCCTGCTGCGTTCGCCCTTCGGCCGCTCCCTGCTGGCGATCCGGGAGAACGAGCGTCGGGCGCGCTATCTCGGCATTCCGGTCGAATTCCACATCTGGGTTTCCTTCGTGGTCTCCTGCCTGTTCGTCAGCCTTGCCGGCACGCTGTACGCGTTGCTCAACAACTTCACCGATCCCAGAGCGCTACGCTGGGACATGTCCGGCAATTTCGTGATCATGGCGGTGCTGGGAGGAATGCGCTCCTTCTGGGGGCCGCTCATCGGGGCTGCCATCTTCGTCGTGCTGCAGGACTATGTTTCCAGCCAGACCGAGAACTGGATGTCCTTCATCGGGCTGTTTTTCGTGCTCGTGGTGCTGTTCTTTCCGCGCGGCGTGCTCGGCATCATCCGGCGCAAGGTGGCGTCGTGACCCTGCTCCAGGTTCAGAACGTCTCGCGCAGTTTCGGCAGCCTGGTCGCCGTGCGCGAGGTATCCCTTACCGTCGAGCCCGGCGAGCTGAGAGCGGTGATCGGCCCGAACGGGGCCGGCAAGACGACGTTCTTCAATCTGATCAGCGGCTTCTTCCCGCCCAGCGCCGGGCGGATCCTGCTGGACGGCAAGGAGATCACGAAACTTCCGGCGCACCGGCGCGTCGCCAAGGGCATCGCGCGGACGTTCCAGATCACGGAAATCTTCCCCGAGCTCAGCGT
>Ga0209415_10020268_pt1 | contig 10349 bp, 7 predicted proteins | sample PeaSoiSIISIP2007_FD_187696 | JGI IMG/M metagenome (GOLD analysis project Ga0209415, IMG submission 187696) | Peat soil microbial communities from Weissenstadt, Germany - SII-SIP-2007 (SPAdes) (version 2) | ecosystem: Environmental > Terrestrial > Soil > Wetlands > Peat | place: Germany...
TCAGTTGCTCGCCGCCGTCCTCGACCTGGCCGCGCTCTATCACTGGCGCGTCCTGCACATCCGCCCGGCGTGGTCAGCGCGGTCCGCACCGGCAGCAGCGTGAACCCGCCGGCCCGGCTGATCAGCGTGAGGAGCGGCTGGGCCGTGCTGACCGCCGCGCCGGCCGCGATGGCGAGGGACAGCTCGAAGCGGTGCACGGACGGCCGCCGCGTCCAGATCGCGTGCAGCAGCCCGACAAAGGCAAGCGGCACGACCGCGTCCACGATCGTGATCTTGTCGGCGACGATGGCGACGGTGAGCAGCGCCCAGATCGCGACGGGGGTATACCAGCGGCGGGGCGCGCGCTCGAGCAGCAGGAAGACGCCCAGGATCAGCACCTGGGTGCCCACATGGTCGGGCTGGGCGAGCAGCACGTGGACGCCGTCGCCGAACTGCGGCGCGAGCATGACCCCGGCCGCGGTCAGCGCCCGGGCCCAGCCCTCCTTCCCGCGCGCCCGGCCCCGGGCGAGGAACCCGGCGACCAGGACCAGCAGCGTGTAGGTCAGCGCGGCGGCCACGTGCAGCACGCCAGGGTTCAGGCCGCGCACCAGCTCAACGGCGGCGTACTCGGGCAGTTCGGTCGTGTAGAACGAGACGTCGGTGAGCGTCCAGCCGCGCAGCAGCCAGTTGCCGTGCAGCAGGTCCCAGGCCTCAAGCGCGTTCGACGCCCCGTCCGACCCGCCGGGGAAGGTGGCCGACAGCCGCACGTAGCAGCAGAAGAGCCCGGCGCACGCCGCGCCGACGGCGACCGGGAGCAGCAGCCGCCGGGTGCTGTGTTTCCCGCGCTGGGCCGGTGCGGAACCTCGCGCGCGCTGGCGGAGAGGTTCCGCGATCTCGACGGCCACCAGGCAAAGCTATCCTACCGAGAGCATTCAACTGATCACCATTAGTGATATCGACGGATGTGCCGTCCGGCTTGGTTCCCTGACTGACCGTTAGTTGGTTCCCTGACTGACCGTTAGGAGGCTGCTGAAAACCCGATACAAGCACCAGTCATAGCTCTCTGACCTGCGTTTTGTGGGCATAAGTGGCAGATTCTGGCACTTATTCAGCGATCTCCTAGGCGGGGACGGCCAGCGTCAGGCCGAACTGGCCGCCGGGATCTGTCCACCAGGACCGCGTCGCCAGCCCCGCGGCGGCCAGCTCCGCGGCGACCCCGGCCTCCCGGAACTTGGCCGACACCTCGGTGCGCATCTCCTCTCCCGCCGCGAACTCCACTGTCAGGCCGAGGCCCTCCACGCGCACCGACTGCGCGGACGCCGCCCGCAGCCGCATCTCGATCCACTCGTCCCCGGCGTCCCAGACGGCGACGTGCTCGAACGCGTCAAGGTCGAAGTCCGCGCCGAGTTCGGCGTTCAGCACGGCCAGCACGTTCTTGTTGAACGCGGCCGTCACCCCGGCGGAATCGTCGTAGGCGGCGACGAGCACCGCCGGGTCCTTGACCAGGTCCGTGCCGAGCAGGAACGCGTCACCCGGGCGCAGCCGGTCCCGTACCCGCCGCAGGAACGCCCCGCGCTCGGCCGGGACCATGTTGCCGATGGTCGACCCGAGGAACGCGATGAGCCGTGGCCCGTTTTCTGCGGCGCCGCCGGCATCCGACGGCACGCCCAGGTACTGGTCGAAGTCGGCCACGACCGCGTGCACCGCAAGGCCCGGGTACTCGGCGGCCAGCGCGTCCCCGGCCGCGGCGAGGGCCGACTCGCTCACGTCGACCGGCACGTACCGGCGCAGCGCGCCCGCGTCGCGCAGCGCGGACAGCAGCAGCCGCGTCTTCTCCGAGGAGCCTGAGCCGAGCTCGACGAGGGCGGTCGCCCCGGTGAGCGCGGCGATCTCCGGCGCGACGGCCCGCAGGATAGCCCGCTCCGCCCGGGTCGGGTAGTACTCGGGCAGTTCGGTGATCTTCTCGAACAGCTCGCTGCCCTCCGCGTCGTAGAACCATTTAGGCGGCAGCGACTTCGGCGTGGCGGTGAGCCCGGCGAGGGCATCGGCCCGCAGGGAGGCGGCGCGGTAGCCGGCCGGCAGCCGGTTCTCGATGATGGTCATAAGCTGTTTCCTTCGTTGCTGGCATCGCTGTCGGTAGCCGGGACACGTTCCAGGGTGCGGGAGCCGCCGGCCGCCGGCGCCGGGCTGAGCACGGCGGCGAGCGGCCGGACGCTTACCTTGTGCGCCGTCGCGGTGAGCAGGTGCCGGTCGGAAACCTCGGTCCAGCCCGGCCCGTCGTCGGACGGCTCGGACGCGACCACGACAGACGCGGCGGACGCGCGCCCGTCCGCCGGCGCCCGGTCAGTCATCGCGCCTGCTAGCCCCGCCGGGCCCTCGTTCGCCTGGCGGTACCACAGCGTGTCGCCGCAGGCGGTGGCGGCGATCGAGTGCCCGTCGGTAAGCAGGAAGTTGAACCGCCCGGTCCGCCCGGCGGCCGACACGGCCGCGATCGCCTGGGCCAGCGCGGCACCCATGGCGCTTCCGGCCCGCAGCCGCTCAAGCACGAGCGTCCACAAGAACGCCGAGTCCACCATCGCCTCAAGCGACAGCAGGGCCGCGGCACCGGATGGTTGCGGCAACGAGCCGGTCACGGGCGGCCCGCTGTCACCGCCACCCGTCCGGCGCCCGCGGTCGGCGATGACCGCTGCCGAGCCGGGCCAGCCGTCGAGCAGCCCGTTGTGGCTGAACAGCCAGGGGCCGGCGCCGAAGGGTGCGGCGGCCGCCTCGCCAAGGGCGGTGCCCGCCGTGGCGGAGCGAACTGCCGCGAGGACGGCACTGGAACGCGTCACCCGCGTGATGTCGGGCAACGACAGGTCGCCCCAGATCGGCACCGCCCGCCGGTACCGGGCCGGGGCCGGGTCCCCGTCGGCGTACCAGCCGACGCCGAACCCGTCGGCGTTCACCGTCCCGTGCCGCTGCAGCCGGGGCGCCCACGCCTGCCGGTACAGCGAGTGCGGCGGGTCGACCAGCAGCGCCCGCAGCGAGGCCGGCGGCCCGACGTAAGCGAGATGCCGGCACATCAGCCATCTCCGGCGGGGGGTGCGTCCCCCCGGGAGATGGCCGTGCGGAAGCCGGCGAAGATCTGCCGCCTGACCGGGTAGTCCCAGTTCCGGAACGTGCCGCGGCTGGCCACGGGAGACACCCCGAACGCGCCGCCTCGCAGCACCTTGTACTCGGGGCCGAAGAAGACCTCCGAGTACTCCTTGTACGGCCACGCGGTAAACCCGGGGTAGGGCAGGAAGTCGGAGCTTGTCCACTCCCACACGTCCCCGATCAGCTGCCGCGCCCCGCAGGGGGCCGCGCCGTCCGGGTAGGACCCGGCGGCCGCGGGCCGCAGGTGCCGCTGTCCCAGGTTGGCCCGCTCGGGCGCCCACTCCTGGTCGCCCCACGGGTACCGGCGGGATCGCCCGGTTGCCGGGTCCCACCGCGCCGCCTTCTCCCACTCGGCTTCCGTGGGCAGCCGCCGGCCCGCCCACCGCGCGTAGGCGTCCGCTTCGTACCAGCAGACGTGCAACACGGGCTCGTTCGGGATGACCGGCTCTTTTACCCCGAAGGAGAGCCGCACCCAGGCACCCTCCCAGCTCCAGAACAGCGGGGCGGTCAGCCCGGCGCGCTGCCGGTGCGCCCAGCCGTCCGCGGTCCACAGCCGGGGGTCGTCGTAGCCGCCGGCCGCGATGAACTCGGCGTACGCGGCGTTGGTGACCGGCGTGGTGTCCAGCCAGAACCCGGGAATGTCCACGGCGTGCGCCGGCCGCTCGTTGTCAAGCGCCCACGGCTCGGCCGACGTGCCCATGGTGAACGGCCCGCCGGGCACGTGCACCTCGGCGGGCAGCGCCGTCGCGTCGGCGGGCGCGGGCGGCGGCGGGGGAGCGGACAGCACCGGGGACCCGGACCGCAGCTGATGGGTGGCGAGCATGGTCTCGTCGTGCTGCACCTCATGCTGGGCGACCATCCCGAACGCGAACCCGGCTCCGCTGAGCTCGGCGCCAAACTCTGCTAGCCCCCGGGGGCCGACCCCCCGGTGACCCCCCGCATGGGGGGCTCCCGCCCCCCATGCCCCCTGCCGGGGGGCCTCCGGCCCCCAGAAACGGAGGTGGTCAATCAAGTCGAGCACCCGCCCGCGGACCTCGTGCCCGTAGCGGCGCGCCTGCGCCGGGGTGAGCAGCGGCAGGGTCGGCCGCTCGGCGCGCGGGTGCTCGAACGCGTCGTAGAGCGGGTCGATCTCCGGGTGCATGGGGTCGCGGCCGCCGACCGCGCGAAGCAGCCAGAGCTCCTCCTGGTTGGCGATGTGCGCCAGGTCCCACACGAGCGGTGACATGAGCGGGGAGTGCTGCTTCACCAGGTCGGCGTCGTCCACGGCGGTCGTGAGCAGCGTGGTGCGGTCCCGCGCGGCCGTCAGCTCGGCGGCGGCCAGGTCGCGCAGCGCCTCCCCGGACGGCATGACGGACTGCGGGGAGTCAGCGTGTTTTGGCATAAGGAACGCGGCGTCGCGACCCTTGACCCTCGGGTCAGGGAAACCGCCGCTCCCTCCCTTCGGATTCCGGTGCGGTCTTCGCGTGTCCAGGTCGGGACGGGTGGCTCTCAAGCCCCCGGCCTTCGGGCCGGGGAGAATGTCAGTCGGTTTCCTCCAGCAGGTCGTCGGCCGGGCAGCGGTCCTTGCTCACGTACTGGTGGATGAAGGCGTCGACGGCCGCCGTGATCGCGGCGGGGGCGCCCATGCGGTCCAGGGCTTCCCTGGCGGCGGCGAAGCATGCCCTGCTGGCCCGGCTGACCGCCGGGTCGGCCGGGCCCAGCCGTGCGGCGCGTACCCATGACCCGTCGTCCCCGGGCCATCGCCCGTCCCAGAGCGGCGCGACCGCGGCGAGCGCGGCATCGCCGGCCTGGGCATCGGACAGGAGCGCGCTGGATACGGCCAGGGGCACGATCCACCCGTCGCCGGGCTGCGCGTCGATCATGCGGAGCTCGAAGTGCCCGCGCGGCCGGACCGGCGGGAACAGCGTGGACAGGTGATACTCAAGGTCGCCCGCGGTGGGCCGCCGCAGCCGCCCGTCCCCGTCGGCGGCTTCCCCGGGGCCCGGTGCCCCAGTGCCCGGTGTCCCGGCGGTCGGGGCACCGCGCACCCAGTCGCGGAATGTCAGCCCGGGCGGGGCTAGCCAGTCCGCGGAATCCGGGTCGCGCACGCACATCACCCGGGCGTCGAGCGCGTACGCGGCCCAGGCGGCGCGCGGGTCGCCGTTCAGCTGCGGCGGCCTGGTCCGGCCGGGATCCATCCGCGTCCAGACCTGCTGCCTGGAGGAAACCCATCCGGTGGGCTTCCCGTCGCGGAGCGGCGAGTTCGCGAAGGCGCCCACGAGCACCGGCCCGATGGCGTGCAGCAGCCGCCACCGGTGCCGGTAGCCGGAGGGCCCGTCGGAATCGTCGCCCGCGTCCAGGCAGACCTGGACCGACGCGGTAGCGCACATCATCTGGCGGCCCCACGGGCCGCCAGCGTCGAAGAACGCTTCCATCGCCGCGTAGCGCGGCTGGCTCAGCACCCGGCGCGGCGGCCGCAGCGGGTCGAGCCCGATTCCGGCGAGTTCAAGGCCGCCGACGGCTAGCTCCTCGCGCAGCGCGACAAGGTCCGCCGTGGTCGCGCGGACAAGGTCACCTAGTGAATCCGCGGGCTGCGAGCTGAGCTCAAGCTGCCCGCCTGGCTCGGTGGTGAGTAGTGCCCCCGATGGCAGCACGCCGGGGCGCGAGCTTGTCGGCAGCTCCGGCCCGCCGTGCTTCTCCCCGTTGAGTTTCCCCGGCTCCGGGTCGCCCCGGACGGCGTCGAAGGCTGAGACAGCCGCCGCGATCCGCCCTGCCGTTACCGGCAGGGCCGGGTCGCGCGTATCGCGCACCAGCCACTCAAGTTCGATGCCGACCCGCTGCGGCGGCCCGGTCTTCAGGCAGATCCCGTGCACGTGCCCGGCGGCATTCTCCTCGTCAAGGTCGCCGCCATCGATGATCGTCATAGTGACACCCTAACCACAGGGCCTGACATATCGGAGACAAGGTCTGACATTCCGGGCCGCGCGCCACCCGCGTGCCCCTTACGGATTTACCTCGATGTGACCGGCGGTGCCGGCGCTGACCCGCCCGATGACCGCCGCCATGGTGCCGCGCCGCGCCAGTTCTGCCGTCAGGGCGTCCGGCGACGCGGTAGCGAGCAGCAGCCCCCCGGACGTCTGGGCGTCCTGCAGCAGCACCGCCACGTCCTCCGGCACGGCCGCGGAGATGGAAACCCACGGCTCCAGGTACGCCATGTTGCTGCGGGTGCCCCCCGAGATGTATCCGGCGCTCGTCAGCTCAAGCGCGCCGGGCAGCAGCGGCACGCCGGCGGCGGACAGCACGGCGGCCGCGCCGCTCGCCCGCAGCATCCGGTGCAGGTGCCCCAGGAGCGAGAAGCCGGTCACGTCGGTGGCCGCGACCACCCCGGCCGCGAGGGCGGCCTCGCTCGCCGCCGCGTTCAGCGTCGTCATCGACGCCACGGCGGCCGCGAGCGTGTCGGCGGACGCCGCGCCGCGCTTGTGCGCGGTCGCGACGACGCCGGTGCCGATGGCCTTGGTGAGCACCAGCGTGTCACCCGGCCTGGCCGCGTCGATCGTGAACAGCCGCGACGGCGAGGCGAAGCCCACCACCGCCATGCCGTACTTGGGCTCCGGGTCGTCGATGGTGTGCCCGCCGACTACCAGGCAGCCGGCCGACGCGGCGACCGAGGCGCCGCCGCGCAGCACGTCGGCGAGGATGGACAGCGGCAGTGTCTCACCCGGCCAGGCGGTCAGGTTCAGCGCGAGTACCGGGCGGCCGCCCATCGCGTAAACATCGGACAACGCGTTGGCTGCCGCGATCCGCCCCCAGTCTCCGGGGTCGTCGACGATCGGCGTGAAGAAATCAGTGGTGAGCACCAGCGCACGCTCGTCATCGAGGCGGAGCACGGCGGCGTCGTCCCCCTCGGCCGCGCCAACGAGCAGGTCAGGAGACGAGGCGGCCCCCCCGAGCACGCCGGGCCCCAGCGACACCATGAGCTCATCGAGAGCGGAAAGCGGGAGCTTGCACGCGCAGCCAGCGCCGTGCGACAGGGAAGTGAGCCGGATGGAGTCAGTGTCAGGCTGTGCAGTCACGGCTCCACCGTATGTGCCTCCCTCCGCCCCTGGAAAGCAGCGGTTTCCCGTGGCGGCGTGGTCGCCAGTCACCAGGGCCAGCGGCCTCACCGGATTACGGCAGGCCGGATGGTCCGCAACCGTCCGGGGCCGTCGGCTATACAGGACTATGTTCTGCGGGCTCGCTAGATAACTAGATAACAGGCCGCTGTAACACGCCGTCATGCCCGAGTCGACGGTGCGCGGTCGCACCGGTATGCCAGGATGAAAGCAGTGAGAGTACCGTTCATCAGGTTTGCGCACGTCAGGCGGGGTAAAGCCGAAGAGCCGCCCGGCATTGTCGGCATGGCCAGGGTCGACCTCAAGACCAAGGTCCTGGTGCGCCGCCTGGAACCCGGCGACATCGCGATCATCGACCACCCCGACTTGGACCGCGTCTCGGCCGACGAGCTGATCGCCTGCCGGGTCGCCGCCGTGGTGAACGCCGCGAAGTCGGTCACGGGAAGGTACCCGAACCCGGGTCCCGGGCTCCTCCTCGACGCCGGGATCCCGCTCATCGACGATGCCGGCCGGGAGGTGCTGAGCAAGGTCACCGACGGCACGCCCGTCCGTCTCGACAGGGGCATTCTCTACAACTCAAGCGACCAGGTCATCGCCAAGGGCGTGCTGCTGACCGAGGTCGCGCTCGCCGGGGCGATGGCGGACGCGACCGCCGGCGTGGCCGCGCAGATCGACGCGTTCGCGGCGAACACGCTTGAGTTCCTGCGGCGCGAGCGCGACCTGCTCACCAACGGCGTCGACTTGCCGAAGCTCGCCACGAGCATGAAGGACAGGCACGTCCTCGTGGTCGTCCGCGGCTACCGTTACCGCGAGGACCTGCGGGCGCTGCGGCCGTACATCCGCGAGTACCGCCCGGTGCTGCTCGCCGTGGACGGCGGCGCCGATGCCCTCCTTGAGGCCGGCTACCAGCCGCACGTGATCATCGGCGACATGGACTCGGTCTCCGACGAGGCCCTCCAGGCGGGGGCCGAGCTCGTGGTGCACGCCTACCCGGACGGCCGCGCCCCGGGCATGACAAGGCTCAAGGGCCTGGGCCTCGACGCCGCCAAGCTTCCCGCGCCCGGCACGAGCGAGGACGTGGCGCTGCTCGTCGCCGACGCTTGCGGTGCCAGCCTGATCGCGGTGGTCGGGACGCACTGGACCCTGGAGGAGTTCCTTGCCAAGGGCCGCCCCGGCATGGCGTCCACGTTCCTCACCCACCTGCGGGTCGGCAGTAAGCTGGTCAACGCCCGGGGCGTGCACCAGCTCTACCAGAGCCGGATCTCCGGCTGGGCCCTGGTCGCGCTCGTGGTCGCGGCGGCGGTGACGATCGTCGTAGCGATCGCCTACTCGCCCGCCGGCCCGATTCTCGGCAATTACTTCAGCGCGACCTGGCACACCTTCGCCTACTGGTTCACGGGGCTGTTCAAGTGATTGACTTCCGCTACCACCTGGTCTCGATCGTCGCCGTGTTCCTGGCGCTCGCGATCGGCATCGTGCTCGGCTCCACTGAGCTGCAGGGCCACACCCTCGACGTGCTGAGATCCACCAGCGACTCGCTGCAGAGCCAGCTGAACGCCGTCAGCGCGCAGCGCGACAGCTACAAGCAGCAGGCGGGCGCCAGCGACACGTTCCTCCAGGCCGCCGAGCAGAAGCTGCTGACCGGCATGCTCGCCGGCGACCGCATCGTCCTGGTCACCGAGCCGGGCGCGCCGTCGGCGGTCATCGACGGTATCGAGAAGGCCGCCGGCTACGCCGGGGCCGCCGTCAGCGGGACGATCGCGCTCCAGCCGAAGTTCAACGACCTGTCCGGCACCACCCGGTCGGGCCTGTCCGCGATCAACGCCCAGCTGGCGGCCTTGGACGGCGTCGGCCTCACGCCCGCCGCTGACGAGCAGACCGTCCAGCAGCAAGAGGCCGCCCAGCTGGTCGCCGCCGCGATCCTGGACAAGGCCGCCGGCCAGTCCGGGCTGACCGACCTGGACGCGCAGACCCTGCTGAAGACCTATGTCCAGGCCGGCTACCTGACGATCAGCGGCGCTCCCACGGGCGGGGCCACTATGGCCGTCATCGTCACCCCGCAGGCCACCCCCGCCGACGGCCCGAACGACCCGGCCGACCAGATCCTGCTCGCCGTCGCCGCGCAGTTCGCGACCGCGAGCGCCGCGACCCTCATCGCCGGCCCGGTCGCCGGCTCGTCCGCGTCGTCGAGCGCGATCTCCGTGCTGCGCAGCAGCAGCGTCTCCAGCCTGGTGTCCAGCGTGGACAACGCGGACACCAGGGTCGGCCAGATCTCGACGATCTGGGCCTTCGCCGACCAGTTGGCGGGCGGGAAGCCGAATAGCTACGGTATCTCGGGTGCCTCCGCGGTCAGCCCGGTACCGTTGCCTGTGCCGAGCGTGACGCCGACGGCCCCCGGCACGCCGACAACGAAGGCGACGGGAAAGGTCAAGAAGACCGTGAATACGAAGTGAAGGCCGCCGCACGCTCCCGCCTGCCCGCGGAGACCGGCCCAGTGCTGATCGGGGCCGTGGCCGCGTTCGGCGCGGCGCGCGGCGCCTACCTGGCGCTCCGGCGGTACCCGCCGGCCGGGGAGCAGACCTGGGCCAGGACCAACCACCGCGGCGAGCCCGTCACGCTGCTCGAAGGCCCCGCGGTTACCGTCGGCGCGGTCGCCGGGCAGGTCATCACCGCCGCGGTCGCCGCCCGGCGCAGCGGCCGCCCGATGGCACCTGCGGGTTATCCCGAACGAGTGCGGCCCTCCGCTTACCCCGTAGCCATGGCCGGCCTCGGCGGGGTTGCCTTCGGGATCATCGACGACCTGCGCGGCTCAGGCAAGCGCCGCGGCCTGCGCGGCCACCTCGGCGCACTGGCGCACGGCGAGGTCACCACGGGCACCGTCAAGCTGGCCGGCCTGGCCGCGACCGGCATCGGGGCGGCACTGCTCGAGGGCGGCGACCCGGCGGACGTGGTCCTCAACGCCGGCCTGATCGCGGGCGGCGCGAACCTGCTCAACCTCTTCGACCTCCGCCCCGGCCGCGCCATCAAGGTCGCGACCGGAAGCGCCGCACTGATCACGGCCGCCAGCGCCGTGGCGAACCGCCCCGTGGTGAACAGCCCCGTGGCGAACCGCCCCGTGGTGAACAGCCCCGTGGCGAACCGCCC
>Ga0209415_10020269_pt1 | contig 10348 bp, 10 predicted proteins | sample PeaSoiSIISIP2007_FD_187696 | JGI IMG/M metagenome (GOLD analysis project Ga0209415, IMG submission 187696) | Peat soil microbial communities from Weissenstadt, Germany - SII-SIP-2007 (SPAdes) (version 2) | ecosystem: Environmental > Terrestrial > Soil > Wetlands > Peat | place: Germany...
TATTGAACTTCATGGTCATTCTCCTGCCAAGTATCTCTCTGCTTGTTCGGGCGTAAATTCGCACCAGAGCAGGTTTTGTTTGTGCGGATCACGGCCGACCGGGGTCATGCCGCACTCGTTGATATAAAAGCCTTCCGAACCGGGGAGAGAATGCAGGCCAAGCCGGCCGCGGAATCCTTCCTCCTGGCTCTGCAGCACCGCCGCCTCGAAAAGACGCGTTCCCACGGCGCGAAAGCGTTGCGGCTGTCCCAGCGCCGCCATCAATTTCTTAATGTTCCAGGGCGCCGACTCGATGTAATCGATGTAGACCAGCGGTTTCCCCTGTTGCTCGGGAAGTCGGCAGGAGTGCACCACGGTCTCGACTTTCATGATGCCCTGGAGCTTGCCCTCGCAGGCGAGGCCATAAAACCTGACAGCCAATAGCTTGAGTTCAGCTTCTTTCCGGGTCCAGTCCCAGTGGAAGTGCCGGGGAATTAGGAGTCCCTGGTTCGGTTGTTGCGACAGAGCCCGTGCTGCCGCGAGGACGACGGGCCGCCACTCCGCCTGCGTTTCGATGAAATGGGCCAGCGCCACCTCGTCGAAGATCTCGGCATCGACCGGTTCGCCAATCTGGGTATCGATGATTTGGATCGTTTCTCTCACAAAACCATCAACTCTGCCTTCTGCTTGTCCTGGTCCTCAAAAAAAAGCTTCTCGCCACGGGTGATGCGGGCGTCAACCAGTTGATAGAGCCTAAGTGCTTGACGGATAAGGGCGGTCTTGCTCAAGTCCTTCTGGACTGAAAGTTGATCCAGCACACTCATCTCCTGATCCGTCAAGTTAAGAGTCATAGTGCGCTTCGGGTTCATTTTCATCGGCCTCCCGGTATCAAATATACTCTGTTTGGCCAAATTTGCAAGCACTAAATGAACATCACTTGATTATATAATAGCTAACTGATGGCCAGTTATGGTATAGTCTTTCTGAGCCCAAGGAGGGCTCTTCGCCATGAACCACGATAGTCCCGCAGAAGAAATCCTGGAAGTTGTCGAGATCGAGGTCTTCGCGCTTGAAGAGAAACCGTTGCCACGTGCCCGACACTACGTCATTCGTGTGGACAAGGAGAAGGTCACGGTGGATCGTCCGGAAATAACGGGAGCCGAGATCCTCGAAAAAGTAAACAAGACCCCGGCTCAGTTCAAGCTCTATGAGCACCGTCGGCATCATCAGCCGAAACCGATTCAACCGGACGAAGTGGTCCATCTTCATGCGCATCACATCGAGCGTTTCACCACCATGCCGAAAGGCACGACAGAGGGCCTTGAGGCCCCCTGTCGTCGGCAGGACTTCCGCCTGCCCGAATCAGACGAGGCCTACATCAACCGGCAAGGTCTGCCCTGGGAGGCACTGCGCGACGGTCCCACCCGCTGGCTCATCATTCATGAGTGGAAGATCCCGCCGGGTTACAACCACCAGCAGACAAGTCTGGCATTGCTTATTCCGGATAATTACTCGGACAGCCAGATCGACATGGTCTATTTCAACCCACACTTGGCTAGGAGGGATGGCGGGGCAATCGGCGCCTTGTCGACGCAGAACATTGCAGGAGCCGCATGGCAACGCTGGTCGCGCCACCGCACGAGCGCCAATCCCTGGCGTCCAGGCGTTGATGACGTTGCAAGTCACTTGGCGCTTGTGGACGATTGGTTACAGAGGGAGTTCTCAAAGGCGCTATGAAATTCACACTTCACATGACCCAGCAGCATCACGATGCGCTACGGGGACACTTATTCCCTGGAGATCGAAAAGAGGCAGTTGCCCTCCTTCTGTGTGGCCGTCGGGCCGGTCCGGAACACCATGTTCTAACGGTCCACAAAATCGTGCCAATTCCTCACGAGGTCTGTGACCGGCACGCCGACCGTGTGACTTGGCCCACGGAACATATCGACGCTCTCATCGCTGAAGCCTACGGACGCGGGATCGCTATCGTGAAAGTGCACAGTCATGGCACTGATTACCGCAGATTTTCCGCTATTGATGACGCATCTGACAAAGCATTGTTTGCGTCGATCGTTAGCCTGCTCGATGACTCGCTACCGCACGCCAGCCTGATCATGCTTCCTGATGGAGAACTATTCGGACGCGTCCTCGGCGAAGACGGCAAGATCATCGCACCGCTTGCATCCGTAATGGCTGTCGGCGACGACATTCGCATCTGGACCGAGCGCCGGTTGTCGCAAGGGAGCTTTGCGCTGCGGCATGCCCAGGCCTTCGGCAGCGGAACGACAGATCTGTTGCGTAGCATGTCCATTGCTGTGGTGGGCTGCTCCGGAACTGGGAGTTTCGTGGCGGAGCAGTTGGCGCGCTTGGGTGTTGGCCGATTGGTGCTGGTCGATCCTGATATCGCCGAGGAGAAAAACCTGAATCGCATTGTGAACAGCGGTAAAGAAGATGTCTACTTGGCGCGACCGAAAGTGCATGTGCTCGCATCCGCGATTGCGCGCATGGGGCTGGATCAGGAAGTGATTGCTTTACAAAAAACGCTCCTGACGCCTGAGGCGGTGAAGGCTGTGGCGGAATGTGATGTTGCGTTCGGCTGCATGGATGGAGTCGAAGGCAGGCATGTGCTCAACCGGATCGGCACTTTCTATCTGCTGCCCTATTTTGATGTCGGCGTTCGCCTTGACGCTGACGGGGCAGGCGGCATCGAGCGTATTGCCGGCGCAGTCCACTACATTCAGCCCGGTGGATCGAGTCTCCTCAGCCGCGAGGTCTACAGCATGGCCCGCGTCGATGCCGAATCGCTGCGCAGGACAAATCCCGAAATGTACCGCCGGCTCATTCGGGAGGGCTACCTGCGAGGCGTCGACGAAGACAGACCCGCCGTCGTGAGCGTGAATACATTCTTCGCCTCGCTCGTGGTCAACGAATTTCTTGCACGACTGCACCCGTATCGCAATAGCCCGAATAGAAATTACGCCTACGTGGCGGTCAACTTTTCCGAAATGCAGTTCTTTACCGAACCAGAAGCGGCCCCGTGCCAATTGTTGCAGAGGCACGCCGGAAGGGGAGATGTTGTGCCGCTGCTCGAGAGAGCGTCGCTGTCATGAAAAAGTTCGCTCGGAAAGTTGTGACCGTAGCGCGAAGACTGCTACGCCCGTGGATTACCAGAATCTATTGGCATACTGTTCGTGTCGATGAACTCCCCGACATCCTGAAACGGAGATCGCTTTACCTGATCGGTGACGGTGCGCCATGGTCGGCTGCACTTCTGTGCCCGTGTGGCTGTCGCGATGTCATTCAATTGAGTCTGTTGGAGAGTGATTCTCCACGCTGGAGGCTATCACTCGACGGCGACAAACTGCCAACGCTCGTTCCTTCGATCCGACGCACCCAAGGTTGCCGTTCGCATTTTTTTCTGCGGCACGGAAGAGTTATATGGTCCGGTTACGTTACGAATTCAGAACAGTAGGACCCAGGACCTGAAATTGCTGACCTCCGTAATGTGCGCGATGCCTGGTCGGCCTGGGAAAATACGCATACCAACTCGTTCGTGCAAACGAAGGCTGAGTTAGAAGGAGCTTCGCACATGCCAAACAAATGTCCTCTCTGCGGACAGCCGTTGCCCAAAGGTGTCCATCAACACGAACTCGATACTCGCCTGAAGAAGCTCGCGTCCCCGGTCCTGGCGCAAGAGCGAAAGAGGATGCAGGACGATTATGAGGCTCAATTGTCGGCTGAGCGGAAGAGAGCGACTCGCAGAGCCAAGGAACAGGTTCAGCAAGAACTCCAGGAGGCGAAGGCGCGCGCGGGACGCGCCGAGCAAGATAAACAGAAGATACGAAGAGAGTACGGGGAGCGGCTGTCGGCGGCGCGGAAAAGTGCTCGTCAAGCCGCGGAGCGCGACGTTCGGCGCGAATTCGAGGACCGCGTTCGCAAAGAGGTTGCCAAAGCTGTTCGCTCTTCGACTTCAGAGAGCGCCGCCAAACTAGAGAACCTAGAACATGAGCGCCAGAAGGACAAGATGCGCCACGCGGCAGAAAAAGCCAGACTGCAGGGGCAGCTGCAGGATCTTACGCGCAGGTTCGAAGCCCGAAGCGGAGAGCGGATCGGCAGCGAAGCCGAAATCGACTTGTGCGAACAATTGAACCAGGCGTTTCGCGGGGAGGGTGACAAGATCGACAGAATCGGTCGCGGCGTCTGCGGGGCTGACATTGTCCACGTGGTCATGGACGGAACAAAAATCGCCGGCCGAATCATCTACGAAAGCAAGGATACCTTGGATTGGAGCCACAGCTGGATCACGAAGGCAAAGCACTACCAGAGCCAGTATGAGACTCCACATGTCCTGATTGTCACCCGCGCCTTTCCTGGCAAGCAGAAGGGTCTCTGTGTTGAGAAAGGCATCCCGGTCGTCGAGAAACGGATGGCGATCTCTCTTGCGATCGTGATCCGAGAGGCCGTGATTGAAATCGCCCGATTGAAATTGACCGACAGCGACCGCGACGAGAAATCGCAAGAACTCTTTGATTACATCGTGGGAGACAAGTTCGTCACGCGCTTCCGCGAAATCGCGGAAGGGGTTGCGTCGTTGCGCAGCCAGCAACAGAAGGAGCGCAACTGGCACGAGAACGCGTGGGAAACCGAATCGAAAATTCATGCGCGAATGGACGGATGCCATCGCGAACTGGGAGCGCAGATTAGGGCCATCGTTGGGGGCGCGTCCAACGGAAGAGCATTGAGACTCGCCGCCAAGGCATAGCTGCAAGGCCACGAAGAGGAGTCGAGTGGCCCCTATGTTCTATCTCTGTTGCGGGTAATCGGGCCGTCATCCGTCCGATCTGGTTGACCCTTTCTCTTCATTGCACCAGAAATGCGTTGCTTGGATGTTGTCTGGGTGATCATCTCTCCACGCTCCTCCCATCCCTTTGGGATTCCTGTGGTCTGGTACGATGTCGTTGTAATCCGTGAACTCTTCGTGACAGATGGCACATTTCCTGTCCTGCTCGACAATCTTCCGGTTGAGAAGTTTCCGCATTTCCGCCGGTGACCTGAGTTCCCGATATCCCCTTGGGTGATGTGGATCGTCAATGCGTCGAACACCTGGCTGCAATTGGCGCGCATAATGTGTCGGTTCGCGGCCACAGCAGCGGAGTGATCTATGGATGGGACAGTATTCATTGCGACGGAGTTTCATGGGATATCTCCAGCAAGATCTTTTGTTCAGTCTTTTGTGGGTGAGTCGGACTACCGCTCGAAGCGACAACGAGCACGATGATGACCATGGCCATGATCACCGGCATGATGACGATGATGACCAGTAGCATGACCAGTACCGGCACCAGCGCGGCCACCGCCGCCGCTGCCGACGGTGCAACGGCCTAGGACGCCATCGCCGCCATGTGCGGGGCTGCACCTCCGACAGGGTGAGGGACCGGCGGCGGCTTCGATGGCTCCGGTTTACGGTTTCTTGGACAAGCCAGGAACGGTTATGGCACGAAAAACTAATGATGGCTCGACATAAAAGACTAATTATGATACACCGTAATAGACTAACAAGTGCACAACATATTAAACTAATCACCACAGGACAGCAAAAACTAACGAGGATAGACCCCCATGGCTTCACCTTCTGAAAAACTGGCTCAGTCCCTGGAAATCCTCCACGGGCTTCAGAATGCCAACGGCGCCGCCGCCATCCGGGCGAAAGACATGACGCGCACCCACCGGGAGCGCCTCCTGACAAACGGCTTTCTGCAGGAGGTGATAAAGGGATGGTACATCCCCAGCCGCCCGGACGAGGTAAAGGGGGAGAGCACCGCGTGGTACGCATCGTTCTGGCGGTTCGCTGCCGTTTATCTGGAAACGCGCTTTGGCCGGAACTGGTCCCTGTCGCCGGAGCAGTCGCTCTCCCTGCACGGTGGGAACTGGACAGTTCCCCGGCAGCTCGTCGTCCGATCCTCCAAAGGCAAGAACAACCTGACCAAACTGCCGCACGGAACATCCTTGCTGGACCTGCGGGCCGCGCTGCCAAAACCGGCTGACCGGGACGAGAAAGACGGGCTGCGGATTTTTTCGCTCGAATCGGCGCTGATCGAGTGCTCGCCGCAATATTTTTCAAGTCATGCGACCGACGCGCGCGCGGCCATGGCCACGGTCCGCGATGCATCCGGCGTGCTGGCGAAACTGCTGAACGGCGGCCACAGCACGATTGCCGGCCGCCTTGCCGGCGCCTTCCGCAATAGCGGACGCGACCGCATCGCGGATGATATTACGAAGACCATGACTGCCGCTGGTTACGACGTGCGTGAAACCGATCCCTTTACGGACAAGCCGTCACTCGCTTTGCCCGCCCGCGAAACCTCGCCTTATGTGAATCGCATACGGCTGTTGTGGCAGAAGATGCGTGAACCCGTCATCGGCAGATTTCCGAAGGCGCCAGGGTTGCCGCGCAATATCGGCGCTTACATGAAACGCGTCGACGATGCTTACGTGACCGATGCCTATCATTCACTGTCGATCGAGGGTTATCGCGTCAGCCGTGAACTGATTGAACGCGTCAGGAGCAACACGTGGAATCCGGAAACGAATGAACAGGACCGGGGACAGCGGGATGCCATGGCCGCGCTCGGGTACTGGCAGGCATATCAGGCCGTTCAAAGAAGCATGCAAAGGGTCCTGAACGGCGAAAATCCCGGCTCGGTCGCGGATGAAGATCACGGAACGTGGTATCGGGAAATGTTCGGCCCGAGCGTGACGGCCGGCTTGCTAAAGCCCGCTGACCTTGCCGGCTATCGCAACGGCCAGGTCTATATTCGCGGCTCCATGCACGTCCCACTCAACCGCGAGGCGGTCAGGGATGCCATGCCTGCTTTCTTCGATCTGCTGCGCGAGGAAAGGGACGCGGCAGTGCGGGTTGTGCTCGGGCATTTCGTATTCGTCTACATCCATCCTTATATGGACGGGAACGGCCGTATGGGACGCTTTCTGATGAATCTCATGATGGCATCGGGCGGGTATCCGTGGACAGTGATACCCGTCGGGGACAGCAAGATTTACATAGAGGCTCTCGAAAAGGCCAGTGTAGGCGAGGATATTGTTCCCTTTGCGGATTTCCTGGCCGGCCTCGTCAACAAAGGACTCGCCGGCGAACCGCCGCCGGCAGTACCGAAGCCTGAATCATGAAAGGCTTCGGTGAGAAGGAGGATGTCGTCGGATGGCTGTCATACCAAAATTAGACGAAGCGAATTGGTGGGGATCATCAATGCGCCGAACACCAGGCCCTAATTGGCGCACATGATGCATGGGTTCCCGGCCGCAGCAGCGGACTGATCTATGAATGGGACAGTATTCATTGCGACGGAGTTTCATGGCACACCTCCGGGTGGGACTTTGACCTGTTTCAGCTAGGCGCAAATATGCCAGCGGTCGACATGAAATTCTCCGGCCGGAGTGGCGTAGAATATGCGGTTCGTCGGAGGCTTGGCGAAGGCATACCGACAACGAAATTGACCTTCCTAAAGGATTGGTAGCGAACGCGAGGCTGGATTAACGATGAATCTTCAGCTTGAGAAAAGGCTCACGGGAATTCGAGCAGTGCTGATGGCGCATCATGCTGCTACAGAAATGTTGCCAAGTGCTGCAATCGGCGATGAACGGGAAGTTCTTGTACGCGAGTTTCTCGAAAAGGTCTTTCCTGCCCCCTATCGATTCGGAACTGGCGCTGTTACTGATGCGACTGGCGAGATTTCCGGTCAGCTTGACGTCGTCGTTGAATGGCCTTTTTTCGCCAGTTTCCCGGCCCCCGTCGGGACGCAGCGGTTGTACCTTGCGGAGTCCGTGGCGTTTGTCATTGAAGTTAAGTCCGACCTCGGCAGTTCCGAATGGACGCGGGTCGAGGGCGCAGTGGAGACGGTTGGGAAACTTCGCAGGCGCTGGCGCGGCCATTTAGCGGTGGGCACTGTGCCTGTTGGCCTTGAGCTTGTACCTCCACACCAAACATTCGGTGCGGTAAGTCTACCCTCGACTGTCTCGCGGATACCCTACGTTGTTGTTGGTTTCACCGGCTATAAGAATGTTGAAAACCTGAGCGAGAAATTTCACTCGATACCGGAGGCTAGACGGCCAGACGCCGTTCTCATTATCGAATCGGGCGCTTACGTTAGTCAGTGGCAGCGGAACCGTACAAGCGGCGAGGCGGGCTTGTTTGCTTTTTGTGCGGACGGTTCGTTGTTCGTGCGGAACGTTCTTGTAGCCGAGCCGGACCTGCAAATGTATTACTGATGGTGTCTGTTCGACGCTCAAAAGGAGAACCGGACACTGTAGGTCACCCGGGGAATTCCGTCCAGAGTTAGAACAGAGCGGAGCGTTCGAAAACGATCAACCGTGTTCATGCTCTGGGCTCTTATGGAATTTGGCCACCTGGTCGATTCAGACGGGACTTGTTCTGGGGGAAGTAAGCTCCCTCAAGGTCCCTGCCGCATCGCAAACAGCGGAATGTGGCGCCAAAATCCGACCCCTCCTGAGTAGACATGATTCTGAAATTTCTGCCCGAACATTCGCGCTCCGCGGGCACCGGTCCCACAAAGTGTCTTCCCGCTTCCTCGCCCATTCTGATTTCGGTGCTTGTCATGTCTCACACCTGCCCATCCCATACGCCTTGGCCAGCTAGATCAGTGAGGAAAACGACTTAACGGTCATTTCGAACCGCCTCTTTCCAGTCTAGCCTTAATCTCGTCGGCAGCCGCTACCGTCATCAATGCGTCGACCCTAGGCTGTGGTCTGCGCGCACGATGCGTTTGAGCGGTGGAGACATCGCCAAGCAAGTCGGTGTGGCTTCTTACGCTGTCTTCAATGCCGTCTACCGCCTGTGGCCGCAGTTCGGTGGGCAGCATCAAACGCATCCGCGAGTCGCTTGGAGTGACCGCTTCCGCCACGACTCCGAGCCTCGCCTAGTCACGCAGGAGTTCCATCAAGCGAATACTGGTCACTTCCTCAGCCTTTGCCCTGACAAACGTCAATCGGCCACCTGTCTTGCATTCCAACCCTTGCACGTTCTTTGATCTCAGAACGGCCTTGTCGTGATTCAAGGTCTGGCACACCCGGTTCACTACGGCTTCCATGTCGGGATCAATCACAATCAGTTTCGCCTCCCCATTGCCTTTGCGAATGAGATCATTAAAATGCTCGTCCGCCACGCTGAAGGAGTAGCCAACGATAACAATCGTCCTCGCTTTCTTGATTGTCTGTCCACACTCGTACCAACGATCTAGATATTCCGTACAGATGACGGGCTTTATCGCGAGGGGGGGAACAATGGCCGGAAGGGTCACTTGTGGCGGATCCTTTTTCCAGTCAACCTGCAGTCCTTCAATGAAGGCGACCATCCGTTCCAGCGTGGTCGCATCTCTAGCCTGAACATTGTTGGAAACGTACTCGCGCGTGTCGAAACGAATGAAAGCCTTGCAATCACCATGAAAATAGCCGTTAGTCGGGCGCGTTCCTTCGTAAAAGAAGTCGGTGTAGTTGAACGTAATGACGCCGCCGCCAACCCCAACTTCCGACAGCGTTTTGTAAAACGACTTTTCGCGTTGGGCGCGTCCCGCATCTTCTCTGACCTGCCCCCCGTTTTTAGTCCACGGATAATGAGACTTTCTCCGGGTTTGAGTTCTCTAACACCGCCGTCGTAACTATCTTCTCGCCGCCGTCGAGGCTGTGGGAAAGTGGGAAACGCGGAGCGTTTTCCAAGCGGGCCCCGCCCGTGTCTTTTCCACAGCCCGTCGCCGCCCACGATTTTGCGAACTCCTCCGGGGTAAGATACCCGAGTGCCGAGTGCGGCCGCACCTGGTTGTAGTCGCACCGCCAGGTTTCGATCTTCTCCCGCGCGTCGGCCAGATCGAGGAACCAGTTCTCGTTGAGGCACTCGTCGCGGAACTTGCCGTTGAAGCTCTCGATGAAGCCGTTTTCCATGGGCCGTCCGGGGGTGATGAAGTGCAGTTGCACCTGGTTCTCGTAAGCCCATTGATCTACCACCTGACTGGTAAACTCGGTTCCGTTGTCGATCACGATCGCTTCCGGCTTGCGGCCTCTTCGTTTCAGTTCTTCCAGCACCCGCACCACGCGCTGACCCGGCAACGAGGTGTCGACCTCGATGCGCGGCGCGTAGCGCGTGAAGCCGTCCATCAGGTTTAGAGTACGGAACTTGCGCCCACTGGCGAATGCATCCTGCGTGAAGTCCATGGTCCAGACCTCGTCGGGGCGCACCGGAAGCTGCAGGGGCACGCGTGCGGCGGTCGTCGGCATCCTCCGCCGTCCTCGCTTCCGTCGCAGCCCCAGCTTCTCCTCCACGTACAGTCGGTACACCCGTTTA
>Ga0209415_10020271_pt1 | contig 10348 bp, 11 predicted proteins | sample PeaSoiSIISIP2007_FD_187696 | JGI IMG/M metagenome (GOLD analysis project Ga0209415, IMG submission 187696) | Peat soil microbial communities from Weissenstadt, Germany - SII-SIP-2007 (SPAdes) (version 2) | ecosystem: Environmental > Terrestrial > Soil > Wetlands > Peat | place: Germany...
CGGCTCATATTCTTGATGCCCGCCAGATTGGCCTGCAGGTGCTTGCGCTCGCGCTCCAGCTTGATGACTTCCTTCTTGGGCAGCAGCTCGTAGCGGCCATCCGTGGCCATCTCGTCGAGCTCCTTGAGCCGCTTCACCGACTTCTGTACTGTGACCCAATTGGTCAGAAGGCCGCCCAGCCAGCGCTGGTTCACGTAGAACATGCCGCAGCGCTGCGCTTCTTCGGCGATCGCATCCTGCGCCTGCCGCTTGGTGCCCACAAAGAGCACGATCTTCCCTTGCGAGGCCAGTTCCTGCACGAACTTGGACGCTTCCTTGAACATCTTCAGCGTCTTCTGCAGGTCGATGATATAAATCCCGTTGCGCTCTCCGAAGATGTATTCCTTCATCTTGGGATTCCAGCGCTTGGTCTGGTGCCCGAAGTGGACTCCTGCTTCGAGCAGCTCCTTCATGGTGATGTTAGCCAATCAACCTCCTCATTTGGTCTGCATCCGCCGCGTACTCGTGAAAGCCGCTCCGGATTGCCATTTCCGCCCTCGCATTCGCGAGCTGCGAAAAGAATTGAACCACTAAAATCAGCTACTAGCTATCAGCTTCTAGCTTTCAGCTGCACCCAAAATCTTATCGTTCCGAGCCGTCCCAAACCGCGCATGCGCGGGCGAGGAAGTGCGAGGAATCTGCAGTTACCGCTTCGAATACTGGAACCGCTTCCGGGCGCCCTTCTGCCCATACTTTTTGCGTTCCTTGGCGCGGGAGTCACGGCTGACCATGCCCTCGGCCTTGAGCTTCTTGCGCAGCTCGGCGTTGAACAGCATAAGGGCGCGGGCGATGCCCAGCTTCACCGCATCGGCCTGTCCGTTCACGCCTCCGCCGGTTACTCTCGCGACCACATTGAACGTGCTCGCCGTTTCGGTCGAGATCAAAGGCTGCCGCGCGCTCGCGCGCTGCGATTCGGTGACAAAATACTGCTCAAACGCACGCCCGTTGATCTTGAATTCACCGCTGCCCGGACGCAAATAAACGCGCGCGATTGCCGACTTGCGCCGTCCCGTACCGTAATACTGAACTAGCTCTGCCATTCTTAGCCCCTAGCACTTGGCCCTTGGCACTCGGCCAAACGCCGCGCTTCCAACCTTTCCAAGATTTTCTGGTCTTTCACTCGCCGCCACTTTTCCAACGGCGTCGTCCTAAGCTTGCGAAGCCGCCCGGTTTGAGCCGCCGGACTACGCCAACGACAGCGCTTCCGGCTTCTGCGCCTGGTGCGGATGCTTATCGCCGCGATACACGTTCAACTTGGTCATCATCTGCTTGCCCATTTTCGTTTTGGGCAGCATGCGCGAGACCGCGTCCTCAATCACCAACTCCGGTTTGCGCGCGAAACGCTTGCGAAAATCCTCGGTGCGCAACCCGCCGGGATAGCCGGTGTAATGTTGATACTTCTTCTGCTCAGCTTTCAAGCCTGTAGTTTTCACCTTCTCCGCGTTGATGACGACCACATGGTCGCCGGTGTCCAGAAAAGGCGTGTATTTCGGGCTCTCTTTGCCCATCAGAATGCGTGCGACTTGCGACGCCAGCCGCCCCAGAGTCTTCCCTGAGGCATCCACGACGTACCACTTGCGCACAATTTCCCCCGCTTTGGGGAAATAGGTTGACATGGCAAATCTCCCAGAAAATAAAAAGCTAAGAAGACCGCTGAGTCCCATCATCGTGCGCCGAAGGCGCAGGGCGATCAGGCGGGCAACAGCAGGACTACCAAAGATTTAAAGATAACGTAGGGCGGAGCTTATTGTCAACGAAAGCTCGCGGACGATCGTGGCCTTACCGACCCGCTCAGTACAGCGAAAGATCACGAATTGTATCCAATCGTTGGTGGCGGAGCCCACCTGGGTGCAGCCAAGGTGCGCCGTTTTATGCTGTGCCAATTCATGACACGACCTGCGACTGATCTTTCTTGGGCGAACCCCAAAATTACTATGCTTACGCCCTTTATTCGTACGCCAGCGCCTCGATCGGATCCTTCTGTGCCGCCTTGTACGCCGGATATAGCGCCCCCAGAATCGCTCCCACCAGGGCGATCACCGTGGCCAGCAGCATCCAAACACCCGATTTCTGGATCGGCACCAAGGGCAACACACGATGGATACCTACGCCCGCCCCCAGACTGAACACGATGCCCACCGCCACTCCGCACAGCGCCAGCAGTACCGTCTCCCGCAGAATCGCGTCCACGATGTACAGCTTGGACGCTCCCAGCGATTTCAGGATGCCAATCTCGCGCGTGCGCTCCATCACCGCCGCGTACATCGCCTGGAAAATCACGATGAATCCAATGATCATGGCAATCGCAATCACGACGTTCAGAAAGCTCTTCAACAATGGCGTATTGCTCGGCGTCATCATCGAAAGGTAGTAGGCCATGGAAACGGCCTGGTAGCTTTCCATGCCGGGGAACTGCTTGATCTCGTTGACCACGAGGTCGGCGTTGCCGACGGTATCGGTCTTCAGGTAAAAGATGGATGTCTTGTCTTTGGCGCCGGTCAGATCCTGAAGCATACCAATTTCCAGTAGCTTCCTCGCCCCCCTGCCGTGCTCGACGACGCCCGCCACCCGGAACTGGTGGTTGAGAATCTTTATCTCGTCGCCTACTTTCACATGGCTGGACTGCGCAAATACGTCGTCCACCAGAACGTCATCCGGCCCCTGAAAGGGGCCGCCTCGTAGATAGCGGAAGGGTCCACCCATGCTTTCATAACTCTTCAGATCGATTCCATAAATCACTTCCAGGGCGCCGCTGGTCGTGATCGAGGTAACTACCGGCGCCACCGCGACCACATGGGGCAATTTGGCCAGAATATCGCCAACTTTGATGGGCATCGGCGCGCCCGTCAGCCCGACAATGAATGATGACGACGGTGGCATCACAAGTACATCCGCGCCAATCCCCGCTTGCCGTTGTTTGGAGTCGTTCAGGATGCCCAACGACAATCCCACAATCAGGAGGATCAACGTCACTTCGAGCGCAACGGCAATAATGCTGATCAGCGACCGGATCGGCCGGTGTACCAGGTTGGCGGCAATCATGCGATTCATCATTGAGGGGCACTTAGCACTTAGCGTTTAGCCCTCAAGTCTCAGCAGTACCCTAGTGGCAAAATGCCAAGTGCTAAGTGCTAATTGCTGACTCTATTCCACTTTATCCCCGCGCGCACTCATCTGGCTGGCTTGCGGCTGGTCCAGATGGATCACCTGGGCGCCGGGGGGCTGCTCCAACTCGAACTGGTCGTCGGTCAGCGTCCCGTTCAACTCCAACTTCACGATATGTAGGACGATGTCGTACTCTTCCTGGGGCCGCCGGATCTCAATCTGGCTGGGAAAATTCACCCCGTCATAGTCTTTGTAGCCCTCATACCGTGAATCCGTAACCAAGTTGTGGTGCTCGTCGTACACCAGCTGCCGATGGGGGAGAAGGTCGGTCCGGCTGAAAATGATCTTCCGTGAAAGAAAGTAGCCGTCTCGGGGGTCCTTGCGAATCACGTCGATTTCGTAGTCCGGTTGGTCCACCTGGCGACCCTTGGGGCCGGCCACCACCTCGGAGTCCTTCGCCATGGTCGGGATTTCTATTGGTTCGGGCTCAATCTCGCGCAGTAGAAGCGCATCGTAGATATGCTGCGGACGCAGGTTCTCGAGCGGCTGCTTGGCATTGGGCGTCTCCGCGTCGTTCCGGCCCTCAACAAAACGGTTCTTGGTAGGAATCCACAGTTTGAAGTTCTTGCCATTGCTCACCATATCGAAAGCAGTGTTGCGCACGATGGGCATCAATCCGATCATGCGCAGCATGGCCGGCTTGCGCGCCAGCACATAGCCCCGAATCTCCTGATAATCGGTGATGCTCCCCTTCTTGGCGCCGCCCACCGAGGTGTCAATATCCACCGTCGCCTGCATGGAATGAACCTTGGCAGCCTGGGTATTGATGTAGTCAATCAGCTCATCCTGAGTCGCCGACTTCAGCGGCGCCGTGCTGATTTGCCGCTCCACCGTGCGCGAGCGGAACAAGCAGCCGGCCAGGGGCAGGACAGCGAAGAAAATAAACAAGATCCTGAAGCGGCGGACATCAATCATGAATACCGTCTCAATCCTAAACCTACTAGTATATACGGCTAATACGGATGAGAGTCGCCGCTCGCAGGGTGCAGAGGATTTCTACCGCAGTAAGCACGTTTAATCGAATCGAATCAGTCTCAAGAAGCCGGGTTGTGCAACCCGGCGAGAATAGCCGATTTCTCGGTTGAGGCTCTTAAGCCACCCTTACCGGATTGGCCCGCGTCCTCTTTTGGCTGAGCCGTCGATTCTCGGAAGGCGCCCGCCGGAAAACCTATTTCCCGCGCATCACCTTCCGATACGCCGCCACGTTCTTGTTGTGTTCTTCCAAATCACGGGCAAACCGATGATGGCCATTGCCGTCGCTTACGAAATAGAAAAAATCCGTTTCCGCGGGGTGCATGGCAGCCTGCAGCGAGCTCTTGCCCGGATTGCCAATCGGACCCGGGGGAAGTCCGGCATGCTTGTACGTATTGTAGGGAGAATCGTCCTGCATGTCGGCGTGGTGCAACGCGCCTTGATAGGTTCCCTGCAGCGTTTCCGCATAAATCACGCTTGGATCCGCCTGCAGCGGGATTCTCTTTGCTATGCGGTTGCAATACACGCTGGCCACCAGCGGCCGCTCCTCGGGCACGGCCGTCTCTTTCTCGATGATCGACGCCAGAGCGACGACGCGCTGTAGCTCATTCCCTTGTCCTTCTTCTTCTCCTTGTGTCTGCGACTCCGTTCCCGCGGGATCGGCGACTAATCCGATTTCTCGCGCCACCCGGCGGAATTCCTTCACCATCGCGCCCACCATGTCATCCGCGGTCTGAGTACGGCTGAATTCGTAGGTCGCCGGAAAGAGGTAGCCTTCGAGACTCTTCGCTCCGGGAGCCAGATCGGAAATCAGGGAGGTGTCGGCGGTCGCCGCCTTCACGAAGTCCTCAGTCGATCCCAGGCCCGCGCCCTGCACCGCCTGCGCGATATCAAAGATGGTGAACCCCTCGGGAATGACGACTTCGCGGTAGTGAACGTCGCCCCGCGCCAGGCGGTCATGGATTCGTCGCGCATCGGCGGCGTTCTCAAACATGTATTCGCCGGCTTTCAACGACCGCTTGCGGTGAAAGGAATGCCAGAGGACAAAGGCATCGGCGCTGCGGATCACCCCGGCCGATTGCAATTCCGTGGCGATGTGCCGCGTCGAGTATCCCGCGCGCAAAAGCACAAACTTCTGCCCGTCCGGCGTGACCGGCAGCAGCAGCGCCCAAGCCAGCCACCCGCCCACTCCCAAGACGGCAAGCAGAAGCAGTGTGAAAAACGTACGCACGTTGTCCCTAGTTTAGATGAAGCCCTGCGTCACCCCGCTAGTCTTTGGTCGATGACCCTGCGTAAGGTATCCTTCTTAGGAGACTCCAGTTTCGAGGTTAGGAAGCTGGACACATCAGCGAGGAAAGAATCATGGCAGTGAAGGTAGGCAGTCCCGCCCCAGAGTTCTCCCTGAAGGACCAGAGTCAGAAAGACGTGAAGCTGAGCGATTTCCGCGGCAAGAAGCGGGTTGTGCTGGTGTTCTACCCGCTCGATTGGAGCCCGGTCTGCACCAACGAGCATGCTTGCTTGGTCAACGATATGAAGAAGTTCGAACAGCTCGACGCGCAGGTATTGGGGTTGAGCGTGGACAGCGTCTGGTCGCACAAGGCTTATGCCGAAAAGATGGGCATTCGTTACCCGCTGCTTGCCGATTTCCATCCTCGGGGCGCAGTCGCGGCCAAGTACGGCGTCTATTTGGAGGACAAGGGCATCACCGGGCGCGCCATCTCGATCATCGACCGCGAGGGTAAGCTCGCCTGGCACAAGAATTACGACATTCCCGTCGTCCCAGACATTCAAGAAGTCGCGCAGGCGCTTTCTGGCGTGAAATAGGACGGTTCGCGGGCCTTCACCTTCCGCTGAAAATTACGACTAGAGCCCGCGGCCGTAGACGGGGATGACTGCTCCATTTCATGTCCTTGCCGCCGTCTCCAGACAGTCAAAGAAGCCACCGAGGCCGGCTGCACCCACTTTGCGGGGTCTTGGTTCGGCATATCCCGCCGGTTTGCCGGAGTATCCATGGTGCCGGGCAGCAACACAGTTGGTGGTAATCCCAGCGTCTTTGTCCTCCAGCGCGACGGTGCGAATCAGAGAAACCAGCGCGGCCTTGGATGCGCTATAGGCGCCGACTCCCGCCCCCGGATCTTCCGCCGCCCGGCTAAAGCCGCCCACCAGATGCGCCAGAATATCGATCCGTCCAAGCCGGGCCATCGCTCCCTCCACCGCCGTCTTCGCCGGCTCCGCACTCGAGATTTCAGCCGGAATCGCCGTGAACGCAGGATGATCGAACGCCGACTGCCGAATGGTTGGAGAGAGGCCCGCTACCGCAATGCCGGCTCCTAGAAATGCGCGAGACACGTGAGTTCCCAAACCGCGGTCGGCTCCGGTGACTAGCGCGGCCTTTCCTGCCCCGTTTGTCATCGCGTCCACACTTTGGGCTCGACTGACATTCCGGGCCGCAGATCGTGCTCCCGAGTCTCTCCGGCATCAAACAGAATCTTCACCGGAACCCGTTGCACGACTTTCACGTAGTTGCCGGTCGCGTTTTCGGGCGGCAGCAAGCTGAATATCGCGCCGCTCGCGCCAGCGATGCTCTGCACGCGCCCTTTGTAGTCCTTGCCGGTGCCATCGACGTGGATTGTGGCAGTCTGTCCGACCTTCATTTTCCTGAGCTGGGTTTCCTTGAAATCCGCAACCACCCAAACATCGTCCAGGTTGATGATCTTCATCAACTCCTGTCCGGGCTGGATGTTCGCGCCTACCTCGACGTTGCGATCGCTGACCACGCCGTTCACCGGGGCCACGATCTGCGCGTACCGCAAGTTGAGTTCCGCCTGCTCGAGCGCGGCTTTCTTGAGCTGGGCCGCCGCTTCCGCCGAGTCGGCGCGTGCCCGCATGGCTTCGATCTGCTGTGGCGCTGTGTCCGTCGAACGCAAATCCGCCTGGGCTTGGGCCAGGCGCGCTTGCGCCTGTTTCACCTGCTGGTCCGCGGCGGAAACCGACGCCCGCGCCGCCTCGACCCCGGCCGCCGAGGCCCGCGCCGCCGCCACCGCCTGGTCGTATTGCTGCTGCGAGATTTCCTGCTTGTCGATCAGCTGCTTGTAGCGCGCCAAATCGCTCTGCGCTTTTACATCGTTGGCTTCCGCTGCCCGCAGCTGTGCCCGGGCCGCGTCCGCCTGCTGGCGCGCCGCCGCAATGCCCGCGAAGGCTCCTTCCACGCTCGCCTGCGCCGTGCTGGTCTGGCTTCCCGTGTTCACCGATAGAATCGGAACATTCACTCGCGCCGCTTCGGCCGCAGCCACCGCGTCGGCATAGTCAGCCTTGGCCCTCTGCACCGCCACCTCATAGTCTTTGGGATCAATCTGCACCAGCGGGGTCCCCGCCGGCACGTACTGGTTGTCGCTGACCAGCACGCGCTCGACCTGGCCACCCACCCGGGCGCTGATGGGGTTCAGATGCCCTTCGACTTGGGCATCATCGGTGGATTCATAGCTGCTCACATAGCGCCACAGGAACAGCCCCACCATGACCACCACAATCCCGCCAAGAATCAGCCCTATGCGGAAGCGCGGATTGCGCTCGTGGAACTGCTTCCAGGCCCCATCCCGACCGGAGGGTGGGTCGGGAACCGTTTCTGTCTCGGCCTGAGTGTCGCGCACCATCGTGTCAGTATTTTGCTCCATGATTACCTGCTCTGCAGATATCGCTTGACCCCTTCCTCCGCGTATCCCATGGCTCGCGCCAGCGTGACTTTGGCTACGTTATGCGCATACAGACTCGCAATGTAGTTCTCATTCGCCGAAGCTACCGACTCCTGCGCCTGAATGACTTCCAGATTATCCGTCACCCCGGCGGCAAAGCGGTCTCGCGCTTGGGTCAAGGTCTTTCCCGCTAGATCCACCGAACTGCGCGCCACCTCCACTTGATCCGCCGCCGCCTTCAGATCCAGCAGAGCGCTCCGAACCTCGTAATCGATCCGTCCGCGCAGATCTTGCATCTGCGCTTGCGCCTGCCGCAGGCTGGCCTCCGCCTGCAGAACGTCCGCATGCACTTTGCCACCCTGAAAGACCGGGATCCTGAGCGTGGCGCCCGCCGAGAACGTTCCATGCGAATTATCCGGAGTCACTCCTATATCGCCGTAGTCCGTCTCAATTTGCACCGTGGGAAAATATTCCGCCGCAGCCGCCTGCCGATAGTGCTCCGCCGCCCGCACCTGCTGCTGTGCCGCCTGATAATCCGAGCGTAAAGCGTACGCCCGCTGCAAACTCGCCTCCAGTCCCAGCGTGGTCAGAGGTTCGTAGGGAGCCTTGTCGCTGAGCACAAACTCCTGCCCGGGAGCCAGTCCAATCACCCGTGCCAAGGCCAGCTTCTGCTTGGCATAATCGTTGCCGGCGGCGATGAGTTGCTGTTGCCGGGTCTGCAACTCCACCTGGGCGCGCAGAGTGTCGATGGCTGGGCTTACCCCCGCTTTCTGCTGATCGGCAGCTTTGTCGTAGAGGGCCTGGGCGGTCTGCACCTGTGCTTCCGCCGTCGCCGCGCGGGCGGCACCGGAAAGCGATACCAGATAGGCGTTCCCCACCGCCAGCACCACCAAATCGCGCGCATCCTTATAGCTATACTGCGCCGCCCGTTCGCTATCCGCAGCCCCGCGCTCCCGATCCAGGGCGTGTAAATCCAGCACCTGCTGCGTCAGGTACATGCGCGCGTCAAAGAATCCGTACGGACCGATGATCTTGGGAAAGCCCGCAAAACGCAGCCCTTCCGCCTGCAAGTTGGTCTGCAGAACGTTCACGCTGACGCCCGCGTTCAGGTTGGGAAGCAGGTTGCTCAGTTCTTTCCATTTCCGCCCCCGCGCCGCCAACGTGTTGTCGCCCTGCAACAGCAGCCCCAGATTGTTCTTCAACCCGCGGTCAATCGCGTCCAAAAACGAGATCGACAGGGTTCCGGCGGTCGGCGTGGGTTCAGGAACGCTGCCCGCGAATGGGTTCTGATTCGATACTTGCGCCGCGCCGGGCGCGACCGACGAGACGGCATCGCTGTCCGAGTACCCATTCATGGACTGTGTCTGGCTTAGGACGGGACCACAAGCAACCAAAAGGCCACCCAGTACGTGAACTGCCGCCCGCCACACAAATCCTGACTTTTTCTGCCTCTGCCCCAATCCTTTCATCGTGCTCAAGTATTTCATAGGAAAGCAGAAATCATGCTTCGCAAGCGAACAAAATATCTTGATTCATTTCCCCGCCTGACCGATGCAAACGATTCCGCCCAAGTCCTGGCCCTGTCGAGTCCTCACAACTTTACGGTGGCTTGACGAATCTTTACAGCGCTGCCGTTCCGGAAGTGATTGAATTTCTGTAACCTGAAAAAGGTTCCGGGTTGGGATACCAGCGATGTTTGCGCTGCATCTTATTACCCATCACTTATCCTACTGTGACGGTACGGAGGTTCACTTGAGAAAGCTGTCTTTCATTTCGACTTTATCCGCGTTCTGCCTGATGGCGGGAATCGCCCATGGACAAAGCGGGTTCGGACCAAAAGGGGACGTGGCGTTGGGCTTTGGCTCGCTTATCTCGACCCCCTCCGCCAACGCCTCCGGGAATTATGCTCCCCAGACTGTGGGCGGCGGACTTTACCCCAGCTTCAGTGCCGATTTCTTCCTGTGGCACAATTTCGGGGTTCAGGGCGAGATGTCTTGGAGAGCAAGCCGGAATCTCTATGAAGACTACGAGCCCTTCCGTCCCATCTTCTACGACATTAACGGAATTTGGGGCCACCACCTGGGCAAGAAGATCGCCGTGGAGGCGATGGCCGGTATTGGCGCCGAGAGCGCGCGTTTCTACACCGGTACCTACAACTGCAATTTCGTAGTTTGCACCGACTACACCAGCAGCAATCACTTTCTGGGCCACGTGGGCGGCGGCGTCAAACTCTACGTGCACGGCAATTTCTTCATCCGCCCGGAAGCACACCTGTACCTGATTCACAATAACAGCATCTTCAGCTCGGGCCGGGCGGAGCGGGTGGGCGCTTCCATCGGTTATTCGTTCTGATCCGGCAGCCTGGAGAGCGGTGCTTCCAAAAGTTTACTGGTGCCACAGGTGAGATTGGTCGGGGCGCGCGGATTTGAACCGCGGACCCCCTGCGCCCAAGGCAGGTGCGCTACCAGGCTGCGCTACGC
>Ga0209415_10020272_pt1 | contig 10348 bp, 8 predicted proteins | sample PeaSoiSIISIP2007_FD_187696 | JGI IMG/M metagenome (GOLD analysis project Ga0209415, IMG submission 187696) | Peat soil microbial communities from Weissenstadt, Germany - SII-SIP-2007 (SPAdes) (version 2) | ecosystem: Environmental > Terrestrial > Soil > Wetlands > Peat | place: Germany...
TCCTCGGCGGTGAGGGACAGCGCGTCGACGTTCTTGGCGACCTCCTTGATCGAGTACGCCATCTCCTCGATCGAGCTCACCGTCTCGCGCACGCTGCCGGCGAGCTCGCCCACGTTCTCGGCCACCTCGTCGTTGGTCGCGGTCATCTGCAGGATGGAGCTCGACGACTCCTCGGCGCTCTGGGTGAGCGTCTCGAGGTGGTGGGCGATCTCGTTGATGGCCGCCGTCAGGTCCTTGATGAGGAGCGAGGTCTCGTCGGCCGCACCCACCTGCGTGCGGACGTTCTCCGCGAGGTGGCTCGCCGCGTCCTCGAGCTCCTTCTCGTGGGACGCGACCTCCTCCTGCATCGTCTCGAGGTCGGCCCGCTCCTTGCGGCGCTGGTCGGACAGACCCGAGAGCACCTCGTACAGGCGGAGCAGCTCCGGAGACGACCCCGCGGGGGCGCTCGTCTTCTCTCCGGCTGCCGCTCGCTTTGTGGCGTCAGCGAATGCGGCCAGCGACGGTCCACCCCCCGCGCCGCCACCCGCGAACACGATGGCGATCACCCCCACGATGGCCACCACGATGACGTAGATGCCCGCGTCCTTCGCCAGGTACATGCCGGCGGCGCCCACCCCGAGGAGGGCCAGCGCTGCGGTGATCTGCTTGGGGGACAGGGTCATCGACTTGGGGGGCCCTGCCTCGCGAAGGTATCTTGTTTGGGCTCGGCAGTTCAACATCGGCTGCCCTCGCCGGCCCCTCGCCGCGCGGCCAGACCGGCCCTACGCTGCCTCGTCGTGAGCATCCCCCCGTTCCCCCAGGACAGCCCGCGCGCGGGCGCCACGGTGCATCTGCGGTTCGAGGACGTCACGCAGGACGGGCGCCTGGTGCTCGAGGCCCTGCCCAACGCCCTCGGGCCCACCGTGTGGCGCGGGATCCTGCGGCACGATCCGTCGGCCGCGGCCATGTTCGCGGCCGGTGTGGTGCCCATCCTGTCGCGCTTCGTCCTCGAAGGGTTCGCAGGGCCGGTCAGCGCCAACGCGGCCATCGAGGCCCTGGGCACCTTCGGCCTCGCCCGTACTGACGAAGGCCGCTTCATGCTCGACATGTGGGCCGACCTCCACGGCAAGATCGGCCGCACCTACGGCAAGACCGATCGCGACGGCGAGCGAGTGCTGACCGGTCGCGTGCTCGCCGAGCACGTGCTCACGCGCCCCTTCGGTCCGCCCGATCAGCGACGCGTCACGAGCCTCGACTTCCCCGGGGCTCCGCAGGTGACGGCCACGCGGCCCTCGCCGCCGCCCTACGACTCAATCGCCAGCGTGCCTTCCGGCGCGACGCCCCTCGAGCCGGCCAGGAGCGTCGATCCCGTGCCCGTCGTCTTCGGCCTGGTGCACACCGACAGCAACATGCACGTCAACTCGCTCGTGTACATCCGCATGTTCGAGGAAGCCGCCCTGCGCCGCTTCGCCTCACTGGGCAAAGGGGCGGCCGTGCTGGGGCGCACGATGGACATCGCGTATCGCAAGCCCTGCTTCGCGGGTCAGACCATGCGCATCGTGCAGCAGGCCTTCGAGCAAGAGGGGCAGCTGGGGGTGGCGGCGGTGCTCGTGGAGGACCGCGAGGCGGCCAGCCCCGAGCTCCTCGCCGCGGCGAAGCCGCACGCGTACACGCGCATCACCTTCGAGCGGTGAGCCGCCAGCTCGACACGTGAGGTCGCCGGCTGGTGGATCGCGGACGATCCGATCCAGGGCTACCGGGCGCCCCTCCCATTCCGAAGACCTCGGAAAATTCCCACGTTGCGGCCAGGGTGTCGGCTGGCCTGCCACGTGCTCTTCCCTCTGCGGGGTAGCGAGGCGGAGGTCCACATGGCGAGCGCGTGGTCGCGGGGAGTGCAGCTGCTGGGCGTTGTGGCGCTGTTGGTCGCGGGGGCGAGCGCGGGGTGTGGCGGAGGGAGCAACTCCGGCAGCAGCGGACCCTCCGGTGGTGACGACGGCGGGACCGGGTCCGAGGGCGGTCTCGTCGGCGACGACGGGGGCGACGGGTCCAACCTCATCGGCAACAGGAGCATCACGGGGCTCACCATCTCGCCCCTGAGCGCCTCGATCACGAGCACCAACGGCGCGGTCGCCAAGCAACCCTTCGCGCTCAAGGCCGTCTACTCCGACGGCTCGACGTCGACCGTCTCGTCGAACGTGTCGTGGACCAGCGACTCCCCCGTCATCGGATCGATCGACGGCGCGGGCCTGTACACCGCGAGCGGCATGCTCGGCGGATCGGTCCACGTCTCGGCCGCGTACATGGGGCACACCGCGGCGGCGACGCTCAACGTGAAGCTGCTCCTCCAGCAGAACGCGGCCAACGTGCCCCCGAGCGTGCAGTCGGGTCTGCAGGGGGCGACCACCCCGGACGCTGCCGTCGTGTGGGCGTACCCGTACGACGGCACCGCGTGGGCGCGCGGCCTGCTGCCACCGACGCTGCAGTGGAACGGGGGCGCGGCCACCGACGACTACTACGTGCACATCGTCAGCCCGACCTTCGAGCTGCAGCAGTTCACCACCGCGACCGGCGCGCCCGCCTCGCAGCTCCTGCTCGCCGCGACGACGTGGGCCCAGTTCACCAACTCGACCTCCGGCACCACGCAGATGACCGTGGCCCGCTGGGACGGCACGAGCGACACCGTCATCGCGAAGCAGACGTGGACGGTCGCCCCCGCGTCCATCCGAGGCACCGTCTACTACTGGTCCAACAACCTGGGACGCGTGCTGCGCATCAAGCCGGGCGCGGCGCAGCCCGACGACTTCGCCAATCAGGCGCCGCTCAACGATCCCAACCAGTACCAGCAGGACAGCTGCCTGATGACCTGCCACACGGTGAGCGCCGACGGGTCGACGCTCGTGAGCGGAGGCGGCACGTATGCGGGGAGCTACGATCTGCTCAACGACATTCCGATGGTGTCCAACGGCGGCACCTGGGGCACGGACCCGAACACCGCGGGGCAGCCGGTCTGGAAGAACATCGAGTGGGAGGTCCCCGCGCTGTCGCCGAACGGCAAATACATCCTCATCAACTCGATGGCCCAGAACGGGGTCAGCGACTACAGCGGCCCGAACGTCATGGGCCTGTTCCTCACGGCCAGCGGGGCGGCCGTGGCGACGAGCGGCATCCAGGGCGGCGCCTTCGCGTCGCCGGCCTGGTCGCCCGATGGAACGAAGGTGGCGTTCGTGAACTCGGGCGATCCATCGACGTGGAACGCGGCGGGGTACAACTGGCAGAACCCCCCGCCCGCCGACCTGCAGGTCATGCCGTTCGACGAGACCCACAACCCGATGTTCTCGGCCGCGCAGACGATGGTCACCGTGGGCACGGGCAACCCGATCACCTGGCCGAGCATCTCGCCCGACGGCAAGTGGATCATCTACTCGCGCGCCGCCAGCTTCGACACGCGCAACGGTCCCGGCGACCTGTACCTGGCCAGCGCGGTGACGCCCAACCAGGAGGTGCGACTCGGCAAGCTCGATGGCGACGGCTACCCGTTCGCCGCCGGATCGCGCGACCTGTCGTACAACTACGAGCCGAGCTTCGCCCCCGTCGCCGCGGGCGGGTACTTCTGGGTCGTGCTGACCAGCCGCCGCACCTACGGCAACACGCTCACGGGCGACAAGACCATGGTCAAGCAGCTGTGGGTCGCGGCCATCGACCAGAACCCCAAGCCGGGTGTCGATCCCAGCCACGCCGCCTTCCACCTGCAGGGGCAGGACGAGACCAACCTCGCGATGCGCGGGTTCATGTCGCTGCCTCCGTGCGCCAAGGACGGACAGGGGTGCGCGTCGGGCACCGACTGCTGCGGTGGATACTGCTCGGGGGGCGGCGATGGCGGCGCCCCGGTGTGCGGCTCGAAGCCCAACGGGTGCTCGCAGAACGGCGACAAGTGCAACACCACGAGCGACTGCTGCAACGCCCACTCGGGTGTCACGTGCATCGCGCACGTGTGCTCGGAGCCCACGCCGCAGTGACGGGGACGGGTCTTGTGAGGCTGTAGGAGGCGTTCTGATCGCGATCAGAAGCGGTTCTGAAGGCGATCAGGAGGGGTTCTGATCGCGATCAGAAGGGGTTCTGAAGGCCTTCAGAAGGGGGTACCCATGCGATCAGAAGGGTCTCTGATCGCGATCAGAAGGCATGTACCAGGCGATCAGACCGGGGGCGGGACGCTCGCGCCGTGGCATGCTGTGGGCACGTTGAGGCGAGCAGCAGCCGTCGCGCGTCTGATCCTCGCCGGTTGTTCGTCGACGAGCAGCGGCGGAGGTTCCGCGGAGTCTGCCGATGCCGCCGTGGGGCAGGCGTGCGATTACCTGCAGACCGCGGCGGGCAATGCGTCCCACACGGGGATGTGCCCCATCGCACCGGGGGGGACGTGCCTCGGATCGAGCGGATGTGACCTCAAGTCCCTGCCCACAGGGATGGCGTGCTCGGAGCAGTACTGCATGCTGGACATCGACCCATGCGTGCCCCTGGGCCCCAACTCGCGCATGGACTTCTACGCGTGCACTTGCGTCGGGGGTCACTGGGACTGCGGGCTGTGCAGCGAGGGTGCCCCTACGTGCATCGATGCCGGCCCGGAGGACGCGATCGGGGACTGAGGCTGTCGTCTGCCCCAAGGTCATCCCGAGGGCCCAACGCAGCGCGGCGGACCACTTAGGGGCCACGGTTAACTTCACTAGATGCCCCGGACGTACGACGATCCCCACATGGCGGGGACGCTGTTCTACGGGGACAACCTGGACATCCTGCGGCAACACGTCGGGGAAGCGTCCGTGGACCTCGTGTACCTGGACCCGCCCTTCCAGAGCGGCAAGGACTACAACGTCATCTTCGAGACTCACACCGGCAAGCCCGAAGACGAGCGCGCCCAAGCCGAGGCATTCAAGGACACCTGGGCGTGGGGCGTGGAGGCCGAGGCCGCGTACCAGGAGATCGATCGGGCCGGCGGTGCTGCCGCCAAGACGATCCGTGCGCTGCGATCCATCCTCGGCGAGAGCGACCTCATGGCCTACCTGTGCATGATGGCGCCGCGGCTGGTGGAGCTCCGCCGCGTCCTGAAGCGAACCGGGAGCCTCTACCTGCACTGCGACCCCACCGCGAGCCATTACCTCAAGGTGCTGCTCGACGGGATCTTCGGACCCGGATGCTTCCGCAACGAGGTGATCTGGCGCTACCGGCGCTGGCCGACCAAGGCTCGACGCTTCCAGCGCATGCACGACGTCCTGCTCTTCTACTCGGCCAGTCCAGGAGCGGAGCACACGTTCGAGACGCTCTACGGCTACGAGAAGCTCGCAGAATCGACTCTCAAGACCTTCGGCACGAAGAAGCAGAAGGCCGACTTCTCCTCGGGACACCGCAAGCCGAGTGTCGAGGAGGTGGAGACTCAAGGGCCTCCACTATCGGACTACTGGGAGATCGAACTCGTCGAGTCCCAAGGCCTTCCCATGTCCGACTCGTGGGAAGTCGGGGTGATTGCCGCGATCGGCAAGGAGCGAACGGGGTATCCGACGCAGAAGCCCGAGGCTCTCCTCGAGCGTGTCATACGGGCAAGCAGCAAGCCGGGGGACGTCGTCCTCGACCCGTTCTGCGGGTGCGGCACGGCAATCGCCGTTGCAGAGCGCCTCGGGCGCAAATGGATCGGGATCGACATCACGCATCTCGCGATCAACATCATCCGAGAGCGCATGAAGCCGGCGAAGTTCGAGGTACACGGCGAGCCCGTCGATCTTGACGGTGCTTGCCAGCTCGCGGCAGAGGATCCATACCAGTTTCAGTGGTGGATCCTGGGACGCGTGGGCGCACGGCCCCTGGACAAGAAGCGGGGGGCCGACTCCGGCATCGATGGCGAGCTGCTGTTTAGGGATCTGCCCAGCGGGCCTCCGAACCAGCGGATCATGATCTCTGTGAAGGGTGGCGGACTATCCCCGGTGAACGTGCGTGAGCTCCGTGGGGTCATGTCGCGCGAGGGTGCTGCAATGGGTGTGCTGCTGACGCTACAGAACCCGACCCAAGCGATGCTGGTCGAGGCGGCCAAGGCTGGGTTCTACGAGTCACCGTGGGGGCAGCACCCGCGGATCCAGATCATCACGGCGGAGCAGGTCCTCGACGGGCGCGGAATCGACTATCCGGGGGCGAACTTGAGCGCGGTGAAGAAGGCCCGCCGTGCGCCGCCCAGAAACGAGCAGATGGCAATCCCGGGGCTTGCGTCGGGGCGGCCTCCGTCGTCGCCTCCGGCAGCGGTGAAGCGCGGGAAGCGATAGGCGGTCGCCCCCCTCCGCGCCCCGGCGAGACTGACGCGTCGGGGCGAACCGCTCCCTTACGGTCGCGGTTCCGTGCGGTTAACCCGTGGGACAGCTTCAGAAGACCGGCACGTTCGCCGTTGCGCCGCGCCATCGTGAATAGCCCTCGGGTCGAGGACCGGAGCGCAGCGGCCGAGCTGGGCCTCCCGCCGCAAGGTCTCACTGCGCCGTGGGGGCGGGACGCGAGGCCGCGAGCACCGGGCCTCGGCCCGAGGGCGGTCCTTTCCGTCGCGCCAATCCGCGCCGCGCGAGCCTGGCAGCACCCGGGCGAGCCGCTCCCTTACGGTCGCGGTTCTGTGGGGGCCCGCAGCGACAAAGTCCTGTGGCATTCTGCCGCCCGTGACCGCCCCCGACCCCCACGGCTACCTGCACGGCTACCGGCAGGAAGAGCGCGAACGCCTGCACCGGCAGGCTCGCTTCCTCGAGCCGATGGTCCACGACCGGCTCCCGTTCCGTCGCCGGCGCCGCGTGCTCGAGGTCGGGTGCGGGGTGGGCGCCCAGACCGAGATCCTGCTGCGCCACTTCCCCGAGCTGCACGTGACGGGCATCGACATCCAGGAGGAGCAGCTGGCCGAGGCGCGGCGCTTCCTGGCGACCGTCCCCTGGGCCACGGGTCGCTACGAGATCCTGCGGATGGACGCCGAGAAGCTCGAGGTCGAGCCCGAGAGCTTCGACGGCGCCTTCCTCTGCTGGATCCTCGAGCACGTCCCCAGCCCCCAGCGCGTGCTCGGCGAGGTGCGGCGCGTGCTCGCTCCGGGCGCGCCCATCGTGTGTAGCGAGGTCCTCAACGCGACCTTCTTCATCGATCCCTACAGCCCCGACACCCACCGGTACTGGCTGGCCTTCAACGACCGCCAGATCGAGCTCGGGGGCGACCCCTTCGTGGGGGCCAAGCTCGGCAACCTGCTGTCGTCGGTGGGCTTCCGCGACGTGGTCACCGAGGTCAAGACGTTCCACCTCGACAACCGGGCCCCGGCCGAGCGCACGGACATGCTCGGGTACTGGAGCGAGCTATTGCTCTCGGGGGCCCCCGCGCTGCTCGAGGCGGGCAAGGTCTCGCAGGAGGTCGTCGGCGGCATGACCCGCGAGCTCGATCGCGTGGCGCGCGATCCCAACAGCGTCTTCTTCTACTCGTTCATCCAGGCCCGGGCGCGAGCCTGGTAGAAAGGAGCTCCCATGATGCGTCCAGTCATCCTCTCCGTGATCGTCGGGTGTTCGTTCGCGGCCTGCGGAGGCGGCACGCCCGCCCCCAAGGACGAGAGCGAGGCCAAGAACGGCGACGACACGTCGGCCCCCGCCTCCAGCGCCTCGTCGGCGTCGGACGACTCCACCTCGCCCCCTGCCGCTGCGTCGAGCTCCCCACCCGCGAGCAGCACGCCTCCCACCACGTCCAGCTCCAGCGCGTCGGGCGACATCAAGACCGCCGGCGACGATCCGTGGCTCGCCTCGCACCAGATGCCGCCCAAGGACGTCATGAAGACCATGAAGGGGGCCAACGCCAAGGTGCAGGCGTGCTGGAAGGCCGCCCTCAAGAACGACCCTTCGACCAACGGCGAGGTCAAGATCCGCTTCGTCATCACCAACGACGGCAAGGTGCGGGTCTGGCGCGACGACGGCTCGTCGATGAGCGACGAGGACGTCATCAACTGCGTCGGCGGGATCGTGCAGAAGCTGTCGTTCCCCAAGCAGAGGTCGCCGGGGGACGCGTGGGGGATCTACTCGATTCACTTCGCGCCCTGAGCTATGGCTCACTCCCCCGATGACCCCGACCGGTAAGCCGCGAGTCTTCTCCGGCATCCAGCCCAGCGGTGAGCTGCACATCGGCAACTGGCTGGGGGCCGTGCGCACGTGGGCCACTGCTACGCAGCTGGCCGAGCAGAACGAAGAGCTCATGTTCTGCATCGTCGACGCGCACGCGATCACGACGGAGTACGACCCGGCCGAGCTGAGGGCGCGCATCGACGGCATGGCGCGCGACCTCATCGCGTGCGGTCTGGACCCGGCCAAGTGCACTCTCTTCGTGCAGAGCGACGTCCGCGAGCACACCGAGCTGGCCTGGTACCTGGCCAACGTCACGCCCCTGGGCGACCTGCACCGGATGACGCAGTTCAAGGAGAAGAGCGCCGGCAAGGAGCACGTGCTCGTCGGCCTATTCACGTACCCGGTGCTGATGGCGGCCGACATCCTGCTCTACAAGGCGACGGTCGTGCCCGTGGGCGACGATCAGCTGCAGCACCTCGAGCTCGCCCGCGAGACGGTGCGCCGCTTCAACTACCGCTTCGGGGAGGTCTTCCCCGAGCCGCAGCCGCGCGTCTCGCAGGCGTCGCGCATCCTGGGCCTCGACGGCCAGGGCAAGATGAGCAAGTCCAAGGGCAACACGATCGCCCTCTTCGAGGAGCACGACGCCTTCTGGAACAAGCTGCGGGGCGCCTTCACCGATCCGCAGCGGCTGCGTCGCAGCGATCCGGGGCGCCCCGAGATCTGCAACATCTACACGATGCACAAGGCGCTCTCGTCGCCCGAGCAGGTCACGCTCACCCACGAGGAGTGCACCACGGCCAAGCGCGGGTGCGTCGACTGCAAGAAGATCCTCATGGAGAGCTTCGATCGCGAGCTCGTGCCGCTGCGCCTCAAGCGCGCCGAGCTCGACGCGCAGCCGGCGCTCGTGAAGCAGGCGCTGGGCGACGGCGCCGAGAAGGCACGACGCATCGCGACCGAGACGATGCGCGAGGTGCGCGGCGCGATGGGTCTCGGGGGGAAGTAGGGCCGGTGCGGCTGGCGGTCCTGCTCGTCGTCACGCTGCTCGGGACGGGCTGCAGTCACGGTCCCCCCGATGCGACCGCCGACGGGGCGGTCAAGCAGCTGCTCGACGACCTCGAGGGGGCGAGCCAGGACCCGCGCCTGATGCGTCGCGCGTACGGCCTGCTGGGCCCCACGTCGCGCGCCAACCTCGAGGAGCGCGCCCGCCGGACCAGCCTGCGCCATGCCCGGCAGGTGATGCCCTGGGAGATGATCGCGGCCGGACGCTTCGGGCTCTCCTTCCGGCCCAAGACCTGGCGCCCACCGGTGGTGGTGGGGGACCGGGCTACCGTCGAGGTCCTGGGGGCTGACCCGCAGAACGAGCACGCCAGCGTCCCCTGCGTGCACGAGGCCGGCGGGTGGCGGGTCGAGCTGGGCCTTCCGGAGCCGTAGGCTCCTTTGGATGGCGGTCCGCGCCCCAGACGGAGTACCCCTGTGGGCGCTCGTCACATTGCACCGCAATGGAGGTCGACTTGCTCGTCCACCGCGCATACTCCATGTGATCACGAGGACACTCGATGTTTGCTCGAGTCGACCGACTGTGTTCGTGAACCCTTCGAAGGTTGGTCGAGCACCACCCGAAGTTGCTCGAAGGAAACGTCCTCGTACTCGAGTGACCGTCACTATGTTCACGAGGATCGTGACGCGCTGTTCGCTCACCTCGACGATCGGTCGAGGACGACTGGCGGTTGGGTCGAGATCCCGTCGTTGTCGCGTAGCAACTTCGACTCGTCTCGATGGACGACTCGATCGGACCGAAGGATCCAGTCCTCGTCCTTCGGAGACACTCGAACGGGACGAAGCAACCTTCGGTCTCCTCGAACCACCTTCGAGTGATCTCGTGTCCCGATGCAGTGTTTGTCCAGGATCACGTCGTGCTTCTTCGATCATCGTCGATGTTGCTCGACGACGAGGACGTGTCTTCGAAGAAACCGTCAACGGTCTCCAGCGGCGTCGCAGTGTTCGCGGACAGACCGTCGATTTTGTCGAAGAGACCTGTCCGATCACTTCATGACCCGTCGAACTGCACGCCCAACCACGCAAGATGTTCTCGAAACCTTCTTCTCTTCCTTCAGCAACAAAGACTCTCCTCGCGCGATCAGGGAGCCCTATCGAACAGACCGTCACGTGTTTCAACCCAAACGGAAGGCGATCCATGAGCACCGGCGCTGGAAGCGCCTGATCCGGGCTTTCCCCAAGTGGCGCCAGGCGGAGCATGTCGAGGATTT